>WNGF01010896.1_pt1 | contig 34231 bp, 34 predicted proteins | sample 5400641 | NCBI WGS metagenome assembly WNGF01 (sample SAMN13153371, study PRJNA577476) | soil metagenome | isolation source: 80 cm soil or saprolite under grassland replicate 2 | place: USA:California | collected 2016-06-15 | reverse complement strand
CGTCTCGCCATCGTCGCCGAATTGTTCCTCGTCGCGCTGATCACTGGAGCCTGGCTTCTCGACCGCGGATTGCGTTCCGCCACGATGTCCATTTCGCCTTTTCAGGCCGCGCGTCTCTTCGATCAGGTAATGGAGCACGCGTCCAGCGATTTCGTGGATTCGATTCCCGATTCGCTGCTGTACCGGAAGGCGGTCACGGGAATGCTCTATGAGCTGCACGATCCGCAGTCCGTGTTCTTGCCGGCGGACCGCTTCGCGCATGCGAGCGGATTGTCCCGAACGGACTCGGCGCCTCTCGGCATCGCGGTCGACGTACGCGAAAAATCGATAGTCGTCATCGCTCCAACTCCGGGCAGCCCCGCGGAGCGCGCGGGCATTCAGCCGGGCGATGAGCTCGCGAGAATAAATGGAAAACCGACTGGCGGATGGACGGTCGATGAGGCACTGGATGCATTGCGCGGTCCGGCGGGGTCGACGGTGTCGCTCCAGATCGCGCGGCCGGGCGGCTCGGATTCCATTGCGATTGCGCTGACGCGTGATCCGCATCGGCAGAGCACGGTTCGTGACGCCGCTGTTCTCGGCGATGTGGGCTACGTCCAAGTGGCTTCTCTCGATGACTCGACCTCGTCCGAGCTCGACCGCGCAGTCACGTCACTTATGAGCCGGGGCGCGCGTTCGCTGATCCTCGATTTGCGGGACAATGCCGCCGGCCCGGCGGCATTGGGCGTCCGAATTGCGGACCTGTTTCTGGGGCCGAAAAAGCGCATCGCCATGGTCACGGCGCGCGACCCGAAGGGAGGCCGGGCGTTCGACGACTCTTCTACCGAGAAGTGGCCCGCTCTGCCATTGGCGATTCTCGTTAATGGCAGAAGCGCCGGCGGCGCGGAAGTAATCACGGGCGCGCTGCAGGACCACGACCGCGCGCTGATCATCGGACGCCAGACATATGGGAAGGGAAGCGAGCAGAGCGATTTGCCCGTGGACACAGTCGGTGGACTCGAGCTGACGACAGCGCGCTGGTACACGCCATCAGGGAGAGCGATCGGGAAGCCGTCATCGGACGAAGACGAGGACGACGCGCATATTCTTCTGCTTCGCTTGAAAAGGTTCAGGACCGACGCCGGACGCGGTGTTTTCGGATCGGGTGGCCTCGTACCAGACGTACTAGTCCCCGATACGACGATGACATACCAGGAAGCAGCGCTCGCCGATCAGCTCGGCGGCAAGGTCGCGGTCCTGCGCGAAGAGCTTGCGAAGTACGCGGCCGAGCTCAAATCGCGAAACGTGATAAAGTCTCCGGACTTCGCCGTGACTCCGGCGATGCGCGATGATCTTTGGCGGCGAATTACTTCGCGTGGCGTGAAGATCGACCGATTCACATTCGATCAGGCGGAGCCTTACGTTTCGCGCCTGCTCGGCGATGAGATCGCGCGCGCAGTGTTCGGCACCGATGGCGCGCTGCGGCGGCGCAGCAGGTCCGACCGCGCGCTTGCGAAAGCAATACAGCTTGCACGCGGAGTCCGCAGCGAGCAGGGACTGCTGCGACGCGGAGCGTTGGACCGTCAGTCGGCCGACAGCGTCCGGGCCAGATGACGGAAAGGGTTTTTCAAATCGGTGCCGGACAGGTAGGGCGCGGGTTGAACCGCGCCTTTACTGATTCCGGCACCCAGGTGATCGGCCTTCATGGGCGGCGGCCGACGGCGGCGGCGACGTCGTACGGTCCACTGCCGGATACCATCACTGATGCAAATGTCATCATTGTCTCCGTCCGCGATCCACAAATCGACGAAGTCATGGGCGGCATTCTCGCTGCGGTGCAGAGCGGACGACTCGGGCCGGGCACGGTGGTGCTGCATACGTCCGCCGTCGCCGAGCCGAAAGTACTGGCCGATCTCGCCGCGCTCGGTTTTCCGGGAGGCACCTTTCATCCGCTGATGCCGTTCAGCGATCCGCAGCGCGCGGCAGCGATGCTGCGCGGCGGATGGATCGGAATCGACGGCGATGGCACCGCGCGCGCGACCGCGCGCAGACTCGCCGCGCGCATCGGCGCGCGAACTCTCGACATTCCCGCCGGGAAAAAACCGGCGTATCACGCGGCGGCGGTGATGGGCTCGAACTTTCCCGTCGTGCTCGCCTCAGTCGCGGGGCATCTTCTTCAGGAGCTCGGGATCCCGGACACGAGCGCGCAGCATGCGATCGAAGCATTGATGAAGGGTGCGCTCGCCAACATCGCGGATCACACGCCTGACGAAGTGCTCACCGGGCCGATCGTGCGCGGTGATCCGGTGACGGTGGGGAAGCACATGCGTGCGCTGCGGCCGTATCCATCGGCTACTGCGGTCTACCGCTCCCTTTCGGCGGCGGCGATAGAGATCGCCGAGCGGCGGGGTTTGAACCCGGAAAAGATAGCGGCGCTTCGGGCGACGCTGGCGTCCGCGGCGAGAGGCTAGTAGATCGCCTGAAGGCGCTGGTCGAGGATGCGCACGCCCGGAGGCGGCGTGAACTTGAACAGACTTCTGGAAAGCGCGGGATTCGACGACAGGCGCGTGACGACAATTAGTCGCGTCAGACCGTTTCCATCGATCGCCTCGAGTTGTCGCACGCTCGCATCGGCGTCATCGATCCACAGCTTCACCTTCCTGAATTGAACGGACGCAATTTTCGGCGTGAGCGCCAGAACGTGAACGGATCTTCCGCCGATCGTTTCCGTCCCGCCGCTGGCGACCGAGTATCGTTGGCGCGGTGAAACGAGGACATCCCCAGCCGGATCGAACGTGGATGACGCCGGACCGGCACCGTCCGAGCGCACAACCTGACCGGGAGCGGTGCTGGGGACGTAGAGCCAGAGATACCTGCCGTCGGAAACTATGCGGTCGCCGTTATCGAAGCTCACGCTCAGCAGATTCGGCTTGCGGCGGAGAATCGTGCCTGCTACGGTCGCGGTGCTGCCGGTCAGCGGGTTGGTCAAAGTTTGCTTGAACTCCGCGCGCATGCTCTCCATTCGAGAGTATGCGGTGACCGCGCGATCGAGAATTACATCGGCCGACTGCGCGGCGGACGCGGATGGAAAGATCACGAGCGCGACGGCGAGAAGGTTTCTCATGCCGACTTTACCCGACGGAGCGTGCGCTGTTCCGTGCCGAGGGGGCGGGCGGCGACGACGGCACCGTGCGCCCGATCGCGGCGGCGACGGCGCGGAGCTCTTTCACCAACGTCGCGAACTGTTCAGGGTAGAGAGACTGCGCCCCGTCGGAGAGCGCGCGATCCGGCTCCGGATGCACCTCGATGATCACGCCATCGGCGCCAGCTGCCACCGCGGCGCGGGCCATCGGGGTCACCTTGTCGCGGAGACCGGTGCCATGACTCGGGTCGGCGATAATCGGGAGGTGGGAGAGGCGATGCACGATCGGAATCGCAGTCAGGTCGAGCATGTTTCTCGCCGCCGGATCGAAGCTGCGGACTCCCCGCTCGCAGAGAACGACGTTCGGATTTCCCTCGGCGATGATGTACTCGGCGCTGAGGAGCAGATCATGGATCGTCGCCGCCATCCCACGCTTGAGCAGAACCGGCTTCCTGAGCCGTCCGACCGCCTTGAGCAGGGAATAGTTTTGCATATTGCGCGCGCCGATCTGAATGCAGTCGGCAATCTCTGCGACTTCTTCGGCGCCGTCCGGATCCATCGCTTCGGTAACGATCGGCAATCCGGTTTCTTTTTTGGCGCGGGCAAGAAGCTCGAGCCCCTTTGACCCGAGGCCCTGGAAGGAATAGGGGGAGCTGCGCGGCTTGAACGCGCCGCCGCGGAGCGCGGTGCCGCCCGCGTCGCGAACGATCTGCGCGGTGCGGATGATCTGCTCTTCGGATTCCACCGAGCACGGTCCGCCGATGATTGCTACGTCCGGGCCGCCGATGGCGAAGCCGGGCGCGATCTCGACGATCGTGTTTTCGGTCCGCCACTCGCGCGAGACCTGTTTATACGGCTGCGTGACGTGGATGATGCTCGCGACGCCCGGAAGCGCCTCGATGCGCGAAGCATCGATGCGTCCGTCGTTTCCGACGAGACCGACGGCGGTTCGCTGCGCACCCGGCATCGGGCGAGCTTCGTAGCCCATCTCCTTGATGACGGAGACGACGCGATCGATTTCCTGGGCGCTGGCGCCGTGCTGCATGACGACGAGCATCAGGCCCCCGCTCCGGCGGTGACTTCCGCTCGCGGCGCCGGTGCCGCTCCGTCCACGGTGGGTCCGCGCATTCTTACGCTTACGAGCGACGAAACTCCCGGCTCCTGCATGGTCACGCCGTAGACGGAATCCGCTGCCTCCGTCGTGGTGCGCGGATTGTGGGTGATCACTATGAACTGCGTTTTATCCTTGAAGCGATTCAGCATTCTCACGAAGTGTCCGATGTTCTGATCGTCGAGTGGGGCGTCCACCTCGTCGAGCAGGCAGAACGGGCTCGGCTTGGTGAGGAAGATTCCGAATAGCAGCGAGAGCGCGACGAGGGCGCGCTCCCCGCTCGAAAGAAGATGGATTCGCTGCGTTCTCTTGCCGCGCGGCGACGCGTGAATCTCGATGTCGCCCTCGAGGGGGTACTCGGGGTTCTCGAGGCGGAGATCGCACTCGCCGCCCCCGAAAAGTGTAATGAAGATGTTGCGAAAATTCTCACGCACCTTCACGAATGCGGCGAGGAACAGCTCGCGCGCGGTGGTGTCGATCTCGCGGATGGCCTGCTGCAGCGAACCGCGGGCAGAGTAAAGATCCGCGCGCTGGGTGGCAAGGAATTCGAGGCGCTTCGTCTCTTCGTCGTGCTCCTCGATGGCGAGCGGGTTCACGGGACCCAGCGCTTCGAGCTGATTTCTCGCGTCTTCGGCATCGGCGCGGAGCGTCTCGTCATCGATCTCCATCGGTTCGGCCGACCTCAGAAGATCCTCGAGCGGTTTCTTCCACTCCGCCTCGAGGCGCTCGCGAATCGCGTTCTTTCGTCCTTGGGCGCTGGTCCGATGCTCGCGTGCCTGGTCGTGCCGTTTCTCCGATGCCGTGAGCGTTTCCCGCGCCGTCTCGACGAATTTTTCCTGCGCGGTCGTCAGCTCCTGGAGCTCGGTAGCTTTTTCGTCGAGCGAGGTGACGCGGGCCGATGCAGCGGATTCCCGTTCGACCAGCCGCTCGATGAGGGCTTTTGCCTCGGCGGCTTCGCGAGTGGTGCGCTGGTGCGTGCGCCGGTGCGCAACGGAGCGATCGGACGCTTCCGCGCTTTCGCGAGCCGCGACGATTGCCGCTTCCTCGGCGGCGGCCGCAGCACGCTCGGCGACGGCCAGCGCAGCGCGGTCCTTCTCGACTTCGATGACCGCCGCCTCACGGGCCTGTGCACTGTTCGCAGCGCTCTGGCGCAGCTCGGCGATTTCCGCGCGGCGGCGCAGTGGTCCGGGTCCGGCATTGTCGCCGGGAAGCCAGATCGCGCCTCTCGCATCGATGAAGGCATTTCCGCCCTCGACAGCGGTCACTTTTCCAAGTAGCGCGCGCACCCATCCGCGCGACGGCGCGTCGGAGGAGACGAGCGATGCGAGATCGTCGCCGGAGTCGGCGGCGGACGGCGCGACGGAATCCATCGGAAGGAGAAGCAGGGGACCCGGGGCAACGGAGGCGTGCCACAATCTCACCGCCTCGGCAGCTGCGCGGTCACGCACGAGAATCGCGTTCACCATCGGGCCGAGGAACCGCTCGACGAGCGACGCGGCAGCGGAATCGGTCGTGAGGTAATCGCTCAACGGTCCGAGGATCGCGCCTTCCTCGAACATCGCGCGTTCCTTTAGCAGGCGCGTGGCGGCCGGGGCAAGGCCGACCCTCTCGCGCTCGAGTCCTTCGAGTGCGTTTAGACGCCCTTCGACGGCGGTGTGAAGCTCCTCCGTGCGCGCGAGCTCTGCTCGTGCTGCCGCCTCCCGCTCCCTCGCCTGGTGAAGAGCGTTGCGCGCGCGCTCGGCTTCGGCGGACGACTCGGCCGCCCGCGCCGCCGCTACCGCGGCTGCATCTTCGGCTTCAGCGAGCTCGCGCCGCGCTGCCTCGGCGGCATCGAAGAGGTGAGTGACCTCCGCTTCGAGCGTCGCACGCCGGCCGGCCACTTCCGACCGCTCGCGCTCGCCGCTCTCGCGGTCAAGCGTGATCCGGTGAAACTGCTCGCGGAGATCGCGCAGGCCGTGCTCTTTCTGCTCGAGTGCCGAACGCGCGTCGATGAGAGCAGCGCGAAAAGTCTCTTCTTCGCTGGTTCTTGCCGCGAGCGCCGAATCAGCATCGCGAAGAGCGGTCTCGAGACTCTGCTGGTCGGTGGTCGCGCGGTCGAGCTCATGCCGCATTCGTTCCGCCGCGACGTCGCCCTCGCTTCGCTCTTCCTCAGCGCGCTCGCGCCGTGAAAGTGCATTGCGCTGGCGTTCGGTCGCGACCGCGATCTCCGATCGCAGCTGCTGCGTGCTCTCGCGAAGCTCGCTCACCAGGCGGGCGAGCTCGGCGCGCGAAGCTTCCGCATTCGCGCGGTCGGTGAGTGCCGTCTCGCGCTGGGACTCGCTCCCCGAGAGTTTCTGCTCCTCGGCGGGCACCCTCGCTCGGAGCTCGGCGACACGGCCCTCGAGCTTCGTCAGCTCCCCGCGCCACGCTGCCATTTCCCGTGTGGCGAGCGCGATGTCCAGCTTGAAACGCTGGGCCATCAGCTCGGAGTGGCGCTCGGCGCGCTTTCTTTGCCGCGCCAACGATCTCACCTGGCTTTGCACCTCGGTAATCAGGTCGTCGATGCGGGCGAGGTCGGCGGTGGTTTCTTCGAGCCGTCTCTCGGCGGTGCGCTTGCGATCGCGGTAGAGGCCGACCCCCGCGGCTTCTTCAAAAAGCTCGCGCCGCTCGTCGGGACGATCGGAGAGCAGCGCATCGACCATCTTCGATTCGATCACGACGCCGGAATCCGCGCCGAGTCCCGTGCCGCGCACCATGTCGTGAATATCGCGCAGGCGGCAGGGCGAGTTATTCAGGAAATACTCGCTCTCTCCCGAGCGGCTGAGCCGGCGCGTGATCACGACCTCGCGGAACGGAATTCCGAGGGCGCCGTCTTCGTTCTCGAAAAAAAGAGAAACCTCGGCGAGACTCACCGCGCGCCGCGCGGTGGATCCCTGGAAGATCACTTCCTCCATCTTCGCGCCGCGCAGAAGCCGCGCCCGCTGCTCGCCAAGAACCCAGCGAACGGCGTCGGATACGTTGGATTTGCCGCAGCCATTCGGGCCGACGATGGCGGTCACGCCCGGCTCGAAAATCATCTCGGTCCGGTCGGCGAACGACTTGAACCCTTGGAGCTCCAGCTTTGTGAGACGCATCAGGGCGTCTCGCCCATGCGGTATGCGAGAACCGGGTTCAATCCCGCGGCGCGGAGAGTCTTGAGGAGTCCGCCGGCTTGTTCGCCGCGCTCGAATGCGCCGGAGTAGAGACGCGCGCTGCCGTCGCGCTGAATGAGCGCATAAACGACGATGCCACGCGTGGAATAGCTGTCGATTGTCTTCTTCAACTCGGCGTTGATTCCACTCTGCGAAGGTAAGCTGTCAACAAGAAGGGCCAACGGCGCGTGAATGACGCTTCCCGATGAATCGTCCAACGTTTTTGCCGAGCGCAACGCCGACAGAAGCGAATCCGCCTGACGACGCTCTCGAAATGCGCCCGCAATGAGCTTGTACCACGTTGCGCGCTCCGGTCCGATAGGCACCGGCGTCACCGTCCCCGATGGCAGCGAGCTCCCGCGGCGGCGCAACTCTAAGTTAGCAGCTTCGGCAGTATTTGCAGCTACCAGCTCGACAGAAAATGCAGCTGCCTGCGGAGCATCTTGCGGATTCACCGGCGGCGCGACGAAAAGAGTTTCCGCGGGGGCGATGGCGGGACTCGCGGGGACCGCGCGTACCTCCGGTCGCTTTTTTGCCGGACGCCAGTATCTCATCGCCGCAAAGATGATGACAAGCACGAGTACGACCGCCACGAGCGCGGGAATGAGATAATTGCGAGGCGCGCGAGCCTCTGCAGTCTGCGCGGGATGCCTGTCCGTTCCGACTCGCAAGCGCGCGGGAGCGGGCACGCGCACAAGCACCAGAGCCTCGGGCGCCGACGAGAGCTGCTGATCGCGAACGAGGACCACACCATTGAGATGCTCGACGAGCGTCGACAACCCCGGTGTGTCGCTTTGAAGGACGAGCAGCAAAAGCGCGCCGACTTCTCCGAATCCAGCGGCGAGCCGTTCCCACCGGCGGTTTGTGATTATCTCCGGATCATAGACCGGCTCAGTCCCGCTGAGCATGATGACGAGGTTTTCCTCGCCGGGAACGTTTCGGCCGATGCTATTGAGCGACATGCCGTAGAGGAACGTGTCCGATATGCCGTGCGGGTCGATCGCATCGACAAGCGAAGCAAGCGGAGCGAGGTCGCCGACGAGATCTCCAACAACTACGCGCCGGTGCTTCGCTTCGGCGCGACCCATTCCGAGGGCGACTTCAGCGGCAGCGACAGGATCGGTCGAGACGACGGCGACAGCGAAGCAGTTGCTTATGAGAGGCGCCGCTTCGCCCCCAGCCTGCTCCCATCCGGTCGCCCGGTGCGAGCCGGCGCGCGAGTTCACGGATTTCCCTCGTAAACCCAGTATTGCCGGCCGGACGAGCGTCCGATTTTGTCAGCTTCCTCGCGTGTCGCGAACGGCCCGAGGACGACGCGGTATACAATCGCACTGCCTGACGAGACCGCGACGACGTGGGGCGCAGCGCCATTGACTGTTATCTCGGCGGCGAGCTGGCGCGCACGCGCTTCGTTTAGGACGGCGGCGAAGGAAACAACGAAAGTCTTCGGCGCAGGCTGCGGAGCGACGGTGTCCTTTACCTGTGCCGCGGAAGCGGGCGGAGCGGAAGACTCTGTCGAGCTGGCGGTGGATGATGCGGCAACCGAGTCTCCGCCGAAGCTAACCGGCTCATCGAGTCCCGCCGGGCGTGGGCGAAAGCCGTCCCAGATGAAGAAATACCAGAAATCCTTTGCGCCATTCGCCACCGTGCGCAGCGTCTTCAGCGATTCTCCGTCGACGAACGAGACGTCGCGTGCGCCGAGCACGGCAATGGCTCCGTCAGGCGCGACCGCGGGCAGGTCAGTAGCCCACCTCGTGGCTACGGAACCGATGACGCGATTATTGCCGATCGCGATCACCCAAGCCGAGTCCGCCGCCGGCTGACGCGCGAGAAGGTAGCGGCCGAGTGGATCGATTCGGAGATCTCCGGGGGGCGATGGCAGGGCGAGCCGCGCCGCTATCTTGCCCGTGTACCTGTCGACGATCGTGATCTCCGGCTCGGAAATCGTCACGACGTACAATCTGTCGCCGCTCGGGGTTGGGGCGAGCGCCCGAATCCGGCTGCCGAATGCGATCGGCCGCAGCACGGAGAAGTCGCGCCCCTTTACGCCGACGAGTCCCGTCTCGGACGTGAAATAAATTCTGTCGCCTACTCGAGTGCGCACGGCCCGTCCGACGAGCGGCAGGGTGGCGCTCCGAGCGGGAGTCGAATCCGGCGGGTGCAGGAGGACGATCTCCGTGCTGTCGCTTTTCTGATACGCGATGATCACGCTTCCATCGGGCTCTGCGAGCAGCGCCCTCGGCGCGCTCGGTGTTTTGTAAGTCCAGGGAACGCCGCTCGGATCGAGCCGCAGAACCTCGCCTTTCGCCGTAATCCCGAAAATCTTCGAGCCGTCGGCCGACGTGAGGGCGGCCAGTTTTGCGCGTGTCGCCGGATGGGACTCGTTCAGCCGCAGGTCGACGCGAACGGGGAAGCCTTTGGCATCGACGAGCGCGATCGAGCCGGCATCGGCATCGAACGCGAGGATGCGATTGATGGATGGCAGCGGCGAGAGCGTGGTGACGGCGCTGTCCAACCGCGGATAGAGATACACTCTTCCGCTGCCTCCGCCGCGCGCGACGCGCAGTACGAGAGGGTCCGCGGTCTCCCGTGAATTGAGTCCTGTTGCGGGCTCAGGCGTCTCCCGCTCGCTGCTGCACGCGAGCGGGAAAAGCGCGATGAGTAGAAGGCGCCGCAATTCCTAGAAGCCCGCCCCCAACGAGAACGTCCAATTGGGGCGCCGTCCCTGTGCCTGCGGATGGGCGTAGTCCCATTGCAGAATCGCGATGTTGAAGACGTTCACGCGCATTCCGAATCCGTAACTGGTGAGGGCGTAACGATCCGTAAGCGGGTCATACGACGCCGGCTTCGTGAAGGAGACGTGCTGACCGCTGTTCCACGCCAGACCGGCGTCATAGAAGAAATGACCATCGACCGGCGGCAGACCGATCGGCCCAAGCCCGAATCGGCGAATGATCGGGAACCGCAGCTCCACGTTTCCAACCGCGACCCGGCTGCCGGCAAGCGATTGGTTGTTACACTGCGCCGAGGAGCCGAGGGCCGACGTGCACTCGAAGTAGCTGAAGTTCGCGCGGTCGTAGCCGCGAATGTAGTCGGGACGGCCGATGTAATTCTGGAACAACCGCTCGTCCCGTCCGACGGACTGCAGTGTGAAGAGCCGCGTCGCGAAGGTCAGCGTATTGAAGATGATCGGATCGTAGCGCCGGTAGTCGGCGAGATAATTGTTGAATTGCAGACTCCCGATCGCCCGCGCCGCCTGGAAGCGCATTCTGCGGCCGGTGATCGGAGCGGTCAGTCCGAACAGCGCATTGTCGGTGACGTATGCGACCGACGGCATCACGTAATTGAAGCTTGGCAGGTTGCCGGCGTTGTGGAAGGCCAAGTCACTGCAGTATCCGCTGCTGCTGCAGTACTGAGTCAGCTGGACAATGCTCTGATCGATGTTGTTGAACTGAAGCCCGGTTTCTATGCGGCGGAATCTGGAGAATGGGTATTGCGTGCTGAGATACACCGTTCTCAGGACGTAACGGTAGTCGGTCTCGACGTACTGATTACCTATGAACTCCGCTTTCTGTGGTACGTAATACGGCTCTTGCGACACCCCGACCGCATACTGAAGACGCCGGCTGAGATTCGCGTATCCCACGAAGAACGATGCGTCCTGAAGCTGACCGTACACGTTCGCCGCTACGGCGAGCTGGTGATTCCCGAGAAGATCGCTGAACACGAAAGCGGTGCCGCCCGAGTACGTGCCGTAGTTCGGGCTGTAGCCGGCGGCGACGTCGGAGATGTAGTCGGGATGGAAAGCGACGTGGTACGGAGAATCCTTGAAGCGGGTGGTATCCGGAAGCCCGTAACGCGGGTCAGCCATCAGCGTCGCGAGGCTCGCGAATGTGGTATCCACCGGAAGCTCGCTCTGCTGAATCACCGCCGACTGGCGCGCCCCGGTCGCTGACCGATAGGTGGACGTCGGCTCGTTGCCCCTTACTGCGGAGAGCGAATCGAGCCTGCTGACCGCGATCGCTACGGTCACCGTGTCGTGCTTGATGAGACTGAATCCCACCTTCGTGCTGGGGCCCTTGCCATACGCGTACTTCTTCAGCGCGAGTGGATGGTCGATCGTCCACACCGTGTAATCGCCGCGCTCGTAGTACGTGAACGCCATCTTGTCGGCGCCACGCGCCCAGCTCAGCGCCGGGCTGGTTTCCGTGATTGCCGATACGCCGCCGAGGACGTTGGTGAGCTGGTAGTTCTCATTGTCGGCGAAGTCGAAGAGGAAGACATTCGCGATGCCGGTGCGATCCGAGATGTACGCGAGCGACTTCCCATCGGGCGACCAGTTGGGATTGAGGTTCAATCCGTCCTGACCCGGCAGAACCCTGAACACACCGGTCTCTATGTCGATCGTCGCGATCTGCCAGTCTCCGAGCTTGAGCGTCGACAGGTCGGTCTGGCTTGTGCGCTCGGTCGCGAATGCGAGAGTCTTGCCGTCGGGTGACCAGGCAGGCTGAAGATCGCCGTACTTGTCGTTGGTGAGCTGGCGCAAGTTCTTCCCGTCGCGGTCCATAACGTAGAGGTCGGTGACCCCGCCGCGCGTGCCGCTGAACGCGATCTGTCTGTCGTCAGGCGACCACGTCGGACTCCATATCGCCTCGATTGGAAGATCCAGTCGCGACTTGACGGTCGCCGTCGCGATGTCGAGGAGATAGAGGACGTCTTTCCCCTCGCGCATCGCGGTGAATGCGAGCGTCTTTCCGTCGTTCGAGAACGCGCTCTGCGAATAGAGAAGCCGCAGCTCCTCGAAGTTCGCGTTGGTCGTGCTCTTGATGAGGCGCTTGATGCGTTTTCCGGTCCGCGCGTCGGCCAGCCACAGATCGATGAAGATCTCGCCGCGCTTCTGATTTCCATTCGACAGGAAGGCGATATACTTGCCGTCGCTCGACAGCGTCGGCGCCAGGAATATCTGGCCGCCGCTCCGCCTTTCGGTCAGCAGCGGACGCGCAAATGTCTGCGGGCGCTGCAGCGTTGCCGCCTGCGGCAGATAGGTGGCGTTGATCGCCTCCCTCCACTCGTCGCTCAGTTCGTGAAGGCTGAGACCGAGCTCCTTCTGGATTGCCCGCGCCACTCCGATCGAAGCGGTTTCCTCGATGATCTGCCCGATTGCCGCGTCACCCCAGCGCTCACCGACGTACTGCCAGAGAGACTCACCGTAGCGATAAGGGAAATACTTGTCGGGGCGCTGCGTCATCTGATCGATCGAGGGAACCGTTCCAGCGACCGCGGCGTCGCGCAGCCATTCACCCGTCAGAGGATGATTGGGACCGCTCGACAGGTACTCGGCCTGGCCTTCCATGTACCAGAGCGGGGGATTGATCTGATCCAGCGTCTGCGTATTGCCCGCTTTTCCCCGCGTGAAGATGTCGTACTGGAACTCGTGCACCATTTCGTGCGTGAGCACGTGCTCGAAGGTCTTGTAGTCGCCGGTCAGAGGAAGAATGAGGCGGTTCCTCAACCCTTCCGTCACGCCGCCCGTTCCCTCACCGAGATCGCCGGTGACGTTGTTCTGACCGAAATCGGCGCGGTTGGCGAAGAGGATGATCGGCTTCTTCTCGCGGAATTGATGATCGAGAACGCGGGAGAGACGGTAATAGGAGCGCTCCGCAATCCGGGCAGCGTCCATCGCGGCCGCTCGCTCTTCGGGATAGTAGTGAACGAGGAAGTGCTCGGTCTCGATCACACGCCACGTGAAATGGCGATACTGCACCTGATTCTGACCGAAGTATTGCTGCGCGTTCGCACGTGTCGCGAACAGCAGCGCAAAAACGAGGCTGAGAAAGCGGGCGGTCTTCATTGTAAAACTCCCGGTTGATCCACTGTCACGAGCTCGGCATCACTCCAGAGGCGCTCCAGCTGATAGAACGAGCGCAGCGTCGGATGGAAGACGTGAACTACGAAATCGACGAAATCGAGAAGCACCCAGCGTCCCTGCTGAAGTCCTTCCGAGTGATGCACCTTGTATCCCTTCTTCTTCAGCTCCGCGATCAAGTGCTCCCCGATGGAGCGCACATGGGTGTCAGAGGTGCCGCTCGCGATGAGGAAGTAATCGGTCATGTCAGTGACGCCCTGCAGATTCAGCAGCACGACGTCGTTGGCCTTCATGTCGAGGCAGAACTGCGCAGCCAGCTGCACGGCACCGTCGCGCGCGCCGGAAGAGGATAGGGATGTCGCCATGCAGCTCCGTGAAAGGTTTCCGGCGCTTCGCTCCGCCTTCTGTAAGTAGCTTACCTGCGGAGCGAAAGTTCCGTCAGGGTCGAAAAGTGCATTTCACACGCCAGCGGATCGCCGCCCGATTTTGGGTGGCTGTTCCGCAGCGGCCGATTCTACTGTTTGATGACCCAGACCTTGATCTCGGGATGGACATCCGCGTGAAGGCGAATGGGCACCCGGTAAACACCAAGCGCCCGGATCGGCTCGTGCAGCTCGATCTGCCGCTTCTCCACGGTGAACCCCTGCGCCTCGAGTTGATGCGCGATGTCGGAAGAGGTCACCGATCCGAACAGCTTCCCCTCTTCGCCGACGCGCGCCGAGAAAGTGAGCGATACGGCCTCGAGACGACCGGCGAGCTCTTGCGCCGATTCGCGGCGCTTCTCTTCCGCCTGATCGAGCCGCTCTTTTTCCTGTGCGATGCGCTTCTTGTTTCCCGGTGTCGCTTCGTAAGCGAAGCCGCGGGGAAGCAGATAGTTGCGGGCGTAGCCGGGCGAGACCTTAACGACGTCGCCGGGATGGCCGAGCTTTTCGATTGACTGCCTGAGAATGACTTCCATTTGTGAACCCTTCAGATGAGTAGTGCGGGCGTCAATAAGAGACGCCCCAACGGTGGAAAACCCTATCCGGCGTCTCCGACGCGCGAATGCCCACGCCAGTCGAGCCATGTGTCCCCAAGGCCCAGACTGAGTGCGGCGGCGGCAAGTATGAAAATCAGTGCAACGAAAAGTGGTGGGAAGACAACGGTTACCATGACCGTGACCCAAAGAAGCCGGCGCTCACGCGACATCCAGGCCATGATGCCCATACCGCGAATGAAGTACAGCGCGCCGAAAAAAATCAGCAGGTTGAAACCCGCGACCTTGCCTTCCTGAAAGGGGGGCATCAGCACCAGCGTTGCACCGACAGCGATCCCCCAAATCAGCTGATCGTTGAAACGGAACTCACGGAGCGGTGACAGTAGCGGACCGATCGCCCACGGACTGAGCCGGTGGTACAGCGCCCAGCCGAGCGCGAGCGCCGCCAGCGATTCGAGAGCGATCAGCGCCGGCAGCAGGATCGCCGAGCGCGAGGGGACCTCGGCGAACATTTTGTCGACGAGGTCCGACGCGTCCGCATAGAAGGCGTTGCTGGCTTCGCGGTCCTTCCATTCCTTCGTCCCCGTGAACGCGTGAAAATCGGTTATCATCTCGCCGCTGCGCCGGCTGAACTCGGACGCGCTGACACGCTGAAAGCGGTCCAACCCGCCCGGCGACGAGATCGCCAGCAGGAATCCGGTGCCCACGGCGAGGCCGAGCGCGCCGAGCGCCCTTATAAAAAACGGCGTCGCTGAATTCCACAGGCTGACGAGTCCGAAGCTTCCCGCGAGCAGGAGTGCCCAGCCGCGAGCCATGTGGTCGTAAGACGCGCCGCCGGCGGGTACGAGCCAGCCGATCACCGCGCAAACGGCAATCACTGGCACGAGCAGCAAAGATGTCTGCTCGATCGGAACGAACAGCCGAAAGCTCGGAAGGATGAAGAGGAATGAGATCAGCCCGAGTGCGAGCAGCCCCCATGACCGCTTCGGCCGCTGGGTCGCGGCGGCGGATTCCATTTATCCCTGATGACCGCGGATGTACGGAATGAGCGCGAGGTAGCGCGCCCGCTTGATCGCCGTCGACAGCTGGCGCTGGTGCCGCGCGCAGGATCCGCTCAAGCGGCTCGGGAGAATCTTCCCCTGATCGGTGATGAATCTGCCGAGCGTGCGGTCGTCCTTGTAATCGATGAAGCGGACCCGTCCTTCGCAGAACGGGCAGCTTTTCTGTGGTCGTCTCATGGGTTAATCCTCGTCGTCGTCGTCATCGTCGCGGCGGGCCGCGGCGGCGAGCTCTTCCTCGGACATCTGAGGAGCGCCCATCTCGTTTTCGTGGAGTGTGATGAGGTAGCGGATGACGCCGTCATCGAGCTTGAGCGCTCTCTCGTACTCGGGAAGCACTGCCGGCTCGGCGTCAAAGCGGGAGATGACGTAGTAGCCGTTCTCGCGCGGGCCAATGGAGTAGGCGAGCTGGCGCCGTCCCCAATGCGTCACTTCAGGCTGCGTGGCGGTGCCGAGCAGTCCATTGAAGCGGTTGATCTTGTCGGATATGGCGGCGTCTTCGAGGGTGGAGTCGAAGATGTATACCGCCTCGTATGTGCGAGCCACTTGTAGGCAATCCTCCTTTTGGTCTGGTCCGCCCCGCGCTGGTTGCCTGAGCGCTGGGAAGGTCGATGTGAGCGCGCCGCCTCATTAGAAAGGCGGCGCTTGTTCCTAGGTCTTCGGAATCTAGCCGGTTAGGCTGTCGTATTCAACTCGGCGATTCAGGTGGACGACGGGGTCGGCGGACGGGTCACTGTCTCACCGGCGCTGTCTTCGACGTGGCCGGATTCGGCAGTGACCCGACCCGCCTCCCTCACCGCATCACACATTGAATCGGAAGAGCAATACGTCGCCGTCCTTTACGACGTATTCCTTCCCCTCGGACCGCACAACGCCTTTCTCACGTGCGGCTTTCCAGCCGGGGCTGGAAACGAAATCGTCGTAGCTCACGGTCTCCGCTCGAATAAATCCTCTTTCGAAATCGGTGTGGATTACGGCGGCAGCTTTAGGTGCGGTGTCGCCTCTGTGGATCGTCCACGCTCTCACCTCCGGTTCGCCGGCGGTGAAATAGGTTTGCAGACCCAACAGGTGATAGCCGGCGCGAATGAGGCGGTCCAGACCCGCCGATTCGATTCCCAGCGACGAGAGGAAATCGGCACGATCTTCCGCCGGAAGCTCGGCCAGTTCGGCTTCGATCTTCGCCGAGAAGGGAACTACTTCGGCCTGCTCCGAGCTTGCGCCGATTGCCTCGCGCAGCGCCTGTAGGTGCGGACCTTCGTCACCGGAAAGCTCGCTGTCGCTCACGTTCGCCGCGTACAGAACGGGCTTGATGGTCATCAATGAGAGAGGGGCGAGCATCGCTTTCTCGTCATCGGTCAGCTCTGCTTCCCAGAGTCCGCGCCCGTCCTTCAGAAATTCGTGCGCTTTCTCGAGTGCCGGAAGCTCGGCGGTCGCCTCCTTGTCGCCCGTGCGCGCGGAACGCCGCGTTTTGTCGAGGCGTTTTTCCAGCGTCGCGAGATCAGCGAGCGCGAGCTCGAACTCGATCACCTCGCGGTCGCGCACCGGATCCACCGCGCCCATGACGTGCGTGACGTCGGGATCCTCGAAGCAACGGACGACGTGCACGATCGCATCAGTCTCGCGAATGTTCGAGAGGAACTTGTTGCCGAGCCCTTCGCCTTCCGCCGCGCCCTTCACCAGACCGGCGATGTCCACGAACTGCACGACGGCGGGAACGACTTTCTTCGGCTGCACGATCTTCTCGAGAACGTTCAGCCGCCGGTCGGGCACTTCCACCATTCCCACGTTTGGCTCGACCGTGCAGAACGGATAATTCGCCGCCTCGGCCTTCGCAGCGGTGAGCGCGTTGAACATTGTCGACTTTCCGACGTTCGGAAGCCCGACGATTCCAAGTTTCAGCATTGATGGCGGATAGTAATCGATTCAGTGGACGAGATGTCCCGCCCGACTACTCGTCCGAGTCGTCCGCCGGGGTGCGGGAAGGGCGGTTGTGGAGATTCATCGCCCTCTCGATTCCGTCCGTGAGCCAGGTTTCCGCCGCGGCCGCCATCTCCGGCATCAGCGTGATGATCTCCTCCCGCTCGTCGCGCGCGAAGGGAGCGAGAACGAAGTCCGCGAGATCGGAATAAATCCCGCGACGCTCCTCGCTCGGACCGACGCCGATTCTCAGTCGCGAGTAATCCTGGTTTCCGATCGCGGCTTCGACGCTCTTCAGACCGTTGTGCCCGCCTGCGCTCCCGCGCGAACGAAGGCGAAAACGTCCGACGGGGAGCTGCACCTCATCCACCAGCACGAGCAGATCCTTTGCCGGCGACCACATCGGCCGCCGCAAATACGGCTTGAGCGCGACTCCGCTGAGGTTCATGAAAGTCGTCGGCTTGACGAGTCTGACAGGAACTCCGGCGACAGCGCCTATGGAGACATAGGAATCAATATCCTTCTTCGATCCCTGGAAACGCCAAACGTCGGCCAAGTGGTCTATCAACCACCAGCCGACGTTGTGACGAGTCGCCTCGTATTCGCGGCCCGGGTTTCCGAGGCCGACTATGACCTTCAAGGCCGCGTCCGTTACTTCTTCTCGCCCTTCTTTTCGCCCTTCGCGGCTTCCGCCTCTTCCTCTTCCGTCTTCACCTTGCCGATGACTTCCGGCTCGGCTACGGCGGCCTCAGCGCCCTCGACCGGCTCGATCGCGGCGGCAGCTTCGATTACTGCGCGCGGAGCGGCTACGACGCATACCGAGGCATCCTTGTCGTCAAGAATCTCGACGCCGGCGGGGATCTTCAGATCGCGAACGTGGACCGAGCCGCCGATCTGGAGAGAATTGACGTCGGCTTCGACGTGGTTCGGAATCTCGGACGGATCGACCTTGACCTCGAGCTCACGCATCGTCTGATCGAGAATACCGCCGCCGAGTCGAACGCCTTCGGGAACGCCGGTGAGCACGATCGGAATGCTGACGACGACTTTCTCGCCGGCGACCAGCTCCTGGAAGTCAACGTGCAGAATCTCGCGCTTGAACGGGTGGCGCTGGATCTCGCGGATGAGCGTCTTCGACGTCGTGCCGTCGAAGTCGAGCTCGATGACGGTGCTTTCCGCAACGATGTGCTCGAGAAGCTTGCTCAGATCGCGGGCATTGATCGCCAGCGCCTGCGGCTTACGCGCATGACCGTAGATGATCGCCGGAATCTGACCCTTGCTGCGAAGAGTTCTGGCAGCGCCCTTTCCCGCTTCGCCGCGAACCGCTGCCTTGAGGTGTGCTGTCGCCATAAAAAATCCATTCCTAGTCGAGCGGTGAATCCACCGCACTTGTTGATTAGTGCCTGAAAAAAACGATTACTACGCCGTGCGTTGACTCATGACTCATGGTTCGTATGTCGCAACTTCCTTCGCCCCTCAGTCCGCCTCGAACAGCGAGCTCACCGATTGCTCGCTGTGTATGTAGCGAATTGCCTTCGACAGCAGCTCGCCCACCGACAAAATGCACAGTGTCGGAAAGCGCTTTTCCGGCGCGACCGCGATGGTGTCCGTAACGGTCACCTCCTTGATCGGTGCTTTTGTAAGGCGCTCGATCGCCGGTCCCGACAACAGGGCGTGCGTGGCGCAGACATACACGTCGCGCGCGCCCAGATCCTTCAATGCCCGTGCCGCTTCCGACACCGTTCCAGCGGTATCGATCATGTCGTCGGCGAGGAGACAATCCTTGCCTTCGACTTCTCCAACCACATTCACCACTTCCGACACGTTCGGCTTCGGTCTGCGCTTGTCGATGATCGCCAGCGAGGCGTTCAATCTCTTCGCAAAACCGCGAGCCATCTTTGCCGATCCTACGTCCGGCGCAACGACAACCGGGTCGTGCAGCTGCTTCCTGCGGTAGTGCGAGACGAACACCGGCGCCGCATACAGGTGATCGACCGGAACGTCGAAGAACCCCTGAAGCTGGTGCTGGTGAAAATCCACACCGACCACGCGATGGGCGCCGGCCGTCACGATCATGTTCGCGAGCAGCTTGGCACCGATTGCTACCCGCGGCTGGTCCTTTCTGTCCTGGCGCGAGTAGCCGTAGTACGGCATCACGCACGTGATTCGCGCGGCAGACGCCCGCCGCGCCGCGTCAATCAGGAGCAGAAGCTCCATGACGTTGTCGGCCGGCGGATTCGTCGGCTGGATGATGAAGACGTCGTTTCCCCTGACGTTCTCGTCGATCCGCACGAAAATCTCGCCGTCCGCGAACCGCGTTACCGTGGACTTGCAGAACGGAACGTCCAGGTGGCGAGCGATTTCCGAGCAGAGGTCCGGGTTTGCCGGACCGCAGAGAAGCTTGAAACCGTGAGCCGGAACCGAAAGTCCGTCCATTTACCGCAGCCTTAAAAGTTAAGGGGCTCAGCGACTTGAATCAATTGCCCCCGGTGGATTCGAACCACCATTCTCGGATCCAAAGACCGATGTCCTGCCATTGGACGAGGGGGCAGCGGACTTCAAAGCTAGCCCAGAACGGTTACCGGGACAACGCTCGAAGCGGTCCGCGTCGTCAGCAGCGTGATCCGCGAATTCATCATCGGGAGCGCCAGCGGGAGGTCCTTGAAAACCGCGAAGATTGCCGAGCCGCTGCCCGTCATCCGCGAGATCTCGGCGCCGCACAGCTTGAACGTCGAGATGAGCCGGTGAATTTCCGGATGATTGGCGGCAACCACGGACTCGAACGCGTTGCATGATGACTCCGCGACTGAGCTCCACGAGGTGAGCTCGTCGACTGATACGACGCCGCAGCTGACCGCGCTGCCGCCGGCCCGGTCGAGCGCCGCATAGGCGTCAGCGGTAGACACGGCAAAGTCGGGGACAGCGATGAGAACCGGCTTCTTCGGCAGTGGATCGAGGAGCATCATCCGCTCGCCTCGGCCCCATGCGAACGCCATCGTCGCGTCGCTGGCGAGGAACGGAACGTCGGCGCCGAGGAGTAGCGCGAGATCGAGGAGGCTCTGCGGATCAAGCGGCTCCGGAGCGAGCGTATTCAGAATCCTCAGCACCGCGGCGGCGTCGGCACTGCCACCTCCGAGTCCCGTGCCGGCGGGAACGTGCTTCGTGATCTCGATGGAGAATCCGCGCGGCCACCCCGTTGCGGCGGCGTACGACTCCGCGGCGCGAAATGCGAGATTCTTTTCCGGCGGCACTCCGTCCAATCCGTCGCAATCGATCGCCCGGCCGAGATCATTTACGCGGACGGTGACATCGTCGCCAAGGTCGAGACGAAGGAAGAGTGTCTCGATGAAGTGGTAGCCGGTCGCGTCCTTTCCCAGCACTCGCAGGAAGAGATTGATCTTCGCCTGGGCGAGGGTTTTTGCGGCATTCCCTGCGGCCACCGGTCCGCTCATTCGGTGGTCCCGCCCTTTTGCAGCTCGATGAAACCGAGCCCGAGCCGCGCGAAATAGTAGCCGCCGATCACCGTGATCGGGATGAACGAAAGAATGTGAAAACCGATCGCCCAGCTCGTCGCCTGCGCCTTCGAAACACCGTAAATCGCGAGCCCCTGGATTGCCATGTACTCGAAAACGCCGAAGAACCCGGGCGCCGATGGCACGGCGGCGCCGAGCGCGATGAAGCCGAGTAGAAAGAGGGCTGCGGAGAAGGGGACTTCAATGCCGAATGCGCGAAACGCGAGCATGTAAGCGAATGCGTTGAGTCCCCAGTGAGCGGTAGTCCACCAGACGACGGCAGCGAACCGGTTCGGCCGGCGCAGAACACTGAGACCGTGAATGAATCGCTCGAGCATCTGCCGGCCGCGCTCCTCTACGGCCGGGGAAACGCGGCGCGCGAACAGCTCGAAAAGCCGAATGAATTGGCGCGGAAGAAAAACGAGAGCGAACACTCCCCCGATCATCGCGAGCAAAAGGACTGCGCCGCCCCCCGCGATTCCGGCGAGCGGTCCGCCGACCCTCGTCGCTCCTTCGCGGAGCCGCGGATCGAAGAGCGCGAGACCGAGAAACGACAGAAGGATCACCGAGTCGAGCAATCGATCGACCGCCAGGGATGCGAGCGTCGTCGCGAATGGCACCGACGTCTCGCGCGTCAGCGCATAAGCGCGCGCGACTTCTCCGGCACGGGCGGGGACGACATTGTTCACCATCATTCCGATCGCGGTCGACCGCCAGAGCGGTCCGAAGGGAAGATCGGGCGCGACTGGATCCAGAATCGGCCGCCACCTCCGCGCGCGAAGCGGGAAGATGAGCGTTGCGCACGCCGCCGATGCGAGAAGCAGATACCAGTTCGCGTGCGAGATCTCGCCCCAGACTTCCGCCGGCGACACCCCGCGCAACGTCCAGTAAATCAGCGCCGCGCTGAGGGCGATCCCGATGATGCTGCGCCAGCTCGGTTTCAGCGCGTCACTCCGTGTTGGCCAGCTCGACCAGATCGCACAGCTCGGCGAAGACATCGCGCGGCGGTGCGAGTGTCGCGCGCTGGATCTGCGCGCGAAGCTCGTTTGCTCTCATCACCGCCCGTTGTCCGCGATAGAGGAGCGACTGAATCGGCACGATGGTCGGCGCGGCCGGCTCATGTCCCGCGGGCTCGAGCGATCGCATCATCGCGATGCTGTCGCCGAGGGCATTCTTCAGCGCTGCTCCGCGAAGTCCCGGACCAGAGCCGGCGCGGACAACTTGCGGTGGCGTCACTTCCGAGGGCGCTACTTCCTTCGCGCGCAGCCGCTGCTCGAACGTTGTGCGCGGCGTCTCCGCCACCTGAACGAGATGCGGCCCAGGGTCGGAATAAAAAAGCTGGGAGATCGGCACGATGGCATCTTCGGCGCCGAAGTCGTCGCCCACGCCGTACGCCTCGAGGCGCTCGAGCGTGGACCTCACCCGCTCCTCCTGCTGCGCGCCCCAGGCGCGGACGGAGTGAACGAGCGTCGTAAGATCTTCGAGAGATACTCCCCCGCTTCGAGAGCGAAGAAATCGAGCAGTCGGGATGGAGTGCTCATCCGCTGACGGCGCGCGCGGCGTTCATCGTCTCGCGGATCTCGCGGATGGCTTCGCGGAGTCCGACGAAAATCGCGCGACTGATGATGGAGTGTCCGATGTTGAGCTCCTCGATTTCGGGAATCGCGGCGACCGGCCCAACGTTGGCGAGGGACAGTCCGTGGCCGGCATGGACCGAGAGGCCGAGCTCGAAGGCGCGCCGCGCAGCGGCGCGCAGAGCGTCCAGTGTAGAGGGGTCGGTCGGGCGGTTCGCGTAGCTCCCGGTATGAAGCTCGATCGCCGGCACGCCGAGCGCTTTGCACTGCTCGACGACGCGGATGTCGGGATCCACGAACAGGCTGACGCCAATGCCGGCTGCGGAAAGCCGCTGGATTGCGCTGCGTATGCGCTCCGGATCGGAGCGCACGTCCAGCCCGCCTTCGGTCGTCACTTCCTCGCGCCGTTCGGGAACGAGTGTCGCCTGGTCGGGTCTCACATGTGAGGCGATGGCGATCATCTCATCGGCCGCGGCGAGCTCGAGGTTGAAATAAGTGGTAATCCTTTCCTTGAGAAGCTCGACGTCGCGGTCCTGCATGTGACGGCGGTCCTCGCGCAGATGGGCGGTTATCCCGTCTGCGCCCGCGGCTTCGCAGACGCCGACGGCTTCGATGGGATCGGGCTCGCTGCCTCGACGAGCCTGACGGACGGTCGCAACATGGTCAATATTGATGTAAAGGCGCTGTTGCTTAACAGGCATCAGCAACGTCCCATCTGGCAGGCGACTTTTTCGGAGAAGAATAGAGTGGCAAACTGGAAAACGGCTCTTTTGCTTGTCTTTCTCGCCGGTTGCGCTTCCGCGCCGGCGAATACCGGAAGCACGACGTCGAACAATACGTCATACAACGGTGGCCTGACCGGTGCGCTCGCGCCGCGGCTCGCCGTCGAACAGTTCCTCAATGCCGCCCACACCGGCGACATCCAGGCGATGTCGGTGGTCTTCGGGACTGACAAGGGTGCCGCCAGGGACAACATCGATCGCACCGAGCTCGAGAAGCGCGAGATCATCCTCCAGTGCTTCTTCAACGCCGACAAATACCGGATTCTCAGCGAAACCGTCGGGAAGGACGGACATCGGGTCATCAAGGCCGAGCTCACGAAGGGAAACATGGTGCGCCAGCCGAACTTCTTCGTCATCCAGGGTCCCGCCGGCAGGTGGTACGTGGACAACATGGAGATCGCCGTCGTCAAGGAGTTTTGCGGGCAGCAATCAGCCGGAACCACATAGTGGGGCGTAACCGAAATCGTGATTGCTTCGGTGCTAACCCGATTTCGATTACGCCCCACTAGCGCTCCGATAGCTCGACGAGGATTCCCCCCGTCGAGCGAGGATGTATGAAGGCGATAGGCTTGCCTTCGGCGCCGACCCGCGGAACGTCGTCGACGAGCTCGACGCCGTTTGCGCGGCATTTCTCGAGCGTCGCCTCGAGATCGTCAACCGAAAAGCAGATGTGATGGATGCCGGGTCCTCGCCTGGCGACGAATTTCCCGATCGGCGACTCCGGATCGGACGCTTCGAGCAGCTCAACGAGCGACCCCGACGCGTCGAAACCTCTGATTCGCGCGCCGTCTGAATCCTCGAGCGGAACCTCGCTGAGCCCGAGCACATTCTGAAAAAAAGGTGCACTTTCTGCGAGGGCTCGCACGGCGAGCCCGACGTGGGAAATTCTCGCGCCGCGCGGGGTTGATTGGCTCATTAAATTGTAGTCAGGCTCACAGCCGCAAATATTAACCTGGCGCTATGCGCGGGCTACCCCGCGTTGGAGGCAAGAAGAATGTCGAATGCCGTTGAAGTGACCGATTCCGATTTCGAGGCCCAGATAGAGAAGCATCCGGGACTCGCCGTTGTGGACTTCTGGGCCGTGTGGTGCGGGCCCTGCCGAATGGTCGCTCCGGTGCTCGACGAGCTGGCAATCGAGTACAAGGACAAGGCGAAAGTCGCGAAGCTCGATGTCGATACGAACATCAAGACATCCGCCCGCTTCAACGTCCGCTCGATCCCCGCGATTCTCTTCTTCAAGGACGGGAAGCTGGTGGATCAGGTGATCGGCTACGTCGGTAAGGCGGCACTCGCGGCGAAGTTTCAGCAGTACGCCGCCTAGCGCGCGGCGTTGGCGGCCGGCGACGTGACTCCGTCCGCGGCCGGCGCGCTCTACATCGTCAGCACACCGATCGGCAATCTCGGTGACATGACATTCAGGGCGGTCGAGGTTCTTTCCTCGGCCGCCCTCGTCGTTGCCGAAGACACGCGTCACTCGCGTCACCTGCTCGATCACTACCGGATAAGGACACCGCTGCGCTCGTATCACGAGCACAATGAAGCGCGGGAAACTCCGCGGCTCATCGAGCGGATGAGCGCCGGAGAATTAGTCGCGCTGATCACCGACGCAGGCACTCCCCTCATCTCCGATCCGGGCGGACGCCTCGTCTCGGCGGCGATCGCCGCGGGCATAAAGGTCATTCCGGTTCCCGGCGCGTCTTCGGTGCTCGCCGCGCTCGCCGGATCGGGGGTGCCACTGGATCGTTTCATCTTCCTCGGATTCCTTTCCCGAAAAGGAAAGGCGAGACAGGGCGAGATTCGCCGCGTGATCGACTCCGATTCGACCGTCGTGTTATTCGAATCGGCGAATCGGCTGCACGCGACCCTGTCCGATATCGCGGCGGCGGGCGGGGGCGACCGTCATGCGGTGATCGCCAGAGAGTTGACCAAACAGTTCGAGGAATTCCGCCGCGGGCCGATTGACGAGCTTGCCGCGCATTATTCGGAGGCGACGGCCAAGGGCGAAGTTGTTATTGTTGTAGAGGGAAAAGCGCCCGATTCCGAGCCCGAGCAGGACATCGAGCACATCGCCGACGATCTCGCGCGTTCAGGCAGCACGCCGCGCGAGGTTATGGACAGGTTGGTGACCGAACACCGCGCTCCGCGCAATCTCGCGTACCGGCTTGCCCATTCCGCGGCGCGGGCTGGACACGAGAGTGACGCGGCAACTTCAGGCGGCAAAAGAGTGACGAAGAATGATGACCAGTAAGGCTGAACGACCGGGCAAGATCGTGTGCGTCGGCCGGAACTACAGCGAGCACGCGAAGGAGCTGGGCAACGAGGTTCCGAAGGAGCCGCTCATTTTCCTCAAACCGCCCTCGAGCGTGATCGGCGAAGGCGATGCCATCTTCCTGCCGAAACAATCGAAGCAGATCGAACATGAAGCGGAGATCGGCGTGATCGTCGGCGCGCGCCTCCGGAATGCGAGCGAGGCGATTGCCGCAAAATCGATCGCGGCGATCGTCGCGGTGAACGACGTCACCGCGCGCGATCTCCAAAAGACCGACGGCCAGTGGACGCGCGCGAAGGGCTTTGACACGTTCTGCCCGCTCGGCACCCCCGCCAGGAACTATCCTGCGCTCGACAGGCTGACGGTAATCTGTCGCGTCAATGGAGAGGAGCGGCAGCGCGGGAACAGCGCCGACATGGTGTTCAACATCCCGATGCTTCTCGCTTACATCTCCGGAATCATGACACTCGAGCCCGGCGATCTCGTCGCCACCGGCACGCCATCGGGAGTAAGTCCGCTAAAGGATGGAGACGTCGTCGAAGTGGAGATTGTCGGCGTGAGCAAGGTCTCGAATCCGGTGAAGGCGAATGCCTGAGTACACGGAGCGCCTGGAGAATCTCCCCGAATATCCGCTCGCGAAAATTCCGCAGCTGAAACGGGATCTGATCGCGAAGGGAATGGACGTCATCGACCTTGGCGCCGGAGACGCGGACCTCTCGCCGCCGGAAGTCGCACTGCAGCGGCTCGCCGACGCCTCGCGCATTCCGGCAATGAGCCGCTACGGATTCGGGCTCGGCTTGATGGAGTACCGTGAGGCGATCGTGCGCTTCATGAAATGGCGGTTCGGTGTCACGTTCGATCCGCTGAAGGAGATCGTTCCGCTCATCGGCTCGAAGGAGGGCATCTCCCATCTCGCGCTCGCGTTCGNGTTCGCGGCAAAGGGCGATGTCACGATCATCCCCGATCCGGGATACAACTCGTACCTCGGCGGGACGATCCTTTCGGACGCCGAGCCCTACAAATACGCGCTGCGGCCGGAGAACAATTTTCTGCTTCGGCTCGAGGACATTCCGCGGAGCGTGCTGGAGCGCGCGAAGATCCTCTATCTGAATTATCCGAACAATCCGACGTCGGCGGTCGCGCCACGCGAGTATCTCGAAGCCGTCGTCGGGCGCTGCAAGGAACACGACATTGTGCTGGTGTATGACAATGCGTACTCGGAGCTCGCGTTCGACGGCTACGTGCCGCCGAGCATTTTCGAGATCGAAGGCGCGCGGGATGTCGCCATCGAGTTCCACTCGATGTCGAAGACCTTCAACATGACGGGATGGAGATGCGGCTGGGCGGCTGGCCGGCCCGAGCTCGCCGGCGCGCTGGCGAAGGTGAAATCATTCGTGGACACGGGGACTTTTCTGGCGATTCAGGCGGCGTCGGCGACGGCGCTCGACAATGCGGAGGCGTTCATTCCCGGCAACGTCGAGATCTTCAAGAAGCGGCGCGATGCCGCGGTCGCGGCGTTCTCCGAAAATGGATTTCCCTGCGCTCCGCCGAAGGCGACGATGTATCTCTGGCTCCCACTGCCGGCGAACGTCCCGAGCACCGTGTTCGCCGAGCGCCTCATGATGGACGAGGGCGTCGTCGTTCTGCCGGGCGCGCTTCTAGGAAAGGGAGGGGAAGGCTTCTTCCGGGTGTCATTCATTACGTCACCCGAGAGAATTCGTGAGGCGGCAAACCGCGCCGGGCGCGTTCTCAAACGTCTGACCGCGCAGGCAGCGTGAAGAATCGCCGCACAGAGCGACTGAACCGGCGCGTCTCGCCGGCGCTCGTCATTTCAGTTGGCGTCCATCTTCTGGTGGCCGTCGCTCTGATGCGCATACTTGTCATTCCCGACATCCGATTCTTCGGCTGGAAGCGCGGCAGTGTGCCGGTCGAGCGCGTCGGTTTTCTCAAGCTGACGAAGAATCCCGGCCGTGAGCCGACACCCGGCCGCGACGGGGGAAATGGAAAAACGGTGACGTCGGATCGCGAGACGAAGCTCGTCGCCCCGGTCAGAATTCCGACGATTTTGCCGGTGACACCGCCGGCGTCGCATGGCGTGACGGAAGAGGGAACGGGTCCCCTCGTCGGCACCGGCGGTCCCGCGCGCGGCATCAAGCCGATCTTCTCCGACCCGAGATTGTGGGGTCTGCCGGGCAAGATCGTGTCGGCGCCGCGAACCTTGAAGCAGGACCTCGACAGCATCATCGCGTCGAGCGTCGGCGTCGTGAACGATTCGATCGCCGCCTCGCGGAACACTCCGCGCTGGGAAAACGGCGACTGGACGTTCGAGAAGAACGGCAGGAAATATGGAATCGATCAACGCTTCATTCGTCTCGGGCCCGTTTCGATTCCGACGGCGCTGCTGGCAATGCTGCCGCTGAACGTCACCGGCAATCCGACAGTCGCCGAGAGGAACCGCTCGCTCAACTACATGCACCGTGACATCACCGAGCACGCGCAGCAGGCAATCAATCAGGCGGATTTCAACAAAGCGGTGCGCAGCATCCGGGAGCGGAAAGAGCGTGCGCGGGCGGCAGCGCAGCAGACCGCAGCGCCGGCCGCCGATTCGGGAAGCGTCCCTCCGCGCTGACGCCGGACGCCCGTAACTAAAAAAAGCGGCCAACGAGAGTTGACCGCTTTTGTTTTTTTTCTCCCGCTTTGTCTACGAAGGGAGCGGTGCTTCGGAAGCTTCCCTCACCTGGCTCGGACGGAAGACGCCGCAAACGACGCCCAGAACGGCGAAGTCCGTACCGGAGGTGATGCGAATTTCGCGGTCGGCCGGGTTCGCCGCTTCGAGCACAACCGAGTCGCCGTGCCGGTGATAAATCTTCACCGTTGCCTCGTCCCTGATGCGCGCGGCGACGACATCGCCATCCACTGCGGTCACCGAGGGATTGATCATTACGAAGTCGCCGTCGAGAATGGCGCGCCCGACCATGCTGTCGCCATTGACGCGCAGGAAGAACACTTCCGACGACGGAATGAATCGGCGGTCCATCGTGATGAATCCGTGCCGGTGCTCGGGCAGGAGCGTGGGTTGGCCGGCGTGGATTTTTCCGTAGAACGGCACCGGCTGAGTGCGCATCGCGCCGCCAAAGCCGAGGAGGTTTACTCCTCGAGAGCGCGCGGGGTCGCGCTCGATGTAGCCCTTGCGGGCGAGTGACTGAAGAAGATCGGAGACCGTCTTCGTCGATTTGATCTTGAATTGCTTTCCAATGTCCCGGATGCTCGGCTGGTACGTCTTCTCGGCGGTAAAATCGAGAAGGTACTGGTACACCCAGCTCTCGAGCTTGGTCAACTGCTCAGCCATCTTACAGCTCCCTGAAATTTGCGCGGCAGATGCTCCGAACTGCCACGACTTTGAGGGTTAATCTGAAGCGGATTGATGCAGTGGTCAACTGTTTTCTCCTAATCCTTTGCGAGTTTCGCGATAGCTGAATCAAGGCGGCGGAGGGAAAGCTCTCGGCCCATCATCAGAAGAATCTCAAAAATGCCGGGGCTGACTGTCAGACCGGTAAGTGCAACCCTAAGCGGCTGGAAGACTTTGCTCGCGGAAATCCCTCTTGATTCAGCGAGCGCCCTGACAGCGCTTTCGAGCGGAGCGGCGTCCCAGGCCGGCGCGGCAGCGAGGGCATTCCGCGTGTCCTGAAGGATGGCCGCCGCCTCCATCGGGCTCTTCCAGTACTTTGCGACGGCGTCGTCGTCGTAGTGGATCTCCGGCAGCAGATACGGTCCCGCCTGCCGCACTATGTCATCAATCGTGCGCGCGCGCACGCGAAGCAGATCGAGAAGGGCGAGATACCAGTCGCGCCGTTTGTCGAGGGTGGCGGCATCGGCGAGTCCGGCGGCGATGATTGCCGGCGTCACGCGTGGCTCGAGCTCCTCGAGAGGAATCATCGAAAGATGCTGGCCGTTCATCCACTCCAGTTTTTTCGGATCGAAGATCGCGGCTTTCTTCTGAAGGCCGTCTACGGAGAAGAGTCCGATCATTTCGTCGACCGTCATCACCTCAAGATCTCCGCCCGGCGACCAGCCGAGGAGCGCGAGAAAGTTCAGCATCGCGCTCGGCAGGAGCCCGAAGTGCTGGTAGTCCCCGACGGCGGTGGCGCCGTGGCGCTTGCTCAGCTTCTTACCGTCGAGTCCGTGAATCATCGGCAGATGCGCGAACACCGGCAGCTCGGCGCCGAGCGCGCGGTAGATGAGGATCTGCTTCGGCGTGTTGGAGATATGATCGTCACCACGCATGACGATGGTGATCCGCATCGCGATGTCGTCGGACACGACGGCGAGATTGTAGATCGGCGTGCCGTCGGAGCGAAGGACGACGAAGTCGTCGATGTCCTTGCTCGGGAACGCAATGCGGTCGTGGACCATGTCGTTCCACTCGATCGCGCCGTCGGGCACACGGAAGCGGATTGCATGCGGCTCTCCAGCGGCGACACGCTGCTCAACTTCAGCAGCGGGAAGACGGTCGCAGCGGCGATCGTACTTGAACGACTCGTTGCGCGTGGCCGCCGCCTTGCGCCGCTCCTCGAGCTCCGCGGGCGTGCAAAAGCAGACGTACACGGCGCCGGCGTCGAGGAGTTTTTTCGCGTCGGCCTGATGGCGGGCGAGATTTGCGCCCTGATGGACGACGTCCTCGTCCCAATCGAGACCCAGCCAGCGCAGCCCGTCGAAGATCGCCCGTGTGCTGTCGTCGGTGCTGCGCGCCTTGTCGGTGTCCTCGATGCGGAGCAGGAAAACGCCGCCGAAGTGGCGGGCATAGAGCCAGTTGAACAGCGCGGTGCGGGCGCCACCGACGTGGAGGTATCCGGTCGGAGACGGGGCGAATCTCAACCGCGGTGATTTCGTGGCGCTGTCGGTCATGATTCGGAAGGATTCAGCAATAAAAAACGGGTCGCAGCGAGCTGTCTGCGGACCCGCGGAGCGGAGAGAGAGGGATTCGAACCCTCGATACATGTTTCCACGTATGCCGGTTTAGCAAACCGGTGCCTTCAGCCTCTCGGCCATCTCTCCGAGCCGGTGAAAGCTAGACTCGGAGTGGCTCGTATTCAACTGCGTTCCGGCGTCTTCGGCGGAGAATCAGCAGCCGAGGATCGGGATTGCGTATGAGACGTTGTACGTTCCGGCGGCCGCTGCGGGAATCAAGCTGCTCGTAGGGGTGGCGGGGATGCTGTTCGTCGTGGCGCGAATTGTTCCGGTATTGTAATTGGCAGTACCGGCATCCAATTGATCTTCGAGATCTCCAACCGTCGCTGACTCGACCTCGGCAGCGTCGATGTTAAGAGTGATCTCGGAGCCGGACACCACGCGCCTCAACCCTGGTTCGATAGTCGCGTCGCCGATCGGCAGTCCAGTGCTGAGCATTATCCGCGTCATGTAGGGGCCGCGCCACAAGCTCGCCGGCGTGGTGCTCATCTGATTCCCGCAGATATCGAGCGACGTAGCCGTCGGGGCAGCCGTCAAAAGCAACAATGAGCTCGGGTATCGCGTAGTGCCTTTCTTGAACTCGGCTACCCCCTGTGCATAACCCTGAAAGGTTTGCAGGAGCGCCGCAGTTCTGGAGTCGCGTACCTTGCCGGAGAGTGCGGGATACAAGACCGCGACGAGCGTCGCGATGATGGCGAGCGCGACCAGTACTTCGACGAGCGTGAAGCCCCGCATCCTGGTTCTCATTGAGCGACGTCCTGTTTCAACAACCCGTTCCCAGATTGTTGATGCGATAGTTGATCGTCGTCGGATCGGTCAGGGAAAATACGACGACGGGTCCTGTTCCGTCAGACTTGCCATTGCGGTCGACAAAAAGCTCGAGTGCCTTTGCATCGTCGAGCGACGAGTTCGGCATCTGGACGGCAATCACGGTTGCGCTCACTCTGGATATCGCATTGTTCGCTGTGAAACCAGGGGCGATCTTCAATCCCGTTGTCGGAATCGGCACGAGATGGTATGGACCCTTCCATTTTCCAGCGTTGGTAGTACCGAATGTGCTCGTGCCCGTGGAAGAACACTGAAAATCACCGCTTAGAATTTTTGTATAGAGCTGGGAAAGCTTACTGGGATAGACCGTGACCTGTCCCCTGAACGACTGCGCGGATGTAAGTCGTGTAGTATCGATCTCGGCCGCGAGCCGATGAAGCACGTCGGCTGCGTTCTCGATCCTGTACTGGTCATTATTCCCCGACAGGGTCGTGACGACGACCGTCGCGGTGATGGCGAGGACAAGAACGAGCATGATCACCGCAAAAAGGGCGAACCCGCTGCGCCTGGAAGCGCATTCCGGCCGGCGCGGCCGACGAATGCAGCCGGATGGCTTCTCAGCAGCCATGAACGGCCATGTGGTAATAAACCTTTACCGGGGCGTTTCCGCTGGGAGTGAATCGCACAACCGATGGTGAGACGCCCGTGTTCTCTCCCTCCACCCTGTTTGCGAGCGCCTGGGCGTCGCTCAAGGCAACACCCTCCATCACGATCGCGAGTGTTGCCGGCGTCGTAACATCATTCGTGGTTCCCGGATTCGCCTGTGGGTTACCGTTCAGGTCGAACCTTTCGAGCTTGTCGTTCGCCATGAAGCCGTCCGCAATTCTGAACGGCGTGGTCGAGCTGATAGGCGCCGGGTAAAAATTCCTCAGCCAGTTGGCATTGAGAGTCGAAAAAGCGCCTCCGCAGCTGTTGAGATCCGTGCTGAGGATCTTGGTTGTGAGCTGCGAGAGCCGGCCCGGATTCGTACCCTTTGCGGTGGCGAGGCTTATCCTCCACGTAAAGGAGGTGTCACCCCTGTCGCCGAGATTGTAGCGGACTGCCGCGTCCCGGAGAGCTGCAAGAACGGCGGCGGCATCGTCGATCCGCTTCGTCTCGCCGCCCACTCTGCTGGACCCCTCGACACCCAATACGACCACTGTGGCGATGATTCCGATGATCGCTGCGGCGACGATAACCTCGAGGAGCGTGAACGCTCGTCGGGTAACGTTACGGGCGCTGGTTTTTTTTAAGAGCATCGATCAGCAGCCCGAAATGTAGATGTAGTAATCAACGCTGGTCGGATCGATAGCATTGTTGTACCTGATGATTCCCTGTGTGCCGCTGAGCGCACCGTCAACGCTGAGGTCGAGCGCCTCGGCATCTCTGAGAGTGACGCTGGGGAGGCGCATGGCCATTATGGTCGCGCCGTTCGAGCCTAGCGTCCCGGACGGGGTTGGGCCAATCAGAACGAGCGCATCATTCACCGTAAAGCCGCGGGCCGTGATAGTTCCGTCCGTCCGAAGCTGGCGATAATAAAAGGGCTTCGTCCAGTTGACTGCGTAGCCGGGTGGAACAGGCGTGGCCGGTGAGGCGGCGGTACTGTACGGCGTGATATTGCAGATACCCTTGTCGACTCCGCCGACGATCTTCGTCGTCAATTGTGACAACTTGGAAGGGTAGGCGCCGATAACCTGGCGAAAGGACGTCGGTGCGCGACTGGGCTCTCTGCCGGCCATTGCCTGGGCGAGATCAGAAAGCTCATCGGCGGCGGCGTCGGTTCTGGCGCGGTCGTTCGGGTTCTCGGGCAGGGTAATTCGTATGACGACTGCGACGACCGCTGACACGATCGCCATCGTGACGATCATTTCAATCAGGGAGAATCCCGTTCGAGAGTGCTTCGAAGTGTGCACGCCGTTCTGCTTGCGAGCCTGATAAATCACTTACCGGGGACCGCCGCGGCCGTCAAGGAAGCCGATACAAGAATGCACATTTTTAATTCTTTTTGATTGCCGGGGTTTCCCTCAGCGCCCAGCCAGCATATATTCTTCTCGCTCGCTGGGGGGCGACGCTCTCACTTTCCGCAAGAGCCATCGAATCCATCACCCCTAAACCTACCATGAAATATCTCGCTCTGCTACCGCTTTTCGCTCTGGCAGCATGTAACGACGTTACCTCACCCGTGTCGCGGAATCTCACGCCGACAGGAAACCGGAATGCGATGCTCGTCAACGAGAAGACGGATTTTGCCTCGCCCGGCGCTATAATCGCCTGCAACGGAGAACCTGTAACCCTGACCGGAACGGTCCACGTGATGGACCACGAAACATCCTCGAACAAGGGCGTGAACATCGTTTTCTGGATCGATTACAATCTCTCCGGCACCGGCGATGTGACCGGCGCCAAATATCAAGGCGGCGAGAGCTACCGTGTTCAAGCCGAGCAAAACGCCGCTTCCGTATTCAGCGTTGCCATCACAGTCCGTCTGGTGGCACAGGGAGACATTCCCAATACCTTTATTGATTCGGATCTCAGAGTGACGATGAATGCCAACGGCGATCCGACGGTCGAGCGACTGGGCGACAGAGCCAGGTGCCAATAGCCGGCATGCTCTCGCCGGAGCATCCTGAAGCACAACGACCTGCTCAGGCAGGTCGTTTTGTTTCAAGGACGCCGTTCGCGGCACCGCGGTCCAAGCAATTGTTCGCGGTGCGCCGGGCCCGGGGTTTCACCGTCATGGAAATCCTCGTCGCCATCGGGATCGGTGCGGTTCTCCTCGCGGTGATCCTGCCGACGCTCCAAGGTTCTATCGAGCAATCCCGAATCACCAAGATGGCGACCGACCTCACCGCGATTGGCGACGCTATCCGCGAGTACCAGAAACATCTCGGTACCTATCCGCTGGATCTTTCGCAGCTCACCACGCAGCCGGTAGCCGGGACGGCCAAGAACGCCTGCGGAGTTGCGCTGACTGCGGAGGAGGTCGCCTTGTGGCGCGGGCCGTACCTGCCAACACCGCCGCCGTACCTCGAGGGAGAAGACACGATCTTCGGCAATCTGAAGCGAAAAGCGGCAAGCACGAAGAACCCCGACATCCTTC
>WNGF01001502.1_pt1 | contig 34236 bp, 31 predicted proteins | sample 5400641 | NCBI WGS metagenome assembly WNGF01 (sample SAMN13153371, study PRJNA577476) | soil metagenome | isolation source: 80 cm soil or saprolite under grassland replicate 2 | place: USA:California | collected 2016-06-15 | reverse complement strand
AGATCGTCGAGCGTGCGCACTATCTGCACCGCCCCGAGGCCGTCCTCTCCGATCTGGCCGCGGTCGGGTTGACCGCGGTGGCGGGCACGGCGCTTTCTCCCGCACCTGACCGCGACGACGATCCGGGGACGTTGGTCGCCCGGCGCTGAACCTCGCCGAAAAGACACAATGCATGGCCGCCGACGCTAATTCACGGCCAATTCTCCGCTTTATTGTTCGAGCGCGGCCGCTGTGGTAATCTGGGCATGTGCAAATTATCGGCGTTGGTCTTTTACGTACTGGCACGACTTCGCTTGCGCTGGCCTTGGAGCAGCTGGGCTATGGTCCGTGCTACAACATGCGGGCCCTCACTTCTGAACCGAAACGGGCCGCCGACTGGGCCGCCGCGGTGAAAGACCCGGAGTCGGCCGATTGGCACCGGATATTCGCCGGATACGAATCGGCCGTCGGCTCGCCCTCTACTGCGTTCTGGCGAGAGATCGCCGATGCGTTCCCGACCGCGAAGGTGATTCTCACCATCCGGGAGCCGCAGAAATGGTATGAAAGCGCGAGTGGCACGCTTTCCGGCGTGCTCGCCCCGCAGCCGCTCGCGCTGCGCCTGCTCACCTGGCGAGGCCCACGCCGCGGCAGCGGCGACGATGACGTTTTCGAGGTTCTGGACGGCGTCCAGCGGTGGACCTGGGAACGGGAGGTCGGCGGCCGGTTCGCGGACCGGGATCACACGATCGCGGCGTTCGGGCAGCACGTCACGGACGTGCAGGCGCACGTCCCGGCCGACCGGCTGCTGACCCTCGACGTGCGCGAGGGGTGGGGTCCGCTGTGTGCGTTCCTCGGCATACCCGAGCCCGCGGGGCCGTTCCCGCGCGAGAACGACCGCGCCACGTTCCGCCACCGCCAGCGGGTGGCGCTCACCCGGGCGCTGGTTCCCCGGGCGCTCGCCACGGCGGCCGTCGGCGCCGCTCTCGCCCTGGCGGCCTGGGGTCGCCGGTCGATCCGCGGGCTGCGGTCGCAGCCGCCGAGCAATGGATCTGGGCGGAGAAGACAGAACAGTCGATGATCAACGCCGTCCTGTCCTGGTCGACGTGCTGCTCGACGATGGCGACCTGGACGCCGCCTAGGCCGCGGCGCGGGGGCCTATCGGGCAATTTCCGCACAGGGTGGAGTCGTGGCATTGAAGGCCACGGCGCCCTGTCAGTCGGTCGTGGGTATCAGGAATCCTCGGGGGGCCCATCGTCTGCTCGGTCGCTGGTGCCCAGCTGCGGGGAGTGGGCCTCGCCCAGTTCACTGCCCGAGCCCTTGGCCGAATCTGTGGCCATGGCCAGGAGCATGTCTCTGGCCTGTGTGAAGGGCATTGCCTGCAGCAGCGCCGCAGCGAGATCCCCGCCCGAACCGCTGATGATCTGCGGCACTTTCACCTTCACCCATTGAGCCAGGACCCGTTCCATCGCGACGTGTTCGGCGCCGAGAAGCTCGACCAGCGTCTGGAGTTCGATGAGTTCCAGTTTCCGGCGTTCTTCCTCCACCCGAACTTTCTGCAGTTCGATATCGGCAATAACAGTCGCATTGATGCGCTGGGCCTTGAGGTCATCGAGATGGGCCATCTCGAGTCTGACCTGTTCCTGCTGGAGGGCGATCCGCCGGCGGATGGCGTTGATCTCCGGTTCGTCGCAGTCGAATTCCTCCAGGGTCGTGGTGACAGCCTTGACTCCGGTTGGCTCGAGAGCCTGACGCACCTCCGCCGCGAGTTCGTTGCCCACTTCGTCGTATTTGGTGATGAATTCCTGGATCTTGTACCTTGCGGAGATCTTGCGGAAGTAGCCTGCAACGGTCGCGGCCAGCTCCTTCTCGACGAACTGCTGGACCGGTGCCCGGCCAGCAGCGTCGATTGAACCGCCGGGATCACCGAAACGGCGGACCAAGCTGGGCGCCGCCGCGGCCGGGATCTGTACCGTCTGCTTCATGTCCAGCCGGACGGTATGGCCCTGTACGTCGAGCACGATCTGCTCGAGGGAGATGTCTAGGTTGCTGGCCGACTTCGACTCCCGCTTCCACTCGAGGATAAGAACACGTGTGGGTACCCGAACCACATGGGCGAACCACGGATTGATCACGTAACAGCCGCCCTCGTCGAGGGTCTCCCGCTGGACTCCCATCTGCCCGTCACGCGCCAAGAACTCCCACGGCAGCTGGAAGTTCAGGTGGCCGTTCACCGGCCGACCGCCCGACGCACGGTCCTCATCAGGCTTGGCGCCCGCATGGGTGATGACCACCCCGGTCTCACCTATCGGGATCTTGATCTCCTGTAGATCCGCGGTGGTTAAGCCCTCCAGGCTTGCCTCCTCCGGCGTTTTAACGGTGATCACTTGGAACAGGTATGTGTTGATGTCGTAGTAGCCGCTCGTCAGCGTCTGTTGCTGCCGCCCCTGCTCGCCTCCGTTCCTCAGGAACCGCGCGCCGTCGCGGAAGTGGTCGCATTCGACATGCCTGGCCAGAGGGCGTCCAGGTGCCCGCACGGCACCCGCCTTGGCCACCACGACACCGATCGTGCCGTTCGGGACGTACGTTTGCGGCACGTATTTGATCTTGTAAAGGTACCGGGGGCGCCAGTAAAGGGTGTTGGCCCTGAGAACTTGTGCCTGCGGGCCCGCCGCCCCGTAGATGCTCACCCTGGGATCGTCGTCGGGACGCCTGAGGCCGAAGTGCCGTTGGACGAGACCGACCTGGCCGGCCGGGACGTTCTGCAGTCCGGTGGCTGCCACGTATCCGACGGCAGCCACGACGGCGAGAATGAAGATCAGACCGAGGAATCCCATGTTCATTTCTCCCAGCGCTGCAGCCGGACATGTACGGACATCACCGTCGCGGACCACTCATCGCGCCATTCAGGAAACCGTTCCCGTGGCGGGTTGCGCAGCGTCGGGAAGAACGGTAGGTCGAGATTCTCGCGAACCGCGAACTCCGCATACGGCGGAGCGGGCTCGTCCTCCACACGGAGCCATCCGAGCGCCAGTGCGAGCCTGCGGAACTCCTTGCGACCGGTCAACACAAGCCCGGAGAGGCGCCCGCGCTGGGCTCCAAAACCCCAGGCACCCTCAGAGAACGCCGCCCAGGCCTCGTCCACCTCGGTGAATAGCTCGCCCGGTAGGTCGCGGCCGTGGGAATCACGCAGCCACCCGTTACGGCGGCGCCCCGCCATTTCCAGTAGCGCCAAGGTCGTCAGCAGGTCAGCGTGATAGATGTCCCGCTTTTCGAGCGCCTGCCATAGTTCCCGTACCAGCTCCTGTACCGCGAGGCTGAGCGGGCGTGGCTCCGCCGCCGGGTGCGGCGACTCCACCGCAGTGGCACTGGGAATATCTGCCAGGTGCCGTTCCCGCCGCGTTGCGGTTCGGGCGGGAACGGGCAGCGGAAAGCCGGACCGTTCCACCGGAGGCCTTACCGGTTTCCGCGGCCGGTCCGTGGCGGGCGCGGGCAGTCCGCCTGGCACATACACGTAAGCGGTCTGCTGAAAGCCCTTGGCCGGCAGATCCACCTGGACCTTTTGGAACTGCCTGGGCCGCAGCCCGCCGAGCTCCGGAACTACGGTTTTTTGATAGAGGCATTCGGAAATGATCTGAGCGAGGCTCGCGTCAGGAGCATCCGTCAAAGCCGTCCGCAACGGTGCGGAGTCCAGGAGCCGTTGCAGGACGATGAGGGCAGGCCCGGCGTAACCGAGCGCGGCAGGGGTGATGACGTCGATGTGCATGGCCACACGAAGGCGGATCCGCGTCTCGGGGTGGTGATCCTCATTGTGATCGGTGAGCCGATGATCGAGTTCAGAGACGAACTTTCGCACGACCGCCAACATGTCGACCTCGGCCGGAAGCACTGCGACTTCGCCATCACCCGCCACGCTGCGTTCCCAAAGAGCGCGACTGACACGCGCTTCTTCGGCGGCTTCATCCAGCATCCTGTCAAGGTCACGCTCGAGCATGACCTGCCGACGGGCGACGCGCGAACTGAACCCTTGTATGTCAACGCCGACTACAAAGCGCTCGATGAGTGACATGCGGCCTCCAGCGCGCGGCGGGCTGGCACGGCCGAATCGGAACCCCCGCCGACCCGTCACCTATGTTACTAGCACGCATGGTCGGCAGGCCACGATCACGCTCATTCTCCCGTTACAGTTGCATCCTCGGAGCCAAGACGTTTATCCAGGTCGGAAATCCACAATCTTCCTTCAATGCTCTCACTATTGGCCGTGACCCTGTCCCCCCTTCTCTGATTGATGATTTCTTTATCGGCGCCAACTCGGCGGCCGGCCGGGCAGCGGCCGACCGCATCATCGAGGAGATGCCGGACATCTGTGATGCGGCCTGGGCCAACCGCAGGTTCCTCGCCGGGGCCGCGAGGATCCCGAGGCCGCTGACACCGGCGGCTCCCGCTGCTTCTACGTGGCGGTCGCACGCACGCCCCGCCCGTTGTTGACAGCTGCACGCACCGTGCCACGGACGAGGCACACTTGAGACAGCCAGGATCCGCGGCGACTCAGCCGACCGAGGGCTCCTGGGCGAAGCGCTTGGTCTGCTGGACTCGCAGGAGGGACCGACGGTGCCGGACAACGTCGTAGTGATGATGCGATTTCACCCGGTGGGCGGTGAGGACATCTCCGTGATATGCGGGGACTTTGCTGGGGAGCGCGAGGCGCTTGAGGCGACCGCTCGTGCTCTGGACGAGCGGCGCAGTCTGATCCTGACCCATGCGAGGTATGACCGCGAGGAGGACGAGAACGGCGTGGTCATCAACATGGCGAACGTGGTATCTGTGCGGGTGTCGAAGACAGCCGGTGCGGCGACGGGCCAGTACCTGTGACAGCCGGTTCGGCGAGGGAGGACGCAGCAACCCGAGCGCCTCGATCTTGTCCGCAGGCAGCGGACCAGGTAGACGATTTACCGCTTAGCCGCCGCCGGGTCCGGTCCGACTCAGCTCCGGCCGGCGATGACCATCATCGGGCTGGGTAGGGAATGGGAATGACGAGGAGGACAGCGATGTTCGAGGCTGGCGACATCCGGGAGTGGCGCGGCCACGACGTGGTCGACAGCAGCGGCCACAAGATCGGGACGCTGGAATCGGTCTATGTGGACACCGGCACCGACCAGCCCGCGTTCGCGACCGTCACGGTTGGCCTGCCGACGCGGCGCCGCCTCGTGTTCGTGCCCCTCGCCGGGGCGACCGTAGGCCCGGGCTATCTCAAGATCACCTACCCGAAACGCCAGGTGAAGGACGCACCGTCGATCGGCACTGACGGGGAGCTGCCAGCCGGGGACGAAGAGGCGATCTTCAAACACTACGACCTGAGCTACCAGCCCGGCGGCGGTGGCGAACGGCGTCTCGCGCGCCGCTGACGCCGCGAGAGGATCGGAGAGCGCAAGATGGCGCTGTTCCTGCTGCTGATCATTGTGGCGATCGCGCTGGGAACATTCGGCGCGGTCGTTAAGGGCCTGTTCTACCTTCTGATCATCGGCGTGGTCGTCCTCATCGTCGACATGGTCTTGGCGGGTGTGCTGCTCCGCCGAAGCGGCAGGCGCCCTGGCCGGTGAGCCGCTGACGCGAAGCCTGTGAGGACATGCAGGCGGCGCAATCATGGCAACTTCGCCGCGCCGCCCACTTCACCACCGACACCGGTCTTCCTGCCCGGTGACTGCCCTGCGGCAGCCGTTCGGATCATTAGCCTTAACGGCTGCGCAGGAGTGATGGAGTGGATAATCAAATAGACGACGCCGAAGGAGCCGAGGCGATGTACAAGCGGATTCTGGCCGCGATCGACTGGACTGCGGGCGCGGACGCCGTTGTGGACCAGGCCCGGCAGTTGGCGGCACTGACCGGCGCGGCGGTGCATGTTCTGCACGTCCAGCCGATGAACGTCCCGTCGCCGCCGACGCTGTCCACCTTGGCGAACCAGGCGCTGACGACCGGCCCGGCACCTGGTGACGCGGCTGCGGCAGCGCACCGGATGGTCGACGAAGCCGTCGCCGTACTCGACGCGGCCGGCGTACACGCAGAAGGCACGGTCCTGGAAACCCCGGGGCGATACACCGCGGGCTGTGCTGCAATTGGCCCGCGACGGGCGCGCCGACTTGATCGTGCTCGGTGCCCGGCAGCACGGCTGGCTGTCGGCGGTGTTCCGGTCCAGCGTCGCCGACGAGGTCTCTCACCACGCCGGATGCCCGATCCTGATCGTGCCCTGAGCCGAGAGGGCGCGGCGTTAGCCTCGATTCCCGGTCAGATAATTGAGTTGAGGTTTGCCGCAGCGCTGTGATCATCGTGGCGGGAACCGGAACCGGAAGGTGCGGCCGTACCACCAGGGGATCGGGGTCTGGAGGTCGGCGAATCCGGCGTCGATCAGGGCGGGGTGGTGGCTGTGCAGGTTCAGCGCGCAGGTGACGCCTGCGTGGTCGATGTGCAGGGTGCCGGTGGCGTCCAGGAAGTCCCGCCACAGGGTTCCGGGGGTGGCTCTTTCGTACCCGGACAGTTTCAGCGCGAGCAGCCGGTACAGGTTCCCGGCGATGACGGTGAGGGTGGTGTCGAGGTCGACGTTGAGCGGGACGCCGCTGGTCAGGGCGTCGAGATGGAACCCGCCGATGTAGGCGTCGAGTTCGTTTCCACCATTATCGGCTCGGCGTAGCGGGCGAACAGGTTCTTGCCTGGCGTGGTGAGGTCGTCGGTGATCAGCAGGGTGGGTTCGTCGCGGCCGATGTTCTTGATGGCAATCTGCCGGATCTTACCGCTGACAGCCCCCCGACCCGCCCGCCTTCCGCCTTCCGTGCGGACTCAACCCCGGTGTGATGCGCGCCTGGCCTTGGCAGGTGTCCGGGTCTTACGGCGGGACGCTGCGCTGGTGCACCGTCTGGATGCCGCTGATCAGGGTGCCGAGGCTGGCGGTGAACCGTTCGTCGCGGTCGTCGGCCCAGACGTGCTCGCCGAGGGCGGCGAGCGCGGGGAAGCGGTCGGTGGGCAGGGACCGCAGGAATGCGTGCAGCTCGCGCCTGGTCGCGGCGTCCTGGACGCGCTGCTCGCTGGGGGTGGTGGGGTCGCTAAGAGCGAAGCCGAGGGTGTAGTCGTAGATCAGGCGGAACGCCCGGGCGGCCTGGGTTTCGGGCAGGCCGGCCGCGTGCAGCGGCGCGAGGAATGCCTCGGCCAGGGCGAGGGAGTGCGGGCTGAGAGGGTCGCGGGTCTTGAGCAGCCCGGCGATGCCGGGGTGGCGTTCGAGGACGGTCCGCAGCCGTTGCGCGAGCGCCGCGGCCTGCCCGGTCCAGGTGAGGGACTGATCGGCCTGGCAGTCGACCTCGGCCAGCACCCCGTCGAGGATGAGGTCGTACAACTGCTCCTTCCCCCGAACGTGGCGGTACAGCGCGCCGGGGACCACGCCGAGGCGGGCGGCGAGGGTGCGCATGCTGAGCGCCCCGACGCCGTCCGCGCTGATGATGGCGAGGGCTTCGGCGATGACGCGCTCGCGGGTGAGCGCGCGGCGGCGGCCCTCCTCGCCGTCTGGGGGGGTGAACCACAGCGGGCGGGTGCCCGCCTCCTCGCCGACTGCGCGCCGCTTGTTCTCCACCTCTGCCTCCGGGTGCCGCGTTTGGCCACATTTGACCGTGAACGTCGTTCACTATATGGTGAACATTGTAGCTCGGAAGCGAATAGTGTTCACTAGAGCAGTGTTCTTCCGGGACGGCCGACCCTCGGCCCGGCCAGATGCAAGGGAGAACCACATGACAGTCATGACGAGCTGGGACCTGTTTGAGGACCTGCGCGCCACGCAGGATGAGCTGGTGCGGATGGCGAACAGAGCACGCGGCCGACGGCCCGGCCAGCAGTATGATGCCGACGCCAGCGCCGCATTTTGGGCACCCGCGGTCGACATCTCAGAAACCAAGGACGCCTACCGGGTGACGGCCGAGATCCCCGGCGTCGCGGCCGGGGAAGTGGAGATCACGTTCGAAGACGGCCTGCTGACCATCCAGGGCGAGCGGTCTTTCGATTACGACGCCGCCGGGGAGAAGGTCCACCGGTCCGAACGCTGCTACGGCGCCTTCCGCCGCTCGATCACCCTGCCCAGCCACGTTCAGGCGGACAAGATCGAAGCCTCGGCGCAAGACGGCGTGCTGCAAATCCTCGTGCCCAAGGCGGAGGAAGTACAGGCCAAGCGCATCCAGGTGCGCGCCGGCCAGGGTCGCACCGCCGTCACAGCAGGCGCATCGGCCAGCAACGGCGGCTGACAGCAAACCCCTGAGAACATGCTCCGCCCGCTGTCACCGCTCCCGCAATGCGGGCGGAGCGTCACGATCCAGCGCCATGAGGGCCGGCACGATGAGCCGCGCGCCAGTTTCACGCACGGTGACACCCGCGCGCATCCGGTCACGCGGTCAGCGCCGGGCGGATCCATTCGCGCAGCCATCGGCCGTTGCGCACGCGAAACCGCACGGTCGAATCGGCGCCGACGACAATCGTGCGCTCCTCGGTCCAGCCGACGAGACGGAACTCGCCGAGCCCGAGGTGGACGAGGCCGAAGGCGGGATCACCGTCGACGGTGAGCACGAGCCGGTCGTCGCGGACCTCGATGGCGCCTTCGATGTCGGGTTCGGCGGTGGTCTCCTCTTCCGACCACTGCGGAAATTCGCCGGGCATGGGGAAACGGCAACAGAACGAGCTGAGCTCGGCCGCCGTGAGCGGCACCGGATCCCGTGCGAACATGACGTCGCTGAACGGCAGCCGGTCCCGGAAGTCCGGGGGGAACAGCTCGATGAGTTCTCGGCTGACCAGACAATCGATCACCATGTGTACGCGGGTCGTGTCCCCTGTGTTGGCGACGTAATGACGCCGGCCGAAATCGCCGAACCACAACCGGCCGGCTTCCCAGTGGCGGGATCGCCCGTCGATGATCACGACGCTGCCTGGATTGGTCTGGATCGGCACATGCAGCCGCAGCGTCCCGCATGCGAAGCCGTATTTCCCATCGCAGTGTTCATGCACGGTGGCACCGACGCCGAGGGCCATGAGCCGCACGCTGCGCACGGGTGCGGGAATGGCGGCGATGATTTCGCTGAAGTAAGGCGTCTTGGCAAGCCACGGCGTGTCGGCGAATTCGTCCAGGCCGGCACCGCCGGGGTCGGTGCGCGCCGGGTCGCCGCCGATGCTCCGCAACGGCAGGATGAGCCAGTCGACGCCGGCCTCGGGGCGGAAGCCGTCCTGTCCGTAGGCCCGCTGCGTGCCCCAGTGCTCGTGCCGTAGCACGTCCAGGTCGGCGTGCAGCCGGGCAAGATCGAAACGGGGTGCCAGCGGCGCCGACTCTGGATAGGTGACCATCGAGCGACCTCCAGAGGATTGTGTTCGATGGGAATCGGCGTCAGCCCGCGGCGCTTCCGGCCACCACGTCGGAGACGTCGGATGCGAAACGTCCGATGACCCAGGCGATGGCGGGCACGTTCTCATCGAGCGCCTGGCGATTGATGTTGGCCAGCGTGTCGCAGGGCTGGTGGTAGCAGTGGTCGTAGAGCTGTCCGGCCTGCCCGCCGAACGTCGCCGCCTCGGCCGGCGTCTTCACGCCCAGCGTTCCGCCGTCCATCCCGCCGATCGGGATGCCCACGGCCATGAAGGGCTCGTGATCGGATCCAACGGCCGCGATGTTTTGCTGCTCGTACGGCAGCCCGACCTGGTCGAAGTAGTGTTCGAAGACATGCTCCACGGCGCCCGAGCCGGGCGGACCCGGCGGCGTGCCGGGCGGCTGGTTGCTCGCGTCACCGTCCATGATGAACCGGACGAAGTTGGGTGACGCGATCAGCTCGAAGTTGATGTAGAGGGCGATGTCCGCGCGTTCGGATGCCGACAGGCTGGCGACGTAGTAGTCGGAGCCGACATCGACGAGCTCCTCGGCCCCCCACCAGGCGAATCTCACCTTGTTGGTGACCCGGTCCTGGTACGGCGCCAGGCGGATCGCGGTGGCCAGCAAGGCGGAGCCGCTGGAGACGTTGTCGTTGATCCCCGGGCCTTCGGTCACGCTGTCGAGGTGGGCGCCGGCCATCACGATCCGGTCGGGGCGTCCGCCCCGGGTCTCCGCGAGGAGGTTCTCCGTCGTCCCGGAGATCTGATGACCGCGCAGTTCCAGGTGCAGCTGGACGGGCGCCTGGGCGGCGTCCGCGGCGAGCTCTTCGGCCTGCTGCTGTGACACCGTGGCCGATGGGATGGTGAAGGCGGAAGGCGTGAAGACGTGCAGCCGCCAGATGTTCTCCGGGCTGGGGGTCACCAGGTAGAGCATCATCGCCCGGCCGCCGAGACCGGCGATGACCTTCTGCTGCGCGGTGTACCCGCACGACGCCCGCGCCAAAAGGACGATGGATCCCTGCACCGGGAGACCGGAGTAGTCGTCCGGGGAGCAGCCGGCCGTGCCAGCCGGTGAGGGCGGCAGCACGACCAGGTTCGCGGTGAAGCCGCCCACCGGGGTGACGGGGGACCACAACATGACCATCGGCCGCACCTGACGGTCCTGCGGTGACACCTCCTCGGCGCTTTCCGCGTCGACGTGGTAGTCGATGTACGGCACGGGCTGCCGCTGTACTTGATAGCCGGCTTCCTGAAGCCGGCGCGCGACATAGTCGGCGGACGCCGCGAAGCCCGGCGTCCCGTTGGCGCGTATGCCCCCGTTCGCGTCGGCGATCCGCTGGAACACCCGCAGGTGCCGGAACGCGTCCGCTCCTGTGGTGGTCCGCCCGAGTAGGCGTGCCAGCCACGGCCCGTCGAGCGGGTCCGCGGCACCTGCCGTCGGCGCGGCCACCATGGCGGCGATCGCGACGACAATGGCCGTCGTGGTGCGCGAGATAACCCTCATTGCGTATCCCCGATCAAAGACGGTATTGGCGGTAGGGGGGCGTTCCGCGGCGGTTCGCTGGTGCTCGGCTGTACCGAGCAGCAATGCCAATGCCCGAGTACAGCCGAGCACCTGTCATGGCGCTCAGTGGACGTAACGCATTACACGATCACCTCTTCTCGGCCGGACTAGTGATACGGACGTTGAACTCGGCCACCCCCCGCAGGGTGAGATTCCGCCGGTGGACCGGCTCGCCGACGGCGCGGATCTGTGGGTACTCGGCCGCGAGCGTCTGGAAGACGACACGCGCCTGCAGGGTTGCCAGGGACTGTCCTAAGCAGGAGTGGGCGCCGCGGCCGAAGCCGAGGTGCGGGTTGGGCTGGCGCGCCAGGTCGAGCGTGTCCGGATCGTGGAACCGGGACGGGTCCCGGTTGGCGGCACCGAGCAGCATCGTCACCGGCTCGCCCGGTGCCATGACCCGGTCACCGATGCGAGTCTCCAGGACGCAGGCTCGGGCGTCCGCCTGCACGGGCGCGTCGAAGCGGACGAGCTCTTCCACCGCCAGGGAGATGTCGCCGCGCGCCAGCCGGGTCAGCGCGCCCGGGTTCTGTAACAGCGCCACCATTGCGTTGCCGAGCAGCCTGCCCGCCGATTCGAACCCGGCGTGCAGTACGGCGCGCAGCGTGTTGAGCAGGACCGGGCGGGGGATGCCGGAGTCGGCTGCGTTGGCCGCGACGTAGGCGACCAGTCCGTCCGCTGTGCGCTTCGCCGCGTTGGTGAGCCAGCCCGCGGTGAAATCGGCGAGCTCTGCCCTCGCCGCCACCGCGGGAGGGCCCTTCTCGGGCCAGATGCCGGCGTCCATTCCGTCGACGATCACCTGGGACACGGGCAGGAACCAGGCCGGGTCGAGCGGCGGCACGCCCAGGAAGGCGGTGATCGTGTCCAGCGCCACGGGCGCCGCCAGGTCGGCTACGTAGTTGAAATACGGTCGGCCCTGTAATCGCTCGACCGAGGCGCGGACCTGGTCGGCGATCCTCCGGGCCAGAGCGCGATGGTTCAGCGTGCGAATCCCGTTGACCAGGAAATGCCGGATCTGGGTGTGCGCCGGAGGATCCAGCGTCTGGATGCTAAGCATCGGCTCAGGCACCTCTTCGCCGATCCGCCGCCAGTCCGAGGCCAAGGAACGCGGGTCACGGAGCACGCTGACGCAGTCGTCATAACGCGTGAGGACCCAGGAGCCGAGAAGGTCGCTCCAGTACACGGGATGGTTTTCGCGCAGCCGGGCGTAGATGGAGTACGGATCACGAAGCGATGGAACCTCCGCCAGGGCAAGGATCGGATCGGCGGCCAACGCCCCGGACACGGTGACCTCCTCAATCTCCGGACCGCGGCGTAATCACGGCCCTTACTCGGCTCACAAGCTCGCGTCGTCTCTGTCTCATCGCCGCGATAGCGGTGCCTGTGTTCGTCACGTTACTCCACGTGCCGACCGGCCGCCATCGTTAAAAGCGCCGTTGGCGCTACCCGCGGCGTCGCCCCGTGCGCCCCATCTGTCCCGCGAACGATCGGTGATCTAGCGCTGTATATGGCGCGCAACGCCCCGACCTGGGGCTACCGGCGCATCCACGGCGGCCGCCACCATGAGCGCTGCTGGATCCGGGCAAGCACCCGTCTCAGGCGATCTTGACAGACACGGTCTTGCATGGCGCGATGACACCGGTGCTTTCGTTATCGAGGCAGAGCCGGACCGAGGCATCCGTGCCTGAGCCGCCGGTGACATTGGTCGTGATGACGATTGAAGCGGACTGCCCCGTTTTCACGAACCCCGGCTCGCATGAGGGCGTGTCCGAATTGATGGCAAAACCGTTCGGGAGCACACACGGCGGGTTGCCAACGACCTCGGCATTGGTGACCTCGGTGATCATGAGGTCTTCTGGCACCGATCCTGGTCCCTTGTTGGTCTCGGTGAAGACGAACGTAAGCGTCTGGCCGGTCTGAATGATCTTGATTCCGCCAACCGCCGCGCCCTTTAACACGAACGTCGGCTCGGCCGCACTCGCCGGCGACGCGCTGGTCACCGCCGCGGCAAGCAGGCCGGCCAGCGCGGCGAAACCCAGGATAGGAACGAGTCGGCGCATCTTCTTGTAGAGGGCATTCATGATCGTGCTCCCTTGGTGGTGCTTGCGATCTCCAACCCGTCGTGCGGGTCGGCCTTCATTGTGGCGCCGAGGTGGTCCCGGTGGCCTCGGCGATGATGCGGGCCAGGTTCGCCAAGAACAACGTCGCCTCCATCGGCCAACTCATCGCGGCCGCCCAGGAGGCCGACGTCCGGCTCATCGCCTGCCGGATGACGGTCGATGTCTTCGGGTACACCGCCAGCGACTTCATCGACGGCGTCGAGTTCGCCGGCGCGACCGCCTACATGGCGCAGGCCCGCAAGGCCCACGTCACGATGTTCATCTGACCGGGAGGCACCGCGCCCTCGTGCTCGGCCGCCGGGACCCGTTGACGGCGGAGCGATGAATTTCGGCGCGTGGCGGCGTCTACCAGACGAGCGGCCCCGCAATCCTGGTGAGGGCAGCTTTGAGGTCGGTCGCGCGCGGGCAGCTGGGCCGCCCGATGCCGGCGCTAACCGCTGGAGAGAAGATGAGCATGCTGGTGCGGAACAACAATGCGGGCATCTGTGGCGCGGCCGCGGCGGCGCCTAGCGCCGAGTCCCACAGAAACCCAGCGCGGTCAGGGCCAACGGGCGGCACCGGCGCCGAGGTCTGGGGGTCAGCGCGGTGGCGGGCCACGGCCACCGGCTGGCTCGACGCGCAGCTAGCCAGCGCCGGGATCCGGCGCACAGAGCCGGTGGAGCAACCGCACCTGCGGCCGTGGGCAACGGTTTTGACCACACCAACGACCGCCGGTCCGGTCTGGCTCAAGGCAACCGGGCCGGCGACAGCGTTCGAGGCTGGGCTCAGCGAACTGCTGAGCCGGGTCGTGCCCGAGCACGTGCTCGCTCCGATCGCGGTCGATCTCAGCCGCGGCTGGCTGCTGCTACCGGACGGCGGGCCGCCGCTGGCGGATCGCCTCGCCGGCACCGACCTCGCCGACGCCCTGGCAGCGGTCCTGCGCCGATACGCGCAGCTACAACGCGCTTTCGCCGCCTCGGCCGGCGCGGCCCTCGCTCTGGGCGTCGCCGACATGCGCGCCCAGGTCATGCCGGCCCGCTTCGACGAGGCGGTCGAGACGGTCGGGCGCCTCGTGGTGGGCCGGGGCGACGCCATCGGCCGCGACGCGCTTGGTGAGGTCGCCACGTTGCGCGCCACCTACCGTTCCTGGTGTGCGCGCCTGGCCGCGGTGCCCGGCGCCGCCAGTCTGGATCACAACGACCTGCACCCCTGGAACATGCTCGTGCCCCGGCTGGACCGGCCAGGCCAGGTCAGGTTCTACGACTGGGGAGACGCCGTCGTCGCGCACCCATTCGCCTGCATGCTCGTCCCGCTGAGCTGGGCGCAGCACCGGCTCGGAACCGGCCTCGACGCGCCCGAACTGCACCGGATCCGCGACGCATACCTCGACGTTTTCAGCGACCTCGCCCCACATGCCGAACTGGTCGAGACGCTTCAACTCGCCTGCCGGGTAGCTAAGGTCGCCCGTTCCCTGACCTGGGCCAGGGCGATCGCGCAATCCGATCCCGGCGAGCTCAGCGACCACCACGCCATCGCGCCGCTGGCGTGCCTGCGCTCGCTGCGCGACGCCTCCTACATCGGCGGGGCCTGACGACGCCCGGGCCCGGCGGGCCAGCCGATGCTGGGTTCGATCGCAGCTTGGTACCGGCGATCGACGGCTCTGGTCGGCGTCAGGCGCCGAGGGCGGCGCGCACTGCCGCCGCGCCGGTCGGGGTACCCCGCTGGTCGCTGAACGTCCCGTACGGTGCGACGAACGCGCGAGTGCCGAACTGGAAGCGGCGGCCACCGCGGCGTACCGAGCGCGGCGGCGCGGCCGGTTCCGGGCGAGCGCCGGGCGGTGAGAGGCGCGACACCAAGCGCAGCCGTTCGGGATCTGCGGGTTTAGGCATTTCTGATCACGAGTTCCCGCACCCGCCTGGAGGCGGTCGCGGCCCTTCGCGTCAGCCCGAGGTAGGAGTACCGGTGCCCCACGGCCAGCGGGGCACCGGGAGTGGTGGGCCGGCCGGCTGCGGCGTTGAGGATGTCGCAGCCCGCCGGTTGTGGGTTAGGGGCCGACGTGGGCGTCGACCTGTGTGGTCACGCGGGTGAGCGGGGTGGTGACACAGTCACCTTCGAGCACGGCGATTACCTGGGCGGTGCCGGTGAGGTCTCCGATGACGACGGCGCCGGCGCTGCTGCCGGTGGTGTCGAACGTGCCGGCCACCGTGGCGGTCCCGCCGCTCGTCGGGATGCTCAGGACGAACTCGCCCTGTCCGCTGAGTTGGGTGCAGTTGGCGATCTCCTGGATGTTGACGGCGAAGGCACCGGGGCCGGTGACGGTTGCCCGGCCCAGAGTGCCGGTGCAGTCGGCGGTGCCGGTCAGCCCGTGGGAGGTGACGGCGACCTGTTGGAGTTGCGGGGTCACGCCGGGGTTGACGTCCACGGTGACGGTGATCGTGCAGTCGAGGTTGGCGCCTGACACGGGGGCGTCGGAGTCAGCCCAGGCAGCGGCGGCGGGCAGGGCGAGCAGCGCCGCCGCTACGGCGACGAGCAGCGCGCGGCGCACGTGGTGGCGTAGTGAATGAATCATCGTTCCTCCTTTGGGCCTGTCGTGAAGACGGCCCTTGCGGGGGAGTCGAATGGCTGGGGCACCGACCGGTCAGGGACCGATGTGGACGGTGTCGACCGCGCTCACGCTGGTGCGTGGCGTGGTGACGCAGTCGCCCACGAGCGCGGTCACCACACCCGTGCCGGTCATGTCGCCGGACAGGACGGCACCAACGCTGGAGAACGCGCCGGCCACCGTTTTGATCCCGTCGGTCGTCGGAACCTGCAGTACGAACTCGCCTTGTCCGCTGGCGGAGATGCAATCGGCGGTATCGGCCTCGCTGAGGCCGAAGACACCGGCGCCGGTGACCGTCGCCCCGCCGATGGTGCCCGTGCAGTCAGCGGTGGCGGTGAAGCCGTGGGTGGTCAGCGCGACGTGGCGCAGCGGCGGGGTGATGCCGGGGTGGATGTCCACGGTGAGGGCGATGGTGCAGTCGAGGCTGGCGGCCGAGATCGGGGAGCTGGCCCGAGCCGCGCTGGCGGGCAGGGCGAGCAGCGCAACAGCTCCGCAAAGCGTCGTGGCGGCGAACAGGGCGCGAAGAACGGTGTGACGTAAGGGACGGATCATGATCTCTCCTCTGGGTGAGCCCCGTAACAACTCCGGATGCGGTACCGGCCGATGGCGGCGGGAGGCAGGTCGCCAGTCTGACTTTGGCCAGCCGGGCTCGCCGAAGCGCCGGTCAGGAGGTGACTGTGACCCCGATCACCGACCTGCTGCGGGTCAACGGCGTGGTGACGCAGCCGAGACACACTGTCTGCGGACCGCCGAAGGCGTGGTGCCGCTGGTGACGAGCGTTGATCCGATTGCCCGGCCGGGCTGACACGTCCTAGAGTCGTACCCTACGTAACCACTTGATCGCGTTGGGGTCAATCAACGTTGCGGCCCTATTTCCTCGGGCCGACGCCGGGCTACCGCGAGGGGGTGAGGTTGAGCATCGAGTCCGTTACGTTCGCTACTGGCGTCGCAAGGACCTTGTTCGCGGCGCTGTTCGGCGAGCTCGTGCTGCATCCGCGGCCAGACCCGCTGGCCGAGCTCTCGGAGGATGCGTACAGCCTGTTCCACGCCAGGTCGGCGGCGATGGGATGGCTCACCCCCGCGGCACAGGGCGCATCGGGCGGGTTGTGGGGCGGATGCTGGTGGCACTCGTGCCCGGTCCAGGGACGCAAGACCCCGTTCACTGGTCCCAATGGCGGCACTCTGGGAAGCCAAGATGGTTCGCAACCGCGAGCGCGATGTCTACTCCTCCGCGACCGCCGAGAGTCTGGGGGGGCCGTGGTGCGGCTTTGGGAGTGCGAGATCACCGCTGACCCCAGGCGGTCGCCCGTCGCGTGGTGGAGAAGTTCGCATTGGCGGCACGGTGCGTAACCAGCTCAACACGCTCCTCTCCCAGCAGAACGAGCCACCGCGGGGGTAATAGGTGATCCGCGGTGTGTCGAGGCCATTTTGTCGGCCGGTCCTGCGATCCTGACTGCCATGGCTGAGTTTGAGCTGGTGGGCACACGCGTCAGTGTCCAAGCCCAGCTCGGCAATGCGGTGCCACCGCTGCTGGCGGAAACAGTGGCGGCGCAGGTCCATGCCGCGACGTCATGAGTTCGCCGCGCCATAGCCCGTATAGCGGCTCGGCGTTGTACAAGGGTTCCCGGTCAGGGGGGAGCGCGCGTGGATCAGCTTAGCCTTGGCGTGATGGCGCAGTCGCGGAAGGAGAACGAGCGACGGCTGGCGATCCACCCGCTGCACGTCGAGCGGATCGAGGCCGGCCTGCGGCGGCGCATCTACCTCGAGCGCGGCTATGGCGAGCGTTTCGGCGTGCCGGACCAGCGGCTGGCGAACCATGTCGCTGGTTTGGGCACCCGTGACCAGCTGCTGGCGGACTGCGATGTCATCCTGCTTCCCAAGCCGCTGGCGGCCGACCTTGGGGAGATGCGGGAGGGCCAAGTGCTGTGGGGCTGGCCGCACTGCGTCCAGAACGAGGACATCACCCAGCTGGGAGTCGACCGGCGGCTGACCCTGATCGCGTTTGAGGCGATGAACCACTGGTCCGCCGATGGCTCGTTCAGCCTGCATGTCTTCCACAAGAACAACGAGCTGGCCGGCTACTGCTCGGTGCTGCACGCCTTGCAGCTCATCGGGACCACCGGTGAATACGGCCGCCCGCTTCGCGCGGGCGTGATCAGCTTCGGCGCGACCGGCCGGGGCGCGGTGACCGCCCTCAACGCGTGCGGCGTGAACGACGTCCACGTGCTCACCCATCGTGATGTAGCGGCGGTTGCCTCGCCGATCCACTCGGCCCGCATGGTGCATTTCGAACGCGGCGCCGGTGACCCGGGCCGGTGCGACGCGCTGGGCGAAAGCGGCCGGGTGCCGCTGGCGGCCTACCTCGCCGGGTTCGACATCGTGGTCAACTGCGTGCTGCAGGACACCGGCGCGCCGCTGATGTTCGTCACCGGCGACGAGCTGGCCGCGTTCTCGCCGGGCAGCCTCATCGTGGACGTGTCGTGCGACGTGGGGATGGGCTTCAGCTGGGCGCGGCCCACATCGTTCGCGGACCCGATGTTCACCGTGGGCCGCAACATCCACTACTACGCCGTGGACCACAGCCCTTCGCTGCTGTGGAACTCCGCCACCTGGGAGATCAGCGAAGCCCTGCTGCCACACCTGGGCGCCGTGCTCGGCGGGCCCGGGTCATGGGACTCCAACCAGGTCATCCGGCGGGCCATCGAGATCCGCGCTGGCGTCATCCAGAACCCGGACATCCTGTCCTTCCAACACCGCGCGCCGCAGTACCCGCACCCGCGGCGCCCTTAGCGGCTGTGTCCGGTGCGAGCGGCGCCTGGCGGTGCTACGGGGCGCCAGTCAGGCCGCTAACGGCCAGGCCCGCCCGGCTGCCGAGGCGGGAGCGCGCTGAATAACCGAACCGCCGCAGGCGATACGTGCACCCTGCTGCGGTGAACGCCAGCCATCGTTTGTGCTTGCTGGCTCAGGTTTTGGCCGGGCGTAGCCGTCGAGCTTGCCCCATGCCGGGCAATTCGAACGTGTTTTGGCGTCTGTTGGTGGGCGGATCACCGAACCGATGCGACAATCGCGGTCGTGACCGGTCCATATGCGACGGCGATCATGGTCGTCGCGCTTGTGCTTGCGGCCTGGGCCTTCGTGCTCGTGGTGGCCAACCGCCCGCCCGGCGCCCCGCTGCTGGCGGGCGGCGCGGCGCTGGAGGCGCTGCTCATCGGCTTCCTCATCGGCGGCATCGCCCAGATGATCGGGAGCCACCGGCAGTTCGCCCGGGCCGAGTTCGTCATCTACCTGCTGGCGTGCGTGGCCATCCCGCCCGCCGCCGCAGCATGGGGGTGGGGGGAGCGTAGCCGGGCGGGCACGGCCGTCCTTGCCGTGGCGTTCCTGATCATGCCGGTCATGGTGATTCGGGTGCAGCAGGTCTGGGCTGGCCCCGTTGGCTGAGAGCAGCGACCGGGCACCGGCCCGGCCGACCAGCAGGGGGTTCGGCCGGGTGCTGGTCGCCGTCTACGGCCTGTTCGCCCTCGCGGCGACCGGGCGTTCGGCGGTGCAGATCGCAACCAAGTTCCACGAGGCGCCGCTGGCGTACCTGCTGTCCGCGTTCGCGGCTGTCGTGTACGTCGTCGCCACGGTGTCGCTGGCCCGGGGGGACGCCGCTGCCCGGCGAGTCGCCACGGTGGCGATAAGCATCGAGCTGGTCGGCGTCATCGCGGCCGGGGCCGCGAGCGAGCTCGCCTCGAACGCGTTCCCGGACGCCACGGTGTGGACCGGGTTTGGCAGCGGCTACGGGTTCGTACCACTCGTGCTGCCGTTCGTCGGCCTCTGGTGGCTGCGCCGCACCCGCTGAGCGGCTCGCCGTCAGTGGCAGCCGCGTATCAGCTCCCTGGCTTCCGGGCTTGCGACGCCGCCGGCCAGGCGGCCGACACCTCCGCCTAAACGCCGCCGGGCCGCAGATGTGGTAACGCAGCGCGAACGGGGGAAACGTCACCCTCAGCCCTGCCCGGTCGCCGTGGCCGGGGAATTGCCGGCTTCTGCCACGGGCGGATCGGGGTTAGCGTGTGGGGGTCCGGGCTCCGGCGTACCTGAGGTGATGATCATGTGGCGCCGTTCTGCGGTTGCGGTGAGCTTATTCGCATCCCTGACCTTGCTGGCGCTGCCGACGGCTGGGGCGTCCGGGAGGGCGGTGACCGGGTCGAGCGGCGCGGCGGTCGGGGTGACGGTCGGCCCGGGTGGCGGGACGCCGGGGACGTCGAAGAACTTCGTGCTGGTCGGCCACGATCCGCTGTTCGGCCGTGGCATGAACTCCGCGATGACGATCTTCCGGCACTACGCCTACATCGGGAACCGGACCGACGGGTCGGCCACCTGCGGGGTCGGGGACCCGCGCGGGCCCGGCGCGAACTGCCCGCACCCGCACCCGGGGGTGCTGATCGAGGACATCGCCAACCCAGCGAACCCGCACGTGGTGGGAGAGATCGGCCCGCCGTCGGAGGGGAACACAGGTATCAGCTCCCGCGAGGTGCGGGTGTGGCCGCGGGCGAAGCTGCTGGTCGTGATGAACTTCCGGTGCAGCTCGGTGATCCACGCCTGCCCGCCGGGCAACGACACGATTTTCCCGTTCGACCTTAAGTTCTACAGCCTGGCCGACCCGGTGCACCCGGCGTTCATCTCCAGCTACGTGCCCACCTCGGCGGCGGGGCTCAAGGTGAAGCCGCATGAGATGTACCTGTGGCAGGACCCGAAGCGGCCGGACCGGGCGCTGCTGTGGATCTCCACCCCGGAGCTGACCAGCGACCCGACGGTGCCGAACATGATGATCGTCGACATCAGCAAGGTCGCGGCGGACGGCCCGGTCACCGAGGTCGCTGAGGGCAACTGGAACGAGCTGTACCCGAACGGCGGCAGCGAGGTCGCTTTCCAGAATGACCTCTATACCCACTCGATGGCACCCACCGCGGATGGCACCACCACGTACCTGTCGATGGAGGGCGGCGAGTTCCTGGTGCTCGACACCAGCGCGGTGGCCGCGGACAGCTCCCCAGGTAAGGTGATCAACCTCAACAACGACCTGCTCACCGACCCGGTGAACCGGCCGATCTGGGGCAACCCGCTGCCGGGCTGCCTCAAGGAGTGCCCGGAGGGCCACTCGTCGGTGCCGGTGCCCGGCCGCCCCTACGCGCTGACCACCGACGAGATCTACGGCACGTTCACCGACCCGACGTTCGGCTGCCCGTGGGGATGGGCCCGGCTGATCAACGTCGCCGACCCCGCCCACCCGCAGATCACTGCCGAGTACAAGATCGCCCAGGATGACCAGTCGTTCTGCGGCAGCGCCGCAGACGACCCGGCAACCGAGCAGTTCACCAGCTACTCCTCGCACAACCCGACCGTGCTGCCCGACGTGGCGTTCATCGACTGGCACTCCGGCGGTCTGCAGGCCATCGACATCGCGGACCCGGCCGACCCGGCGCAGGGCGGCTGGTTCTCCCCCAGCCCGCTCGCCTCGGTCGCAACCGAGGACCCGGCCCTGTCCCGCGGCCCGAACAAGGTCGTCCTCTGGAGCTACCCCGTCATCCGCAACGGCCTGATCTACGCCATCGACATCCGCAACGGCCTGTACATTCTGCGCTACACCGGCCCGCACGCCGCCGAGGCGCTCGACATCCACTTCTTTGAAGGAAACTCAAACCTCGGCGACGCCCCGCGCCTGGCCCAAACCGGCGGCGGCTGAGCGCCGCCGATCGCGCGGGACCAGGTGGCGTCAGCGCCGGGGCGCGCCAGTATGCCTTGGGCGTGACACGCCCGCGCGGCCGTTTTGAATAATGATCCCGAACGGCTGCCGCGGGCTGGCGCCCGATTCCCCGCGGCCAAGCCACGGCGGGTTAGCGGCCGTCGCCGCAGCCCATGCCGCGCATCATCAGCGCCATCATCGCGGCGCAGGCGATGGCCGCGAATAGAAAGCAGGGGCTGGCGGTCCCCGTGACCACCAGCACGACGGCGATGACCAGCATCGGGACGCAGCAGGCGATCATCATCCCGCCGTGCCCGCCGTGCCCGCGGTCTTCAGCGCCGTCAGGGGCCGAAGGTCCTGGCCCGCCCGGCGCAAGGTCCCTACCTTATACGGGAAGGGGGTATCAGACTCTGGGGGGTAACGAAAGCAGCGGAGAGGGGTCTGGCCATGAACGCCGCCGACATCGTGGTCCTGGCCGGCAGTGCCGCGGTGCTTGCCGGGCTGGGGTGGTTCTTCTTCGGCCCGCGCAAGTCCCGGGCCGCCGAGCTGGCTGGCGGGGTGCAGCGCATCGAGGTGACGGTCAGGGGCGGGTACGACCCGGAGGTGATCCGGCTGCGCCAGGGCGTTCCGGCGGAGCTGGTGTTCGACCGCCAGGAAAGCGGCGACTGCACCTCTCGGGTCGTCTTCCCCGATCTTGGGGTCGGCGCGGCGCTGCCGGCGTTCACCCGCACCGCCGTCCGGCTGGCTCCGGCGCGAGCTGGTCAGTTCGGGTTCGCGTGCGGGATGAACATGATCCACGGCACCCTGATCGTCGAGCCGGCCGACAACGGCGAGCCCGCCGCGGCGGTCACGCCACAGGACGGCGAGGCGTGCCCGGCCACGGCCGGGCGTCCCCCGGACGGGCAGGCCGCGGCCACCGAGCCGCAGCGGCCAGATGCCGGGCAGGCTCAAGAAGGCGCCGCGGATGCGGAAGCCGCGCAGGCCGCAGAACGGCACGCGGAGATCGCCGACCTGTCCCGCCGGGTGATCGCAGGCGCGGCGCTCACCCTGCCGGTGGTGTTCGCCGTGATGGCAAGCGAGGTGTTCAAGGCGAGCTGGGTGCCCGGTGCGCTGCTGAACCACTGGGTGCAGCTGGCGCTGATCACGCCGGTGATGTTCTACACCGGGTGGCCGATCCACCGCACCGGCTGGCTCACGCTGGCGCACCGGTCCGCGGACATGAACAGCCTGATCACGCTCGGCACGGTCGCCGCCTACGGCTACAGCCTGGCCGTCACGCTCGCGCCGGAGCTGCTGCCCGCGGCCGTGCGCGGGGTGTACTTCGAGGCGGTCGGGACGATCCTGACGCTGATCCTGCTGGGGCGGCTGATCGAGACCCGGGCCAAGGCCGGCACCGGCCAGGCCATCCGCGAGCTGCTCGGCCTGCAAGCCCGCACCGCGCGGGTGGTCCGCGGCGGCCTGGAGGCCGAGATCCCGGCCGGGGACGTGGTGGTCGGCGACGAGGTGGTCATCCGGCCCGGCGAGAAGATCCCGGTCGACGCGGTGGTGCTGTCCGGGTCGTCGGCGGTGGACGAGTCCATGGTCACCGGGGAGCCGATGCCCGCCGTCAAGCGCGCCGGGGACACCGTGGTCGGCGCCACGATCAACACCACCGGGTCGCTGCGGGTACGGGCGGCCAAGGTCGGCGCCGACACCATGCTCGCCCAGATCATCCGCATGGTGCAGCGGGCCCAGGCGTCCAAGGCCCCGATCCAGCGGCTCGCCGACGCGGTGTCCAGTTTCTTCGTGCCCGCGGTCATTGCCATCGCCGTCGCCACCTTCGCCGTCTGGTTCACCGTGGGCCCGGCCCCAGCGTTCACCCTGGCCCTGGTGTCGGCGGTGGCGGTGCTGATCATCGCCTGCCCGTGCGCGCTCGGCCTGGCCACCCCGCTGTCAATCATGGTGGGCACCGGAAAGGGCGCCCGGGCCGGCATTTTGATCCGGTCGGCCGAAGCGCTGGAGACGGCGCACAAGCTGGACACGATCGTGTTGGACAAGACCGGCACCATCACCGCCGGAAAACCCGCGCTCACCGACGTGCGGCCCGCGGCCGGGTTCGACGAGGCCGGGCTGCTGGCCCTGGTAGCCGCAGCCGAGGCCGACAGCGAGCACCCGCTCGCCGCCGCGATCGTCACCGGCGCACGCGCCCGCGGCGTGGCCTTGCCCACGGCTGGCGGGTTCGATTCGGTCACCGGCAAGGGCGTGCGGGCCACGGTCGGCGGGCGCGCGGTGCTTGTCGGCAGTTCCCGGCTGCTCGTAGGCGCTGGCATCGACACCTCCGCGCTCGAACCGGCCGCCGCTGAGCTGTCCGCGCAGGGCAAGACTCCGGTGATCGCTGCCGTTGACGGTATTCCTGCCGGGGTGCTGGCGGTCGCCGACACCGTCAAGGACGACTCGGCGGCGGCGGTCGCCGTCCTGCGCCGGCTCGGCATCGAGGTGGTCATGCTCACCGGGGACAACGCCCGCACCGCCGCCGCTATCGCCCGCGCCGTTGGGGTGGGCCGGGTGCTGGCCGACGTGCTCCCCGAGCACAAGGCCGACGAGGTCCGGCGCCTACAAGCCGAGGGCCGTAAAGTCGGCATGGTGGGCGACGGCATCAACGACGCGCCCGCGCTCGCCGCGGCCGACGTCGGCCTGGCGATCGGCACCGGCACCGACGTGGCCATCGAGGCCGCCGACATCACCCTCATCTCCGGCTCGCTCGCCGGGGTGGTGACCGCGATCACCCTGTCGCGGGCCACGATGCGCAACATCCGCCAGAACTTGTTCTTCGCGCTCGCCTACAACGGCATCGGCGTCCCGGTCGCCGCCGGCGTCCTTTACCCCATCGCCGGCATCCGGCTGTCCCCGGTCATCGCCGCCGCCGCCATGGCCCTGTCGTCCCTGTCGGTGGTCACCAACGCCAACCGGCTGCGCCGCTGGCATCCCGCGCCGCTGCCGCCCGCGGGCCAATCTGCGGGTCAACGACGGCGTGGGTAGAGCGGGCCCAGCGCCGGAGGCGGGCGGAACGTGCGCCGCTGGCCAGCCGGGACCGCCAGCCGGTCTGCGACCAGCCACAACGTGGCGGGGTCGATGCCGAATCCGAGGTGGCCGCAGCGGACCTCGACATTCTCGTGCAGCGCCGTTTCCGGCTCGATGCAGGCCTGCCAAGAAACAATGCCGTCCCGCCGGGAGTACGCGGCCGTGGACGGCACACCGATGGGCCGGGCTACCTGGTCGCGCGTGGGCACCCGGCTGCCAACCGCATGCAGATGGCCGCGGCGCTGATAAGCGCTCTCGGCGCGGCTTTGCCGCGGGTCGGTCAGTGCGAACGGGCTGCCCAGGGTAATCACCTGCCTGGCCTGCCCGGGAGACTGGCGGGCCAGCTCCCTGGCGTAGATGCCGCCGAGGCTCCACCCGATCAACGACACCGGACCGCCGGTGCGCTCCGCGACTGCGACTAGTGCTCGCGGCAGTTCATCAAGCACCTCGTCCGTCGGGCCCAGATTCCGGCCGAGGTTCCACCCGCGCACGTCATAGCCCAGCCAGCGGAGCAACCGCCGGAGCGGCACGGTGCTGGTATCCGAGGCCAGCAGCCCCGGCAGCACCAGCACGCCGTGCCCATCGCCGCGGGGCGCGAACGACAGGAAGGGCGCGACCGTCGGCAGCCCTGCGTACTGGGCCAGCGCTCTGGCGGGCTCGGAAAGGAAAAGCCCGATCGACGGTCTCACCATGGGCGCGCCGCCTGCCCCGCCGCGTCCCGGCTTCGGCTCCCGGACCAGGTGCATCGCTGTGTACTCCCGCCACGACGTCGCCGCGACCCCAGGCAAGGCAATGATCCGTATTTAGTCTATGTCTCAGTGACATCGCCGGAAGGCCCTTCATCTGCGGGAAACCGGTCGTGTCCTCCTGACGGGGCATACACGAAGGTCACGGCGTCAGCGCCGCTGGGCCTGTGTCACTGCGCGGGAGCCGTTAAGGAATATGGTCCCGAACGGCTGCCGCAGGGGAAGCTCTTGGCGAAGGCGGCCCGCTCGCCACTGCGGCGTCGCTGCGCCTCAACGGCTGCGGCGTGGCGCATCTACGTATCAGAAGTGAGCCAGGTGCCTCTATGTCAGGTAAGGCGCGGTTTGTACCACATTGCCGGGGGCGAGGTGGCCGCGTAACGGGGGAGACCGTGAGTGACAAGCCGCACGAAATGCCATTTTGCGGCCAGCTCTTGACCAGAGCAGCCGCAGCGGACACCGACCGTGTTGCGCCGTCCATCGGCGGCGCATCGGCCGCAACTGCCATTGCGGTGTTCGATTCCCTCGCTCTGGGAGCCGACGCGAGGAATGGCTCCCTTTCCGACCGATTCCCTTGGTCGGCAGTTCCGGTCAAGAACACTGCTCCAGCGCCGGTTCCGCCGTCCCCGCGCCAGGGATCGAGCATGCCAGACGATTGGCCGTTGCGGAGCTTTCTCGAGCTGGGCGCGCTGGCAAGCGCGGTGCCGTGCGCGCGGTGGCACGCCCGGCAGGTGTTGTGGGAATGGCGGTTAACCGAACTCAGCGAGCAGGCCGAATTGCTGGTGTCGGAGCTAGTAACCAACTCCGTCAAAGCATCGCAGGCCCTTGAGCAGGTCTCCCCGGTACGGTTCTGGCTGCTATCAGACCAAACCTGCGTGCTCGTTATGGTGTGGGACGCAAACCTGCAGCCGCCGACCCGCGTTCACGCGGCCGAGGACGCCGAGGGCGGCCGGGGACTGCTACTGGTGGAAACGCTCAGTGAACGGTGGGACTGGTATGCCCCGCCCAGCATGGGCGGGAAGGTCACCTGGGCGCTTATATCGGGCTTCCAATGAATGGAAGGTATGTCGGATACCTCGCCGGTCATGACCCGCTGCACGGCTTCCTCAGCAGGATCATCCGCGATTGCATGGGGGTGCGCGAGCCACAGCCGGCGTTCCGCGTCTTCCGGTTGTCCGGCAGCAACGAAGTCTACGCCTATGAGGAGAAGTTCAGCGCCGCGAAGATCATCTGCAAGTTCTACGGGCCGAGATTCGGATCGGACCGTGACAAGGCAGCCTGGATGGCACGCAAGGAGTACGAAGGGCTCGAGACGCTGCGCCGATACAACCTGATCGGATCGCCGCACCACGTGATCCGCCCGTTGGGTTTTAGCCGCGACATCAATGGCGTGCTGGCTGTCGAATACTATTGCGGCGAGGAATTCAGCCACGCGATCGCGCGCGCGACGCAGCACGGGGACGATGCCCACCTCTATTGGCGGCTGAAAGCGCTCGCATTCTTCCTCGCCACGCAGCACGAGCGGACGGCCAACGGCGCAGGCGTCGATTTCGATCCCGACTGCAGGTACTTCGACACGGTCGTCGGTAGGCTCAAGAGAACCCACCGGATCGCGCAGCGGGACATCGACGAGCTCTCGTGGTTGCGCGACCACTGGCGGAACCGGCCGCAGATGTGGCAGGACCAGCAGGTCTGGCTGCACGGTGACGCGACTCCTGCGAACTTTCTGTTCGGTCATGGCATGGACGTCGCGGCGATCGATCTGGAACGCATGAAGCGCGGGGACCGGATGTTCGATGTCGGGCGGGTCTCAGGCGAGCTCCAGCACGCGTTCATGAGTGCCGTCGGCGACAGGCACCGCGCGGAGCCGTTCATCCGGCATTTCCTCTGGGAATACAGCTGTCATTTCCCCGATCGCCAGCGAACGTTCGAGTCGATTACCGCACGCGCGCCGTACTATATGGCGCTGAACCTGCTGCGGATCGCCCGGAACGGCTACATCGGCCGGGACTACGCTGGAAGGCTCGTGGCGCAGGCGAAGACGCTGCTTCGAGCGCCCGAGCGTCAGGATCTCGGCTGCGGAGTCGTCGGGCAGGCAGCGTGACGCGGACAGTCGTATCTGCACGTCAGTTGTGGGTGAGCGGCCTCGCATCCGGTCAGCCCCGCCTGGTCGCTGGTCAATGGTGGCCAGGGCCGGGCTGAGGCGCTCGCCGGCGTGGGTGGTTGCGTTGAGTAGTGTGCATCACCAATGACGTTGCACGTCGCCCCGCCGAGCGAGGAGCGCTGACAGCAAAACATGGACATTCAAGCGGTCGCCTTCGACGTGAACGGCACTCTGGTCAGGATCGTGACCGAGGACGGCATGGATCAGATCTTCCGGTCCGCGGCGCACTTCCTCACGTATCAGGGCATAGACCTGCGACGGCACCAGGTCCGGGATCTCTATTTCCAGACCATGAAGGAGCAGCAGAGGGGCAGTTCGGAGGGGTATCCCGAATTCGACGCCGTTGGTATCTGGCGCAGCATCATCGAAGGGCACGCGACGGATTTCACCCGCACCCTGCCGGTCGAGAAGCTCGAGCAGATGCCGCTGTTCCTGGCCGAGATGTCCCGCGGCATCTCACGCCGCCGGCTAGGTCTCTACCCGCACGTGCGCCAGGTGCTCGATGTTCTGCGCGAGCGCTACCCACTCGCAGTCGTCACCGATGCGCAGAGCGCGTACGCGCGCGGCGAACTGTACAAGGTCGGTCTGCTTGACTACTTCGACCCGATCGTCGTTTCCGGCGACCACGGCTACCGGAAGCCCGACCGCCGGCTCTTTGAGTTCGCACTCGATGGGATGAAAGTCAGGGCTGAAAACACGCTATACGTCGGCAACGACATGCACCGTGACATCTTCGGAGCGCGGCAGGCCGACATGACAACTGTGATGTTCGAGTCCGATCAGGAAGCGCACGTTCATGTGGATTGCGCGCCTGACTACACCATCACGGATTTCCGGGACCTCTTGAAGATCCTCGACCTGCCTGACCTTGACGATCATCACGCGGTAGAGACCAGCCCCCGACGGGTGGTTCCCCGGAACGCACCAGGACCGCAGGGCGGCGCGCAGACGTGGAGTTCTTGAGCTCGCGCAGACGTGGAGTCCTTGAGGCTATAGCCATCTGCGCCGCTTGAAGACCAGTGGATCCAGATCGGTGGAAGGGCTGTAGCCATGTTCGGGTTGGTGCGGCGGTCACCTGGCTTCGCCGGGCTGCTGGCCGCTCAGACCATCAGCCCGCTCGGTGACGCGATGGCCACGACCGCCTTGATCCTGCACGTGCAACGAACTACGGGCAGCGCGACAGCGGTCGGGCTGCTGCTCTTCATGCAGGCGATCCCGCCGCTGGCCGCGCCCGTCGCGGGCGTCATCGCGGACCGGTTTAAACCGGGCCGCCTGCTCAGCCTCGGCTGGCTGACACAGGCGGTCCTCGCCGGGCTTTTGGCGCTCGTGTTGCCGCCGCTGGGATCGCTGCTCGCGGTGGTCTTCGTCCTCGCCTTGGTGGATACGCCGCTGACCGCGGCGGTCGGCCGGTGCATCCCGGCTGTTGTGGCCGATGACGATCTCGTCGCGGCCAACGCCCTGCGAGGCGGGGTGTGGGAGCTAGGGACGGTGCTCGGTCCGCCGCTGGCAGGATTGCTGTTCGCCGCATCCGGTGCGCGGCTCGTGCTCGGCCTGGATGCTCTTACCTTCCTCGTCGTGGTCCCTCTTGCTCTGCGCCTCCCGGCGCCACCGCGGGACACCGGCGGCCGGTTCCGCCCATCGTTCGCCCGCGATGCCCGCGACGGGCTCGCCTTCATCTGGCGCACGCCGTCCGTCCTGGCGATCGCGCTCGGCTTCTGGGTCGTTGTGCTCTTCTCCGCGCCAGATGACCTCATCCTCCCGTTCCTTGCCACTGTGACCTTCAGGGCCGGCCCAGTCGCGGTCGGCGTGCTGCTCGCGGCGGCGTCGGCGGGCCTGCTGGCCGGTGTGCCGTTCGTCCGCCTGGCCGGCCGACGGCTGGGGGTAACGGGGGCCATCGTGGCCGGGTTCGCCATCATGGCCACCGGTAACCTGCTGACCGCGGCGGCGCCCTGGCTGATCGCCGCGTTCGCCACCCAGGTGCTCCGCGGCGTGGCGATCCCCCTCGCCGACAGTCACGTGAGCACGCACCTTCAGCGGACAACACCACCCCACCTGCTTGGCCGGGTCCTCGCCAACGTGTACGGCGGGGTGGGCGTGGCGGCAGCCGCCGGCTATCTCGGCGGGGGTCCGCTGGTGGATGCCACCTCCCCGCGCACAGCCTTCGTGATTGTCGGCTGTGGTGGCCTGGCCGGCGCGGCCGTCACCGCCGCATTGCTCCGCAATGCGCGGCGTCACCCAGACACTCGATCGCGGTAGCGACCGGCCCTTGAATCGCGGTAGCGACCAGCGCAGCGCACCTCTTGGCCGGATAGACGAGAGGTTTCTGCTCCGGACGCGAGGCACAGGTCCCACTGGAGGGTATTACTCGGGTACGCAAACTCGGCTAGGCCCTGACCCGACGGCTACGATCGCAGTGCCCGGTCCCCGCCGACCAGTCGTTCTGGTCACAGACGCAAGATCTGCGTGGGTGCGGGCGTAGCCAGCCGTTTGAACTCTTGTGGCGTGAGTACATGCTCTTCCTCGACGACCTTCAGCCGTGTCGTACAGCCATCGCCGCGCTGTCTGCGGCTTTGCTGCTGTCCCGCGCAGTGATGAAGCTGATCAGACCGCCGGGCTCGTAGTCGTACCACATGGGCAGGGCAAGCGGCGGCTCACCCGAGCTGGCCACCACGAGAACGCCGACCCGCGCGGCAGCCAGAAAGACCTCGCGCTCCTTCGGACTCGCTGGCGGAAGGCACGAGGTGGACAGTTCGCGCCCAACCGACCTTAGCGCTATCAGCATGGATCCACGCCGACACGCACATGGCCGCGGTGGTCGATCAGGTGGGCCGGTGCTGGGCACCGAGGCATTCCCGGTCACGCGGCCGGTTACCGGGCGGCGCTGGCGTGGATGCGGCGCCACGGCGAGCTGGCCAAGGTGGGCGTGGAGGGCACCGGCAGCTCCGGGGCGCGGCCCAAGAGCCACGACGGGGCAAACGTTGCCTGACGCGGCGCTAAACTTGGACCATTCGTTGTTTTGGACTGTTCGTGTTTATGACGGTAGGTTTGGCGTCATGACCGCATCCCAGGCTCCGACCACCGCCGAGGAGCTGCGCGGTGCCGGCCTGCGGGTGACGGCCGCCCGCGCCGCACTGCTCGAGACCGTCCGGGACGGTGACCACCTCGGCGTCGAGGCGATCGCCTCCGGGGTGCGCGATCGCGTAGGCCATGTCTCCCTTCAAGCCGTGTATGAGGCCCTCCACGCGCTCACCGCGGCGGGACTCGTACGCCGCATCGAACCGGCCGGCGGCCCGGCCCGGTTCGAGGGACGCGTCGGGGACAACCACCACCACGTCGTGTGCCGGTCGTGCGGCGTCGTCGCTGACGTCGAATGCGCGGTCGGCGAGGCGCCCTGCCTGACCGCGTCCGACGACCACGGCTTCTCGATCGGCGAGGCCGAGGTCATCTATTGGGGCCGGTGCCCTGGCTGTTCCACCGCGCGCAGTTCCTGAGCACCGTGATCCGCCTAGTCCGGAAGGATTCCCATGTCTGAGAACCATGATGCAATCGTCGTAGACCTGAAGACGGAGGGCGGAGGTGGCTGCCCGGTCGCGCACGGGCGCGCCCCGCACCCGACTCAGGGCGGCGGAAACCGCCAGTGGTGGCCGGAGCGGCTCAACCTGAAGATCCTCGCTAAGAACCCCGCCGTGGCAAACCCCCTCGGCGAGGAGTTCAACTACGCCGGGGCGTTTAAGACCCTCGACCTCGCGGCCGTGAAGCAGGACATCGCGGAGGTGCTGACGACCTCGCAGGACTGGTGGCCGGCCGACTACGGCCACTACGGCCCGTTCATCATCCGGATGGCGTGGCACAGCGCGGGCACCTACCGGATCAGCGACGGCCGCGGCGGCGCCGGGGCCGGCCAGCAGCGCTTCGCCCCGCTCAACAGCTGGCCGGACAACGCGAGCCTCGACAAGGCTCGCCGCCTGCTGTGGCCGGTCAAGAAGAAGTACGGCCGGAAGCTCTCGTGGGCCGACCTCATGATCCTCGCCGGCAACGTCGCCCTGGAGTCGATGGGCTTCAAGACCTTCGGCTTCGGCGGCGGTCGTGAGGACGCCTGGGAGCCCGACGAGGACGTCTACTGGGGTCCCGAGTCCACCTGGCTCGATGACGAGCGCTACACGGGCGACCGGCAGCTCGAGAACCCCCTCGCCGCGGTCCAGATGGGCCTCATCTACGTCAACCCGGAGGGCCCGAACGGCAACCCGGACCCGCTCGCCGCGGCCCGCGACATCCGTGAGACGTTCCGCCGGATGGCGATGAACGACGAGGAGACGGTCGCCCTGATCGCGGGCGGTCACACCTTCGGCAAGACCCACGGTGCGGGCCCGGCGGACCACGTCGGCCCCGCTCCCGAGGCTGCTTCGCTCGAGGAGCAGGGCCTCGGCTGGAAGAACACCTACGGCACCGGCAAGGGCGGCGACACGATCACCAGCGGTCTCGAGGGCACGTGGACGAACACCCCGGTGACGTGGGACAACAGCTTCCTCGGGATCCTGTACGGCTACGAGTGGGAGCTGACCAAGAGCCCCGCCGGTGCGCACCAGTGGAAGCCGAAGGACGGCACCGGAGCGGGTACCGTCCCCGACGCCCACGACCCGTCGAAGAGCCACGCTCCGACGATGCTGACGACCGATCTCGCGCTCCGCGTGGACCCGGTCTACGAGCAGATCTCGCGACGCTTCCTCGAGAACCCCGACGAGTTCGCGGACGCCTTCGCCCGGGCGTGGTTCAAGCTGACCCACCGCGACATGGGCCCGGTCGTGCGCTACCTCGGCCCGGAGGTCCCGACCGAGACGCTGCTGTGGCAGGACCCCCTGCCCGCGGTGACGCACGAGCACATCGACGCTGAGGACATCGCCTCCCTCAAGCGCCAGATCCTCGCCTCGGGCCTGTCGGTGTCCCAGCTCGTGTCCACAGCGTGGGCGTCGGCCTCGTCCTTCCGTGGCAGCGACAAGCGCGGCGGCGCCAACGGTGCGCGCGTCCGCCTCGAGCCGCAGAGCGAGTGGGAGGTAAACGACCCCGACCAGCTGGCGACGGTGCTGCGCACCCTGGAGCGGATCCAGGAGGCCTTCAACGCCGCCCAGACCGGCGGCAAGCAGGTCTCGCTCGCCGACCTGATCGTGCTCGCCGGTGGTGCGGCCGTCGAGCAGGCCGCCAAGGACTCCGGCTTCGACGTCGAGGTCCCCTTCACGCCGGGCCGCGCGGACGCGTCGCAGGAGCAGACCGACGTGGAGTCGTTCGCCGCGCTCGAGCCGACCGCCGACGGGTTCCGCAACTACGTCGGGAAGGGCAACCGGCTGCCGGCTGAGTACCTGCTGATCGACCGGGCGAACCTGCTGACCCTGAGCGCCCCCGAGATGACGGTCCTCGTCGGTGGCCTCCGCGTCCTGGGCGCGAACTACCAGCAGTCGCCGCTCGGTGTCTTCACCACGACCCCCGAGTCTCTGGCCAACGACTTCTTCGTCAACCTGCTCGACATGGGCACGACGTGGAAGGCGACGTCGGAGGACGCGAACACGTTCGAGGGTCGCGACGCCGCCACGGGCGAGGTCAAGTGGACCGGCAGCCGTGTTGACCTCGTCTTCGGGTCGAACTCCGAGCTGCGCGCGCTCGCGGAGGTCTACGCGAGCAATGACGCGAAGGAGAAGTTCGTGAACGACTTCGTCGCGGCGTGGGACAAGGTGATGAACCTCGACCGGTTCGACCTCGTCTGATCATGACGTCCAGGTCGGCCCGCGCCGGCCGACCTGGACGTCGTCAGTCCGAAGGTTCTCGACATCGTCCGCCTCCAGCGCGACGTCGAGAGGGTCGCGGTCGGGCAGGGGTCGAGCCGGTGAGCGTGCCCGCGCGGTTGGCCGGTCTCCGGACCGCACTGCGGGCACAGTCCCCAGAACGTGACATCGGCCTCGTCGACCAGGTAACCGGCGTCGTCGACCGGATCCAGGCAGGTCGATGCCCCGCGATGCAGTCGACGTCCTTGACCGCTCCGCAGCTCCGGCACACCAGGTGATGATGGTTGCCGCCACGCGCTCCTCGGTGACCAGGAAGTCGGCCAACTTGGCCAGACTCCAGGTCGAAACGGCAGACCGTGCTTGTAGGGTTCCAAAATGGGGTAAAGGTGGCTGACCTGCGGGTTTTACTGCGATGATGGCGGAGCGGCTGGCAGGATCGCGGGTTGGTGACTGCACGGATGCTCTATCTGATCTTCATCCGCCTGGCCCGGTGGATGGCCTTGCCTGCGCGCTCGGCGGCATCGAAGGACGCGGAGCTGCTGGTGCTCCGCCGGGAGGTACGAGCGGGCGGCATGACGATCACCGGGTGATCCGCAACGCCGCTGGTCAGGCGGGCATGACGCAGTTTTGGAACCCTACAGGCTCCGCGGCGTGCTACTGGCCGACGCGCCCGTCGATGCGCTCGCGGAGCAGGTCGGCGTGCCCGTTGTGGCGGGCGTACTCCTCGATCATGTGCACGAGCAGCTCGCGCAGCGAAATCGGCTCACCCTCGGAGTCGCGGCCGACGAAGCCGAGGTCGTGGTCGCGCGTGAACTGCTCGGCGAAGGCGATCTCCTCACGCCACGCCGCCCACGCCTCCTCGACCACAGCCGGGTCAGCGACCGCCCCGTTGAAGTCGGCGTCGGGGTCGGCCTCGGTCTGGTAGCGCTTCGGTATGTCAAGCCCGGCGAACCGGCGGCGGAACCAGCCGCGTTCCACCTCGGCCATGTGCCGGACCAGGCCGAGCAGCGAGATCGTGGACGGTTCCACGGCACGGCGGGCCAGTTGCCCGGCGTCGAGCCCGTCGCACTTCAGCTGCAGCGTCAGCCGCTGGCAGCGCAGGAACTCGTTCAGCGTTGTCCGCTCGTCCCCCAGCCGCGGGCCGCCTTCGCGTG
>WNGF01002508.1_pt1 | contig 34253 bp, 35 predicted proteins | sample 5400641 | NCBI WGS metagenome assembly WNGF01 (sample SAMN13153371, study PRJNA577476) | soil metagenome | isolation source: 80 cm soil or saprolite under grassland replicate 2 | place: USA:California | collected 2016-06-15 | reverse complement strand
TCTTTCCCGCCAACTCGAGCAGTCCGACCAGGTCGTCGCGGACGTCGAGCATCGAAACGAGGTCTCGCTTGGCGGCCATCCGCGTGCCATCTTTCGTGCGATACAAAACGTTTGTGCAGAGACAGCGGCGCTCTGCGGAGGTCTGAAATAGGGAGGGGCCGAATCGGGTTGCATGGAGTCGAGCCGGACGACGCCCGCCGAGCGAGCGCGGGAGGCGCGGGAGGCCGCGGCACGTCGGCGGAGAACGAGCGTGCGGCTCGGGACCGCGGGCGTCGTGCTGCTGTTCGCAGGCGGCATCGGCGTCATCCTTACCCCGGCGAACGTTGCGGTGCTCCTCGGAGTCATGGGGATCGGCATCGTCTTCATCGGATCGGCGCTGGTCCTCGTGCAAAAACCACTCGCGGGGCTTCTTGAGATGCCCAAAGAGTGACGCGACGCCGTGGTCCGCCTACCGAGCGGCGACTCGGACGGAAGCTTTCGCGGACTTCCTGGACGCTTCCTTGCGTGGAGGGAACAGCGTGGGGTAGAGCTCCCTTCCACGTCCGGAGAGGCGGTATCTCGAGATTTCGCGCCCCGCGCGCTCGTATCTCATCTCGACCAAGTCCGCCACTTTGAGAACTCCGAGGTGGTAGGCGAGCAATCCGCTCTCCACGCCCAACCTCTTCGCCAGCGCGTGAAACGGGATGTCGCCCGACTCGCGGATGAGAAGATACGCCTTGAGGCGAATCGGATTGTCGAGGGCGGTGTACGCCCGCAGGAGGTCGAGGAGCTCTGGGCCGATCTCTTGGATATCGGGAACGGCTTTCGTAAATCAACGATAGTTGATGGGGTATAAGTATCTTTACCTGATAAGGTTTGGCTGAAACCGTTTGAGCTGCCGGTATCGTTCCGCCATCAGGAGCACGAGGGATTCCTTCGAAGGCACGCGCACCGTACGGCCGCCGTCCACGGCGTACACGTGGCCGTATGCGGCGAGGTGGGTCAGGTAAAGGTCCTTCAAGTATCCATCTTTCGGGCCATGGAGCGGATGGTGCTCGGGGTCGACGAGGACCCGGAGTTTGCTGGCGATTCGTGGATCCGTATGGAACTGCCCGAACTCGGTCGCGCTTCCCCACGACTCCACGCTGACGAAAACCAAGTCGACGTCGGCCCGGGAAGGATTGCGCGCTCCAAGACGGAGGCGCCTACGTCTCGAGGGAAGTCATCTTCCGGCACGAGCGCGGCCATCCCGAGTTCGTTGAGGAGGCGGGCGACCCGTCTCCGCTCCTCGAGGCCGTTTCCGGCCGATCCGAGCAGGACCACGATCAACGTCGACCGGCCGATTTGCGACTCCAACCGCTCGCGGTCGGGACGGATTCGGGGGCTACGTTTCGGCGAGGCCATGATCGGACCGTGGATTCGAACGGGCTCGGAGGTAGTTCAACGCCGTCCCGGGAGGTCGGTGAAAGAACTCGAGCGCACGCCGGTCTCCGGCTTCGCGCCGAACCGACCAAAACCCTATATGCACCTCGAATCTTCGGTCGCCCTGCGGCCGGGATGGGCTAGCCTGGTCTTATGCTAGGGGACTGTGGATCCCTTGACGCGAGTTCAAATCTCGCTCCCGGCCCTCCGGGCGCCGGTTCGGCGTCGCGGACCTGTGCGGCTCGATTCGTGATATCCTTCGGCCCCGCATGTTCTTATAGAGCCTGTCGAATGGGCGGATCGCGCCTCGGGGCGATGAAGAAGCCCCGCGGTCGCCCGAATTCCCCGGGAGCGGGGCTGCGATGATCAAGCAGGCGGAGAAGTCGTACGCTCCAGCGGAGCTGGAGCGGCAGGTCCAGGAATTCTGGACGCGCGCGAAAGTCTACCCGAAGACGGTCGCCGCGCGCGAGCGCGGAGCGGAATACTACTTCGGCGACGGCCCGCCGTTCACGACCGGCTCGATTCACCTCGGCCAAGTGCTCAACAAGACGATCAAAGACGCCATCGTCCGCTACCGGCGAATGCGGGGCTTCCACGTCCGCGACCAACCCGGCTACGACATGCACGGCCTCCCGATCGAGGTCCAGGTCGAGAAGACCCTCGGGATCACGAACAAGAAGGAGATCGAGGACCTCGGGATCGCGAAGTTCATCGACACCTGCCGGACCTTCTCCCTGGATCTCCTGAAGAAGATGACGGAGCAGTTCCAATCCCTCGGCGTCTGGCTGGACTGGGACCGTCCCTACATGACGATCCGCAACGAATACATCGAAAGCGCATGGTGGACCCTGAAGCGCGCCCACGAGCTGGGGCTCCTGTACGAAGCGTTGCGATCGATCCAATGGTGCACGCGGGACGAGACGTCCCTCGCCGACGCGGAGGTCGAGTACGCGGACGAGACCGACCCCTCGATCTACGTGAAGTTCCCGCTCACCGACCATCCGAAGGAAACCCTGCTCATCTGGACGACGACGCCCTGGACGCTACCCGCGAACCTCGCGATCGCGGTCCATCCGCAGTTCTCGTACGCCAAGGTGCGGGTCGGTTCCGGCGAACAGACGGAGGACGTTTGGATGATGGAATCCGCGGTCCCGACGGTGATGGCGCTCGGCGGCATCGGCTCTTACGAGATCGCCGAACGGACGACCGGGGACCGACTCGTCGGTCGCGCGTACGTGCATCCGCTCGCGCCGCGGATCCCGTACCAGGCCGGCGTCCAGGGCGATTGGGTGCACAAGGTCGTCGCCTCCGAAGTCGTCGAGGCTGAGCACACGGGCCTGGTCCACTCCGCGCCCGGTCACGGTCCGGAAGACTTCGAGCTCGGTCAGCGGCTTGGCCTGCCGGCGTTCTCCCCGGTCGACGAGCGGGGGCACTTCACCCCGGACGCCGGCGAGTACGCCGGGAAGCACGTGAGGGAGGCGAACCCGATTATCATCGACGACTTGCGGTCCGCGGGCGCGCTGTTCGCCGAGGGAACGCTCGTCCACGCCTACGGGCACTGCTGGCGGTGCAAGACGCCGATCCTGTTCCGCGCCACGGTCCAGTGGTTCCTGAAGGTCTCGGACATCAAGCCGAAGATGGTCGACGAGGTGCGGCGCGTCCGGTGGTACCCGGACTGGGCCGGTTCCGCTCGGCAGCTCCGCTGGACGGAGGACCTCCGGGACTGGTGCATATCCCGACAGCGGTACTGGGGCGTCCCGCTCTCGATCTGGCGGTGCCCGAAGTGCCGCCATTGGGTCGTCGTCGGCTCGTCGGCCGAGCTCCGGGAGGGCCAAGGCTACCAGGAGGGCATGGACCTCCACCGCCCCGGCATCGATGCCGTCACACTGCCGTGCAGCGAGTGCGGCGGGACGATGGCGAGGGTCCCCGACACGGTCGACGTCTGGTTCGAGAGCGGCGTCTCCACATGGGCGAGCCTCGGGTACCCGGCGCGGAAGGACGAGTTCAAGCGCTGGTGGCCCGCCGATTGGATCGTCGAGGGGCCCGACCAGACGCGCGGCTGGTTCGCCTCGCAGCTCGCCGCGGGCGTCGTCGCCTTCGATCGAGCCCCGTACGACTCCGTCCTGATGCACGGATGGGTGAACGGCCCGGACGGCCGGCAGATGCACAAGTCCCTCGGGAACTACATCGAGCCCTCGACCGTCGTCGACAAATTCGGCGTCGACGCGCTCCGGCTGTACATGGTCCTGGTGAACGCGCCGTGGGACGACATCACGTTCCAGGAAGACGGGGTCCGGACGGCCCTTCGGACCCTGAACATCCTGTGGAATGTCCTACGATTCGCGACGACGTACATGGTACTGGATCGGTTCGATCCGTTTGCACCCGGCGCGCCGAACGTGGAAGGCCACCTTCGACACGAGGATCGGTGGCTCCTCTCGCGGCTCGAAGCCGTGAAGGCAACGGTCGACGCCGAGATGGCGACGTACAGCCTCCACCGAGCGTACCGCGCCGTCGAGTCGTTCATCCTGGACGACTTGTCCCGGTGGTACGTCAAGCTCGTCCGCGAACGGACGTGGACCGATGCGACGGACCGTGACAAGCTCGCCGCCTACCGCGTCCTGCACGAATCGCTCGGGACGGTCGCGGCACTGCTCGCGCCGATCACGCCGTACATCGCCGAGGCGATCTACCAGCGTCTCGACGGCCGCAAGCTCAGCGTCCACATGCTCGATTGGCCCTCGGCCATCGAAGGACGCCGCAAGGAGGACCTCGAAGCGTCGATGGCGATCGTGCAAGAGCTCGTCGAGGTCGTCTCGAAGGAGCGGCAGAAGGGGGGCCGCAAGCTCCGCTGGCCGCTGAAGCTCGTGGCGGTCCGAGCACCCACGTCGGGTGCGGCCGCCGCCCTCGATTCGTTGAAGGGCGTCTTCCTCGAGCTGACGAACGCGAAGGAGCTCGCCGTCCTCAAGCCCACGGATGAGTTCTCCGGGATGGCGATCGTCGCGAAGCCGGATCCCGCCGCGATTGGAAAGGCGTACAAGGTCCTCCAGCCGAAGATCGTGAAGGTCCTCGAGGCGCGGCCCGCCGAGGAAATCCGGAAGGCGCTCGAGCGAGGGCCGTACGAGGTCGGCGTGGAAGGCCAGATCGTCACGATCGAGCCGTCCATGGTGCGATTCGAGAAGCAGGTGCCTCCGGACGTCCTCGTCGCGACGACGCCGCACGGCGAGCTGTACCTCGACCTTCGCGTGACGCCGGAGCTCCAGGCGGAGTCCTACGCCCGGGAGATCATCCGGCGCGTGCAACAGATGCGGAAGGAGATCGACCTCGAGGTGGACGACTTCATCGCGACGGTCGTCAAGACGAACAAGGAGTTCGCCGCGACCCTCGCGCCCCAGGCAGCCTTCATGGCGCGGGAGACGCGGTCCCGCAGCTTCGTGTTCACCGACAAGGACGTCGGGTCGGAGTACGTCGTCGAATGGAATGACGTCGACGGCCGCTCGGTCACGATCGGGGTGACGCCGCTCCACATGTCGGAGTCGCTCCGCGAATTCACGAAGGTTCCCGGCATCACGACGGCGAAGGCGATGGCCCTCTTCGATGCCGGGTACAAGAGCGTCGCCGCGCTGAAGGCGGCGACGAAGGCGGAACTCGCGGTCATCGAGGGCCTCGAACCGTCCGATGCCGAGCGGATCATGGCGGCGCTATCGAAGGTAGGACCCGCTGACGTCGAGTGTCCGACCTGCAGCGCGACGATTCCGGCCAGCGTCCGACGATGCCCCCGGTGCGGCGAGCCCGCGACGACGAAGGCGACGCCCTGTCCCCGTTGCCAAGCTCCGGTCCCGCCCGGCTCGGACGCATGCGAGGCATGCGGCTTCGTGCTCTCGGGCATCGGCCCGTCCGTCGCGCCGCGCGTCGCGTGCGTCGCCTGCGGCGCCCTGCTCCCATCCGACTGGACGGTGTGCCCTGCTTGTGGCGCCTCGCAGACGCCGGGCTCGGGTCACCCCGAGGCCGGCGATGCGAATGAGGCCGCGCAGCCTCTGAAGGACTCCTCGACGTACCTGATCGAAGAGAAGACCCCGAGCGAGGTGTACGACCTGTTCCGGACCGCCTTGCAGGCCGGCAAGACGGGCCTCTGCATCACGCGGGTCTATCCGAAGAAGGTCCGTGAGCGGTTCGGAGGCGTGGACCTCCGGATCCTCTGGCTCAGCAACGTCGGGAAGGAGAACTCGGTTCGACCGAAGGACCTGGAGAAACTCTCCCTCTCGGTCGAGCAATTCCTCGGCGGGACGACCGGCGTCATCTTGATCGACGGCCTCGAATACCTCGTGACGAATAACAATTTCATCACGGTCCTCCGGCTCATCCAGTCCCTACGAGACCAGGTGGCAATCAACGGGGCGGTCCTCCTGCTGTCTGTCAACCCATCCGCCCTCGATGCACATCAGATGACGCTCTTGGAGCGGGAAGTGGACCGGGTCATCCCGGGGAAAACGTCTTCCTGATCGTCTTCCGCGGACGCCTCGGGGACGGCGTGGGAGTCGACGCAATGGACGGCAGGACGGACGCGACGACGTCCTCCAGCCGTGGGACCGTGTCGTATCGGCCCAGGTCCTCGGGCCGGACCCATGCGTGATCGACGTTCTCCCAGTCGAGTCGGACCGTGCGGCTCGGAACGTCGAAGAGGAACGGGTGGACGACGTAGACCGCGGCGTCGGTCCGTGCGAGCACCGGCTGCCCGGTCGCCCGAAGGACGAGACGTCGGAGGCCCGTCTCCTCCCGGACCTCGCGGACCGCGCGGTCGCGCGGGTCCTCTCGCCCCTCGATGTAACCGGATACCGCGGACCAGCGACCTTGGAAGCTTCCGACCGCTTCGCTCCGCCGGACAATCAGGATCCGTCCACGGTTTCGGAGGACCACGGACACGACGGCGCGAGCACGTACCTCGGGGAGCTCGACGACGCCGCGATCGCCATCGACCGTGATCCGATCCTCCGACCGGATTCCTCCGACATCCACTCGGTCGACCATCGGGACGCCCGCGAGGACGGCACCGACCGCGACGATCGCTTCGGCGCGCGAATTCACGATCGCCGCCGGCCCGACGCCGCGCCGTCCCAGGCCGTAGAGGACGTACGACCCGACCGTGCTCCCCTTTCCATGCGGGAAGGCGAACACGCGCCCCGCGAGCGAATTTTCCGGCGCGGACGCGCCGCGGTCGAGCACGGCCCCGGTCCTCGGATCCACCCCGCCCACGAAGGAGAATGGCTGCGGATGGACGAGGGCGGTCCCGGTCGCCCGACCGGGAGCGATCGGCCGCGCGCGGATCCTCATGCGTACCGCTCCAGGAGATCCCGGACGTCGGCCAGGATGACCTTCTGATGGCACAGGGTCGGCAGATAGTACGCGCCCTTGCCCGAGGGCGTCGCGACCGTGCCGAATCGGTGCTCCAACATCGTGACCTCGAGGCAGGTGTCGGCGAGGACCCGGCCTCCGTGTCGCTCGATCGCGGCCACGGAATCCGGATTCGCCTCCCGCACCGCGCGGCTCGTGAAGACCCAGACCGGGATGCGAGGCGGCGTCCGACCGAGGAGCGTCGCGACGTCGCGCAACTCGGCGGCCGAGAGCTGCGGTGACCCGAACGCGATCAGGTCGGCGTCCGTGCCGTCGGTGTAGCGCCGCTCGGTCTCCCGAAGGTCCGCGCGGGTGATCGAGAGGACCTTGAGCCCCTGGAGGCGCGCGCGGCGCGCCTCGGGCGTGATGCCCGCGAGATGGAACATCGCGCACGATCCGGAGGAGGCGAGCGCCGCGCCGAGCCACTTCAGGTCGGCTTCCGTCCCGCGGAATCCGCGGAAGTACGGGAGGCCGTCTCCCACCCGCTCCCCGGCCACGAGTCCGAGGAGGGAGAAGTCGATGCCTCGGGGCCTCGTGCGCACGTCGACGATGACCGTGGGCTGGCGTCCCCCGTCCCGATGCAGCCCGGAGTCGGGCGTGGCGCCGACGATCGCCGCGGCGAGGGCGGACGGACCGCCTTCCCGGTTCGTGCGGGCGCCGAGCACGGAATTTGCGAAACACACCGCATTCGATTCGGCCCACGCGAGATGCTCGCCGAACGCCGGGCGAGGGAGCTCGTCGTACGGCGTGCACGAGTACGTCGGCCGCGCGCCCATCGTCTCGTAGGCGGACGCGATGCGTCGTTGTTTCGCCGCGAAGGTCTCCGGCACCCCGAGTTCCCTCCATTGCGCGAGATCCGTGCCGAGCGGGTTCACTGTCGTCGGGACCTTGACGCGGGCGTCTCGGGCGAAGTCCTCGAGGAACTCGAGTCCCGGGTCGCCGATCATCTTGTACGACGCCCCGGAGACGTGGGCCGAGGTGATCGGCACGAGCCGGTCCGCCTCCGAGAGTCGGGCGACCGTCAGGAGGAGCCGCATCGACGTCCGTTGGGCGGGCGAGCCTTCGTCCCGGAGGCGCCGTTGCGCCGTCGTAAGTCGCACTCAGAGTCCTCCCGCGAGGACCGAGCGGGCGAGCTGCCTCGCCACTTCCGGCTTCGCCGGGAACGCCATCAGCTTCAGCCGCACATCGATCGGGTCGGTGTCCTGCGCGAGCGTCAGCTTCTCGAGGTAGGCGGCCTGCTTGTCGATCCGGAAGTGGAGGATGCCGTCGTCGTCCACCCGGCTCTCCACATCCCTCGCGATGCTCTCCGGAAGGCCGGCCGCGGTCCATCGATCCCAAACGGAGCGGATCGCCTTCCCCTCTTCGACGCGTCGCGTGAGCCGCACAAGCGGGTTGCCAAAATGCCCTTCCAGAGATTCCCGCGCCGTCTCCCCGGCGGGACAGGCGGTTTCGAGTGCCTGGGCGACGCGCGCCTCGTCCTCCGTCGCATGGCAGTACGCTCGGGCCTCGATCCAGCGCACGGGCACCTTAGCCATGCAGCCGCTCCAACGCCTCGCGGGCCTGCCGGCGGAATTCCTCGAGGGAGCCTTCGTTCACGAGCATGACGTCCGCGATCGCGATGACCTCGCCCAGCCCCCAGCCCAGCTCCCGGATGTCCCGGGCGCGGAACGCCTCGTACCCCGGCGCGTCGTCCGTTCTGCGGCGCTTCATCATGCGTTGGTAGCGGGTCGTCGGGGAGGCGTGGATTGCGAGGACTGTCAGGTGGTCCCCGAACGCCTTGCGGAACACGTCGAGTTCGGCACGACCCCGGAGGCCGTCGACCAGGATGCGCTCGCCCCGGATCCGAGGCAGGGTCCGCTCGGCCCACACGCCGTATCCGTGCGCCTGACGCTCCGCGTGCGCGAGCCCGCCGACCGCGGCGTCGGTGATCGGCAGGCCACGGCGTTGCGCTTCCTCTCGCACGACGTCGCCCATGCGGACAATCGAGAACCCGAGTTCCTGCGCCACGGACAGGACCTCCTCCTTGCCGCATCCGGGCATTCCCGTGACACACAACACATGCACGGGTCGCGAGGAAACAACGGGCCGGCTTAAGCGTTTCCCGGAGGACGCAGCTGCGGATTGCTCGGGGCGCGAGCACCGAAGTCGATAGGGAATCGAAGCGCCCACAAAATAGAAATACCCACGGACCGTAGCTCGACCCGGAGCGCGACGATGCCCCTCGACCTCGACCTGACGAAGCTGCGATTCGGCACGGAGCTGCTCAAGCGCGGCTTCGCGAAGATGCAGAAAGGCGGCGTCGTGATGGACGTGACGAACGCCGAGCAGGCGTTGATTGCGGAGGAGGCCGGCGCCGTCGCGGTAATGGCGCTCGAGCGCGTCCCCGCGGACATCCGTGCGGCCGGCGGCGTGGCCCGCATGGCGGACCCGATCAAGATCCAGGAGATCATGGATGCCGTCACGGTCCCCGTCATGGCGAAGTGCCGCATCGGCCACGAGGCCGAGGCCCGGGCTCTTGAGTCCCTCGGGGCGGACATGATCGACGAGTCCGAGGTCCTGACGCCCGCGGATCCCTTCCTCCATGTCAACAAGCGCGCCTTCGAGGTCCCGTTCGTCTGCGGGGCCCGCAACCTCGGCGAGGCGGTGCGGCGCATCTGGGAGGGCGCGGCGATGATCCGCACGAAGGGCGAGCCGGGCACCGGGGACGTCGTCGAGGCGGTCCGACACATGCGCCTCATGACGCAGGCCATCGCGGAGCTCAAGTCGCAGGACAACGACCGGCTCTACGGGATCGCGACGAAGTTCGCGGACAGCTTCACGACGCTTCTGCGGGAGGTCCGGACGGCCCACGGCCAAGATGCCGTCGTGCATGAGGCCGACGTCGTGTTCGCCGGCGCGACCCTGGACGACATTTCGGAGGGCATCTTCCAGATCCTCGGTGAGGTCAAGAAGATCCAGCGCCTGCCCGTCGTGAACTTCGCCGCGGGCGGGATCGCGACTCCGGCGGACGCGGCGCTGATGATGCTCATGGGCTGCGATGGCGTCTTCGTCGGATCGGGCATTTTCAAGTCGGAGAACCCGGAGACCCGCGGCCGCGCGATCGTCGATGCGGTCGCCCACTTCGACGACCCGAGTACGGTCGCCGAGGTCTCGAAGGGGATCGGCCTGGCGATGAAAGGCCTCGACGCTAAGGCGATGCCGATCGAAGCGCGAATGCAGGATCGCGGCTGGTGAGGGTCGACAGGACCCGATCCAGGACGTCGATCACGCCGGCGCCGGTGAGGCTCGAGATCCTCAGGTGGCCCCGCGACGGACCCTCGAGGTCGGCCTTGTTCTCTGCGACCACGAGCGGGACGTCCGGGAAGAGCGCCCGCACCTCCTCGAGGAGCCGGATCTGGTCGTCGAGCGGGTAGCCGCACGTCTCCGTCGGATCGAGGAGGAAGACGACGGCCTCCGCGAGATGCCGCAGGGCCGCGATCGCCTGGCGCTCCATGCGATTCCGCTTCTCCATGGGCCGATCGAGGATCCCCGGAGTGTCGAGGATCTGGTATCGGCGCACGCCGCGGTCGATGTGACCGAGAGACACGCCTTTCGTCGTGAAGGGATAGTCCGCGATCTTCGGACGGCCGGTCGACACGGCGCGGACGAACGAGCTCTTCCCGACGTTCGGATAGCCGGCGACGACGATCGTCGGCACGTCCGGGTCAATGGACGGGAGTTTTCGCAACGCCCGCCGCGCCTCCACGAGGGCGTCGAGGTCCCCGCTCACCTGGCGCACGAGGGACGAGAGCCGGCCGTACGCCTCCCGCCGCAGCGCGCCGATGTCGGCCCCCGGTCCCCGGCCGATCCGCCGGCGGTAGTCCCTCGTGATCTCCCCCGCTTTCTGCGCGGCCCAGTCGATCGCCCCGAGGTGCTTCTTCAGCTGGCCAAGGTCCACCAGGACGTCGACGAGTTCGCGGTAGAACGGCGGGAGCCGCTCCAGGCTCGGAAAGCCTTTCACGTATCCGCGGAGGGTGGATTCGATCGCCTTCCCCGCGGTCCCGACGCGGGTGACCGCCAGGTTCCGCGCTCGCGTCATGCGGTCCGGGCCCTTCGCGGTCGCCTTCATCGCGCGACCGAACGCCTTGTCGAGGAGGCCGTCCGCCGTCAGGATGGACGGGAGCTCGAACACGGCCGCGCCAATCCGCGTCCGGGGATAAGGGTTCGGGCGTCACCGGGCGAAGAGGTTCGCGCCGATCGCGAACGCGACGCCGAGGATCGCGACGCGATTCAGCGCCGCGAGGAAGTTCGCGATGAGGAACATGTTCCGCTCGAGCGCCTTGCCCTCGGCGTTGAAGAGCGAGTAGATGTAGATCGGGATCGTGTCGCTCATCAGAGGGACGCTGAGGAGCAGGTAGATTCCGGTGTAGCCCGTCTTCCCGACAAACTTCTGCGCCTTGGCGACGAACCATCGGGCGAGCCGCCATCGGTCCGACCACTTTCGCACCGAGCCTTCGAGGTTCAGCCCGAACCAGAAGATCAGCCACGCGCCGATCGTCTTGCCCGCCGCAATCGCGAGCGCGGTGCCGGCCAGATAGCCCCAGCGGTCCTCCAGGAGCGGAGGCAACAAAGCGATCTCAATCGGGATCGGCAGGATCACCGCGACGAGGATCGCGTACACGAAAGCGATCAGCATGTAGAGCCAGGGCGTATTGTACGCCTCGGTCAGGACGCCGAGCAGGTCGACCGATCCCAGGCCGAGCCCGACGACGAACACGATGATCGCGGCGATGCCCGCGCCGATGAGGATCTTCCGACGGCCCAGCTTCTTGACGCGGACGAGGATGGCGTCGTAGCTGCGCCGGATCAGGCTCGCAACCTGGAGGGTAATGGCGTCGTATCCGAACGGGGTTATAAAAACCGACGCCGTAAATTCTCTCAGCGGGGAAGAGGATGGAGCTGTCCGTCCCGGGTCAAGAGGACCACGCGGCTGTCCTCGCGCTCCGCCGCTGGTCGGTATCCGACGCGGTCCGCGAGGCGTTCTGCGAAGGTCCGGATGGACGCGTGGGAGGGGACGTTGTCCGCCTGGAGCCGGAGGCGGCTCTCGCCGACGAAGCTGTAGCCTTTGCACTCGATGAACATCGGCTGCGCGACGCGGTCGAGCTCCGCGTATTCGTCCTCCCAACCGAGGTTCCAGCCCTGCACGAGTGTGTGTCGGATCACCGTCCTCGTGGGAAGGGTGGGGAGCAGGGCGAGCGTCTCCCGCAGCTTGCGGAACTCGTGGTCCGACTTCGGCGCGACGAGCTTGCGGTAGACCTCCTCGTTCGGCGCCGCCACGGTGACGTACAGCTGCGTCGGGAGTCGGCCCTCTGCATGCATCCGTCGGAGGACCGAGGGCGTCGTGCCGTTCGTCACGAGGAACGTGGACATATGCCGTCGCTTGAACTCGTCGATCATCTCGCCGAGCCGCTTGTAGAGCGTCGGTTCGCCCGTCAGGCTGATCGCCACGTTCGAGGGGTGCCACGCCTCCAGGAACCGTTCCCGGCTCACGTTCGGGTTGCCGTTGTACCCGCTGAGCAACTCTCGTTGCGCCCGGATCGATTCGTCGACGAGGAACACCGGGTCGTCCGCCTCGAGCAGGCTGTCCGATCCCCACTCCTGCGTGCGCCAGCAGAACTGACACGAGAGGTTGCACGCGTCCACGGTCGGCGTCATCTGGAGACACCGGTGACTCTCGATCCCGTAGAAGGTCTGCTTGTAGCAGCCGATGCCCTTCGTCAGGCTCGCCTTCGTCCAGTGGCAGAGCTTGACGCCGCTGTGCTCCCCGACGATGCGGTACCCTTGCCGCTCGAGGACGTCCTTCTTCTCCGGGTCCATCCGCCGCGGCATGCGCCGTTCGGCTTAAAGGGCTTTCGCGCCTCCGATGGCCTCGGCCTCCCGGGACCCGTGCGGTGCGCGTCGAAGCGAACGGAGATCGATTTCGGTCGCATGGAACTCGACCGTCCGGAACGCGTCGTCCTTCGTGAGGAGCGCCTCGAGCGTACGCAGATCGTCGGAGAAGCGCAGGTCGTGGACCTTCAGGGTTCGATGCTCCTGAACGAACGTCCGCGCGATGTTCGTCGAGAAAATCGTTTCGATCCATCGACGGTCCACTCCGGAGACCCCGCGGAACGCCCACCAGGGGTCGAAATGCACGAGTTGCGCGAAGCGATCCATCGGGATTGATTCGACCGCGCGCAGATCGGCTGCGCGGCTCGGTGCGTGCAGTCGGTCCCCGTCGAACCGGATCGCTCCCTCTAGGATGCGCGGCGGTCCCCCGATCCGGTCCACGACCGTGAAAGGAGCCCGCCACTCCGGGTCGACGAACGGGAAGGTGTACTTCGTGATGATCTCCGCGTCCTCTAGGACCAGCCGTCGACCGACGATGCTCCGCTGGCGGTTGCCCGGTTCACGTGTCGTCCGTCTCGCCCTCGTCGAACGCGTGGAGCCGTCCGGCCGCCGCCTCGCGTGCCTTCGGATGGGCGATCTTAGCGGCCTTTTCAAGGAGATGCTTGACTGCGTGGCTCGCCTCCGCCTCATCCAGGAGGAACCCGACCTCTCGTTCATCGAGGCCCAGCTCGGCCGTCAACTGGATTCGGAGTTCCTCGTCGCCGGCAAACAGGGCTTTCAAGACCGGCAGGACATCGGTCCGCACGAGCGACTGCGAGGCATGCAAGTAGCGGGCGAACTTGCTCGCGACCGAGTTGCGAGCGCCGCGCTGCGCCCGGGATCGCGCCATCTGAATCAGGTAGTACGGAAACTCGAGCTGTCCGCCGCGCGCCCGGCCTCTCCGGGCCACCGCCACGCCGCTCGACATGAGCTCGCGCGCGTACGACCACAGGCCGTAGCTCTGCCGTCGACGGACCCGGCCCAGGAAGACGTCGGCTCGGCTCAGGACATCGTAACCCCGGGCGAGGTCGTCCGGTCGGCCGAACTCGTGCGCCAAGTTCTGATCGATCCACAAGATGAGATCCTCGGGCGTCTCGTCGAGGTCTCGGACCGCCTCGCGGGCCCGCCTCGCATCGCCCGACCGCAAGATTTCCTCGATGACCGGGAAGATCGTGAGCTCGCGGTCCCGGTAGCCCAAGGACTTCGTGGACGCCGCGCGGACCTCCTTCTTGCCAATCGCAATGGACTCGAGGTCGTTGATGGCCGATCGTAGGTCGCCGCTCGCCCGCTCGACGATGACGTCGAGGACGTCGGGGGCCGCCTCGAGGCCTTCCCTCCCTGCGATGGTTCGAAGTATATTTTTCATCGCGTCATCATGAATACCTTGAAATTTGATGGTCTTGCAGAGTCGCTTCAGGGAGGACGATCGGCGCGTGAGCGCGTAGTAGTCATTGACGATCAGCACGACGGGCTGCTGCGTCTTCTGGATCATCTCGACGATCGCCGCGACGCCCCCCTTATCCTCCCGACCGAAGATGTTGTCCGCCTCGTCGAGCACGATGAGCTTTCGGCCACCTTTCTCGATCTCCAGGAACTCGCCCGTGTCGCTGAACGTCTGAAGGACGGCTCCGCGGGTCGCGACCTTGCGAATCGCCTCCGCATTCCGGCTGTCCGAGGCGTTCATCTCGACGATGCTCCAGCCCATCTCGTTCGCGAGGGCGAGCCCGGCGCTGGTCTTCCCGACGCCCGGGTCGCCTTGCAGCGCCACGGCCCGCTTCTCCGGCCGACCGCGCTGCCAAGCCTCCGCCCACTTCCGGAGTTCCGCGACGGCGGTCGGATTCCCGACGATCTCGTCGAGGGTCTTCGGCCGATGCTTCTCCGTCCAGGCCGTCATTGTGCGGACACGGAACGTGGAGGGCCGACATAACTCTATCAACGGGTCGCGCGAAACCGCTCAGGTAGGCGTGACATGTGCTTTGTATAGCTGTCACAATACCATATGTGAAATTATAGGTTGGACGTTGACGCGACCGACAGGGCTCATTTTCGTTCGTCCGCGTGTTGAGCATCGTAGAGGTCGCAGAGTTCCTGCAGGAACTCGTCGTACGTCTTCCGGAACTTGAGGCGAAAGACCCGATCGCGCGTTTCCGTCGTCAGCTGAATCGTCGTGAGAGCCTTGTCACGTTTTGACATGGACTCGGCCCGATGCCCATAGTCCTATGTGTCCAGATAGTTCTATGGATTGTCAACGCGGAGCTGCCCCCCGCAGCCATATACGCTGGGTAGACCGAGCCGCAACGGAGCCGATGTCGTGAGTGGGCCGAAAATCCCGGGGGAACGGGCCACTCGGTCTGTCCCAGGCTCCGCTCACGGGGTGTAGTCCTCGAGCCGCAGCTGCGGCGGCTGGGCCTTCCTCTGATCGGGTCGGCGGATCCGGCGTTGCATTTCGTTCTGGACCCGGTTGAACGTGTCGACTTCGATCAGGGGTTCGTGCCTTCCTCGCTTGATGCCGCCATTCAAGCGGGCGAGGCCGCAGTACACGGGGTTGCTGAGGATATTCGCGATCGTCTGACTCGCCCAAGCGCGGCCCGTCTTGGTGCGATAGCCATCCCGGTTCAGTTCCTGGCAGATTTTTGCGATGCCCTTGCCCTCGAGGTACCGGCGGAAGATGAGCGAGACGACGCGAGCCTCATCCTGCCGTAACTGGAGGATTCCATTCACGTAATCGTACCCGTACGGGCTGGCATACGTGAGGAAAGCGTTCGCCTTCTTGACGGCGTTGTTGAGCGCCTCAGCGCTCTGCTGTCCGCGAGCGCGGCGGAGGACCTCCCGCTCGTTCAACCCGCGCTCCGTGCACAGCTTCTGCAACGCGAGCTCCTCCGAATCCGTCCCGTAGTGCTGCAGAAGTTCGCGCGTCGAGCCGAAGCGCATGTATACTTCCCAGAACAGCAGCGCGTCCAGGGGGGCCCCGTCCCCGCAGTGTTTGCAGAGGACTACCTTCTCCCTGCGCACGGTGGGATCCGCTCGGGGATTCGCGTCTGCCTCGTGGTTCACGAGATTCTTCGGACTCCAGCACCGCGCACATCGTCCGTCCACCGCTTACACCTCCAAGAGGATCGGAGGTCCGTTTGCGTTCGCGAGCAGGGCCCGATGCCGGAGGGATTCTTGCGCTTCGTTGAACGTCTCGACGGGGACGATCGCGGGGTGCTCCGCCCGCCGCAGGATGCCGTCCCACCGCAGGAAACCTGCGTAGACCGGATTGTGCACGATGCGGTAGACCTTGACGGCCGTCCACTCGGTGCCTCGTTTTGTCCTATGACCGCCGGCGTTGAGGTCGGAGGCGATCTCATCGAGGGTGCGCCCCTCGCGGCACCGGTCAAAGATCTCGCGTACGAGGTTCGCCTCTCGGGTCTCAGGGACGAGCTGACCCTCCGAAACCTCGTAGCCCAGTGGAGCATGGAATCCGAGGATCCCCGGACCCACCTTCGCCTTCTGCGACATGCCCATGTACACGCGTTCCCCAATCTGCTCGGACTCGAGCTGGGCGATCCGCTGGATGATGTCCATCACGAAGCGGCCCATGGCCGTGGACGTGTCGAGCGACTCCGTCGCGGAGACGAAGTCCTTCTCCCACTCCCGGAGATCGTCCATCATCTCCATGAAGTTCCGGGCGTTGCGGTGAATCCGATCCATCTTGATGACGAGGAGCGCATCCCAACGATCGCGCTCAGCCATCATCCGCTGATACGCGGGCCGTTTCGTGTTTCGACCGGAGTGTCCGTCGTCGATGTAGGTGGCCGCCACGGCCCAGTCGCGGGCGAGGCAGTACGCCTGGAGGCGCTCCCTCTGTGCATCGAGGGAAAACCCTTCCTTTGCCTGGTCTTCCGTCGACACTCTAGTGTAGATCGCGACGCGGACCGTGCGCACCCATCCCGCGGCCGCAAAGGCACGTGCGGGTAAAAAAGTCTGCCGGTCGGACGAAAGTCTGACGATGCGCATCGACGTCGACGGCATCACTCGATGCGTTTAGCCCGTCGTCGAGCGAGGTCATTTTTATTCGGCCGCTTATATCGAAATAAGCGTGGATTGACGATCCCGCGCTACAAAATAACATGCAAATCCCACAATTCGCTCCGACGTATGAATCGGATAGCATGTATCGCTCCTACATATCGAAGTATACCTTCGGCCTAAATGCGGCGTAACGGAATAATCCAGATTCCAATATATTAGTGGTGCTTCTTCCTCATTTCGTCGAGAATTTCCTTTGCCCGGTCCATTCTCACCTTTCGTTCCTTCACGAGGAGCTGAGCGACCTGCTCGACCTCATCCCCTGTCGCTCCGACCGTCGCGGCGATGTTGCGCGCGTGAAGGGACATGTGGCCCCGTTGAATTCCCTCTGTGGCGAGCGCGCGGAGCGCCGCGAAATTCTGCGCGAGCCCGACCGACGCGATGATCTCGCCCAATTCCTGTGCGGTCTTCACCCCGAGCAAGCGGACGTTGGCCTTGGCCGTGGGATGGACCGCCGTCGCTCCCCCCACCAGCCCGACGGCCAGGGGGACTTCGATCGTCCCGACGAGGTCCCCGTTGGCGTCCTTCTCCCACGTCGTGAGAGACCGGTAGCCGCCGGATTTCCAGGCCGCGTACGAATGGGCGCCCGCCTCGATCGCCCGCCAATCGTTCCCCGTGGCGACGACGACCGCGTCGATACCGTTCATGATTCCCTTGTTGTGCGTCGCACACCGGAACGGGTCCGCTTCGGCGAACGCGTACGCCTCGAGGACGCCCTCGACGACGTCTTCCGCGGAGGCGTTCTCCGATCGGATCGCGTCCTTCGAGAACACGGCCCGGGCCCGAACGAGGCGTCGCACCGCGAGGTTCGAGATGATCCGGAGGTACACCCGTCCTCCCGTCCACTTTTCCAGCTGCGGCGCGACCGCTTCCGCCATCGTGTTCACCGCGTTCGCCCCCATCGCGTCGCGGCAGTCCACGAGGAGGTGCGTGACGACCATCGGACCGCGAGTCGTCTCGAGGACGCGCACCTCCACGTCCTTCGCGCCGCCGCCGAGCTTCACGAGCATCGGGTCCTTCTCGTTGGCCAGGGAGAGGATCTCGTCGCGGTGCGCCAGGATCGTCATGCGCGCCCCGTGCGGGTCCGTCACCCCGACGAGTTGGATCTGGCCGATCATGATGGGTCCCGTCGAGCTCGTCGCGAACCCGCCGCGGTCCCGGGCCATCTTCGCCGCATTCGACGCGGCTGCGACCACGCTCGGCTCCTCGATCGCCATCGGCACGAGGTAATCGCGTCCGTTGATCCGGAAATTCACCGCAATCCCGAGCGGGACCGGCATCGTGCCCACGACGTTCTCGATCATCCGGTCGACCTGCTCGAACTTCAGGGCGCCCGTGTTGCGGATCGTCTCGATCTCCGCGTCCGTGAGCTCGCCGAAGCCGCGGATCGTCTGCCAGCGGTCCTCCGGGCTCTTCTTGTAGAAGCCGGACACGTCGGAGCTCTTCATGCGGGCACCGCGCGCGGGAGAAGGCTCCCTCGCCATAAAAGCATCGAAGAGGCGGCTCAGGCCATGCGGGTTCCGCAGCTCGGGCAGTAGACGGCGTCCCACGGCACGCTCGAGCCACACCTCGGACACGAACGGCCGATGGTGCCACCCCTTCCCGCCTCCGTCGGTGGAGCGGGCGGAGTCGGAGCGGTCTCGGGCGGCGGGTACGCGTACCGTTGCGGCAGGTCCCCCCGAACGACGAGGTAGATGATGATCCCGATCAGACCGAACAGGAGGACGACGATGAGCCAGAGGACGCCGCTCATCCCTCGGCTCTCCGCATCCTTATAGACGAAAATCCCCACGACGAGCCATATCAGGGAGATCGCACAGACGAGGGCGCACACCGGGGCGCTGAGTTGGACCTGGAGCGTCACCACCTCGAGTGAGATGACGGACACGGCCTACAACGACCCGGACCCGGATGGTCGCGCCCACGGAACGCCCTTCCGGTAACTCCCTGTCTGCACGGACGCCGGCATTGCCGGTTTCGCGCTCAGACCTTGGCACCGCATTTCGCGCAGAACGTCGCGCCGGCGGCCAGCGGCGAACCGCAGTTCCGGCACGTCATCTGGGCGGGTGGAGCGGGGCCCGCCGGCGGAGCGCCGCCCGGCGGTGGCTGCCACGGCGGCTGCCCGTATGGCTGCGTCATCATCGGCTGGACCTTGTCCTTTCGGACGACGAGGTAGATGATCAGCCCGATGATCCCGAACAGGAGGACGACGATCAGCCAGAGGACGCCGCTCATCCCTCGGCTCTCAGCGTCGCGATACACCCAGATCGCAACGAGTAGAAAGATGACCCAAATCACGATGAAGAGCGCGCAGAGCGCGCCTCCGAGAATCTCCGTCTGAAACGCGCCCGGAATCGTTGCCAACACCACGGACCCGCCCTCCGGCCGCGCATGCGGTTGAGGATATTTAAAGGGTCCGACCGGCCGCCTGCGGCCCACTTCCGCCGACCGAAATCGGGGGATTCGTTCGAGACTTGACCAATTCCAACGCGCTTTCGTAATCCTTAAAGGCGTGTCGTATTATGTCGCCCGCGGGGTCATTATGGAGGAGGAACATGGACCTTCGGGGGAGACTGCAAAGCCCGCCCCGAAGAGCAAGGCGTTGTGGATTGCCATTGCGGTCATCGTCGTGATCATCGTGGTCGTGGTGGCCGCGGCGCTCGGTGGGTTATTCGCGCCGGCCGGGAAACCTGCACTGCGGATTGGGACCCTGCTGTCGTTGACGGGGGGCCTTGACGATTATGGGCCCGGGAACACGAAAGGGGCGCAGCTCGCCGTAGAGCAAATCAATGCCGCGGGGGGCGTGCTGGGCCAGCCAATTCAACTGTTCAGCGAAGATGACCAGACGCAGCGCGATGCAGCCGCGGCAGGAGCCACGAAACTCATTACGACGAACCGGGTCAACGCGATCATCGGTGCCCAGTTCTCGGGCGGTACGATCGCTGCCCTGTCATTCACGAAAGACGCGGGAGTGCCGATGGTGTCGCCGTCCGCGACATCCCCCGCCCTGTCGGACCTGAGCCTCACCGGCGGGTGGTTCTTCCGAACGACCCCGAACGACAACCTTCAGGGCGTCGTCGCAGCCGACTACCTCTTCAAGAATCTCTCGCTCCGGTATGTCAACATCATGGCGAGGAATGACGCGTACGGGACAGGCCTTGCTGGCGTCGTGGAGGCGCGATTCAAAGCCCTCGGCGGAACGGTGAACAAGACGGAGATCATCCCACTGGGACAGTCGGACTATACGAGCAACGTCGCGTCGGTCTTCTCCCCCAGCCCGCAGGCGGTGTACTTCATCGCCTTCACCGACGAAGGGTTCGTCGTGATGAAGAACTGGCATGACGGGCTCGGGGCGAACCCTGAGTGGAACAAAAAGTGGGTCTTTGCCGAGGGGCTGAAGAGCCAGGTCTTCATCGACCAAATCCACGGGGCCCCGGTGAACGTGGACGTCACTGCAATCCAGGGGACGAACCCGGTTACCGGATTCGGTTCCGTCTACGCGAGCTTCGCGGCGCAGTATAAAGCCCGATTCTTCAACCAGACGCCGGTCCTGTACACGGACAACGCATACGATGCGGCATACGTGATTGCCCTGGCTGCCCAGAAAGCGGGCGCGGTGGACGGGGCGTCCATTAAGAGAGAGATTCACAACATCAACAGCGCAACGGGAACAGTCATCAAACCCGGCGAATGGTCGAAGGCATTAACCGAACTCGCGGCAGGTAGAGCCATCAACTGGGAAGGCGCGGCGGGATCGGAGAATTTCGACGCGAACGGCGACGTGACGGGACCGTACGAGATCTGGGGCGTAAACTCGACGTTCCAACTGTACCGGGTCGCGTTCATCCCGGAGTCGATCATCGGCCAGCCGTCGCCTCCGAGTCCGCGGGCGGTCGAAGCTCCGCTGAACGGATTCCTGATAACGGTTCAGGCCATCGTCTACTCACGGTGGGACTGAACCTTTTTCTCTTTCCCTTCAGCAGGCGCCACGCGCGGGCTCAACCACCGAGGTACAGTCTCGCGACTTGGGGATCGTGGAGAAGCTTCTCTCCCGTTCCCTCAAACCGGTTGCGGCCGGTCTCGAGCACGTACCCTCGATCGGCAATCGCCAGAGCCTTCTTCGCGTTCTGCTCGACCATGACCACGGCGGTCCCCTCTTCATTTATCTCAGCGATTTTTGAGAAGACCATGTCGACCAATTTCGGAGCGAGACCCGCTGATGGTTCGTCGATGAGGAGGACCGCGGGATCCAGCATCATCGACTTCGCCAGCGCGACCATCTGCTGTTCGCCGCCGCTTAGAGCCCCCGCGCGCTCGCGCAGCTTGGGTTGGAGATTCGGGAACATCTCTATGGTCTTGATCGCGCGTTCTCGAATCTCCGTGTCGTGCATCATTCCGGTCCGCGTTCGTGAATCCGAGCCGCGGTTCCACGGGAGCGGAATCGGAGAAATCCTCCGGGTGACCGCGCCCATCTCGAGGTTCTCGAGCACCGTAAGCGTCGGGAACGTGTTGTTCATCTGCGGAACGTAGGCCAAGCCGAGCAGGACAAGCTCGCGAGGGGCGAATCCCGTGATGTCGGCCTCTCGAAACAGTACTTGCCCACCGGTCGGACGGATGAGCCCGAAGATCGTCTTGACGAGGGTTGATTTTCCCGCCCCGTTGGGTCCGATGACCGCGACCATCTCGTCGTCGTCGAGGTCTATTGAAACCCCGTGAAGGATCTCCATCTCGCCATATCCGGATTTGATGTCGTGCGCTTGGAGGATCATCGCTACCCCCCGAGGTACGATTCGATTACGACCGGATCCGCCTTCACTGCCGCGGGAGTTCCCTCGGCAATTTTCCGTCCCTGGTGCATGACAATTACCCGATCGCATCGGTTCATTACGACGTTCATGTCGTGCTCGATGAGAAAGAAAGTCTTGCCATCGGCACGAAGCTTCGCGATTAGGTCCATGAGGCTGCCTGCCAATGTCGGGTTCACGCCCGCGACCGGCTCGTCCAGGAGCACGAGCGTCGGATCGGCCATGAGCGCCCTTGCGAGTTCGAGAAGTTTTTTCTGTCCTCCCGAAAGGCTCTTCGCATGTTCGTGTGCGAGCCCGTCAAGTTGGGTAAGCGCCAAGACTTCGCGTGCCCGCGCGCGCCAGCGCTTCTCGTCCTTCCGCACCAGGCGCGGGCGCACGAAGAGATTGATCAGGTGCTCTCCAGAATTCGCCTTCGCGGCAAGGACGAGGTTCTCGAGCACCGTGAGATTTTTCAGCTCATGGGGGATCTGCCACGTCTTGATGAGCCCGAGGCGGACGAGTTCGTACGGGGGCAGTCCGTCGACTCGCACATTGTTGAACCAGATCTCACCCCCGTCGGGTCGATAGAGCCCGGCGAGGATGTTGAAGAAGGTCGACTTGCCCGCCCCGTTGGGCCCGATGAGGGCCGTAATCGACCGAGGCGACACGGAGAGCGTGCAGCCGTCCACCGCGCGGATGCCGCCGAACGCCTTCTGGACATCCTTCGCCGCTAGGATCATCGGCTCTCCGGCCACGCTGCGACTCACCTCAAGGCTCGCTTCTTCTCCCGCAGGATCCCTTCCGGCCGGAAGAGCACAAGGAGGATTAGCAGGACGCCGATGATCATGAACCGGATGTAGAAAATCGTGTCTCTCAACGCGACGGGCACGAAATCTTTCAGCTGCACGGAGGCCCATTCCATCCCGTAGACGAGGAAAGCCCCAAGGATCGCGCCTCGGTTGTTTCCGGATCCGCCGACGATGACCATCACCCATACCGAGAAGGTGATGCCGGGGGCAAAGCTGCCTGTCGGTTCGATATAGGCGAGGGTCACCGCCGACAGCGCGCCCGCGAGGCCCATCAAGGCGCCGCCGAGGGCAAAAGCCTGGAGCTTGTAGCCGAACGTGTTCTTGCCGAGGGCCATCGTGGCCTCTTCATCCTCCCTCGTGGCACGGAGCACACGCCCCCAGGGCGATTCGGACATGAATTGGAGCACGACGAGGAGGACCAGGAGGATGGCGCCCCCGATGGCGACCAGCGACATGATGGTCAGGAACAAATCCGGAGGATTGAACACAATCGGCCGCGGGATGAAGGATATTCCGATGGCACCGCCCGTGAATGATTCTAGATTTATCGTCAAATTACGCAAGATCTCCGCGAACGCGATCGTCGCGATCGCTAGGTAGTCTGCCCGGAGGCGGAGTGCAGGGATCGCGATCAGGGCGGCGGTCGCCCCGGACGCGAGCATCGCGAGGATAGCTGCCACGACGAAAGGGAGTTGGAACCCGCCCCAGTGTCCCGGGACGATGACGACATCGCCGATCTTTATCGGTGCCTGTGGGGCCGTCAGGGCGATTGCGGCAACATACGCTCCGATGAGGTAGAAGCCAGCGATTCCGGCGTTGAACAGACCGGTATAGCCCCACTGAATGTTGAAACCAAGGGCTAGGATTGCAAAGATGATTGCTATTGCGGCGTAGAATCCAAAGTTAGTGAGCAGTCCCGTGTCGATTGCCATCCGTCATCCACCCCGCCCATTCACTCCGACTTTCTGTACGGAGGGTTCGCGCGCCAATGCGCGGGAGAGTTTCTCGACGAAGAAGACCCGGGGTGCAAACGCGGGCTGTCGACCGGCGATCCCCCAGGGACGCACGAGGAGCACAGCGATCATGATCAGAAAGGGGACTGCAACCTTGTACGCAGTCGCGTGCTCGAGGCCGAGCACGCTTGGCCGGCCGAGCCAATCCAAGAGAGGCACGGACATTTCTTGGGACAGCCCAACGACCAAACCCCCGACCATTGCTCCATAGGGGGAACCAATTCCACCGACGATTACGGCGGCGAAGATGAGGAGCAAGATTTCGAACCCCATAGTCGGGCTGATCACCGCGTTCAGGCCGAGGAGGACACCGGCAGTCGAGGCGAACGAGCAGCTCACCGCCCACGCGGCGTATCTGACTTGTTTCGTGTTGATGCCTGTCGCCTTAGCCAGCTCCAAGTTGTCCGCGGTTGCACGCATGGACTTTCCGAGGTTCGTATACTTCAACAGGACGTGGGTCGACACGACGAAGGCGATCCCAACGGATAGCGTCGCGATATGCCGAGTGGGATGGAGGCCGAGTCCGGGCACAATCGGGATGTCTTGAATCCCGGGTACGGCGAAGCTCCATTGCCGCGTTGTCGCGATTGCCCGGATTCCGTTCTGGATGATTAAGCCGACCCCCACCGAGGCGACGAGGGGCGCGACAGGACCTCGGCCTTCGAGGCGGGAGAAGATCAACACCTCCAGGAAGATGCCGACAAACGCCAGGGCGATGAACGAGGCGATCGCGCCCCAGACTAACGCAAGGCCACCGAGCACGTTTACGATCAGGGCGCTGTACGCGCCGAGCGTGATGAGATCACCATAGGCGAAATTCGCGAAGCCGCGGATGCCATAGACCAGTGTCAGTCCCATCGCGGCGACGATCACGATGCTGGCCACGGCGAAACCCGTTAACACGTACACAAGAATCCCGGCGCCGAAGGAGGCGGCTAGGGCTGCGCACAGCGAAACGAAGAGGACCGTGGCGACGAGAGCACGCAGTATCTGGCGCCGCACTCTTGGGGTTGGACGGAGCGCCTCCCAACGAAGTCTTGACCGCCGAGCAACGGTTGATTCCGTACCGGAAGCACCGGCCATGGCCCAATCCGGTGTTGAGGAACGTCACAGCGCACATTAACCTTAGCTTCGGGGACGGGCAAAGGCTTAGCTTGGGACCACTATTGTAATCCCGTGCGCGTCGACCGCGTCGTCCTGCTCGCGCCGTCTGGGGCGAAGCACCTCGTCGAATTGGATCGCGAGACACTCAACATCCCGTCGGTCGGAGTCGTGCGAGCCGAGACGCTGCGGGATTCGATTGGTCGGCGTTGGACGATCGGCAGCCAGACGTTTCTCGTCTTGACGCCTTCCATTCTCGACCTCGTCGGCTCCGTGCGGCGGGAGGCGCAGATCGTGACGCCGAAGGATGCGCCGGCTCTCGTCTGGAACTGCGACCTGAAGGCCGGCGACGTCGTCCTCGAGGCCGGAGCCGGTTCCGGAGCGTTGACAATCGCCCTCGCCCGCGCGGTCGGTACGAGTGGTCGCGTCATAACCTACGACCTGCGGCCGGACTTCCTGGAGGTGGCTCGTTCCAATGTGGCCAAGGCGGGTCTCAGCGATCAGGTCGAGTTCAAGCTCGGGGACGTCCGGGCGCCCATTGCGGAAGGTGACGCGGATGCATTCGTGCTCGATATCCCCGACCCGTGGGAGGCGCTGGAGACGGTGTCGAGCGCTTTGCGGCCGTGTGGTCACTTCGCGTCATACTCGCCCAACATGGAGCAGGTGAGTCGCACGTTGCACGCTCTCCGGAAGCGCCCGTTCGTCGAGCCCAGGACCATCGAAATCATCGAACGCGAAATTGTCGCGGGGGAGGCTGGGACCCACCCGTCCTTCGCACCGCTCGGACACACGGGCTATCTGTCGTTCGCGCGGAAAGTGCTCGACACCTTCTAATATCGGGGGTCGTGTGGCCGCCGGGCCATGGCCTACGATCTCACGACGTTCATCATCACGACGTTCGTCGCCATCTTCGCAATCGTCAATCCGATCGGGGCGATGACGTTCTTCGTCGTCCTAACGCGGGCCGTCCTCGCGGCCACGATCGCGCTCCTCGTCTTCGCGCTCGTCGGGAACTACATCTTCCTCCTGTTCGGCACATCGATCCCGGCGTTCCGGGTCGCGGGCGGGATCCTCCTATTCTCGATCGCGTTCTCGATGATGCAGGGCGAGCGGTCGCGCACCCAACTAACGCCCCAGGACCGCCAGGAGGCGCTCGAGCGCGAGGCCGTCGGCGTGGTGCCCCTGGGCATCCCGATGCTCGCCGGTCCCGGCGCGATCACGACCGTCATGGTCCTCATGGCGGGCGCGTCGGCGCCAGAGTTGGACATGCTGCGGATCGGCATCATCCTGGCCACGATCATTGCGACGATGGCGGTGAGCTGGCTCATGCTCACGTACGCCGACCTTATCTTCCGGCGCATCGGCCGGATGGGGGCGTACGCGATCTCGCGGATCATGGGCCTCATCCTCGCCGCGATCGCGGTGCAGTTCATCATCCTCGGCGTGCAAGGCGCGTACCTCGAATACTTTAAGCCCATCCTCTGACCCGACGTCAGGGGAGTTCGGTCGGTCGCATCCGGTCCGGCTGGACGACGTGCCGGGCGATCTGCGTGAATCGCTCCGGATGTTCCGTGTGAACCGGCAGCACGATCTTCGGGTCGATCGCCCGGATCATCTCGCCGACCTCCCGCTCGCTGAGGTGGCCGGACGCGTGGAGCTGGTGACGCTCCAAGTGGAACCGGTCGAGCCAGTGCTGCAGCACTGCGTCGTTCACGTCGTCTTCCTCGAACGGCTCGCTCTTCGAGTGGATGAACGGGGAGCCGGCGGGCGGCCGGAGGTCCACGAGCTCCGGGAGGTGCCAGAAGTCGAGTTGGACCAGGAATTCGGACGGCCGCTTCGCCATCTCCTCCGCCGTTACCACGCGGCCCCCGAGCTTGTCCTGGAGCTCCCGTTCCCACGGATCGACCTTCCGCATCTGCCGATCGTACAGGAGGAAATCGCTCTCTCTCGCGACGTCGGGGACCTGGATGTGCGTGTCTTTCTTCAGCGTCATGAGGAGATGCGCGGTCTTCGCGTTCGCGACGAACTTCCGACCGACCGCCTGCGCAGTCTCGAAGAACGTCCGGATGCGGTCGACGTCCCGGCCTGGGAAGGTGACGAGGGCGAGCTTGTCCTTCGCCGACCCAAGCAGGCCGATCGCGCGTTCCTTGACATCAGCTTCCGTCAGGCTGGCGCGTGGGTCGTCGGGGGTGACGCGCGTGCCTTCCGTGATGAGGGCGATCGGCTTGGCGGCCCGCGCGGCCTCGATGAAGTCCTCCGTCAGCCGCTTCATCGGCCCGTGTTGGCGCAAGTCGCCGGTGTACGCGACCGTGCCGGCGCTCGTGTGCACGAGGTAGCCGTACGCGGCCGGGGCGCTGTGGTCCACGTGGACCGGCTCGATCTCGACCCCGTCGAGGGTCGTCGACTGGCCCGACCGGAACGTCGCGTACGCGTGGGAGCCGAGTCGCATCATCGGCGTTCGGGCCGTCGTGTCGAGCGACTCGAGGATCGTGCGGGCGCCCTCCCCCATGTGGACCGGGATTGTCGGATCGACGTAGCGGAGGTGCTGCGTGTGGTCGTAGTGGACATGCGTGATGAAGATGCCCGAGAACGCCGGCGGCTCGTACGCCATGTCCGTCGGGAGGAGCGCCTCGGCCGAATAGAGCCCGGGGATCCGCGGCATCAGGTCGAGCGCGAAGTAGTCGCGCAGCCCGAACCGGTCGCGGGGGCCGAGGAACTCGACGAAGTAGTCCTCTCCGAGGTCGAACGGAGCCCCCATGTCGAGGAAGATGCGGGCGTCCCGGTCCTCGAGGAGGATCTTGTTCCCGCCAATCTCCGCGACCCCGCCGTAGAACGTGAGCTTCGCCACGGCCCGCCTCATCACTCCGCGAGCGCGGTCACGATGACGTCCTGCACCGCTTTCATCGAGCGGAAGTTCAGGATCAGCCGGCCTTGTGCGTCGGTCTTGAAGAGCCGCTTCTCGACGCCGTCGGCCGCGGTCACGAGCAGCGCCTGGATGCGGCCCGTCTTCGTCTCGACCATCAGGTCAGCCAGGACCCCGAGGATTTGCCCGTCCTCCGTCATGACTGTCTTCCCCATGAGTTCCGTCGCGAACCGTTTCATCATCCGCGGGCCGCGCGCGTATCCGCGGGAGCTTATTTTTCCTTATGGGCGTCCCGGGCCTTGAAGGCTCAGCCTGACCGTCTCAGCCAAAGCCAAACGACTTCCGGCCAATCGGGACGTCACTTTCTTATAGACCCGGAGGCGTGAAGGGGTCCCCTTCTCCAGAGGTGGGTGCCCATGGACAACGTCGTCATCGAACGCGGCTGCTTCGTCGGCCTCGTCACGTCCGCCGTCGAGGCGTACAATCGCGAGACGAACGGGTTCCTCGTCGGGAACCGCGGGACCCGCGTCCTGCGGCGTCGGCCGAGGGAGGTCACGGTCCTGCGGGCCGCGTATCCTCTGCAGACCGAAGACCGCAAGCCGAACTGGGTGAGCCACGGGAACGAGAAGGCGTTCCGCCGCGCCCGCGGCGTGATGGAGAACTCCGACGTCGGGTATGCGGTCCTCGGCGGCTTCCACAGCCACACGGGGGCGGACGGGGCGGCCAGCCTCTCCGCCACGGACCTCGAGTATGTGAGCGACGAGCTCAGGCGGCTCTCCCGGAGTCGTTCGATGGACCGCGCAGAGTGGCTCGAGGTCGTCGTCGCGCTCAAGCCGCGGGAATGGTCGCGCCGCCACGAGGCCGGCTGGACGACCCGGCGATACCGTCGGAAGCTCGGCTGCACGGTCGCGATTGACCCGACCCACGGGTACGACATGACGATCGGCGGGTACTGGATCGAGGGCGAGCCGGACGGGGTGCCGGGGGCGTGGGACCTGGTCGGCACGCACGAGGCCCAGTTGCTCCTGCCGTGGGCTGACTGAAGAATGCCACGGCGACGGCTAGCGGGTCGTCCCCGGCGGGGGTGCACTCCCCGGCGGCGGTCCGGTCCACCCGCGTCGGCCGATGCGGCTGCTGAGCAGCTCCTGGATGTGGGCCGGATGCGGCACCATGTCCATGTTCATCGTGTCCTCGCCCGTGTCCACGACGATCGTCCCGATCTTCAGGATCCGCTGGGAGAACGACTGCCGCATGTCCACCCGCTCGAGCTGCGTGTACGGGATCATGGCCGTATTCTTGTTGAGGATCCCGTCTTCGCGGATGATCTTGTTGTCCGTGATGATGTAGCGCGTCGACTTCCGCTTCAGCTCCGCCACCAGGAACGCGAGCAAGGCGAAGAATCCCACGATGCCGGCGAGGATCGTGCTTAGGCGGAGGGAGCCGATGTCGGGGTTCGGGAACGACGCGACGAACCGCGCGATGACCTGGAAGAACAGGACGCCCGCGAGGATTAGCAAGAGGAACGTCGCGACGTAGAAGCGCAGGGAGATCAGCCGGGTCGGCCGCGTGACCAGCAACGTCTTCTCGCCCTCGTACATCGGGCCACCGCTCGCGTCGCCCAACCCAGGGCCGCGATAAAATGGTTTCGACCTGCCGGGCCGCTGGGAATGCCACCCGGTCGGCGGTTCGAACGAAGTTCATATCGTCGGAATGGCGTCCCGGCGAGTACCTCATGACCGTCCTGCTCGGCACCCTCGGATGGCGGCCTCAGAGCCTCATCCCCTCGATCCGCTCGACGGAAGGCCTCGAGCGGGTCGTCTTCTACCACAGTGACCACGCGAAGAGCCGCGAGGCGCGAGCCAAGGTCATCGAGTTCTGTCGCGCCCTCGGCGTGTCCGCGGCGGCGAACGAGGTGAGCGACGCGTTCGACCTGCTCCACGTCGCCTCGCAGATCCGCGCCGACGTCCGGAAGGAGCGCGCGACGGGCGCAGAGATACGGTTCAACATCGCGGGCGGCACGCGGCTGATGAGCAGCGCCGCTCTCCTCGTCTGCGTGCTCGAGGGGATCCCCGCGACGTACGTGCACGACGACACCTACCAAGAGATCCCGCTCCCCCTCCTGCGGATCACCTACGGCGAAGGCCTCACGCCGAAGCAGCGGGAAGTCCTGACGTTCCTCGTGAAGAATCGCGAGAAGGATTTCACCGAGACCGCGCTCGCCCGGGCGTTGGGGGTGCACAAGGCGACGATGAACCATCACCTGCGGGAGCTCGATGCGAAAGGCGCGATCGAACGCGTGCCCGACGCCAGGGATGCGAGGAAGCTGGTCATCAAGCCCGCGCCCGCGATGGACCTTCTTGTGGGGTGAGCGGACGGGCCACCGCACGCTGATTGCGACGATGGGCTTCGACGAACGACACGTCCTGCCGGCGTTGCGGCTGATGCCGTACGACCGGCTGGTCGTCGTCGGGGGTAGGGACACGTTCCGGTCCGCCGGGTTCCGCCGGCTGAAGGACCTCGAACCGTCCCTCCGATCCGTCGTCGTCCGACCGTTCGATCTGCTCGACTCGCTCGGGACCGTTCGGCGGACGATCGTCGACTCGGCCCGCGCGGGACCGGTGCGGCTCAGCGTGAGCGGGGGCACGAAGATCCTGGCGAACGCGGCGATCCTCGCCGCGTTCCTCGAGGGAATCGAGACATGGTATTGCGAGACGACGCCGATCCGGCTGCCGGTCCTCGCTGGCGTCCGCCTAGGCGAACCGTTCCCGGCGTCGGAGCGGGCGATCATGCAACTCGTCCGACGCCCCGTGGCCGTGGAGCGACTCGTCGCCCGGGCCCTGGCCGGCGGGATGTCCCGTCGCACGGCGCTCGCCGCGGTCCGCTCCCTCGCGTCGAAAGGATTGGTGACTCTCGACGTCCGCGCGGGTCGATCGTTCGCCCGGCCATCGGACCGGGCCGCGTTGTTCCGGTCGCACCTCGCGGCCGCTCCGGGAAAGGCCTAAGAAGGGGGAGCCCATGCCGAGCCCGGGGAACCCGGGATGGTCCGCGTCCGAGTGGAGGTCCGCCTCCGCCACGGCGTCACGGACCCCGAGGGCGACAACGTCCACAAGGCCCTCAAACTGCTCGGGTTCGAGCGCGTGAGGGCCGTCCACAGCTCGAAGCTGTTCCGGATCGACCTCGCGACGAAGGACGCGAAGGCGGCCCGCAAGGAGGTCGAGGAGATGTGCCGCCGCCTCCTCGCGAACCCCGTCATCCACGAGTACGTGATCGCGATCGAGAAGTGACCCCCGGTCGGGGCCGTGCGGCGAGGACGGCGTTCCGGGAGATTCTACCTCTGTTCAGAGGTAGGACCGCGGCCGACGCTCGGGTACGGACATGGCCCTCGGGGCTCGATACGTTCGCGAACCGTTTCTCCGCGTCCGAGCGAGACTTCTCGCGGGAACGGTGGCGGCGGCCGAAGGGCGCCTACGTGGCCAGCGCGAGGTACGCGTCGATTTTTCTCAAGGTGCCGGTGGATGGGTTCACTTCGAGGCCGAGCCGCTCCAAAGCCGTTACACCGAGCACGGAGGCGTCACCGGGGCCGCCGAACACGACGCCAACGAAGCCTCGTTGCCCTTCGCACTCAACCGGCGCATCGCCGACGGGCCGTTCCACGGTGCTCCCATCGACGGTCCGGAACCGCTGCTTCCCGACCGGTTGATGCCCGAGTCCTTCAAGGACTTCCGCAGGGACCCAGGTGAGCGTGGACCCCGTATCGACGATGAGTTCGAGCTCTTGCGCCCCCAAGCGATCCGCCGAGGAGATTCGGACTTTCGCCACGACGATTCCCATGGCCTCTCGATGCATCGGATCCATGATATCGCCGGTCCATACAAGTACGTTACCCGCCGCGTCCGGGAGCTTTCCCTATCCTCGCTAGCGGAAGGGAGATGCCGATATGGAAGGATAGAGGTTTAGGCATGGATGCGAGGAAGCGACTGATTGGAGGCGCGGCGTACCTGGGCTTCTTCGGGATACTCGGCGTGGCTCTCATGGTCTACTTCGGCGCGACCAGTCAAGACCGATGGATTGTGCTCGCTAGCGTAGTTGGGGCCGTCTACTTCGCGGCCGGCCTCGTCCTCGTGGGCCTGGTCGTGGCTCACGCCCTGAAGAGAGCGGAGGGTGGGTCCGAAGCGGGACCTATGCTTGAACCGCGGTTCCAACGTTCGATAACTCTGGCGACAGTTGCCTTGCTGCTGGCCGCCTCGGCCACTCTGTTCGCAGCTTCGGTCCTTGCCAACATGGGCTTGGTCGCCGAGGGTCCTATCGGCCTCGTCACGGCCTTCGTTGCGATCGTGTTCGGACTTGACCTGCGAGACTATCGGCGCAAATTCCCACGCCGGTCGATGCCCCGATCGTAGGTCTCGGCCAAAACCAGGTGATTGCGGCACGGCTAACTCGGGCCACCGTTTCTCCCGTGCCCTCCGTCGTTTTCCGCGAGGCCTTTTTGGTGACAGCCTCCTAACGCTCGTCCACCCCGCGTAGGAGCCACGTCGCATCGGAGCGCTCCTCGACCATCGTTGCGCCATGGCGACGGGGAGCGAATCTGACTTTGAGGTGACGGGCGACGCGAGGCGTCTCAGGCGTATCCGCGGATCCGCTCGCGGCGCGGCGGCTCCTGGAGATGGTCCGTCGACATGAGGGACGACTTCTTCGTCTCCCGCTCCGCCGCCCGCACGAAGTCGTCCATCGTGATCCGGTGGCGCTTCCCTCGACGAAGGGCGTTCCGCATCGCTTGGCGCACGACGTTCAGGATCGACCCTCCGCTCAACGGAAACCGGCGGGCGAGCCCCTCGAAGTCGATGCCCTTCGCCAGCGGCGCCTCCTTCGGGACGAGTCGTTCGTAGATCTGCCGCCGTAGGTCCGCATCCGGCATCGGGAACTCTACCGCGATGTCGACGCGCCGGTCGAGCGCCTTGTCCATGACCCGTGCGAGGTTCGTCGCCAGGATCACGACGCCCGGATACGTTTCCATCTGGGACAGGAGCACGTTGACGTCCCGGTTCATCCACGGGGTCGACATGATGCCTCGGCGTTGGAACACCGCGTCGGCCTCGTCGAAGAAGAGCACCGCGCCGCCGTCGAGGGCCGTGTGGAACACGTGCTCGATGTTCTTCTCCGTCTCCCCGACCCACATGTTCTCGAGCTGCGCGTAGTTCACGACGTGCAGCGGCCGGCCGAGCTCGCTCGCGATCGCCTCCGCCGCCATCGTCTTGCCGGTGCCCGGAGGCCCGGCGAACAGGAGGCTGAGCCCCTTCGTCCTCCGCATGACCTTGCGGAGCCCCCATCGGCGGTACATGAGGCCCTTGTTCCGCAACTCCGTCAACGCGTCCTGCAGACCCTCGCGCGTTGTGTCGGCGAGGACGAGGTCCGCGATCGTGAACCGGGGCTGGACGACCTGCGCGATCGGCCTGGACGGCTCGTGGAGGTGCGGCTCCGCCGCCTCATGCTCGTCCTCGGCTTGATAGACCTCGACCCCGGCATCGAGGAGGCGGACGATCCGGCGCACGTCGTCGCGGGACACGTGCCGGCAGGATTCCCGGATGCGGCCGCACTTCGGGCACTTCACGATCCACTCGTCCCGGTCCTCTTTCGCCATTCGAGATCCCCTGCAAGCCGCGCGCGGCTTTGCGCGGCGCCGTCCGCCGAACACAGGCGCGCCGATATTTAAACATCGCCGGCGCGCGCGCCGGACCCCTTCCGGGCGGCGCAGAACTCGCGCGCCATCTGCACCGCGACGTCGAAGTTGTGCGTGGAGATCATCTCGACGTTCACACCAAGCGGCACCGGAGGGCGGGAAAGCGCGGCCGCCGCGCGCAGTTGGGACCACAGGGTCCGCGCCCGGTCGAACGAGGGACGCCCGGATCCCGGCTCGACCGAGGCGAGCAGGGCTTCTTCCGTCCGCGGAGTGACGGTCGCGCCGAGCCACACGAGGAACTCGATGTCCTGGTAGTCGGAGACGGGGGCGAAGCTCAAGAGGAACGTCGCCGGCTCGATGCCTTGCGCCGCGCACCGTCGGCCGTACGCCCGGAGGACGGTCGCCATCGGCTCCGCCTCGAACAACACCTGGGACGTGAAGAAGTCGCATCCGGCCTGGGTCTTCTCCATGAGCCGGTCGATCTCCGACTCGCGCTCCGGAATCGTGATGTTCCCCAGGGCGACGTCGGCCCGGCCGCGCACGGCGGCGCGCAGGACGCGATCCGCCTCGACGACGGACGGGCCGGGATAGCGGACGCGGCCGCTCGTCCCGCCGACGAGGACGAAACTGCGGACTGCGAAATCGGACGACGACTCGCCGACCCAGCGACGCAACGCCGCGGCGGATGGCAGGTGGGCCACCACCTTGTTCACGATCGGATCGACGCCAAGGTCCGCCCCGAGTCGCGTGACGAAGTCGCGCGGGTCCAGGTTGCGGTAGAAGGGCTGGCCTTCGTGGTTCTCGTCCAGGACCTCCGGCACGTTGACGGCATCGAGGTCGGGGATGGAACGCGCCGCCTCCCGCACCCGCTGCACGAACCCCGCGATCGACTTGTCGCTCGCGCGCCGGGAGGGCGGCACGACCTCGAGGACGACCGGCGAGGAGCGGAGACGGTCCCGGAACGGAGCGGGCATCGCGGTCGAAATGGCGCATTGCAGCATTTGAAACGTTCGCCCGGGCCGCCCGAGGGGGCAAGCATAATGTATTCCTCACGATTGTCGTCTCCGAGGCGAAGGGTTGGGCGAGCGGTTCCGGCGGCGGTCCCTCCCGTTCCCGCTGCAGGATATCCGCCTGAGGGACGCCTCGCCGCGGGACCTGGCCGACGTCTCCGAGCGGATGGGGCTCGCCCTGAGCGTCGACGAGATGCGCCGCATCCAGGAGTACTTCCGCGCCGCC
>WNGF01002917.1_pt1 | contig 34278 bp, 28 predicted proteins | sample 5400641 | NCBI WGS metagenome assembly WNGF01 (sample SAMN13153371, study PRJNA577476) | soil metagenome | isolation source: 80 cm soil or saprolite under grassland replicate 2 | place: USA:California | collected 2016-06-15 | reverse complement strand
GGCGGTGTCCAACGCGTGATCGTCATCGGCATGCCTCCTCGGGGCGAGGGCCCACAAGCGCATCAGATCACACGTCGCGCGATCCTATCTATAGAAAGAACTGATCTTTCCCATGATTTAAACTGATCGGTGTTCTAGAGGGTGTCCTCATGTCCTGGCTCGCACGCCTGGTCAACGTGTTCCGCGCCGGGAAGGTTTCCGACGATGTCGATCGCGAACTCCAGTTCCATCTCGCCGAACGCGCCGACGAGCTGACCGCCGCGGGCGCCTCTCCGGAAGCCGCGCGGGTCGAGGCGCGCCGCCGGCTGGGCAACTACACAATGCAGCACGAGAACATCCGCGAGCGCGATCTGTTCGTCTGGGTCGAATCGTTCTTCGCCGACGTGCGCTACGGTGTGCGCGCGCTCCTGAAGCAGCCGATCTTCGCCGTCACGACAATTCTCACGCTCGCGATCGGCATCGGCGCGAACACCACCGTGTTCACGCTGCTCCACGGCCTGCTGCTGCGCAGCCTGCCGGTGATGGCGCCGCAGGAGCTCGTGCGGATCAACCTCGCTCTCGACACAGATAAAACTGCCGGCCGGGTGGACTACGGCATGCTCAAGCGGATCGACGAGCTGAATCGCACGTTCGCCGCCCTGTCCGCCTGGAGAAACGATCAGGTCGCCGTCGAAGACGCCGACGGGACGCTGCGGCTCACTGAGGTGGCATTCGTCACCGGCAACGCCTTCGACCTGCTCCGTCTGCGCCCGCGCCTCGGCCGTTTGCTCACGCCACCAGACGATGTGCCGGGCGGCCCGCCGGAAGCGTGGCCCGTCGTGCTCAGCGATCGCTACTGGCGCGAGCGATTCGGCGCCGATGCATTGGCGCTCGGCAAGACGATCCGGATCTCCGGTCAGCAAGTCACCGTGATCGGCGTCGCGCCCGGTTCTTTCCATGGTGTCTGGCCTGGCATGGAACCGGCGATGTACTTGCCCCTCCACTACATGAGCGTCATTTCCAAGAAGGACATCATCAGTCCGCCTGATTCGCGAGTAGGCGTGTCCGGCCTCGGCCGTCTGAAGCCGGATCTCTCGGTGGCCGACGCCCGCGCTGACCTGATGGTCCACGAACGCCGCCTGATCGAAGAGTTCGAGAAGGACATGCCTCCCGAATCCCGGCGCCGCCTCCGGATGGCCGTAGAGTCCGCGCAGACCGGATTCCCGACGATGTTCCGGGAGGAGTATTCGGGGCCGCTGTATCTGATGCAGGGGCTTGTTGGCGTGGTGCTTCTCCTGTGCTGCGTGAACGTCAGCGGCCTGATGCTATCGAAGCTGCACGAGCGTCAGCACGAGTTCGCGGTACGCACGGCGGTCGGCGCCGGATCGCTGCGCCTCGTGCGTCAGTATCTGACCGAGTCGTCCGTGATCGCGTTCGCGGGCGCCGCACTTGGCGCGGCCGCGGCTTGGTATGGCACGCCGTTTATGCTGCCGTTTTTCCGCACGCCGATGCAGGGTGAAGGTATGCGCGTGGAACCGGATCGAACCGTCTTTCTGGTAACGGCACTCTCCGCGGTCGTCACGACGCTGTTCTTCGGGGCTCTTCCCGCGTGGCGCGCCGCGCGCGCTAATCCGGCTGGCGTCATGAAGTCGCGCAGCGCCGTGCAGCGTCCCACTTCCGGTCGTGGCTTCGTGGCGGTGCAGGTCGCGCTATCACTCGTCCTCGTTGTAGTGGCCGCGCTGCTTTCGCAGAGCCTGCTGCGGCTGCAGAATGAGCACACGGGATTCGCGCTCGATGAGGTGACGATTCAAACCGCGCCGTTGCACCTGCTTGGACGTCAGGGCGACGAGCGCCTCGATCTCTACGACCGCATGATCGAGCGCATCGCCCGCTCCTCCGAGATCCAGTCCGTCGCCGTCACCTGGTACACGCCAATGACGGGCTTTCAGTCGAACAGTCTCTTCGAAGCATTCGACGGCGCCGCGACGCCGCGTCGTGCAACGCTCGCGTTCAATCACGTCAGCGCCGGCTACTTCCGGACAATGACGACGAAGATTCTGGATGGGCGGGAGTTCGAGCCGCGCGAGCGGCGCCGCGACGTGTGCGTACTGAACGAAGGCGCGGCGCGCACGCTCTTCCCGGGGCAGTCGGCGCTGGGCCAATATGTGCGCACGTCGGACCACACGGGCCTCGACATCGCGCGCGGCGGCCGCCTGCTCTCCGCGCCCGTCGTCTGTCGTGTCGTCGGCATCGCCGACGAGGCGAAGTTCGGTAGCCTGCGCGACGCGCCGCCGAAGACGATCTACTTCCCGCTCACGCCCGATCTGCGCGATGGCAATCTCGTGTTCCTCCTGAACGCGCGCACGAAGGCGAAGGCGATTTCGGCGTACCGCGACGCGCTGCGCGAGATTGCGCCGACGGTGCCGCTGGTCAGGTTCGTGACACTACGCGAGCAGATGGAAGCGGCGCTCGGCAGCCAGCGCGCCATCACCTTCCTCAGCACGTTCTTCGGCCTCGTCGCACTAGTCCTGAGCGCGCTCGGCCTTTACGGCATGCTGTCGTCGAATGTCTCGCAGCGCACGGCCGAAATCGGCATCCGCTCGGCGCTCGGCGCCTCGCGCGCTAGCATCCTGCGCATGATCCTCTCGGAAGCGGCGCGCCTTGCCGTCATTGGCGTCGTCCTCGGCGCCATGGGCTTGTTCTTCGCCGTACGCTTTGTCGACAAAATGCTCTATGGGGTGACGTCGTTCGACTGGCCGACGATCCTCGGTGTAGGCGTGACGCTCGCCGTTGTCCTCCTGCTGGCGAGCTACTGGCCCGCGCGGAGCGCTATTTCCGTCGACCCGCTGATCGCGATCCGCGCGGACTAGCACTTAATGAGCCGGTCGAGATGTCTACGGAGCCTCAGACACGCGTCCTCCGCATCGACATCACCGGTCCTGATCATCCTGGCGTCGCCCGTTCGCTGACGGCCATTCTCGCGCGCCGGCGGCGTTGGCGCGACGCGTGATGCCAGCCCCTTCTCGTAGAAGCTGCGCATGATCCGGAGTCCCTCGGAGCTCGAATCGAGTGCGAGCGTCCGATCGGCACCGGCGTTCCATGCCGCCCATCTCTGTTTCGCGAGGTACTTCGATCGGGGGTCGTTTGGTGCCGACACATGTGACTAAACACAGGGATGCGTTAGCCGATGACGGCACTTTCCGCAATACGTCCTGACGAACGGCGTAAGTGACCACGAATCCGCTTTTAGAAGTGCTAAGCGCGACAGCGCGCCGCCCGGGTTTTGATACAGCCTCTTAATGAGCGTCGCCCACAGGCTCAGCAACGCGTGTGCCTTGTCGGCGCCATAGCCCACAGCCAAGACAGAGGGCGCCGGCCGCTCTCTATCCAACAGCATGAAGTACACGCGGCCGGGATCGATCTGCAGGTACTTCGCCAGCAAGCGATCGAGGATTGCCATCGTGCCCGCCTCGCCAATCGCGGCGAAGGTCGTTTCCTGCGCCATCCGGCCCTGCCACTCGATTGATGTGAGGATGATCGTGTGTTTCGCGGCGAGTGGCCCGTCGCCACGCGCGAGGTGCGCGCTCACCCGTCACTGTGGGCGATACGGCACGACGACGGCCTTGGCGCGATCGACGAGGACAAGGGCAGTGTTGCCGACGACGGTCACACCCGTGGCGGCTGTGAGCCCGTCCTTCACCACACGCACGTCCGCGCGATTGCCATCGATCGTCAGTTCAGTAAAGCGTCCCTGGCCCTCGGCCTGGATCAGCGTCCGTGGACCCACAGTTCGCAGTCCGTCGGGTCGCCCCAGCGGCATCGACGTTTCAATCTTCACGATCGTGCCGGCGCTGCCGTCAGCGTTCACGGGAATGCGGAAGATCTCGCCGCTGAAGAACGTGTTCACGTAAACCGCGCCGTCGGCAAGGACCGCCACACCATCGACGGCGGCAAGCCGCGGATCTGTGGCCCACACGTCGAGTTCGGTTGCGCCCGGCCGGAGTCGGTGGATGCGGTTGCCGAACGACTCGGTGGCGTACACCGTACCGTCGGAGGAGATCGCCATATCGTTGCAGACGCCGCCATTGGTGGGGAAAGGATAGGTCCCCTTTGCCGCACCGGTCTTCAAGTCGAAGGATCGAAGCGCGGTCTGTCCGACGGTGGGTGCGCCGCCGCGGCCACCCGTGGAGTTCTGGCATACCCACAGCGTGTTGGTCTTGTCGTCCGCGAGCACGCCGAGCACGTTGGTGAGGCCGGCGGCCGAGGCCTGAATCCAGGGTTCGGCTTGCGAGGCACCCGGTGCGGCGCGGTAGATCGTGCCCTTCGCCGTGCTGCCGAAGTACACGGTACCGTCCTGACTCGACGTCAGGTTCTCCGCTTGGACACCGGTGTCATTGATCGTCACCTCGGTGCGGCTCTGCGCTCGAACGAGCGGCGAGAGCGATGCACAGGCGACCACCGCGAGGAGAACGCGAGGGACGGTCATTTTCCACCTGCCGGCCCGTAGCTGACACGGACGAGACGATTGCCGATGTCGTCGCTAATCAGGATCGAGCCATCCGGCAGCTGCAGCACGTCGGCCGGACGGCCGCTGGCTGCCCCGGTCGCACCTCGTCCACCCGGGGCGCCGGATCCCGCACCAGGCAGGAAGCCGTCCACGAGCGGTTCGTAACCCGTCACCCGACGTCCATCGGTGTGCGCCGCCATGACACGATAGCCGCTCGGGGTCGATCGGTTCCACGAGCCATGCTGGGCGATGATCGCCGCGTTCTTGTAGCTGGCTGGAAACATGTTGCCGGTGTAAAACGTGAAGCCAATCGCCGCGACATGCGCGCCCAGCTTCAGGACGGGCGGTTCGGTCGTCGAGCACGCCCGCTGTGCGCCGAACTCCGGATCCGGAACGTCTCCCTGATGGCAGAACGGAAAACCGAAGTGCAGGCCAGCCTTGTACGCGACGTCGAGCTCATCGTTCGGCACGTCGTCACCGAGCATGTCGCGGCCATTGTCGGTAAACCACAGTTCGTGTGTCACCGGGTGCCAAGCGAAACCGACGCTGTTGCGGATGCCCTCGGCGAACGCCTCGAGTCCGGATCCGTCCGGCTTCATCCGCACGATGGACGCCACCATCGGTGGTGGCAGGCAGACGTTGCACGGCGCGCCGACCGACATGTACAGCATGTCGTCCGGGCCGAACGCGATGAACTTCCACGTGTGACCCTGGTTCGGATTGGGAAGATTGTCGCGGACGGTGACGGGTGCGGGCGGCGCGTCGAGGTGCTTTTCGATGTCGTCGAACCGGAGGATCCGGCTCGTCGTCGCCACATACAGCGCGCCGTTGCGCATCGCGATGCCATTGGGTTGAGTGAGACCGCTGGCGATTGTCACGACCTGGTCGGCCTTGTGGTCGCCGTCGCGATCCACAACGGCGTATACCTTGCCGGCATACTGCGACCCGACGAACACGGTGCCTTGCGGCCCGAGCGCCATCATGCGAGCGTTCCCGACGTTCTCGGCGAACACGTCAGCGTGAAATCCCGCTGGAAGTACCAACGAGCCAAGCGGCCGCGGAGCCTGACGGGCAGAGGCCGTCAAGCCCGCGGCAAGTACACCGGAGCAGAGCGCAACGACCAATGGCCGCGTGGATATGTTCATGGTTTATCTCCTAACTGTCATTCGCCGAGGCCGCTGCTGGCGCCCGTAATGACGACGATCTTTCCCGAGATGTTCCTCCCCTACACGCTCTCTCGCGCGCCGCTTCGCCGGCGCGCTTCCGCCTCCTCTCAAGCTACGGCGAGACCTCGCCGAAGCGCCTTCGGCGCGAAGGCGGCCCGTTCGCCAACGCCGCGGCCATTTATCCAATAGCGTCTACTTTCTTCCGCGCAGGCTGCGCACGTAGTTGACGATGCTCCAGATGTCCTCGTCCGGAATGCGTCCGTCGAAGCCCGCCATCATGGTCGGTGGCAGCCCGCGCTTGATGACGGCGAACATGTCGCTGTCGCTCGAGCCGTGATCCCATTGGTCGTCGGTAAGATCCGGTGGCTGCTTGCCTCGTTGCTCCTCGATGATGGAGATCGTCATACCGGCTTTCACGGCGCCTTGCGCCAGGTTCCCGTGGCAGGCGGCGCAATTGGCGTCGTAGGCACCCTTGCCGGCGGCGATCGACGCGGGCGTCGATGCGACGGGATTTCTCGCGGCGGTGGCTGATTGGTTCGTAACGTTCTGACCGAGACCAGGAGCGGGCACGTTCGCAGCGGACGTCGGCAGCGTCGCAGCCTTGGCGCCCACTACTTTTCTGATCATGCCGTCGCTCTTCGTCATGAGGTAGAGCTCGCCATCGTTATCAACGGCGAATCGAAGGTCGACGCGGCCGCGGCCGGCCATCGCACCCATCCCAGGGAGCGCTTCTCCTTTCCCGCCGCGCGAGCGATACGTCTCTTCGGTGAGTCGACGCAGGCCGGCGTCGATCTCGTAAATCGGTGCAACGGTCGTCGGGCTGTCGTCGTCGGCCGCAAGGACCTCGGCACGATTGGCGTACCAGACTCGGCCGGTGGTGATATCGCCGAACACGAGCTTGTCCCTGAGCGCCGGGACCAGCTTGCCGCGGTAGATGAATCCATTGGCGATCGCGTCGCCGCCCGAGTCGCGGTTGTGCGGATACTCGATCACCGGGTATGTCGGCTTGACGGTGCCGCGCGTCACCGTGTCCGAGATCTGCACCGGAATCATGTCGTCTTCCGGCAACGTACCCATCCCGTTCGTCGGCGACATGCTCTGCGTTCCCTCGCGCAGCGGGTACCCGTAATTGGCCCCCTTGTGGATCACCGTGACGGTTTCCCAGGTGACGAGCCCGATGTTGAACGCCAGCAGCGCGGGTGCGCTCGGCCGCGCCGGGTCCACGTCCCACGTCAGCCGATGGGGATTGCGCAGGCCGTACGCCCAGATCTCCTTGCGCGCGCCGTCGACTGTGGTGAAAGGATTGTCGTTCGGAATCCGATAGCGGCCGTTCTCGCTGACGATGCTGGTGTTCGTGTGCTCGCGGAGGTCGGGGATGATGCGGAGGATCTTGCCGACGAGGGTATCGAGCCGTTGCGGGTTGAGGCGGCGGCTGTCGCGTTGCTCGCCGGACTGCGAATCGCCGGCCCCCAGGTACATGACCCGCCAGTCCGGATCGACAGGTCGCGCGGCTGGATTGAACGTCATCTCGCCCAACGGATGCGGAGCCAGCGGATATTGCACGCGCAGGAGCTCCCGGGCGGTGCCTTCGAACGTGGAGTTCGCAACGTTGCGATCCTTCCATTCGACCAGCACGACCTCGCGATCAATCTGCCCGTTGACGGTCGGCGTCGTCACGGCCAGCGTCGTCGTGTATCCGGACAGATCGAGTCCTGGCACGACGCCGCTCCGTGGCACCGGAGACCCGGGTGTCGACGGGTCTTCCATGTGCAGCGTGTAGAACACGCCGTTCCGGGCATAGTCAGGATCGAGAATGACGTTGGTGAGGCCAGTCGCGAAGTTCCGCGCGTACGTGAACTTCGGGAACAAGCCCGGTCGGCCGGCGAGACCGTTGAAGTCGAGATACTTGGTGAACGTTTTCGTTTGCTTGTCGAGGATGTAGAGCGGCCCGTTGAGGTCGTTGACGAAGAAACGCCGTCCGCCCGGTTCATCCCGCAGGTAGTTGACTCGAGCCAATTGCGCCCGCGTGTTCGCGTCGGTGTTGTCGGCCGTGATCGGCAGCGCCGCATAGTCCTGGAGTTCCAGCACCAGCTGCGGTGCTGACTGCACCGCCAAGAGTCGGGCAGCTGTGAGGGCCAGCCACAGTGCGCCGATCGCGGTGACGACGCTCTTGATCGCGGTGAACGCGCCGGTGGGCCTGACGCGGATCACTTGCTCGCCCCACTCCGCTTGCTGACGCGCTCGTCGATCCACTGCAGGATGAGATCGGCGATCTGCAGGTTGTTCTTGTCCTGCATGATCATGTGACTGTTGCCGCGGATGCCCGTCTCGGTCGGGCTGAGCATCTGCGCCTGCCCCCCAGCCGCTTTGAGGCGACCGATGAGTGTCTGACAGCTCTCGAAGGAAAGCTGCCACGACGGCCGGATCCCGATACCTGTCGGTGTGTCGCGGTGGTCGCCGAAGACCGCGAGAATGGGAAGCGTCGCCAGCGTCTTGATCTGCTCGTCGGTGTAGTTCGTCGGACAGCCTCCCGGCTCTACGAGAACCAATCCTTTTGCTACGGAAGGATTCAGTAGTGCCGCTGCCAGCGGGAACTCTCCCGATTGCGAGTGTCCCATCAGCACCGCCCCATGCACTTGACTGGCGAGATCCGACAACGCCTTGAACGTGGGGTTCGGGTTGGGGACACCGCCGAAGCTCACGTCGGGAACGCCCTGCTTCGACAGTTCGTCCACGGCCGTCAATGGGAATTGACTGTCCGCGTAGGGAGCATCAGCCTTCGAGCCAAAGCGGAAGTTCGGCCAGACGACCTCGTCACTGAATCGGATCCAGCGAGGGAGGTTGCCGCCCGGCGCGGAGCCGGTTCGCACATTGTTGAATACCGCTTGATTGAACCCCGATCGGCCCCGTCCAACCTGGTCCGGAACGTAGACGGGATGGCCCTTGCGCACGAAGTACTCGTCCCACCCCATGCGACCGTCCGGCGTGGTCTCCCACGACTTGCCCGTCAGCGTCGCGCCGTGCACCAGCACCACGGGCACGTTGCCATCGGCGCCCTGCGGCACCATGTAGCGCACGTACATCTGATTGACCGTGATGTGCCCGCCAGGGCCGAGGTCGCCCAGCTCACCTTGCGTCTGTTCAACCTTCTCGCCGCCAACGAAGAAGCTGCCCTGTGCCTTCAATACCAGGGGCGTGTCAGGCGTCTGAACGTCCTTGAGTCCCTGCGCTTGGACGTTGACGACCGTGCCGAACACGCTCGCAAGGGCGACACCCACGAGGATCGATCGCAATGACTTCATCAGGCGATTAGACTATCTGGCCATGTCAGGCTTTTCTTGCCTATTCCTCCACGAATAGAACGCGATAGCGCATCAGAATCGGAGCTTTCGGCAAGCCCCGCTTCGTACGCTCCTTGTAGGATTGCTGTGATGACGACACCTTCTCGGCAAGCCCGTCCATACACGCGACGTCTTCGAAACACGCAGAGGCTGCAGGCCCGCCCCCGCGACCACCGCGTCGACGGATTCGCGAGGTCCGGCGCGCTTCCCAGTGAAGACACTACCCTCGCAACGCCCGGCGCATTGGCGCTCCGACGACTCGCCAATCGACTCGCGGCATACGCTCTCCACGACGGGGCGTTTCAACTTCGACTCCCGGGCACGTATGCCATACGCCTATCGCGGATGACGACCGAGGCCAGCTACGCCACCTTGGGCCCCGCATTGTGCGTCGCCGCGCAGGGGGCCAAGGTGGTGATGCTTGGCCGTGAAGTGCTCGAATACGATCCCGCCCACCTGCTCGTCTTCGCCGTAGGCCTGCCGATCTCCAGCCAGGTGACGCGCGCCAGTCGGAAGGATCCGTATCTCGGCTTCACGCTCGATCTCGATCCCGCGCGGGTGCGAGAGCTCGCCGCGCGAGTCTACCCGCGGGGCGTCCCCAAAGCGTCTGACGATCGTGGGCTGTATGTCGGACGTGCGACCGACGACATCGTCGACGCGGTCACGCGCTTGCTCGACCTGATGGCCCGGCCAGAGGATGCGGATTTGCTCGGACCTCTCGTCGTCGACGAGATTCTGATACGTCTGTTACGCACGCCTATCGGCAACCGTATCGCTCAGATCGGACACATCAAGTCTGGAGTGCAGCGGATAGCCGACGCCGTCACCTGGATCCGCGCGCATTTCGCGCAACCCGTCACGGTCGAGGAGATGGCCGCGTCCGTCCACATGAGCGCGTCATCATTTCATCAGCGCTTCAAAGCGGTGACCACGATGAGCCCGCTGCAGTATCAGAAAGTGCTGCGGCTGCACGAAGCGCGGCGGCTGATGCTGTTTCAGAACATGGACGCGAGCGACGCCTGCCACCGCGTCGGCTATCTGAGCCCGTCCCAGTTCAGCAGGGAGTATGCGCGGTTCTTCGGAAGTGCGCCGAGCAAAGATATCGCCCGGCTGCGCCAAGAAGGGCTTGGTCCCAGAGAGCCCTGATCGTCGCGGGCGCGCTTCAGCGTCTGCTGGACCACGCCGACCTCCACGACGGTTGCTTCGGCGGTGTAGTGCTGCCAGCCGAACCACCGCGCAATCGCCGTCCTTGCCTGTTTTCAGAACTCGATCATCACCTTGATGGCTTCACGCTCGTTCATCGCGCGGTAGCCATCGGGGACACCGTCGATAGTCGTGACACGATCGAACACGCGGCCCGGCTCGATCCTGCCTTCGAGCACGTCTGGCAGCAGCTCCTCGATGTAAGCGCGCACCGGTGCCGGTCCGCCGGCGATGGTGATGTTGTCGTAGAACGTCGGCTGCGCATTCGGGATCGTCGTGTCCTGCGGAACGCCGACGCGCCCGACCGCGCCGCCTGGGCGCGCGATGCTCACCGCCGTGCGCATCGCCTCGCCGTGGCCGACGCATTCGAGGACCGAATGCGCGCCGAGTCCGCCGGTGAGCTCACGGACGCGTTCGATCGCCGCATCCCCTCGCTCGCTGACGACGTCGGCCAGCGCCGCGTGGTGCCCGGTGCCCATCACATCGGAGAGTGTCAGGAGCGACGGCATCAGCGCGTGATCCGGTCCCACGGGAAGCGCGACCAGCGTCCCATCCGCCAGCGGGACGCGCGCCGCTTCGCCTTGGCCGCCATCGAGCTCAGTTCCGCCCCACCATCCGCCATGGATGCAGGACGTCTGCAATCCCTGCTGGCAGAACTCGCACGTGCCGTCCGACCACGCGAATGGAGCGACCACCAGATCGCCCTTCTTGACCGTTCGGACCGCGGAGCCGAGATCCTCCACGAGGCCGATGAACTCGTGGCCCATCCGGTTGCCGATCGCACTGGGCGCCATCGAGTTGTACGGCCACAGATCGCTGCCGCAGATGCACGCACGCGTGATGCGAACCAGAGCGTCTGTTGGCTCGATGAGCCTGGCGTCGGGCACGGTCTCGACACGCACATCGTGCGCGCCGTACATCACAGTTGCTCGCATGTTGAAGCTGTCCTTCCGTTGCTATCGGCCATACTCGTCATCGCTGACCTTGTCCATCCACTCGACCGCTTTGCCATCAAGCGCTTCCGCGATGGCGACATGCGTCATGGCGGTCGTCGGCGATGCACCGTGCCAGTGTTTCTCGCCAGGTTCGAACCACACCACGTCGCCCGGCCGGATCTCCTCGATCGGGCCGCCCTGACGCTGCACCCATCCAGACCCGGCGGTGACGATCAATGTCTGCCCGAGTGGGTGCGTATGCCAGGCGGTGCGCGCGCCGGGTTCAAAGGTGACGACGGCGCCGCCGATACGAGCCGGCGCGGTGCGCTGGAACGGCGAGTCGATTCGCACGGAACCGGTGAACCACTCCGCCGGTCCCTTCGCGGACGGTTGTGAACCGGCTTTCTTGATTTCCATTCAACGTCCTTCCGTGTCCAACACGACGAGATGCGTGACCGTATCCCATGCGTCGTGAATCCCGACCAACAGCAGCGCGAGTGCGACCGCCGCAATCCCGAACCGCCCCATCGCCGCCGCCCGACCGCAACGAGATGATCGCGTGCCGTAGGAAAACGTCATGCCCATGCAGCCCAGCCCGACTGCTGATAGTTCCAAATTGCTGTTGCCGAGTCTGCGCGTCTGCATTGATCTCCCCTGATGTGATCCCGTTCGCTCGATCCGTCGATCCCAGAGTAACGGACCGCGGGCGCGCAGGAGTAGATGGGAAAACCGACAAGCCTCTGTGAGTAACATTCATGAATGCTGCGCGGTGAGCTCAGCGTGTCCTCCGATCGCACGGCTCGGTCCGGAACTCGCCGATGTTCGAGGCGCATTGGACCAGGTAGCACGCCTCACGGAGAAACCGGCCGGGCGCGGTCGGTTCGATAACAAAAGCGCTGGCTTGGGTACGCGATCACCCCGCGGAGCGGGTTCGCCAGATGACGCGGCGCTGACGGTGATTGCCGTGCTCTTCCGGCGCCGCGACGATCGCCCTGCCGTGTTGACTGGCGTCTTCCTCCCTCTGTACCTGCCATTCATGCTGTATGCCGCGTCGGGCATGGAGACCATCGCGTTCACCAGCCTCGTCACGCTTGCGCTGGTCGGCCCAGCGCAGTGGCAGCCGATCGTCGCGCCGCTCCTCGTCGCGATGCGGCCCGAGGGCGCGCTCGTCGCGGGTGTCGACGTGCTGGCGCTCGCCTGGCGGCGTGAGCGCTGGCGATGGGTCGCCGCAACGGCGATCACCGGCGGGTTAACGGTCATCGCGATCGCGGTTCACCGCTGGGTGGCATATGGCGCGCTCGCGCCCAACACCTACTACGCGAAAGTCGCGGGGGGCGGCATCGGACACGTGCGACTCGGCCTGGTGTACGTCGGCAGCTGGATGCTTGCGCATGCAGTAGTAGTCGCCTTTCTCGTGATTGGGGCCGTCGCCGTGACGCGCGCTCGCGATCGCCGCGGATTGACGTGTCTGGCGCTCGTCGTCGCGTACATCGTTTACATGGCGAGCGCGGGAGGAGACCCGCCGACTGCATTTCCAGGCTGGCGCCAATTCATCCACGTGGCCCCGGCCTGGCTGCTCGTGGCGATGACAGGCCTGACCCGCGTCGTACGCGACCGTCGGTGGAGACAGGTCAGTGCCGCCGTCGGGCTGGCGCTCGCGGCAGACGTTGGCGGTTTGCTGGTGCAGGGAGGCGGCGGTCCGCGGTCGCTGGCGAGCCCCACGACGACGATCTCCAGCAGCTACGGAGGCGCGCTTCCGTTTATCGTGGATGCTGTCCACATCGACGCGCTTGGATTGAACACGCCCTACATCGCGAGGCACGGCACGTTCGATCCCGACGGCCCCCAGGACTCGAAGACCGACATGCGCTGGGTCATCGAGCAGCGCCCCGATATCGTCGAGGGGTACCTGTCCGGCTTGGCGCTGCTCCGCGGTGCCGGCGCGGACGAGATCCTCGGTACGCGCCGCCGCAAGATGATTCTCGAGATGGTGTCGTCGCCGCGGTTTCAACGCGAGTACGTCTTCGTCCGCAACGCGCCGTACGATCGTATGGATCGGGCCCTCTTTCTGCGCCGCGATTTCTGGGAGACCCATCCGCGGCGCGACACCCTCGACTGCGCGCCGGTTGCCGAGACCGCGCTCGCGGCGTTCGCGAGCCGGTGAGCTTCACAGACATAGAATCGCCGCGCATGTCGGAAATGCCAAGGGCGACCGGTGTCGTCCTATCGATCACGGCCTTTGTCACGGGTTTGCAGTGGATTGTTCCCGGGCTGCCGCAGCTCATGCAACGCAGTCCGGCCGTGCTGACCACCGGTGAATGGTGGCGGCTGATCACAGCGTTCTTCATCAACCGAACTGATTCGGCAGAACTGATCCTCAACCTGGTCGCTCTGTTGGCCGTGGGCGCGCTCGTTGAGCGGTGTTGGGGCAGCCGTCGGTGGCTGCTCTTCTACTTCGTCGGCGGTCTGATCGGTGAGGGTGCTGGATTGGCGTGGAGGCCGACCGGGATGGGTTCGTCCGTCGCCGTATGCGGCTTGCTGGGCGCGCTGGCTTCCTGGCTTTTGATTCGCGCGACGTCCGCTCGAACCCGGATTGCCGCGGCAGCCCTGATTCTCGGCGGGATTGGCTTGACCGCTCTGCACAACCTGCACGGGCCACCGCTGCTCGTGTGCGCGTGCATCGGCGGCGTCATGCTGTGGCGCGACGAGAGTCGCATCGTAACCAACACGCATCATCGTGCTGCGTCTCAATGACTCTGCCGGCGACTTGTCCGACGCGCCGATCTGGGGCACTCCCAATTCCGAACCAGCATCTTTTCTGAAAACTCACGTCGGAACTGGTACGGGCGCAACGCGCGCTGCCCTATCGTCGATTCGACACAAATTCTGCAGCGGTCGGCGCCCGACGCCAACCGGCTATGCCCGACGGGATCAGTTGCTCAGATGCGAGCATGTGCGTTGATAGACGCGCTTACAGCGGCGGAGATGCTGTGTCGATGCAGAGCTGCCACATGTGCTCCCGATCTGTGATAAGTCGGATTTTCGGGAGCAATCTTCGGTCAGTCTGCTGTGTCATCAATGATTGGCCGTCTATTGAGCTGGCTCGAAGAGCTCGATTGGATTCCCGTCGGGATCTTCCACCTGGATCTGTCGGCCGCCGGGACCAGCCTCCATCTGATTGCGAAACTTCACCCCCGCGTTCTTCAGCGCGCCGATCTGCGCCTGCAGATCCGCCACGCGCAGGACCACTCGATTCCATCCGCCCGGCTGCTGGAATTCGCCGCCGGGCATCGGACGAGATCCCGATGCTCCTGGCCCACTGAGCAGCAGCCTGAAATCTCCGAGCGACACACTCGCAAACGCGGGAAGCTGCTGATGTTCCAGCCTGAAGCCGAGAAGGTCCGTGTAGAAGGCAGCCGCCCGCGCAACATCCGTCACCTGATAACGCACGGCGTGCAGGCTGAAGATGCCACGGGACTTTTCACGGTCGGTGTCCTTAGCCACGGTGGACGACCTTTTCTGTGTCTCGTTCATCACACGCTCCGTTTGTTCCGCCGCACCCCGGCTTTGAGCTAGAGCACGGCGATATCGAGCTCGCGAAGGCGAGCAGGGTCTCCAATGGCCTCGAGCCGCGTGACCTTGTCGTTCCTGAGGGTGAAGATCAGTGCTCGCGACAACTGGCCGCGTGGCGCGAGGATCAATCCGACCGATCCATTGATGAGCGCCGGCTGCACGAATCGCAGCCCTCGCGAGAGCGCGATCAACTGTGCCGCCCACGTCGAGGCGCCCCTGAGCTCCCGAGCCTTGCCCACGTCCGCTGCTGGGGCATCGATGCGAACGACGCCATCGAAGCGTGCCGCGGCATCGATCCGAATGACGGCGTCCGGATCGAGCACGGCGAGGAGGCCCTCGACGTCGCCGCCGCGCGCCGCCTTCAGAAACGCCTCCACCAGTTCGCGCTGACGAGCCCTGCCGGCGCCGGATGGCGCTGGCGAGCCGCGCACGCGGCGGCGCGCGCGGCTCGCGAGCTGCTTTGTCGCGGCTGGCGACCGTCCCACGATGGAACCAATCTCGTCGAACGGCATGCCGAACAGATCGTGCAGCACGAACGCGAGGCGTTCGGCGGCCGTCAGCGTGTCGAGCACGACAAGCAGCGCGACGCCGACTGAGTCCGCGAGGACCGCTTCGCCTTCGGGATCGGCGCCTTCTCCACGCACGACGCTCGGCTCGGTGACCTGCGCGTCGATCGGCTCTTCGCGCCGTGACTTTCGCCCGCGCAGCATGTCCAGACACACGCGCGAGACGACGGTCGTCAACCAGCCGCCCAGGTTTTCGATGGTGGCCGTGTCGATGCCGTTGAGACGCAGCCATGCTTCCTGCACCGCGTCCTCGGCCTCGCTCAGCGAGCCGAGCATGCGGTAGGCCACTCCGCGCAGCCGCGGCCGGTTCTCTTCGAACCGCTCGGTCAACCAGCTTGGCTCGTCCATGTTCCGTTCCCGCCTCCTGCTCCGTCATACCTCTGACGAATGACACCAGCCAGAGGTGACAAGGAGGGAAACGGGATGGCGACAGATGCCTCGACGAGGACCACCGATGCCGGCGGGCAGGGCATCAGGGTGATTCGGCGGCTGGTGGTCATCAATCTGGCACTCGTCGCGCTCCAGCCAATATCGGCAGGGTTCTTCCTATCTGGATACGAACGCGCCGTGACCGTCCATGCCGTCGTCGCGCAGGCGCTGCAGCTTGGCGCACTTATCCAAGCCATCACCGCCATCGTCCTGTGGCGGCGACGCCGCGTACCGGCCTGGGTGGCCGGCCTCAGTATCGGGCTGTTCGTGATTGTGTTTCTCCAGGTCGGGCTCGGCTACAGCAAGCGGTACTGGCTGCACGTGCCCATTGGCGTCGGCATCTTCGGCTGGCTGACGCGACAAGTGAACAGGCTGGACACATTGTGGCGTACGACCGGAGCGCGGTCGTGACAGCACACGACGCAAGCCAGGTTCGACCGGGTGTGACACGCCGGGACCTGCTGAAGCTCGCTACGGCGGCCGGTCTCGCTCCGTGGCTGTTGCCGGGCTGCAGCGGCGTGCGGCCGTTGCCGGCGCTGCTCAGGAGCCGTGGTCCGCTGCCGCGGTTCGCCACGCATCTACCGATACCACCGGCCCTCGCTGTCACATGCGAAGGGGACGGCAGCGATCGCTGTACGCTGACGCTGCGCGAGGGCATGCAACAGATTCTGCCCGATCGCACGACGCTCGTGTGGGGCGGCGACGGGATGTTCCCGTGTCCGACCATCGAAGCGCGCAGCGGACGGCGGTTGGTTCTCCACCTGCGCAACGAGTTGCCCGTCCCCACCGTGATCCACCTGCATGGCGGAAAGACGCCCGCGGCAAGCGACGGCTATCCCACTGATCTCGTGCTACCCGCGCAGGGTGGCTTCGTCACGCATGGACACATGCACGACCCCCGTGCGCGGGTGGCGCAAGGAGAGCGCGAGCACGAGTACCCGAACGATCAGCGGGCTGCCACCCTCTGGTATCACGATCACCGCATGACTTCACGGGACCGCAGGTGTGGCGCGGCCTGGCCGGTTTCCATCTGCTGCGCGACGATGACGAAAGATTCGGGTCTCAACGGACGGCGGCTCGTCGCCGAGGTGGCGCGCCGATGGGACAGAGCTGTTCTATCTCTCGCCCGACAGCCGACGGTTCTTCATCGCCAAAGAGAATCCGGACACAAATCCATCCATCGTGATCCTGGCGAACTGGGCGTCCGTGCTGGGGCGCTGAAACACCTGCGCGGTTCGCTGGTCTTCGTCCCTCAATCACTCGGTGTTCTTGCCGCTCATCTCCGCCAGCCATCCCTGCGAATCAGCAGGTGGCCTTCCTATCGCGACCATGTGTTTCCGGCGATCTCTGAACGTATTGGAGTATAATCTGAGTTGAAAGTGAGTGTGTTAGGAGTATGGCTAGAGTGCAACCCGTCCTGAGTGCTACCGAACTTGCCTTGGTTGACCAGATGGCTGAATTGACGCATTCGAAGCGCACGGACGTGATCAAGAGCGCGCTCGGCGTGTACCACTGGTTCGTTCGGCAAGCGTTGACCGGCAGTCGGGTGATCGCGCGCAAACCAACAGGCGAGGAAGTGGCGCTCGAAACGGCGGAGTTGAGCGCGCTTGAGGGGAAGGGAAACCGCCTCAGTCCGGAGGAGCTTGGACTGCTGGCGAAAGAGCTCGCGGCTGCGGCCGATCCGATCGCGGCCGCCCGCATCAAGGAGCGGCTGACGCGCGGCTTTTACGGCATCTGAGCGACCGTGCCGAAAGTCCGCCGACAGAATCTTCCGCCCGCGCTGTTTCAGCATCTGCTCGAACGGATCCAGAGCCGGAAGATCCCTGCGACGCAGCTCAAGTTGCTCGCGACATGGCTCGACACGGAGCCCGATGTGCCCGAGGGTCAGTGGTACAAGCGCTTTTCCGCTATGACCCTGTGCGGCGAGGGTGAGTTGATCAAGACGTTTCTGCTCCCGGGACAAGCCCCGAAAGGCAAGCGCGTCGCTTGAGCCGATGCGCCGGTATGGCTGAATCCCCGTCTGAAAAAGCTCCTGTAGACGCCGAGCGTATTCGAGCGCGCGGACGCCCGTAAGTGATCACAGAAGATGGGAGGGTGTATCACAATTCCTCTCACAATTCGGGTTTCGGGCTGAGCCGCTCGCCCGCAAACCGCTGATTCCAAAGACACGTCCGAGTGGTTGTCCGCCTTCGCGGCTTCCACCTCCGCGCTTCGCGCTACGGCGGACAAGTCGCCGCTTCGGGGCGTGACATCTCGCCGTAGCTCGCGCTGAACTCGGACGCGAGCGGAGGCGGATGAACGAGCACGCTTGGAAATTGATTCCGGTCGCGCGCAGTAGCGCACACCGAGAGTGCTGGATTGGCGTGGAGACCCACTGGGATGGGTTCGTCCGCGCTGTATGCGGCTTGCTGGGCGCGCTGGCTTCCTGGCTCTTGATTCGCGCGACGTCCGCATCATCGAAGGCCCGCGGCCATGACGCCAAGCCAGATGCCGATGCCGAAAAAGGCATGATTCATCAGGCTGCTGAGAAACAGACGCGTCCCCTCCGGCCCGTGCGAGCCGAAGAACCCATATCCCATCGACGGGAACATCAGGAGCCAGGGCAGAACGCTTGTGGACAGTCCGAACGCGAGCGCGAGTGCCAGGTTGCGAGGCGACCGTCCTGCGTACGACACCGCCCAGATATATACGCCGGTCAATACGATGCCGATCGCGTAGTGCAGTGGCAGCGCGATCGCGATCTCGCGGGACACTGCCGGTGTCTGCGCGATATCGGCATGAAGCAGCTTCCCTCTGGCGACGAACGCGAACCAGCGTCCAATGAGATTCGGCGGCAGCGGCGCAGACAAGTGCAGCCGCAACGCCACGACGCTGAGTACATCCAACGAGAGCGTCGCGATCGCCCCGGCGGCCACGCTTCTCCACAGCATCATCGTCCTCCGAGAAAGGCCAGCGTCTCGGTCCATCCGGCGCGGTTCGCGCGTGCCTGCATCGGCCCCGTGCCGCCCAACTCGAACGCTCCCGACAGCACGCTGGTCGGCACGCCCGGCGGCCGCATCAGATGTCCCGCGCCGGGATAGCGGCAATGACGAAAGCGAAACGGGTACCGATGCGCATGGAGCCGCTCTACGATCTGATCGCCCATACCCGCTGACGGCCACATCCGATCGTCGTCTCCGGAAATCAAGAGCATTGATCCCTGGGTGCGCTCGACGGGAATGAACGCGTCGCGCTGCGTCCCGTTTGTATCGCGCAGGCACGCCCGTAGGGTGACCCTCGCACCAGCCGGCATTCCTCCTAAGCGTATGTATAACGGCCCATCCACGGGACCGTCCGCCGGAGTCACCGTCAACGCCATCGCACTTTGTACCGTCCCGTTTCTTGTCGGCATACCGCCTCTCCTCGCGACTGATCGCGCCCCGCCGCGCGGTGATGTGCGATGATGGCTGCGGCGACTGCCGCTCCGCGATGACCGCTCGCGACAATCGAGTGACTCGACGCGCCAACACAGGCCCGCTGACGGCGCGAACCGGCGATCCGCACGATGTGCGCGAGGTCCGCGGCATGCTCCGTACCCTCGAGCACCTCGGCTATGACCTGGACGCGTTGCTTGCGGAAACGGATCTGCAGCGCGCAGACGTCGAAAATTCTGAGGCGTACATCTCGCCCCGCGCGTGCGCGGCAGTGTTCGCCCGCGCCTGCCACGAGCGGCGCGTGCCGAACCTGGCGTTGCAGCTGGCAATACACACGCCGATCGGCGCGAATCCTCTGCTCGACTATCTGATCCTGAGCGCCGAGACGGTTGGGCACGGTCTCGAGCGGTTGGTGAGATATCTGCGACTGGTCAACCCAGGCATTCGCCTCTCGCTTTCGGCTACCACCAATCCGGTCCGAGTCGTCGTGGAACGTGCGCCTGGGCCCTTTGAAGCGGAGCTCACGGTCTCGTTGAGCGTGCTCCGATTCGCCAACGAAACAGACGGCCGCATGAATGCGGCGTACGTCAGTTTCAGGCACGAGCCGGACGATGCCGCGGAGTACGCGCGACTCCTGAAGTGTCCCGTTCGCACACGTGCCTCATGGAGTGGCTGGGCGCTTGCGCGGGACGCGATGCGTGTTCCGCTCCGGCGACGGGATGCGGTGCTGGGGCGCTGGCTCGAGCGGCAGGCGGCGGCGCTCGCGGCCCGTCAGCCGGCCGACGGCGACGTGCGCGACGAAGTCCGCAGCGTGCTCTCGACGCAGACGACCACCGGCGATATGCGCATCGACGCGGTGGCGCGTGTCCTTGCTGTCACGCCACGCACGCTGCAGCGGCGTCTCGCGAAGGTGGGAACGTCGTTCGAAACATTGCGTGATGACGCTCGGCGGCAAGCCGCCGAGACTTATCTGAGCGACGCGACGCTGTCGATCACCGAAGTAACGTATCTGCTGGGATATTCGGAGCCGCCGGCGTTCCATCGCGCGTTCAAGCGGTGGCATCGCGGCGTCACCCCGCAGGCGTTCCGAGCGAAACACTTGCCCGCGCAGACAAGGGCGCCGCGATGAAGGTCGTCGCCGCCCAGGTGATCCTTCCCAATGCCATCTCGTTCGAGCAGGACGCGTGCGACAGGCAGCATCCGCCGCCAGCGTCCAACTTCCAATCCAAACCCCCACGCGCGACCACGCGGGAATCGGGACGTGGAAATTGGACACTGGTGTTGACATCGACAAGCGTCAGAAGGAGAGGTGCACGCCTAGCTGGATCGTCCTGTTGTTCAGAGCGGTCCGCGTGATGCGTCCGAACGCGGAGTTGCTCGGATCGGAAACCGGCTCCGCGAACTGCGGGTGATTCAGCAGGTTGAAGAAGTCGGCGCGGAGCTGGAGCCGCGTCTGATCCGTCGCTGGCAGCTTCACGTCCTTCTGCAGCGAAAAGTCCAGACTGTTGACGCCGGGGTTGCGGATATTCGCAAAATACCGCGGCGCGTTTCCGAAGGCTTTCTTCGTGTCCGACGGACCGGTCGGCGCGCGAAGCCCTGATGCCGCGCACGTTCCGGAGAAATCGAAGGCCCCGGTGTCGAACCAGTGCGCGATGGTCTGGTCGAATCCTGCCGGCCGCGGATCGCCAACCATCATCGGTCGGTTCGACAGCGTGTGTGCCGCGTTGCAGTAGCCGTACGTATTGTCGGTGATGCCGAAGGGTGAGCCGCTGCTGAGGGTGTAGATCGCGCTCACCCGCCAGCCGTCCAGCACGTGGCTTATCGCGCCATTCTGCAGCCATCGACGACCGGCCCCGAACGGCAGCTCCACGATTGGCGCAATGGTCAGGCGCCGCGGGATATCGCCGGCGCTCACCGATCGTTCCGCCGCGCGGTTGTAGAAATCCTGCCCGAGCACATCGAGCGACCAGAACCCGCCCCAGTCGGACGACGAATCGTCCTTGAGCGAGCTCCACGTGAAGTTCGCCAGCACCGAGAGGCCGCGTGTGAAACGGCGCTCGAACTTTGCCTGCAGCGCGCGGTAATCGGAGCTGGAGAGCCCCCAGTATCCAGGTGTGACGACGAGATCGAACAGGCTGCCACCTGCGGCAATCACCTTCGCCGCGGCGCTCGGACAATAAGGACTTGTCGTCGCATTCCATCCGAACTGCGCGGTGCTCCCCGGAGTCTGCTGGCAGATGTTGTAAGCGTAGTTGATTGGAAGATGACTGCCGCGGCTGCCCACGTAACCGAGCTGCGCCACCATCGTGGGAGAGAGCTGCTTTTCGACCGTCACGTTCCAGAGCTGGAAGTACGCCGGCGTCTGCTTCCTCGGTGCCCACGACGAGAACGAGACGCGACCGTCGACTGGTATCGGCGCGGTGATCGCCGAGGGATCCGGATTGGTCACTCGCGGAAGGTTTGCCCAATTCGTGCCGGCGGGGATGTTGGTTCGCGCGAGCAGATTGGGTCCGGGTTGGCCGTCTCCAGCCCGCCCGTGGCCGACGGCGCTGGGATACATGATGCCGTAGCCGCCGCGGACGACGAGGCTTTCAACAGGATTCCAGGCCACGCCAAGACGCGGCGCGAACTGCTTCAGGGAGGGATCGAACGTGGTGTCCGGCGCGTTGACGCCGAACTGTTGCCATTCGGCGGCGTACGGATCGAAGAACGCGAGCCCGTTGTGCAGTTCGTGGAACGACTGGTCATATTGCCATCTCACGCCGAGGTTGAGCGTCAATTTCGTCGACAGCTTGAAATCGTCCTGCACGAAGAACGCATAACTCCACGCGCGCGTGGATACCATCGCGTTCTGCACTTCCACGGTGCCGTTGTTGATCGTGCCGAACAGAAAGTCGGCAAATGCGTTGCCGCTCTGTGAGCCAGTGAAGGCGAATTTGCCGGCCGCCCCGTTCGGCTGATAGTTGTCGAGCGCGTAGCGTCGCGCTTCGCCGCCGGTCTTGATGCTGTGGCGGCCGACGAGTCTCGTTACCGTGTCGCCCACCTGGAGCGTTGTCGCCGGTTCATAGAGGATGGCGCCGGTGTCGAACGGCTGGAAGCCGGTGACACTCACTCCGGGCGTCCCGCATTTGGTTCCACCGGATGTATCCGGGACATCCGACAAGCAATTCGGAATGCCGGCGATGCCCAAGTCGGATGCCGACGTTACGCCCTGGCCTGGGTTCGTACGGTGGCCGATCCGGTGCATGTATCCAAACTTGAAATTGTTCAGCAGCGTCGACCTCAGGATGTGGTTCCATCCCGCCGTCAACGCATAATCGTTCGCCCGTTGAATCCGCCGGCCCTCGGGCGCGACGAGATCGCCTGGATAGGAGATGTCGTGTCCGAGCTGGCGATGGAAGACGCCATAGATTTGGTCCGACGCCGCCAATTGGTGATCGATCCGTGCGTTGAATCGGTTGGTCGTGTCGTCGAACGGATTCGGAAAGCCCACTTCCATCGTCCCTGCCGTTGCGCCTGGTACCTGGCCGGCGGCCCACAACTGCAGGAACTTCTGAGAAATCGCGCTGATCTGGGCGGCAGGAATTCTGTTGAAGGGCACGGGCGTGCTCGTGCCGGGGTAATGGATCTGCTGACCGGCGTTGAAGCACGCTCCACCGGCGTCGAATCCTGCGAGACACAAGGCGGACAAGTCTCCGCTCCTGAACGCACCGTTCGGAACAGTGACGCCCGTGACGGGCCGGCTTCCGTTCCCGCGAATGCCCTGATAGTCCGCGAAGAAGAACAGCTTGTTCTTCACGACCGGTCCGCCGGCCGTCGCGCCGAATTCATTCAGATCGAACGGGTTCTTTGGCTGGCCTGGATCCTCGAAGTAATTGCGGGCGTTCAGCCTTTCGTTGCGGTTGTACAGATACGCCGAACCGCGCAGCGCGTTGGTGCCGGTTTTCGTGACCGCAATGAGGACACCTCCGCCGGCTTTGCCGTACTCCGCGGACATGCTGTTCGTCTCGATTCTGAATTCCTGAATTGAATCAATCGCGGGGTTGATCGCCTGCCCGCCGAACACAGGCGCGGTGATCGTCGTTCCATCCAGGATGTAGTCCTGGTTCCGCGGCCGATCGCCGTTGATCCGCAGATTGCCGTTGTTGCCGCATGCGTCGCAGGCGGCTTGCTGCGAGACGCCCGCGGCCAAAGGAATGAGGCTGAAGAGGCTCCGACCTGTGGGCAGTTGCTCGATCTGCCTCTGGCTCACGGTTTGTCCGAGGTTCGTCTGCTGCGTCTGCAGCAGCGGCGCCTCGGCGATCACATTGACCGCTTCGGATGCTTCCTCCACCGGCAGCACGAGATCGACCTTCTGGTTGGCGTTGACGTGAAGGACGATCGCATCGGCAATCGCGGTTTTGAAACCCGAAAGCGACCCTTCGACCCTGTACGTCCCTGGAATGAGGTTGGACGCGGTGTAGACACCCGCCTCGTTCGTCGCGAGCGTCGTCGTGACGCGCGTTTCGATGTTCGTGACGGTGACGGTAGCACGGGGGAGCACGGCCCCGCTCGAATCCGCCACCGTACCGCTGATCGCTCCGAAAACACTTTGTGCAGCCACTGGCACGCTCGGCATGCCGACCACTGCCAGGGCAATGCAGACAACCGTCGTTGCTCGTCGCATGGCTCCTCCCCGGCGGTGACGATATCCGCGCCACCGCGCGACGACACCCTCCAAATGGAGGGGGACGTCTCCTAGTGAAGAATTCCGCGATCGAGTGCGGTGGTCACGGCGGCCGTGCGATCGCGCACGCCGAGCTTTTCCAGGATGTTCTTGACGAACCACTTCACCGTGGAGCCGCTGACGTGCAGCTCGCCGGCAATTTCATTGTTGCTGAAACCTCGCGCGAGGAGCTGGAGAACCTCGAGCTCACGGGGCGTGAGATGCGCCCCCGCCGGGTACTCGGCCAGCCGCGTTGCCGCATCGGCGGACAAGCGCCGCAGGCCCGAATGCACCGCGCGAACAGCGTCGATCAGCTCGACGCTGGATGCCGTTTTGAGGAGATAGCCGCGCGCGCCCGCCGCGAGCGCACGATGGACGTCTTCATCGCCGGAGTGGACGGTGAGCACGATGCAGCGGTTGTCGGGGAATTCCGCGGAGATGGCGCGCAAAGCCGAGATGCCGTCTATACCCGGCATTGTCAGATCCAGAAGCGTGACGTCGGGACGGAACTGCCTGAACAGCCGGATCGCGTCCGCGCCGCTGCGGCCTTCGGCCACGATCTCGATGGAGCTCTCCCGGGCGAGGACGGCGGCTATCCCCGCGCGCACCACCTCGTGATCGTCCACCACCATGACGCGAATTCGGCCGGCACCCGTCGCAGCATTCCCGCGGCAGAATTCTATCCCGGGGCGTATACTTACGTCACACATCGGCCAGGTGTCCCGGGATGAATTTCTTCACACGCCCGGTCCTGCGCGTACCCGGTTGGGTGCTCGGTGCCCTGCTTGCCCTGCAACCGTCCGCCGCAGCCGCTCTGGATCCGTCGAGACTCATCACCCAGTATGGCCACGACGTGTGGCTCACACGCGACGGTTTGCCGCAGAATTCGGTCAGAGCCATCGTTCAGACCCGCGACGGCTATCTCTGGCTTGGCACCTGGGGCGGCCTCGCGCGATTCGACGGCGTACGGTTCACCATTTTCAACGGCTCCAACACGCCCGCCCTCCGCGACAGCCGGATCACGGCTCTCGTCGAAGGCGACGATGGCAGCCTCTGGATCGGCACGGCCGCGGGAGGGTTGATCCGTCTGAAGGACGGCGCGTTCGAGCCCTATCGATCCGAAGGCGACATCTCGTACGAGGAGCGATCGCGGTGGCAGATTCGATCGATTACGCGCAGCGGCGACGGCGCACTATGGATAGGCACGAGCGGCGGGGGATTCCGCCGGTTCAAGGATGGCCGGTTCAGTCCGCTGCTGATGGATCGGCTCGTCGTCCGGGCGATTCTCGAAGACAAGGCTCACCATCTATGGGTCGCGACGTCGGACGGCGCGCTCGAGCTGTCGTGGCACGAGCCGGACGGATTTCACGTCGACCGCCACCTGCTGCGCGAACATCTCGTGAATGGGCTTTACCAGGATCGCTCGGGCGCGATCTGGATTGCCGCCCGTGGCGGATTGACGCGTGTCAGCGGCGACGCCATCACGACGTTCGAACAGGCTGCGGGCTTTCCGGCGAACGCCGCCGTGTCCATCTGCGGCGATCGCGATGGCAACCTGTGGATTGGCACTGACGGGGACGGGCTCGTTCGCATGCACGGCGAGCAATTCGCCTTGCTGACCGTGCGCGACGGGCTGTCGAATGGTTCGATCCCGGCGTTGCACGAGGATCGCGAAGGCAGTCTGTGGGTCGGGTCGAACGATGGCCTCAATCGCCTTCGGCAGACGCGCTTCACAGCTTACACTACTCGGCAGGGGCTCTCCGCCGACGCAATCAACTCGATCATCTCAACGTCCGATGGAGCCGTGTGGATCGGGACCGACGGAGGCGGTCTGAACCGTCTCGAACGCGACGCGGTTACGTCGTACACGACGCGAAGCGGCCTCGCGACCAATTACATCGGCGCGCTCTTCGAGGCACGTGACCGCACGCTGTGGGTCAGCGGCGACAGCGTCGTCATGCACAGGCAGCCGTCAGGCCAATTTCGGATCTACACCACCGCGGATGGAGTGGCGAAGGGATTCGTATCGGCGATCGGCGAAGACCGGCGCGGACAAATCGTCATTGGCGGTGAAGGTCCAATTCGCGGACTGAAGGATGATCGATTCGAGGTGTATCCCAATCAGCCTGCCCACATCGAGTACTGCTATTCCATCTTTCGGGACACGCAGAACGATTTGTGGTTCGCAACGACGGGCGGCCTTGTTCATGTCACAGAACGCGGCCACCACACCTATACCACTCGCGATGGCCTCCCCGACGAAGGCGTCCATTCGGTTCATGAGGATCGCGACGGGACGATGTGGATTGCGACCGTCAGCGGTCTTGCGTCACTCCGAAAGGGCGCAGTCACCAGTTACTCGAAAGCGGGAGCGCTCGGTGAGATCGTCTTTGAAATTCTCGAGGACGCGACCGGCAACCTGTGGCTAAATGGACGGCAGGGCATCATCAGCGCGAGCAAGCACGATCTCGAGGACTACGCGGCGAAGAAACGGCCCGACGTGCCAATGCGGGTATATGGACTTGCCGATGGGTTGAAGAGCACCGAGTACAGCGTCGCGTACATCCAACGTCCAGCCTGCCGGACATCCGACGGACGGTTATGGTTCGCGACAACGGCAGGAGTCGCGGCGATCGATCCTGCAGTCAATCAAATCAACGCAGTGCCTCCGCCCGTCGCGATCGAGGCCTTCGTCGGAGACAGCACGCATGACGCGCGCGGTCCTGTGCAGGTGGATCGAGGTACCGCCTCGTTCGAGGTCCATTACACGGCGCTGAGTTTCCTCGCGCCATCGCAGGTGCGTTTCGCGTATCGGCTGGAGGGGCTCGACGATCGATGGACCGACGCGGGCCCGCGGCGCGTCGCGGCATACAGCCGCGTTCCACCGGGCGACTATCGGTTCCGCGTCCGAGCCGCCAACAACGACGGCATCTGGAACGAGGCCGGCGCCGCGCTTGTCATTCGCGTACCGCCGCATTTCTATCAGACGCGGTGGTTTCGAGCCTCTGCGGTGGCGCTGCTCATTGCGACGGCCATCGGCCTGCATCACCTGCGCGTGCGGCGCGTCGAGGCCCAGTTCTCCCTCGTCATGAAGGAGCGCAACAGGATTGCGCGCGAGATTCACGACAGCCTCTCGCAGGGGCTCGCCGCTATCGGTCTGCACCTGTCGGCCGTTGAAACCGACGCTCTCGACACGACACGCGCCCGTCATGTTCGGAAAGCGCGCGAGCTCGTCGAGGCGAATCTGGCTGAGGCACGGCGATCGGTGTGGGATTTACATCCGCAGTACCTCGATCGAACCGATCTCGTCTCCGGTATCCGCCGCATGGCGGCGGACCTCACGGAGAATGCGGACGTCCGCATTCTGATACGCACGGCCGGCTCGCCGTATCCTTTGGACCCAGAGATGGAACGGAATCTGTTCCGGATCGCGCAGGAGGCGCTCGCCAACGCGATCCGGCACGCAACGGCGCGGCACATCAACATCTACGTTCGCTTCTCTCCCGAGGCCATCCGAATCATTGTTACGGACGATGGCCGCGGGTTCGATACGTTGGCGGCCACCCGGGGCTTTGGCTTGACCAGCATGCGTGAACGCGCCCGGGAAATCGGCGCGGCGTTCGAAATCCAGAGCCGCGCGGACTCGGGCACGTCTGTGACGGTGACGGTGCTGGCCGCACGTGGGGTCAGGTCAACCCTGAAGCGGTCGTTAACGCGCTGAATTCCTCATCACTCATCGCATCGCCCCTTGAGCATCTCGCATGATGCATGGAGACTCGGCCAATCATGAATGCCGCGGACATCAAGCATAAGCATCTCAGAATCATTCTGTGCGGAACAATGCTCACTGCTCTGGCGGTGACTGCCCGTTGGGTTCCGGCTCAATCGACCGACGAACGAGAATTCGTCGGCACGATCAACAAGACGCTTCGAGTTCGTATCAGGTTGTCGCAATCCGGCAAAGTCCTGAGAGGCTCCTATGCCTATGAAAGGATCGGTAAGAGCCTGCGGCTGGCTGGGGAGATGACATTCGAGAACGAGTTCCACCTGGATGAATTCGATGAACGTGGCACCAAGACGGGAACGTTCGAGGGAAAGTTCGTCTCGAGAGACTGGCTCGAAGGCACCTGGTCATCGACCAGCACGAAACGACAGCTGTACTTCACCGCCAAGGCCATCGACGGCAAGCAGATTCCCGCTGCCAACGCAGACGACCGAGTCAGCGGCCAGTACAAACGTGTGGATGAGAAGGGCAGACTTGATGAACATTCGGCTGTATTGAATGTCTGGTTGTTGAAGGATGGCGAGGTGAGAGTGCGGGGGTTTTCTTCCTGGGTAGGAAACTCACAAACCGGGGACATCAATGTGGGAAATGTCGAAGGACTTTATGCGGTGCAAGGCAGCAAGGTGTTCTTTAGATCCGGTGATGGCGATGATCGCTGCCACTTCACGATACTGTTCGGCCGAGATTCGCTGCGGGTGATGGACGACAATCGGATGTGTGGGGGCTCGAATGTGCTGCAAGAGCCCTTTCAGGAACTCTTCGGCGAGAGCCAGCGTCGCCGAGAAAGCGCATTGCAATTAGATGCGCTTTCGCGCCCTAACCGCGGTTCCGCTGGACGGTCACCGAATTTCGGCCGGAGGCGGCCGCCGTCCCAAATGAACGAGGGCGTCCGTGATGGCGCGCTTCACCCCGGCATCCGATTCCGTCTTCCGCGCACCCTCCAAAGCATCGCGAGCCGCGGGGACACCGATCGCGCCGAGCACCTGTGCGGCCAGACGGCGGCGCACCGGGCCACCAACCTCCAGAACATCATTCACGGCGGGAAGCACGACGTCACCCGCCTCAATGAGTGCGGCAGCTACCCCGGCGCGCTCGAGATAGAGCGTCAACGTACTCGCAAGAGGAGACTGCACACGGCCGAGAATTAACGCGGCATCAACCCATGTGTCGGCGTTCACGCGGCCCGGCTGTCGGATCACGTCGTTCACCAAATAGGCGCCGACATTCTGCTTGTCTTGCAGGCTCCGCCGTGCCAGATCGATCAGCGCCTGCGCGCCGGATTTGCGGTCGGCGGAACTTGCGGACTGCAGCTGGCTGACCGCCTGCGATCGAGAAGAGTCAGCGCGTTCGTGGACCTGACGAGCTGGTTCGCCGATCCATTTCAGCGCGATCAGTGCCTGCTCGCGGGCACCTGGATGCTGCGCGGCGATCTGATTCAGCAACTCGCGCACTTCTGGATCCCTGGTGCCGCCGAGTGTCACGGCGAGTTGATGTGTGACTCGATCACTCCGCGCCATCAATCTCGGCGCAGCGCCTCTCATGGCGCGGTCGGCCTCCCGCAAGGGTGCGGCACTCGACCAATCGAACTGCCGCGCAAAACCCAGGAGTTCGAGCGTACCAACAAGGATGGCGTCGTCGTTCGATTGCAACGACGATACCGACGTCCGGATGATGTCGTCTCGGCGGTCCTGGAACCACGAGGCATTCCACGAGACAAAATAGGCGAGACTGCTGCTCGGTCCGCGCTCCTGGAGCGTTCGCATCGTAAGCGGGACCATCAGCTCGGCTGGAAACAGGCGCAAGCCGGCCAACGCACAGGACGTGATCAGATCGACCGACGAATAGGTCGCCTCGATCAGTGCCCGCGCCACACGCGGGTCGGGTGCCGCCGCCAACAGCGACGGCAGGTAGTCACCGACAAACGCGCCGGCGTCGCTAGGCGGCGCACGAAGGAGCTGCGCCAGCCAGGTCTCGCGAGCGGTCGGCTGCGGTGCGCCCACGTCGAAGTCGAGCCACTCCGATTGGGCCACAAGCTCTTGATGGAGAGATGGCGGTGGTCCTGGATCCAGACGGTTGCCCATTACGCTCCAGCGAACTGAATAGCGGCCGGGGCTGTCGATAACGAAACCCAGGTGCAGCGGCAGCCGGTTCTGCGGCGAGGTCGGGGGGGCGATACTGCCAACAACCCGACCCATCAGGCCACCCTGTGAAAATCCGGACTGCGCAACCAGCGATTGGCCCTCACGCTTGAGCTCGAGGTGATTTGATCCGAAATAGCGGGGATCCTCGGAGAACGGATATCGCACCGTCAGGTCTCCTTGGAGGTCGGCAGAGACCCAGATGGGGAAACCGATGCGGGCTGGAGCATCTACACGAATCCCAGTAGGCTGCACAGCGGCCGATTGCTCCGCTACCGCCACCGCGGAAGGCCAAAGCAGCATGAGCGCGACCAGAATATGGCGCAGCGTAACTCGCCAGACCTCCGAACCACCCAGGCGCGTGTCCGGTAGCACTGGAAGATGATGTATCCCCTCGATGGCCGCAGCCGGAATCCGTCTCGCCGGAGCCCTGCTCGGCGAGTTCACATCGGTCTCCGCGTCTTTCGGCTGCACCACGTGAAGCGTCGGCTGTACTTGCATCACCTGAAGCATTAGACACCGTTTGCTGTAAATCGCAGTAGCGTGACCGCAACTCGCTGAGCGCACAGGTTCTTGCGAACACCGTTTCCCGAACTGTCCGCACTTGGCCGCCGCGAATCCAGCGTCAGCTGCATCGGCTGCTGGTAAAATCGTCTCATGCCATGTCGCGCACGAACCCTCACCTGGAACGGAAAGGACGTTCCGCCCGAACTGCGCGAGCTGCCCGCCGGCCGGTATGTCGTCGAGGCCGTCGAAGACGAAGCGCCGGCGCTGACCCCAGAGGAAGAAGAGGGCATCGAAGCCGCGCTCGAATCGTATCGCCAAGGTCGCGTTGTTGATTCCAAGCGCGCCCGCGAGATCATCGACGCAGCACTCGGTCGTTGAAGGTTACCTACACCGAAGAGGCGGTCGCCGACATCGTCCAGGCGCTCACCTACCTCAACGAACGCAATCCAGGCCATCGAGTTCTCGAACCCGGTTCGCGCAAAGGCGCTTCTTTCTTACGGGAATGCCACACAACCGGGCTCCCCGCACATCGGCGATCAACTGGAGCTTTTCGCCAAAAAACAGATGCGGCCGGTCTGGCGCACTCGCGCGGAAATCAAAGCTCACCTCGAATCGCGCGAAGTGATGCGTTGAAGATCTGCAAGCATCCCGCTGCTGAACAAATGGTCGACCAGCCACGGCCTCACGACGTAACGGCTCTGCGAAAGAAACTCGAGGGCAACTACCAGCCTCCCGCGCGAGCGTGAGTGGAGGACGGACGAAATCGGCGCTCCCCCCGGGCTATCTTCCGTACGATTCACGTTGGCGGCAGAAGCCCGCAGGGAGAGATGGCCGCGTGGTTGTCCTCCTTGGCGGCTTCCACCTCCGCGCTTCGCGCTACGGCGGACACGTCGCCGCTTCCGCGGGACATCTCATCGAGATCCTCCGGGAATCCAACGGAACGGCCTGCGTAGGCGGACGCAAGAGGCCGCAGATCCTATCCCGCCGCCTTCTACGGGCCCTGGCCGGTGACGCTGGGCGACACAGCCAGTGCCAACTACCGGGTCGTCGTGACCGTGAAGGGACTGAGTCTGGATGCTCTCCGGGGAACACAAGTAAGGGGTCGCTGCATTAGGATCCCGCGTATGGCCGAACGCGTCTCGCGCCGCTGCGCGCTCAAACGAATGACCTCGGCAGGCGCCGGCGTCATCCTCTCGAGCGGCATCATCCGGGGGCAGTCAGAAGGGATTCGCATCGCCGGCATGCCGGTCGAGATCGCGGTGGCCTCCGTCGGCCCATCGACCCTGCGCATCACGGTGGCGGCAATCGTCGGAGCCGCCGGCGTCCCGGATGACGGTGCGCTCGTGCGCGCAGCGGAGACGCCGCCGATCGCGCGGCGGCGCGCGCATGAGACGTTCCGGCCGGTGCGCGCCGGTAAGATGACGGTCCGCTACACTCCCGCACCGCCGACCCTCCACATCGCGAAAGACGGACAGCCCGTGCAGCGGCTCGTGCTGGACGGAGAGCATCCGGGCCTGTCGTTCCAGCTGCCCAAAGGACCGTTGCTCGGTCTGGGCGAAGGAGGCCCGCAGTTCGATCGGAAGGGCTCGGCCGACGAGATGCGGAACGGTCAGGGAGGATACAGGCTGCGCACGCATGGCGGGCGCGTGCCGATTCAGTTCCTCATCGGCACCGACGGCTGGGGAATGTACATCCATCATCCCGTCGGCAGTTTCGACTTCACCGGCGAGCACGGAACGCTGACGCCGCGCGGCGACGCGCTGCCGCTCGACGTCTTCATCACGGCGTCCTCGGATCCGAAGGTCATCGTCGGCGAGTTCGCGCGCCTCACCGGGCACGCGGAGCTGCCCGCGCTCTGGACGTTCGGTTACATGCAGTCGCATCGGACGCTCGCCGGTCCGGACGACGTGATGAACATCGCGCGTACCTTCCGCGAGAAACGGCTTCCCTGCGACGCCCTGATCTATCTCGGCACCGAGTTCACCCCTTCCGGGTGGAACACGCGCAACGGCGAGTTCACGTGGAACGAGGACAACTTTCCCGACCCGAAGAAGATGATCGAGGCGCTGCACGCGATGCATTTCAAGGTCGTGCTGCACACCGTCATCGAGGGACGCCGGATGGATGGCACGGTGCAGGACGCCTGCACGGCGGACAAGGCGGTCCCGAGCGGTCGAACCGCAGACAACCGCTGGCCGGACGATCGCAACGTCGCCTGCTACTGGCCGTACCACAAGCCCCTGTACGACGAGGGGATCGACGGATGGTGGCCCGATCAGGGCGACGGCCTCGACGCGCCGTCACGGCTGCGCCGCATTCGCATGTACTGGGAAGGTTCCCGGATGTGGCGCCGCAACGAGCGGCCGTTCGCGCTGCATCGTAACGGCTACGTCGGCATGCAGCGCTACGGCGCGTTCCTGTGGTCAGGCGACGTGTATTCCACGTGGGAGACGCTCAAGACCCACGTGCCGGTCGCGATCAATACGGGCTTGTCGGGCATTCCGTACTGGGGCACCGACATCGGCGGCTTTGTCCCGACGCCCGAATACACCGGCGAACTGCACGTCCGCTGGCTCCAGTTCGGGGCATTCTGTCCGCTGTTCCGCGCGCACGGCCGCACGTGGCACCTGCGGCTCCCGTGGGGATGGAGCACCGGCTCGCTCGGCCCCGACGAGCTGCGCGGCTACGCCGGCGGCGCGGGATATCCGGATCCGGGCGAGCTTCGCAATGCGCGTGTGGAGCCGATCGTCAGGAAATATCTCGAGCTGCGGTATCGCATGCTGCCGTACATCTACACCGCGGCACGCGAGTGTTGCGAAACGGGGCTGCCGCTGATGCGTGCGCTGTGGCTGCATCATCCGGACGATCCGCTCGCGTCGTCACGCGGCGACCAGTTCTATTGGGGTGGCGATATGCTGGTGTCGCCGATCGTGGAGAAGGGCGCGACCGCGAGGGCGCTGTACCTGCCGCGCGGGACGTGGTTCGACTTCTGGACGGACGACCGGATCGTCGGTGGACGCGAGATCACGCGTCTTGTCGATCTCGAGACCATCCCCATTCACGTGCGCGCCGGGTCCGTGATCCCGATGGGGCCGGTGAAGCAGTACGTCGAGGAGAATGTCGACGGGCCGCTGACGCTGACCGTGTATCCGGGCGCGAACGGCTGGTCGGCTGTATATGAGGACGACGGCCGCTCCTTTGATTATCGAAACGGTGGGTGGATGCGGCTCGAAATGATCTGGCGTGACATTCCCGGGACGCTCACGCTGCGCCTCTCGCGAGGCTCCCGGATGCTGCCGCCGCTGAAGCGCAGCATCGACGTGCGGATCGCCGGTTCGGGTGCGGTTCGCCGTGTGACTTTCGACGGGCGCCCGCTGACGCTGAAGCTCTAAGCCGCACACGAGGCCTCCGGCAGGCCCGACGCCGATGTTCGCGCCTTCCGCCCAGGCGCCACGCCCATCCCTTGTCGGGCGCGCCGTCACTCTGGCGCTGGTTCATCGCCACGCCGATCACGATCCCCTTCGGCATCAGATCCTTCAGCGCCACCTCGTCGCGCGCCGTCAGCGGCGCAATCGTGACCACCGCGGCCGCGAGCGCGACGCCGGTTGCCATCACCCGGTTCATCGTCACTCCTTGTCCAATCGCACGACGATCCCTTTGATGGGACTGTCGGCGGCGTCGAGAAACCGCGCGCAGAAATCCGTGGCTCCGCCGGCATTGACGATGGCGGCGCGGATGGTGTTCGGCCCCTTCTTCAGCATCACGCGCGTCGATACGCCGTCGTCGATCACCGTTTGCCGATCGTTGTAGATGCCGATCACTTCCTGACCGTTGAGCCACCAGACCGACGCGGCGTTCGAGCCAATCGCCAGTCGGACGCCGGGCATGTCGCGCGGCGCGTCGACGACGGTGACGGCCCAGAAGAGGACGTTGGAGGTCGGCTTGTTCAGCGCGTAGGCGAAATGAAACAGGTTCACGTTGTAGGCGATCGTGTCGACGGCATGCCACGTCAGCGACTCGTCGCCGACGGAC
>WNGF01001494.1_pt1 | contig 34288 bp, 25 predicted proteins | sample 5400641 | NCBI WGS metagenome assembly WNGF01 (sample SAMN13153371, study PRJNA577476) | soil metagenome | isolation source: 80 cm soil or saprolite under grassland replicate 2 | place: USA:California | collected 2016-06-15 | reverse complement strand
GTGTGCGTCTCTTCGAGTGCGGCTCGCACCTTACGAGGATCGAAAAAAACCAGATGCCCAATCTTAACAAACGGGATCTCCCGCAGCTTCTGCCGATGCCTCAACCATCGAATCGTTGGTCTTGCTGTTTCAGGGAATAAGGCTTTGAGCAACCCCGCCGCATCTAGCAACTGGGATTCAGGTTCTGGATTCATCTTTTTCACGCTTGTTTGCATCTGCTTTCACTAATACGGTTAGCGTCAACGCGAGATGGCGAAAAAGGTTACGTTTGAGGCTGGCAGGAAAGGCTCGAGGTTACGTTCCGGAGAGCTTGCGGGGATCGTAGGATGCACGCGAAAGAGGATTTGCGAACTTGCCGTGGATCGCCAGATTCCCGGCGCTAAGCGCACCAAGGGCGGGCATTGGTATTTTGTGCGGTGTCCAGCACTGGACCGATGGATCTCGGAACGTCGGATGGGCGTGGACCTTCGAGCTGCCAAGAAAGGAATCAAATTGCCTAGAAATCGCCGCGCAAGAAGCTGGCCAGTTCCGGTGCAGTGCCTCTGCAAGTTCACCAGCGCTGTTGATTTGCTTGGGAAGCATCCTCACACGCGGTGGAAGCCGGAACAAGTTGAACACTTGAAAAGCCTATTGCTGCCGGTCACTCGGGCGCTCTGGCCAGATGGCCCGCCGCGACGTGACAAAGAAAGCAGCTAAGCGGGAGCCGGCCGAACTGCGTCCACGTTGAGGTTATCGAGGCGGTCACTGGCCGTGGGCATCGCAGCGCCCGCAATACAAAGAGGGAAGGTGTAATCCAGGTTCGCAAATTCAAGGGTTTATGGTGCGTGAATGCGTACCCTGGCAGCCGCGAAGGCTGGTGAGATCTACCTAACGGGTTTGGCTCCCGTGGGGAAAGCGTGACAAAGCGTGACAGAATTGTTTCGCAACAGCACCCCTTTTCCGACGTGACATGATCCGGCCAAACCTCAAACATCGCCTTTATTGACGGGCTGGTTACGCGCCTGTTGCGAATCGTGGCGAATTGGCGGAAGCGGGTTCGATTCCCGTTAGGGTCGCCAACGCTCGTCGGGTTGGCAAAAACCGCTGCGCCTTCCAGGGCCCGGCTTCCTTCACCCCCCCTGCCTTGTTGCACTCCGTAAAAATCGCCGCCTTGAGTTGCTTCAAGCCTTCGGGTAAGAAGCCCAACACATGGCCCGGATGAAGAAACGGCTCGAACAGATTTTCGCCTTTGGCATCTCGTTTGGCCTCGGCCTCGCCGGCGGCTCGCCGGCCTGCTCCGCGAGCGGAGAGGAATTGTTCACCAAACATTGCGCGCTCTGCCACGGTAAAGATGGAAAAGCTCAATCCCCCGCGGCCCGAAAACTGGGCGTGAAAGATTTATCCATCAGCAAGCTGGCCGATGCTGAAATCGAGAAGCAGTTGAAGGAAGGCAAGAAGGACGATCACGGTCATCAGAAGATGCCGCCGTTCAAGGACAAGTTTTCGGCCGACGAGATCAAATCACTGATCGTGGTGGTGAAGAGTTTCCGGAAGTGATCTTCGCCCTCCGGCCATCGAATCGAAGCTGCGTGCCCGTGTCATCGCGCTCGAAATTACACGAAGGTCCTCCAACCAGGATACAAATCTTCGGAGCCGCGGTGTCCTCATGGGTGAGGACCGCAGACGATGAAAACCAATATTGCCACGCGCGACTCCGGGCCGCGCAGGGATTCAAAGACGCGCTCGCCCTGGCCATGGTTGCTCATGGTCGGCTGTGCGCTCGTGATTCTCGTTGGCATTTTCCGCCGACTCCCCCGGGAAAACCCGCCTGCGTCCACCGCTTCCCCGTCTCTGGCGGGAGCCAGCGAATCGGCCGCTGGGTCCGCCGCCTGGCGCAACCGCATGTTCGCCCACCGTGGCAGCCCGGTCCCGGGGCCCACGGCGGAGGAAATTGTCGCGAGCAAAGTCAGCCAGTTTGGTCGAAGCCGCCGTGAATTAGTTCGTGCGCTGGCGCGGCGCTCTCAGAAGAGTGTTCCTCCCGAAGTGGAAAAGTTCTTTGCGGCGATCGAGTCAGGTCGTTGGGAAGAAATCGAGGCGCAGTGGGATGCCATGGCAAAACAGTCCGGCCAGTACGAAGGCTCGACCCATTCACCGGAACTGGACGCGTTCTGGCCGGCGGTCCTGGATGCCTACGGTGTGGCCGAACAGGCCCACCTTTGGCCTGCGCAAAAACTCCTGGATTATGGCCAGGCCGTCCTCGATTCGCTGCGCCCGGGCATGGTTTACGTGGGTGGAACGGACAACGGTCGTTGGATCCCCGAACTGCTGAACGAGACCAGCGGCGGCGAGCAACATGTCATCGTCACGCAGAACGCGTTTGCCGACGGCCGGTATCTCGAGTTCATCAACACCCTCTACGGCGACCGCCTGGCCACGCTGACCAGTGAGGATTCCCAGCGGGCCTTCCAGGATTACCTCGGCGACGCCCAAAAACGCCTCGAACACGATCAACAATTCCCCGATCAGCCAAAACAAATCCGCCCCGGGGAAGACGTCCGTGTCGTCGACGGCAAGGTCCAGGTCAGCGGCCAGGTCGCGGTCATGGCGATCAACGAGAAGCTGCTGCAATCGCTCATGGCAAAAAACCCCGATCTTTCGTTCGCGATCGAGGAATCGTTTCCTTTCAAGGGCACCTATGCCGACGCGTCACCGCTCGGGCCGCTCATGGAACTCCGCGCCCAGGATGGACAAAACACCTTCACCGCCGAACGCGCCGCAGAGTCCCTCGACTATTGGCGCAACGCGACGCAACAGATCTTGTCGGATCCCGAGGCCGCCAATTCCCCCACCGCACTCAAGTCCTACTCGCACGACACGGTGGCTGCCGCCCATCTCCTGGCCGCGCACAATTTCACGGCGGAAGCCGAACAGGCCTATCGCCTGGCGGCGCAGCTCTGGCCGGAAAACCCCGAGTCGGTCGGCGGTCTCGCCGATCTGCTCCTGCGCAGCGGGCGAGAAGAGGAAGCCCGCCAGGTGTTCGAGGAATTCATCCGGCAACATCCAGACCAGCAAAAGGATTTGGACCGGACGAGCGCCGCCTGGCGATTAATCAGCCACGCGCAGCCCGGAAAGCCCTGAAGAGCGCGGAGCCCATACTCGGTTCACTCGCGCCGCCCTTCAGCCGTCCCGTGCCGGCGGGGCGGCCGCCCAAAACCCAGACATCTGAGCTAATTCGCCAAAGGGTCTCGCGGGTGGATTTTGGGTTCCTCAGCGCCCTGGTCTGGGACCTCATTTTTGGCCATACTTTTTTAGCAACCATTTGCCGGCGGCCTCCTCGCCGAAAACTCTCCAACGGTCCTGGTAGCTAATCCAGTCCTGGTCCGACACCAGGTCCTGCAAAGCTTGCGTCTGCTCGGCGATTTGTTTCAGCTCTGTGCTTTGTCGAGCCAGATGATCGAGGCGATCCTGGACAGTCTGTCCGGCGCTGCCGTAAGGGCTGTTCGGATCCATCGCGTTGAGGGCAATGCGTTCGACCGCCAGGCCGACCAGCCGGCTGATTTCCGTTTCGCCGACGACCGTGTTGCCGTAACGCTGGCCCAGCATCGCCGCCATCTGCAAGGCAGCCTGCGCCGAAGCGGGATCGCCGGCTTGCCGGTAGGAATTCGCCAACTCGACCAGGTTGAGACCCAATTCTTTCACCTCGGCCAGCTGCGGCAGCAGTAATTGCAAAGCGGGTATTGTTTTCGCCTCCGCCACCGAATAGCCGGCGCCGAGATAGGCTTCCTCGTCATCCTGATGTCGCTCCAGGGTGTAGTCCTGAAACTCCTGCTTGCCGGATGCAGCAATCAGTTCCGACACGGCTTGATCCGGTTGGCCCGCCTTGAAGTAATGGAGGGCGGAAAGATAATTAGGCAGGGCATTGTCGGGGGCGGATTTCTTGAAAACCTCCAGCCACTGGCGCCGCTCTTCGACCGAGGTGTCCTTCTTGAAAGCGGCCTCGAACGCCACTTGCGGATCATCCGGATATTTCTGCTTCGCTTCCTCCAGCAACGCCGGATCGCCCGTGGTGCGGTAGGCGGCGAGAAGACTTGATGCATTGCGCCGATTCGCTTTGAGATAAGACTCGACCTGCGCCCCGGTCAATTTGGGTGTCCGGCCATCTTTCAGCAATCGGGCGATCCGATTGGTCAATGGCGCGGCCTCCGGCGGATCGACATGCGGAGCGAGCGCTGACATGGGCGGCGCAGGCCGTTTCAAGGCGAACGAACTCCTGGCCTCAGCGACCCGACGGGAAAGGGTTTCGTGGTCGGTTTGGAGTTGTGCGATTTGCTGTCGCAACGACCGGTTTTCAGCGCGCAGCCTGACTTGCGATTGATGTTGCACGACGAGGGTCGTCGCGACGCCCACGACGAGAGTGGCGGCGATGAGAGTTTTTTGCAGCGTGGTCATGGCGATGGTTTTGAGAGCGGTTGCCGTTGCGGTGGTGGCGATGGCCGCGCCACCCAGCGCGGCGGCGGTTGAAATTGTCAGCGCCAATCCAACGGGCGCGGCCTGGATGGCCTGGGCGGAGAGCACCGCGACGAGACCGCTCGCGCCAACGGTGACTCCTCGTTTGGCGAAGAAATCACGCAGGCGTTCGACCGCGCGTCCGACGCGCTTCTGCGCGGCGTCATCGGACGTGCCCAGGGTCTGGCCGACCTCGCGCAGGGATTTGTTCTCGAAGTAGCGGAGGAGGACGGCGGCCCGGTCGGTCTCGCCGAGCGCGTGCATGGCTTCGTCAAGGAGTGGTCCGATGTGACTCCAGTCGGCGGCGGCGTTCATGGCATTTATCTCGGTGGCAATTTGCTCGCGCAACTGGCGCCGGGCTTCGCGGCGGACGACATCAATGGCCTCGCGGCGGGTGACCTGGTAGAGCCACGCGGTGAGGATGGTATCAGGCGCGAGACGGGGCGCGTGGCGGGCCAGATTGATGAAGACCGACTGGGCAACCTCCTCGGCCAGTTGCGGAGAGCGGACTTGGCGGAGCGCGGCCGAATAAACGAGATCGAGATGGCGCCGGACGAGTTCGGCGAAGGCGTCTTCGGCATGGTGCCGCGTATAGCGAGCGAGCAGTTGCAAGTCGGTATCGTTCATGTTCAGAAGGATAACGTCGCCCGCCGGAGGAATCCGCCAAAGAATTTCAGCCGACACGCAAAACGGTTCCCGCGGAAGGGATCCCGCTGGGCAGCCCGAATTCGACATGGGCCCAGGCAAAATGGGGCCGGAGAGCGGAGAATCCCACCGCGCAGCCTATCCGGCCGCCTCCACCGTCCCTGCGGTTAGGTAGTTCTACGATCCATCCGAGTCGTGCTTCTCTCAATTTCCAACCTCCCTGGCCGGTGCGTTATTTAGGCCGCGACAGCAACGCGTATGAAGAGAGCAGCCGGTTTGAAACAAAATGAAGACAAGGCATCCGATTCGCCTTCGGCGCCCTGCCACCTGACTCCCGGTGCGGCCGGACGGCCGCTCGTTAACGACTGAATCGAACAAGCCAACGCGACGGCACCCGTGAACCACATGCCACAAGCCCATCATCCTTCTCCCGCGCACCAACCACGGCGAAGCCTGCCGAACCTCCTGCAGTCGACCGTGGCCGGGCTGGTTCTGGCCTGTGGCTTGACGGCCTCGGCGCAGACCGTCACGCGCACGACCAATTTTGTCGTCAACACCGCCATCCCGGACGGCAATCTCTCCGGCCTGGCCAGCGCGAAAATGATATCGACGCCGGTGGTCTACGCCACCGACGTGAACGTCACCCTCAAAATCACCGGGACGTTCAACGGGGACCTTTATTGTTACCTGACCCATGGCGCGGGACACTCGGTGCTGTTGAATCGTGTGGGCCGGCTCGGCGACAGCAACCTGGGGTATGATGATGACGGGTTTAATGTGAAGTTTGACGATGCCGCCGCCAACGGCGACGTGCACGTCTATCGGCTGACCCTCAATGGCAACCACACCACGCCGATCACCGGGGCCTTGACCAATTGCTGGGCACCCGATGGGCGGGCGACGAATCCGACCAACGTGCTCGACACCGACGCGCGCAGCGCGTTGCTCAGCTCTTTCAACGGCCTTGACCCGAATGGAGAATGGGTCCTCTACCTGGCGGACACCTCAGCCGGCGACCTCTCGACCCTGGTCAGCTGGGGCGTGGAAATTACCGGTTACACCGCCCCGAGCATCACGATGCAGCCGTCGAGCCAGGAGGCCGAATGCGCTTACGGCAACCCAAGTTTCAGCGTGACCGCCACGGGCAGCGCGCCGCTCAGCTATCAATGGCGTGTTGGCGGAAACCCCCTCCCGGGCGCGACCGGAGATACGCTCACCCTCAACCAAGCCACGTCTGCCAACGCCGGCTCTTACGACGTGATCGTCACCAACCCCTACGCCTCGGCCACCAGCTCCGTCGCCACACTGACGGTGGTGGACACGACGGCGCCGGTCATCACGCTCAACGGCGCAGCCACCCTGACCCTCGAATCCCATGGCTCCAGCTACACCGAACTGGGCGCCAGCGTCAGTGACGGCTGCGACCTCGCCCTGACCAGCGCGACCGTCGGCGGCGATGTGGTCAACGTCAACGTCGTCGGCACCTACGTCGTGACCTACAACGCCACCGATGCCAGCGGCAATCACGCCGCGCAGAAAACCCGCACCGTGCAGGTCGTGGAGCCCGCGGCGCGTCCGTTGACCGTGACCGCCACGGGCGTCGGCAAGGTTTACGACGGCACGACCACCGCCACGGTGACCCTGTCGGACGATCACCAAGCAGGCGACAACGTGACGGACAGCTATACGAGCGCTTCCTTCAGCGACAAAAACGTGGGCACGGGCAAGGCCGTCAGTGTCAGCGGCATCTCCATCAGCGGGGCCGACGCCAGCCGCTACGTCCTGCAGAACACAACCGCCAGCACGACCGCCAATATCACCGCGCGCCCGCTCACGGTCACCGCCACCGGCATCAACAAAGTCTATGACGGGACGACGGACGCGACCGTAACGCTTTCCGACAACCGCGTGGCGAGCGACTCATTTGGCGAGATCTACGGCAGCGCCAGCTTCAGCGACAGCAACGTCGGCACCGGCAAGACCGTCACCATCACCGGCATTACCATCATGTTGGGCGCTTCCGGGAACTACGTGTTGCAGAACACAACCGCAACCGCAACCGCGGACATCACCCGGCCGCCGACCGGCACGGTGAAGGGGTTGATCGAACTGCAGGGTTATGTGGGTTCGCACGCCACCAACACGTTCGTGGCGACCGATGACAGCGGCCAGGTGCTGGCGGTTTGGCAGAACGTGAACCTGGATACCAAAGCCGGCTCTTATGCCGACACCTTCCGCTTCGCCCTGACCGGCGTCCCCGAGGGCACCACGCACTTGAGCGCGAAGGCCACGGTCTCTTTGCGACGGCGCCTGGCCGTGACCTTCGACGGCAATCACCAGGCTCAATTGCATTTTGTGGATCCCGCCCTGGTCGATCCGCACTCTGTCGACCCCGACTTCATCCCGGCCAGCCAAATCACCCAGGTCCAAAAACTGAAGGGCGGCGACCTGACCAATGATAACGTGGTCAACACTCCGGATTACACCCTGCTGCGCAGTCGCTGGCTGACGGCGGCTCCCGATGCCGACATCAATGGCGACGGGATCGTCAATCAAACCGATTACGACATCATGAAGACGAATTGGTTCACGGCGGGTGATCCCCAATAAAGCGCCTGTCGGGCAACGGGAGGACGCATCACTCCAGCCACTAAGGCAGGTACACCGCACGGTAAAAGCGATTGGGAAGAGCACCCGCACCGACGTCCGTGAACGTGAACGGGGCGCCGTTTGTTCTGAGAGACACCCAGTTCGTCAGATTCGACGATCCCTCAAGGACGTAGGTCGCTTCTGCTGCGCCGGTCACGTCGAACTGAAACCCACCATTCGTTGAATATCTGGCCGAACTCAAGGTGGCGGCGATCGCTTCGCCCCATAGAGTCACCATGTCAAAGCGCAACCTGCCCACGGTGTTGTAGTCAGATGTTGAAGCAGTGACATAGTTGCTGTTTGCGTTGCCTATCGCAGTGGCTTGAAATTCGGCCACGATCCTGAAGGCGAAATTCGTATTGTGATTCACACCTGCGATGCCACTCAGACTAACGGTCTTGTGCTCAAAAATGTCCGCATCACTCATTAGAACCGCCGGTGAGAAATCAATGAAGTCACGTCCATTGGTGCTGTATTGAAAGCGGCTGTACCTGCTTGCGGTAGGACTCACCTGTTGGCCCCAGGTGATCACGATATTCAGTTTGCCCGACGTACTGGCATTAAACTGGACCCCCGCCTGCTTGTTCCCCGCGCCTTGAGGAGGAAAAGACGAGATGCTCCAACCCGAGTTGTCCACGCCGCCGTCAGCTGGATCACTTGAACTCCCAGTGAAGAATGACTCACTCACAGCCCCGACGAGGGCCGCCCTGCCCACTCCGGAAGAGGGTATGTTGGTGCCAGTCCTTGTATTTGAGTCTGGCGGATTGCTATTAAAATTCCACTGAGCGATTACCATCATGGTACCTGCACGTGCCAGTTTGGGGTGAACCGAAAAAGCGCAGAGCAGTACCAGACACATGATGTTTTGGTATTTCATGGCAAAGGCAGTTCAAACGCTCTTGCTGCAAACCGGCCTATCACCAGGGCTCTCACGGAGTTTATCGTCTTGCGCGGCGTTGGGCTTGGGCCGCTCATCGTCCTGTCGCTTGATTAACCTGGCTTCCATAGCGTCCAGCCTCGCCAGAACCTCGCCTAGATCGTCAGGTTTCCGGTCATTCGCCTTTAAGAAGAACGAAGCGGCCAAGCCGCTTAAGGCTGCGAACGTTCCCACTCCGGCGATCATCAAAATACTCCCAATAATCCGGCCCTCCGTCGTCACCGGGTACTTGTCCCCATAACCGACAGTTGTCACGGTGACGATGCTCCACCAGACCGCATCTTCTGCGGTTTTGATGTTTCCATCCGCGTGACCCTCGCACATCAAGATAGAAACCGAAGTAAAGGCGACGAGGAGGAACAACGTCAATCCCAGCGAGACTACTCCGGTTTCAATCCTGTTCTGAAAAATCATCCGCAGAATCTTTTGGAGCGAGCGCATGCCTCTGAAGAGGCGAATGATTCGCAAAACGCGAACAAGCCGCCCCCAGCGCAAAAAATCGATGTTGGGAATGCAGGCAATCACGTCGATCCAACCCCACTTCAAGAATGCAACTTTGGACTCGGCGCGATGGAGCTGAATCAAAAAGTCGAGGAAGAACACGCCGCAGACGGCCGTGTCAATTGTGTGAATGAGGATTGTTACCTGTTTAGGCAGCGAGAGAACGGTGTCTGCCACCAAGGCGGACAAGTTGAGCACGGTGAGTACGAGAATTGCGACTGAGAACACACCCACCTTGGCAATCTTACCAAATTGAGAATCGCTCATGGTTTGTCCCTGTCCGCCCCCGCAGAGGGGGAACACGCCGCGCGACAAACGGCCCGGTCCTCATAAGCGGGGGGTGACTCGGCTGAGGCTCGCAGAACCGGGACCCAAAGGCAAGGCAACTTGATCACGGAAACCGCACGCGCTGGCCGCCGACGCTGCCGCGCATGGAATCGATCTTCAACTCCGGGCCGGATGTCAAAAGCAACAGGCTCGCTCCCTTGTCGCTGCCCGAGCCTTGCAGGAGAAGCCTGGATTGCTGGGTCTGTGGCCTGTAGCTGCCTTGGAGGCGAAAATGGAAAATTTCCCCGTTGGAAAAACTGATCGTCGCGGTGCCGGATAGCTTGTTCCCCTGGCGCATCATCTGCAGGTTCAGTCGCCAACTTCCATCCATCGCGTCGGGCAAGGGCAAAGCGATGGGAGTGGTATCGGTGCCGCTTTCAATGTGCCGATCCCAGATGCTCCCGGTTAAAGCGCGCCAGCGCGTGCGGTCAGTGCCAAGCAAAAGCCTGGCGCCAGGGTCCAAGGTGGCGCGGACGGAGTCGTGGCTGGAACCGCCGTCGGATTTCTCACCGAAAGAGAAATGGATGTTCAGGGCGGAACCTTGGCCGGTGACTCCGCCCACGACGGCAGAGTCCTCCCAGGCTATCCCGGTGAGTTTCCCGCTGGCATGCTGATGCAAGACGACCCTCGGCAATTCGCCTTGATAAGTGCCCGTGACATTCCAGAGCAGGGGCCCGTTCCCAGCGCCGAACGTCCAACCGTAAGCGGACGTCAGGGAGTTGGTCCCGCCGAACGGGGCCAGCCGGAATACGACCCCGGAACCCAGATCGCCGCCGGAGTAGCACGTGCCATAGAACGCTTCATCGCTCCCTTTGACCAGGCCGGCATGCGGACTCGAGCCGCCCTGGTTGGCAGGAGTGAAGTTCCACAGGATCGTGTAGCCGCTGCCATCCTTGTTCAGCTTGAAAACTGTTCCGACCCCATCGGCGCCGCCGCGAAGGGTCGTGCCATACAACGCTCCGTCGCCGCCTTCCAGGAGTTCCCCATACGGTTGCTGGCCTTCGTTGGCGGAATAGCCGCCAAACCTGTGCAGGACACGGTAGCCGGTGCCATCCAAATTCACGGCGAAGACCGTTCCCCGTCCGCTCCCGCCCCCACCCGCCGTCGTGCCATACAACGCTCCATCGCTCGCTTGCATCAGGGCTGCCTCCGGGTTTTGTCCGTCCCCGCCAACTCCGCCAAAACGGTAAATCACCTGGTAAGAACTCCCATCGGGATTCAGTTTGAAAACCGTTCCCGAGCCAGCGATGCCGCCGTGGCGCGTGACACCGTAGAGGGCACTGTCGTTCGCGATGATCAGGGCCGAGACAGGCTCCGCCCCGTCTTGCTCCGCGAGAGTGAAGTGATGCAGGGTGCGGTACTCGGCGCCATCCCGGGTCAACCGGAACACGGTGCCATTCGTGTCGCTGCCGCCGAATTGGGTCGTGCCATAAAGCGCTGCGTCACTTCCTACCATCAACCTGGCCACGGGACCTCGGCCGTCGGCGGCCTCGTCGCCGAAGCTGTGCAGCAAGCGGTAGCCGTTGCCGTCTTGATCGAGGCCGAATACCGTCCCGGCGTCGTTGGCTCCACCGCGGACGGTCGTGCCGTAGAGGATTCCATCGCTGGCTTCGGTCAAGCCTGCCAATGGCGTCCGGGGATCGCCGCTCCTGCCGCCAAAACTGCGCAGGACCTGGTAGGCGCTGCCGTCCTTGTTCAACTTGAACAGCGCGCCCCCATCATAGGTGCCGCCGGACGATGCCACCCCGTAAAGCGCTCCATCGCTCGCCTCGACCAGTCCCGCTTCAGGCTTGGCCGCGTCTCCTCCGGTGTTGTTGCTGACAAAACTCCGGAGCAGCGCATAGCCGCTGCCGTCCTCGTTCAGTTTGAAAACTGTCCCAACGTTATTTTCACCACCGATGGTCGATGTGCCATAGAGTGTCCGGTCCAATCCGCCGGTCAGCCTGATCGGCCTCGAGCCAGGCCCGGCATAATCATAGGGATAATTAAGCAGGTTATACAAAACGCTCAGCTCGCTCCCGTCCCGGCTCAGCCGGAACAGAACTCCTGCGCCGTTGGTGCCGCCGTAAGTGGTGGACCCGTACAACGCTCCGTCGCTCCCCACGACCAAGGCGCCATCCGGGATCAATCCCTCGTTCCACGTGCTGCCCAGGTGACGGAGGATCGTATATCCGGACCCATCCTTGCTGAGCTTGAACACGGTGCCACCTCCGTACCTCGACAACAGGTTCGTGCCGCCGGCATAGGTTGCGCCGTAGAGCGCTCCGTCGCTTCCTTCAACCAATCCGGTGGGATAAACCCCGTCGCCGTCCGTATTGAAGATATGCAGGAAAGCGAAGTCGCTTCCGTCCTTGTTAAGTTTGAAAACGGTTCCGTTATAGTAATTGCTATTCTGCCCGTTGGCGGACCCTCCGGTCGAAGTCACCCCGTAAAGGATTCCATCGCTGCCTTCGATCAGCCAGAGTGGCCACGGCCCCGTCCCGGTGCCATCGCGAAAATCGTGCAATACCGCGTATCCGCTGCCGTCCTTGCTAAACTTATAAACGGCCGAGTAAGTCGTCCCATAGAAGGCGCCGTCGCTCCCTTCAATCAATCCGCCCTTCGGACTTTGGCCAACCAGGCTGCGCACGATGGTGTAGGCGCTTCCATCCTTGCTAATCCTGTAGATGGTTCCGCCGCCAGGGCTCGCGCCCGATTGCGTCGTGCCATAGAGGAATCCGTCGCTGCCTTCGACCAGCCGCCCCTCCGGTCCTTGACCATCGCCCGCGCCCGTGAACTGGTGCAACACCTTGTAGCCACTGCCGTCGCGCTTCATCTGGAAGAGCGTGCCCCAGGTAAGCGTGCCGGCGAGCGATGTGCCATAGCTCGTCGTCCCATAAAGCAAACCATCCCTGCCTTCCAGAACCTGGGAGCTGGGATACCGCCCAAATTGGTCGGGAAATCCAAAGGATTTCAACCGGTCATACTGAGCGGCTCCCGACGTTAGAGGCACCGCGATCAGCCAGGCGCTGAGCCCGGCCCAGAAACCTCCCCTTAAGACCAAGGGCCAGAGGCGTTCCAGGGAATTGGATTTCACCTCCATCAGCACCAGCATTGCTTGCTGGAAAGGTTAAACGTGCCTGCGCTCCATGGCAAGCCAAGAACCAGACCAAAAAACGCGGCCAGAGAACCGCCGACAGTTGGTTGACGGCCGGGATTGGCCGGTGCTTTACTTCCCTCGTTGGATCAGCCAAACAAACCGAAGGTCACTTTATGAGCGACGCGATCGCACACCCCACCGCAGGAAATTCTCAAGCTGAGACGCTCCCCTACGTCCCGATCCCTGGCCAGCGGGAAGCGGCCAACGAGCGGAGGAAACATTTTCCTTATCGCTTTCCCCGCGACCCGCGCAGGCTTGGCGGCAAGTTTACGGTTGCCGAAAATGCGCGGCGACTGTTGCGCTATTTTTATTTCGAGCGGCGTCTGATGCAGGCGCTGGGGGCCTGGACCCTCTCCATCCCGGAGTTCGAAGTGAAGCTGGAGACCGGTCGGCATCTGTTTTATCACGCCGACGCGGCGCGCCTCCTGCGCGAGCGGTTGAGCGAGCAGGAAATGCGGCTCAAAGACATCGACGCCTTCCGCGACGGGGAGATTGACGAGTTCATCGAGGAGATGTTGAGCGCGGAGAACGCACCGGAGTTGCTCGTCGGAGTGCACCAGGTGGCCGGGCGCGCCCTGGGCACAGCCTATCGCCATCACATCGACGATACCGATCCGGTGACGGATGTGCCGACCGTGCGTTGCCTGAAACGCATTCTATCCGACTATGAGCCGATGTTGGATTGGGCGGACGCCGCGCTGGCCGCCTACGTGGAGGGGGGCGTGGCAGAGAGCCCGCTGGCCGCCTGGCGTTGGCACCTGCAACGGCTCCTGGCCTCGATCGGGGGCATCAGTGGCGGAGACGCGCGGGAGGCCGGGCCTGCCCCTTTGCGCTGCGAGAAAAAACCGTTCCAGCGTGGCACCGTGCCGCGGCGCGATCCGCGGTTCGACACCTTCCACCACACCGGCGATTACGACGTGGCGGACGGACAGGACCGTTTTCCCAAGGACTCCTACGAAGCCTTGCGCCTTCGTTTCATCCGGACCCAGCGCGACGAGGTCGACGCCATCGAAGCGTTCGGCACCTTTATCTGGGACATTCGCTTCAAGGACTTCCCGGCCGAGTATGACCTGGCCCGCATCACTTGGGACGAAGCGCGCCATACCGAGATCGGCCACCGCGCGCTGCTGGCCGCCGGCTATGACCCGTTCGAATTGCGCAACCGTCTGACCGGCTCGACCTGCCGTGGACCGATGGAACCGGCCTTCGCCATGGCCGAGATCAACCTCTTCGGCGAAGTCGGCGTGCTCAAGACCATTAACCAACTGATCGACGCCGCGCGCGATCGGAAGGACGAGTTGCTCCGCCACATCGCCGATTACATCCGGTCGGACGAACGGACCCACGTCCGCAAGGGCGGTCATATTCTCAAGGTGATGACGGATCTCGCCGCCAAGGATCTGGAACAGCGGACGCGCGAACTGTTCACCGAATGCCTCGTGAGCCTCGGCGCCGTCAAGCAGGACATGGACGTGTTCACCGTCTCCCGCGAGGACATCGAACAGCTGGTCGGGGAATGAAATCGGCCGCTCCCAGGCAACGCTGTTCCCTGCTTTTTCTGCTGGCGTCCCTTTGCGTCGCGCGGGGCGCGGAGGAGGATTTTGTGTCGCTGTTCAATGGGCGTGACTTGAGCGGCTGGGTGAACGTCAATTGCGCGCCGGAGACGTGGAGTGTGCGCGACGGGATGATCCATTGCACGGGCCGGCCCACCGGGGCGCTGCGCACGACGCGGCAGTACGAGAACTTTATCCTGGAACTGGATTGGCGCCACCTCAGCTCCGGCGGCAACTCCGGGGTGTTCATCTGGGGCACACCCATCGCGGCGCCAGGCGTGCCGTTCCTGCGCGGCATCGAGGTGCAGGTGCTCGACCACGGCTACAATTCGCCCGGGAAAAACGAGTGGTACACCACGCACGGCGACGTGTTCCCGATCCACGGCGCGACCATGAAACCGTTCGGACGACACAACGGCATGCGGAGCTTTCCCTCCGAGGAGCGGAGCAAGGGAACGCCGGAGTGGAATCATTACCGCATCGTGGGCAGCAACGGTGTCCTCCGCCTGGAGGTGAATGGAAAGGAAGTCTCCGGGGGTGAAGCCTGCAATTACCGCAAAGGCTATCTCGCCTTGGAATCGGAAGGGGCGCCGGTCGAGTTCCGCGACCTTCACCTCCGGGAATTGACGGCGAGCGGCGCGTTGCCGGAGGTCAGCGCTCCCGTGGACTTGGGCTGGCGCAGTCTTTTCACCGGCCTGGACCTGCGCGGTTGGAAGACGAACGGGGCGACGCTCTCACGCTGGCGGGTGCAGGGCGAGCGCCTGGCCCTGAGTGATGGCATGGCCAGCGACGAAAACACGCTCTGGACCGAGCAAGAGTTCGGGGACGCAGAGTTCGTGCTGGATTGCCGCCCGGCGAAACCGGCGCCGGGCCGGCCACCGGGACCGCCCCGGATCCAATTGCGAGGGGGACGCGGCCAGTCCGGCAGCGTGGCATTGGAGGGCACCGGTTCGGGCGACTACCGGCGGTTTGTCATCACCTTGAAAGGCCGCGAAGTCAGCGTGAAACGGAACGACCAGGAACTGCAACGCCTCACGCTGCCGACGGACCTTCCGGCACGCGGCGCGTTGGGTTTGCGGGACACCGGTGGTTCGGTGGAATTCATGAATCTGTTCGTGCGCACACTATGAAGCTGCGGCGCAGTTCTGTTTCTTGGGAGAATGCCAGGCTTAGTTCAACGACAGTGAGGCGGGGTGAAGGCAAGCGTGAAAGTTCGTAATTTTTCAGGTGAGAGGGTGAACCGCTAATCTCCGCTAATCTCCGCTAATGACAGATCCACTCGGCGTTCATTAGCGCTGATTAGGGCGCAAAAAGAGTGACCAGGTCATCCGCGCTCGAGACGAACCGGCCGTGGTCCAGCACCGGGACAAGTTTCCCGTCCTGCCATCGGCGCAAGCGGTAGAGCGTGCCGAAGAGAAAAGCCGGCGCCGCACCGCCCTGCCCTCCGACCAGTTCGCCGCCACGCCGGACATTGTCCATCATCCAGGCCAGGAGGCGCACGTGGTAAGGATTGCGTCGCACTTCGCCAACGTGGAAGGACAGCGCCGTCACCAGGTCAATCACGTCACGCTCGCTCGATTCGACCAACAGGTTCGGCGTGTCCATCGCCCCCCAGAATTCCGTCTCCACGGCCTCGCAGGAAAAGGCGCGCCCCAATTGACCCAGGGCATCGACGACCAGGTGGTGGGTCCCGATGTGGGTGCTGTTCCAATCATCGTCGTGCGGGAAGAAGATCACCCGGGGCGCTTCTTCGGAGAGGATTCGCGCGAGGCAATCCACCGCCTGGTTCCACTCTTGCGGATTCGTTTTCCGGTTTCTGAGATTGATTCCTTCGAGCCCATTGGGGCGCGTGCGCCGCAGGGTGAAGCCGATGTGGTTGCAACAGGCTTCCAGTTCCTTCCACCGCTGCGGCTGGCGCGCCCGGTTGCTGCCCTGGGTGACGGCCACATTGATCACGTTCCACTTCCGCTCGCGCAACAGGCGCAGGGGCAGGCCGCCAATGATCACTTCGTCGTCCGGGTGCGGCGCAAAAATGAGCGCGCGCGGCGCGTCCGGCGCAGGCTGACTCCTTGCCGGCGCGGGGAAACCGCCGAGCGGATAGTCATTGGCCTGCCGAAAAATGCGGGCGACGTCGGTGACAAAGGTCTCGTAAGGGTTCATGGGAAGCCTCCACGGTTTATTGACCGCGCCTTGGGACCATGAACCGCTTAGACTTGTAACTGGTAACTGGTAACTGGTAACTGGAAATTGAAAACAGGGTCACGCTCGGGATGGGCTTCTCCAAATCGCCAGTGACAAGTGACAAGTGACAAGTGACAAGTCGGTTCATGGGAAGTGGGAGTGGGAAGAGGGGGTCAGGGAACGGTTAAAAGGGTTAAATGGGCTGAGTGGCTTAAATGGGTTGAATGGCCCGAGGGCAGGAATGGGAGGGATCATGAAGCGATTCAGGTTATGGCACGATTGAATCCACTACCGGCAGACTGGCCGCGGCCATCGCCTGACCGTGGCGCTTTTCCGTTTCGCCGGGCATGTGGAAGGAAATGCTCGCCGCCAACTCGGGAAACTCGATGGCCAACACTTCCTTCGCTCCTTGCACGATGATCGCGCCCCCTTCGCCCGTGGTGACGCGTCCGAGGATGAGCAGATGCCTGATGTCGTAAAATTCGGCGTAATGCGCCACGGCGTAGCCGAGGTAGGTGCCGATGGTCTGATAGATGCTCGCCGCCCGCTCATCCCCGGCGGCCATGAGGCGCTGGACCGCGGCCAGTTTGGCCGGGAGCGGAAGCTTCGGGTCGAGGACAAGCCCGGCCTTTGGCATCAGGCGCCCGACACATTGTTGAGAAAAATATTGCGCGCCGCACCCGTAGTCTCCCGACCATTCGTCGACCGCCGACCGCGGATGATAATCAACCGGAGCGAAGGCCAGTTCATTGAGCCACGACGTGATGTTCCCTTCGGGGTTGACGTAGCCAACCGCCTGGCTTGAACCCAGTGCCATGCCCAGGACGGCATTGTCCTGGATCGACATCGACCCGGCCAGCGCCGTCACTTCGCCGTCGTTGACGACCTCCAGCGGGATGTTTTTCCAGGCCTGCCGGATTTCGAGAAACAAGGTCTTGACGCGCTGGTTGAACAACTCGTCCGGCACGCCCCGGAAGAGGGAGGCGACCTGCACGCGATTGTTCACATAAACCCCGGCGGAACTCCCCCCGATGGCATCGACGCGGGGCAAGTGCGCCGCCGCCTTCTGCAGCGAGTCCATGACCTGATCAAAATGCCATTGGGGATCGGAGTGCGCTCGCGGATCCCAGACCGTCTCCTCGCTGAACACCGTCTGCCCATCGATCACCGCGGCCACCTTCCGGTCACTCGCCCCCAAATCAAATCCGATGCGGCAACCGTTCAGATGCCGTCCGAGCGAGGCCGCGCTCTCGCGTGTCCCCGGCACTGCCTCCGCGGAAACCAGCGCCACCTCGAAGGGCTTCTCATAGATCTTCTGCCCCATGATTTCCGCGTCGAACCGGCCCCGGCTTGTCTCCCGGTAATGCGCCTGCAAACGGCGGCCGAGTTCTTCCGGTGCGCTGAAATACACTTTCCAGCCGCCGCGCGACCAGAGGAGAAACTTCAGCAGACGCTCCAGGTAAATAAAGTTCCCCGCCGCCATCGGCGCACGGGGATCCGCCACGAGCGTGTCCCACCGCGACACCGCGCCGTCGTTGCGTTCCAGGGCAATCCGGACCGGCACCGCGGAATTTCGCGCGCCCTGGCGAAAGGCACGGTTAGCCAGCACGGCGGGACGGAACTCCGGGTCCAGGACGGGGACGAGCCGTGGCGGAACGAGCGCCAAACCCTCGTGGTATGTGACCTGGTGGTTCAAGACTTGTCTCCCCATGCGCCCAACTACAACCGCGTCGGCGGACTCCAGCGGTTCTCGTGGAAAACGCGCGCAAACAGCCGCCCTGGCTGCGGCAGGGTAATGGGCCCCGAGTAGGGTTGAGCGCTGGCCGAAACCGCCCCACCCGGCGCGCGCGGATCCGTGCCGTCGAGCGTGTAGTAAATCCGCCCGAGGGACGAGGTGAGAACGATCGGGTGGTCGGTCGCCCCGGCGGAGCTGGGCCGGTTCACCTGCGGCGCGGTGACGAACTGCTGGTCAATCCAGGCGAGCCGCTTCTGCGTGAACTCCTTCACGTAATTGATCTCGTCCTGGTAGGTGCGTCCGACGTAATAATTGGGCCAGATGGTGCGGCCCAGGATCGGCCAGCGCTCGAAGTTGCGCGCGCTGGCCGGCCCGAGTTCAACCACCAACGCATCCATTCGCGCCACGATGTTGGAGAGACTGAGGACCGTCCCGCGCAGCTCGCTCCAGCGGTCGACGTAGCGTTGGCCGAAATCCGGATCTTCAAAAAGCCGCCGGAACCACGAATACTGGCTGTCGTCGAGCTGCGGCCAGTACCAATACTCCGGCATCCACCCCTGTTTGCCGTTGGCGTTCCCAAAGCTCAAGTTCCAATCCCAAATCGGCTGTATCTTGATCTTGCCTCCGCGGTCCTTCTGGAAAAACGTGCTGAAACGAAAGCCATCGATGTTTTTCGTCACCTCGACCATCAAGTGGTGGTCGATGAACGATGCGACGTCGAGATAGGCCGCGTACCCTTTGACCGGATCTCGGAAATCAGGACCGTACAACGCGTCTTCCAGTTCGTTCAAATGGTTGCGCAGCCAGGCTTGCTGCGCGGGGGTGATTTCACCAGCTTTTGGCTCGACGTAAAAAAACTCGCTGCCCCGCCCGGTGCGGAAGGTTTGGTCGTTCGCGCGGAACTCCCGTCCCCGCCACATCGGGCCGCGGGGCTGCGCCAATCCTCCATCCTGGGGAAAGCGGGGCAACTCGACGCGAATCCGCTCCCCGGTAGTGGGATCCTGAAATTCCTGGTACTGGCGCCCCCCGCCGGGCGTGCGCTCCGGCGGAAGGACCACCCACTTGCCGTCCGGAGTGAACTGCCCTTGCCCGGGCGCCGGTGGACGCGGGAAAGGACCGTCGGGCGGCGCCAGCACGGGTGGCTGCGGATCGTTCGGGCCGAAGATGGACTTGAATCGTTCCAGCACCGAAGGGTTGGCCGATTCCGCTCCCGGCATCGGGCGGAAGGGACCCCGGGAGGAGCTGCTGCGACGGGCTCCTCCAACTGGCGGCAAAAAGCCTCTCGGATCCGCCGGAAATCCCCCCGGACCAGTCGGGTAACCAGACCGCGATCCGGAAGGAGGGCCGAAACCGGTTGGCCGGCCATCCACCGTGGGGCTGACCTCCCCATAAGTGTCCCAGTGGTCCTTCTTGAAAATGTAGCCACCGGTGATGTTCGGTTCGGCATTGTCGTCCGGGCCAAGTTTCTGCACGTTCACGCGATTCTTGTCCCGTTTGATTTTTTCCTCCAACACGTAAACCCCCAGGTAATGGCGTCGGGTCAGCTTGCCGCCGACCTGGTTGAGGAACACCTCCACGAAACGGGTGCGCGACGCGTAGTGGCCCATTTGCCGGCTCAGGTCATAGGCCAGCACGTCGCGCAACAATGACTTGTCCGGATACGGCGCGTAGAGCACCCAGTCGCTTTCCTTGGGGAAACCAAGCAGGGAAACCGGGCGCGCCTTGCCCGCATCGTCCCGCGTGCTGAGCCCGTAAGAGCGCTTGAGGTAACGCAGCGAAGAGTTGCCCCGCACGTGGACGTCGCTTCGACCGTCGAAGTCGGCTGGCTGCAAAAGCGAACTGCGCCCCTCGTGCGTGTCGATCAGCCGCACGGAAGCGGGAATCTTGCTTGCGTGCTCGATTTCCCGCCCAAAGGTGTTGATCAGCACCAGTGGCAAATTGCTCGTAAATCTCTCCAGGTCCTTGTCGAGCAACGTATAGGTTTGGGAAATGGTCGGGCCGGCCGCCTGGCTGGCCGCGAAGACACGCGCCTTGATCAAAGTCGTCGTCGTCACCGTCAAGGCGGTCCCGTAAACCTCCGATTTGGCAGAAGGTTCCGTGCCGTCCAGCGTGTAACGCACGACGGCGGACGGTCCGTCGGCCTGCAAGCTGACCTTAATCGCCTCGGTGAACACTCCCCCTTCGGGAACGAGCTTTGGCCATAAACCCGACGGGACCTTGTCCCGTGGCGGCTCCTGGTCGGTGGCAAATGCGGGGAGGGCCATTAACCAGGATGCGACCATCAGCCCGATCCCGCGGCGGTTCCGTTGGACGCGTGGCAACATGATGACTTATAGACGGCAGCGGGCTCGATTTTCCTCTTGGGAAATTGAGGCGGCGCAAGGGGATTTGCAAAACAATTCTTCCTCTCCAACCCACCTCTAACCAATTTGGCGGCTCCAATCCTTTGGCAAATTCGCGGTTGGCAGGACGGCTGCTAGGAACACTTCCAGTCACATGCACGACAAAGTGAAACCATTAAAAACCAATTCCAAGCTCAACCGCAACGACACGCACGGCTACGCGGCGATGGGACATCTCTTCCTCGGTCACAAGCTGCTCGATGAACTGAGAATTCTCATGAGGCTCTCCTCCGCCGTGAAGCGCGGCGTTTACTCCGGATTCGGCGAGAATCAGGAACAGGCGTCCTGACCAAGCCGCCAGCAGGGGATGTTTCCCGCCCGAGCCGGCGAACTGCCCGACTTGCCGCACGAGCTGTCTAATTTCTGGGCACTTTCTTCCAACCTCGGCGCGCGGACGGTCCCCGTCCGCAGCGTGTGACTAGCACTGGCGCGCCGGAACAATCCAAGATCTCAGTTCCAGGCGATGCGCTGCGGGCCGGGACGGCCCGCGCTCCTTGATCCGGCCGGCACGAAGCTCGTCTTCGTTTCAATTCTGATCCGCAATTCTCTCATCGCCCTGGCGCCTTTCTGCGCTTACGCTGCCCGGCGAAGATGACCGATGAGAATCAATTGCCGGGATCCGGCGAGTCAGCCCGCTTCGCGCGCGCCATCCGTCGCTTCGACGAGGAGAATGCCCGGGACCCGAACCTCGAGCTGGTTGACGGGATCGCTCGACCCCGCGAACTGGTCTACGCGCAACGCCTCTCGGACTGGGTCCTCAAGCTCTGCCCCGAAGCCTCCGAGCCACTGCGCCTGGCCGCCCGTTGTCAGCATCTCTGTCGCTGGATGATCCCGCGAAACCTCTATCCGCTGGACCGCCCCGGCTACCTCCGCTGGCGCGGCGACCTCAAGCAATTCCACGCGAACAAGGCCGGCGCCATTCTCCGGGAAATCGGTTACCCCGAAGATCTCGTCACCCGCGTGCAGGATTTGAATCGGAAGAAAAACTTTCCCAGGGACCCGGAGAGCCAGGTGCTCGAGGACGCGTTGTGCCTCGTCTTCCTCCAATACCAGTTCGCCGACCTCGCCGGTCGCACCGCCGCAGAAAAGGTGATCAATGCCCTGCGCAAGTCCTGGAAAAAGATGACTCCGGCCGCGCAAGCGGAGGCCATGAAACTGCCGCTCGAACCGCGCGAGAAATCCCTGTTGGACGCCGCGCTTGGCGCCGGAGAGCGGTAAACAACCCGGCCGGGCGTCCCGCCGGAATCGGAACGGTTCAACGCAGAAACTGCTTCACCTTCTCCGCTTCGTGGACGGGCGGCTGACACGCCGTGCCAGTGCACAAATAAACCGTCGGTTTCCCGCCTTCCGCGGGCAACGTTTTGGCGAATGACTCCACCGGCCCGTTCGTGCCCAGCACCACTTTGTTCGGCTGATAGACGGCATGGGCCGCCCGCAGCAAGCTCTGGCCGGCAGGAGCATTCACCGCGCCGGCGAGGACAACTCGTTTGGGTTCTTCCAGCCAAAAATCCAGGGCCAACAGCATGTAGGGAGCGCCCTGCGGCATCTGCTCAAGACGATTGGCGAAAAGGCGCAGACTTTTCTCCGCCGCTTCCCGAAAATCCTTCCGGTCGGTGATCGCGGCGAGTTTCAAAAGGCCCAGGATGGCGACGGAATTCCCGGAGGGTTCGGCGCCATCGATGTCTTCCTTGATCCGGAGAATGAGGTCGCTCGCCCCCGCCGCGCTCTGCCAGAAGCCGCCCTGCTGGGCGTCGTAGAACCTGGCCAGCATCGCCTCGCCCAACGCGATGGCGAACTCGAGATGCCGGCCATCCAGCGTCACCTCGTAAAGGTCGAGCACGCCGCTCAACAGGAAAGCGTAGGCCCCGAGCAACTGCGCGGAGTCACGCGCGCCGTCGCGCCAACGATGGAAGAGTGTCTTGCTGGAGGCCTCCCAGAGTTTGCCCTGGAGAAAGGCGAGGTTTTTCTCGGCCGCCTGGCGATACTGGACTTCGCCCAACACGGCCGAAGCCCGGGCCAGCGCGCCGAGCATCAACCCGTTCCAAGAGGCGAGAATTTTGTCGTCGAGATGGGGACGCACCCGTTGCGCGCGCGCCCGAAACAGCTTTTCCTTCGCCGCTTTCAGCAAGGCCTCCTCGGTGGAAGACATCTTCGGATCGACCAGGCTCAGGACATTCTGATTCTCCAGCGGTTGCGGGTCGCTGTGATCGACAAAGTTCCCTTTCCCGGTCACGCCCAGCACGCGCACGACCACTTTCAATTCCTCGCCGGTCAGCAACCGGGACAACTCCGCGAGGGTCCAGCAGTAGAACTTTCCCTCCTTGCCTTCGCTGTCGGCATCTTCCGCCGAATAGAAACCACCCTCGGGATGCATCATGTCGCGCAGCAGGTAGCGCAGGACATCCCGCGCCACCTCGGCATAGCGCTCCTCGCCGCTGACGAGGTAGCAGTCCAGGTAGAGACCGACCAACTGCGCGTTGTCGTAGAGCATTTTCTCGAAATGCGGCACGAGCCATTGGGCATCGACCGAGTAGCGGGAAAAGCCGCCGCCGATTTGATCGTGGATGCCGCCAGCCGCCATCCGCTCGCAGGTGTGCAGCACCATTTTCACCGCTTCCCCGTCCTTGGCGCGAACCCCGTAACGCAGCAGGAACGCCGGATGGCTGGGCGAAGGGAACTTGGGGGCGCCACCCCAACCGCCATGCTTGGGGTCGTAGCCCTCCTGCAAAACGCGGCCCGCCTTGGTCAGGACCGCGCTGGTCAGGATCAGCCCGGGGCTGTTCTGCCGGGCCGTCAATTCGAGAAGTTTTCCGTGCAGGTTGACCGAGGAATTGGTCAGTTGTTCCCGCTTGGTCTGCCAGGCTTGTTCAATTTGCTGGAGCACCTGGAGCAGGCCGGGCCGGCCGGCCTTGCCCACTGGAGGCCAATAGGTGCCGCCGTAAAATGGCTTGAGGTCCGGAGCGAGAAACACGTTCAGGGGCCAACCTCCCTGGCCAATCATGGCCTGGACGAAGGTCATGTAGATCCGGTCCACGTCGGGGCGCTCTTCCCGATCCACTTTGATGCTGACGAAATGCTCGTTGAGATAGCGGGCCACTTCCTCGTTCTCGAAGGATTCCCGCTCCATCACGTGACACCAGTGGCAGGTCGAATAGCCGATGCTCAGGAAGATCGGCTTGTTCTGCCGGCGCGCCGCGGCGAAGGCTTCCTCGCCCCACGGATACCAGTCCACCGGGTTGTGCTGGTGTTGGAGCAGGTAGGGTGACTTCTCCCGGGCCAGGCGGTTGGTAGGCGATTGCGCGGAGAGGGAATTCTTAGCCACAGCGGTTTGCAGTTGAGGTTTCGTCTCCTGGCCGGCGTCCACTCGAAAGCCCAGCACCAGGCCGGCCATGAACACAATTCTCGTCATGAGACAACGCGCACCATAGGACGCCGGAGCCCGCCGCGCAAAGGGAAAGCGCGCAAAGTGCGAAGCCCGCGGTCCATGGAAATTGGCGCCGGGACATTTTTGCTTCGTCACCCGCCGGGCTCTTGCCTAACCTTGACCCGTGGCGAGTGAGCGACCATGGAAAATCGAGGCCGTCCTGCTGATCGGCGCAGGGTTGATGATCAGCCTGACGCTGGGCATGTTCGTTTCGGCGATCCTGCGCCAATTCGGGCCCGGCCTCACCCTGGCGCAGGAGAAGTTCTACGCCTTTGTCATCAGCAGTGTCAGCTTCCAAGGGGCGGGGCTGGCCTTGACCCATTTTTTTCTCAAGCAGCACGAGCTCACCTGGGCGGAATTCCTGGGTTGGAAGGATGCGAACCTGCGCAAGGCCGCGCTGCTGGGTCTGTTCGTTGCCGCCCTGGTCATTCCGATGACCCACCTGCTCAACCAGCTGGCGGCCATGCTCATCACCCTCTTTCAGGGAACCCCCGAGGTGCAGCCCACCATGCAGGTGCTGCAATTGTCCGTGTCGCTCGGGCAACGCATTTGTTTCGGGGCGGCTGCCATCCTGGTGGCGCCGGTCGTCGAGGAGATTCTTTTTCGGGGCATTCTTTACCGGACCATCCAACAGCTGGGCTACCCGAGGCTGGGCCTCTACGGCAGTTCGCTGCTCTTCGGGGCCATCCATGCCAACCTCATGACCCTGATCCCGCTGGCCTTTCTTGCGGTGATCCTCGCCCTGCTCTACGACAAGACCAATAACCTCATGGCTCCCATCCTCGCCCACTCGATCTTCAACGCCGTGAACTTTTTCTACTTCATCTTCTCGCGACCATGAATCGGCCCAGGCGCACGCCTCCTTTGACCCGGTGAACGAGTTCGAACTCATCCAGCTCTTGACCCGCTCGCTGCCCGCCAACCGCTCCGTCGTCACCGGCGCGGGCGATGACTGCGCCGTGCTCGACCTGGGTCTGCCGGATCGATTTCTCCTCTTCAAAACAGATGCGGTCGTCGAAGGCATCCATTTCACGCGCGAAACCGCGCCGGAGAAGGTCGGGCGCAAGGCGCTCGCCCGTTGCCTGAGCGACGTCGCCGCGATGGCCGGCACACCCCTCGCGGCGCTGGTCACCCTCGCGTTGCCCAACGACTTCACGGTGCCAACCGTCGAAGCCATCTACGCGGGCATGAACGCGCTGGCCCGTCAGCATCACGTCGCCATCGCCGGCGGCGAAACCACCACCAACCCGGAGCGTCTCCTCCTCTCCCTCGCCCTCGTCGGCACGGTCCCCAGAACCCAATGCCTCCATCGGTCCGGCGCCAAACCGGGCGACGCGATTTTCGTCACCGGACAGCTTGGCGGTTCCCTCGGCGGCCGTCATCTCGAGTTTGAGCCGCGTCTGGCGGAAGCACGCTGGCTGGCGGAGCACTTCACCATTCACTCGATGATCGACCTCAGCGACGGGCTGGCCAGCGACGTGCGGCACCTGCTCCAGGCCAGCCAGGTCGGAGCGGAATTGCGCAAATCCTCCATCCCCATCAGCCTGGCGGCCAAACGCCGCGCCCGCACCGAATCCGCCACCAAGTCTCCTCTGCTCGCCGCCCTGACCGACGGGGAAGACTTCGAACTGCTCTTCACCCTCGCCGGCCGCGACGCCGTGCCGCTGCTCGACCTCTGGAAGAAACAATTCCCCAACCTGCCTCTGACTTGCATCGGCAAAATCACCGCCGAGCCCGGGCTCAAGCTGCGCGACAAGGACGGCGTGCGGCCACTGACCGCTCATGGCTACATTCATTTCGCATAGCCCCGAGGAAACCACTGCGCTCGGCGAACAGTGGGGCCGCCAGGCCAAGCCCGGTTGGGTGATCGGCCTGACCGGCGACTTGGGCGCGGGCAAGACGCATCTGGTCAAGGGCATCGCCCGGGGGTTGGGCATCACCACCCCGGTTCTGTCGCCGACCTTCACTCTCGTCCATGAATACCACGGCGGCCGGTTGCCCCTCGCACACCTCGACTTGTATCGCCTCGACACCCGCCCCGCCATCATCCGGGCCGGCTTGGAGCCCTACCTGCTCAAACCGGCCGGCGTGACTGTCGTCGAGTGGATCGAGCGGTGGCTGGATCCCTCGGAAATTTCCCGGGCCGAATCCGGCCCGCGCTGGCGCTACGTGCGCATCGCATCGGTCAATGAAACCGAACGCCACTTCCAGTATGAAGATTCTGGCGTTTGAATTCTCTTCGGATCGACGCAGCGTGGCCGTGGTCATCGCCGGCCAGGTCCGCGGCCGGGCGGAGCAGACCGGCGGGCGCGCCGCGCGGGCTTTCGGCTTGATCGAACAAGCACTCCTCGAGGCGCGGCTGGAGCGCGAGGAAATCGAGTGCCTCGCCGTGGGCCTCGGGCCCGGCTCTTACACCGGGATTCGGGCCGCCATTGCCATTGCCCAGGGCTGGCAACTGGGCCGCGCCGTGCCATTGCTCGGCGTCAGCACGGTGGAAGCGCTCGCCGCCCAGGCGCAACTCGCCCGCCTGCTCGGTCGCATCCACGTGCTGATCGACGCCCAACGCGACGAGTTTTACCACGCCGTTTATCAGATCGAGACGCACCAGCGCCGCGTGCTTGAACCGCTCCGGCTCGCCACCTTCGATCAAATCAGCGCCGTCGCCGGTTCGGGCGAATGCCTCATCTGCCCAGACCTGGTCCCGCGCTTCCCCGGAGGCCGAATCCTCTGGCCCGACGCGGGCACGATCGGCCGGCTGGCCTCCGCGCGGAGCGACTTCGTCACGGGCGACAAGCTCGAGCCGATTTACCTGCGCGAAACCAGCTTCCTCAAAGCCCCGCCCCCACGCGTCCTGGATTGACTCCGTGAAACCTTCTCCTCGCTGCTGGGCCGAAGTCGATCTCGAGGCGCTCCGGGGCAACCTCGCCTGGATCCGTCACCGCGTCGGGCCGCAGGTCAAAATCCTCACCGTGGTCAAAGCCGATGCCTACGGCCATGGCCTCAAGCAAATCGCCGCGCTGCTCATGCAAAGCGGCACCGACGTTTTCGGCGTCGCCAATCTCGCGGAGGCCCATGCCATCCGCGCCGTCGGCAAAGGCTGGCCGATCCTCATGCTCGGCGCCTGTCTGCCGCACGAAATAGAGTCCGCGGTGCGCGATGACGTGCGTCCCACCATCTCCTCCCTGGCCGAAGCGCGCGCCTTCAGCGCCGTCGCCACACGCCAGCGCAAGATCGTGCCGGTCCATGTCAAAGTCGATACCGGCATGGGCCGGCTCGGGATCGAAGCAGCCGGGGCAGCCGACCTGCTGCGGGCGATGGCCGAGCTGCCCGGCCTCACCTTGGAAGGCCTCTACACGCACTACGCCTCCGCGGAAGACGACGCGAAGTTCTCCCGGGATCAAGCCGCGCGTTTCCAGCGCCTGCTCGCCGAAGTCGCCCGGGCCGGCATCCGCGTCCCGCTCCTCCACGCCAACAACAGCGCCGCCTTGCTGCACGCGCCGGAAACCATCTTCAACCTGGTCCGTCCCGGCCTCCTGGTTTACGGCGTACTGCCGCAGGGACAACGCACCGATGCTTCGAGGTTCGAGAATTATTTGCAGCCCGCTCTCGCCTTCAAAGGTCGCGTCAGCCTGGTGAAGGAAGTTCCAAAAGGCGCCTCCTTGAGCTACGGCCGAACCTTCGTCGCGCCGCGGCCGATGCGCGTGGCCACGCTCACGGTCGGCTACGGCGACGGCTACCTGCGCGCGGGCAGCAACCGCGCGCGGGTCTTGATTGGCGGACGCCGCTGCCGCGTCCTGGGCCGCATCACGATGGATCAAACGCTCGCGGACGTTTCCCGCATCGCCACGGTGGCTCCGGGCGACGAAGCGGTGCTGATCGGCCGGCAAGGCGCGGAAATCATCACCGCGACGGAACTGGCTGCCTGGTGCCGCACCATTCCCTGGGAAGTCCTGACGGCCATCACCTATCGGGTGCCCCGGCTCTACCGCGGAAGCCAGGCCGCCTGAAGGTGATTGCGGATTGCGGATTGCGGATTGCGGATTTCTTTTGGTCGCTTGCGTCCTTTCCGTCCCCGCTCACCCCGACAAACGAAGAATAAGCAATCCGCAATCCGCAATCCGCAATCCGCAATCCGCAATGGCTCAGTATCGGTAGTGTTCGGGTTTATAGGGCCCGTCCAGCGGAACGCCCAGGTAGTCGGCTTGCTTCTTGGTCAGCTTGGTCAGCTTCACGCCAATCTTCTCGAGGTGCAGGCGGGCGACTTCTTCGTCGAGTTTCTTGGGCAGGCGGTAGACCCCGATTTTGTACTGGCCCTTGTTCTTCCAGAGATCGATCTGAGCCAGGACCTGGTTGGAAAACGAATTCGACATGACAAAGCTCGGATGGCCGGTGGCGCAGCCCAGGTTCACCAGGCGGCCTTCGGCCAGGATGAAGATGCAGTGGCCGTCCGGGAAGGTGTACTTGTCGTACTGCGGCTTGATGTTCAGTTTCTTCACCCCCTTGGCGGAATTGAGCCGGTCCATTTGGATCTCGTTGTCGAAATGGCCGATGTTACAGACGATGGCCTGATCCTTCATCTTCTGCATGTGTTCCAAGGTGAGGATGTCGCAGTTGCCTGTCGTGGTGACGTAAAGATCGGCGACGCCGAGGGTATCTTCGACCGTGGCCACTTGGAAGCCTTCCATGGCCGCCTGCAAGGCATTGATGGGGTCGATCTCCGTGACGATGACCCGCGCGCCGAAGCCGCGCAGGCTGTGAGCGCTCCCCTTGCCGACGTCTCCATAGCCGCAGACGCAGGCCACCTTGCCCGCGATCATGACGTCGGTGGCCCGCTTGATCCCGTCGGCCAGCGACTCGCGGCAGCCGTAAAGGTTGTCGAATTTCGACTTGGTCACAGAGTCGTTCACGTTGATCGCCGGCACGAGGAGTTTGCCGGCTTGAAGCATCTGGTAAAGACGATGCACGCCGGTGGTCGTCTCTTCGCTCACGCCCGCCCAGTCTTTGACGATTTTGTGCCAGAAACCGGGACGTTCCCGCGCCACTCGTTTGAGAAGGTTCTTGATGACTTGCTCTTCGTGGCTGCCACTGGGGCTGTTGACCCAGGGGTCGCCGCCTTCCATTTCATGTCCTTTGTGGATGAGCAGCGTGACGTCGCCCCCGTCGTCCACGACGAGTTCCGGACCGAGTTGACCGGGGTGGGTAATGGCGTCGAGGGTGCAATCCCAATATTCTTCGAGCGTTTCGCCTTTCCAGGCGAACACGGGCACGTTGGCCTTGGCGATCGCGGCGGCGGCGTGGTCCTGGGTGGAGAAAATGTTGCAACTGGCCCAACGGACCGACGCGCCCAACGCAACGAGCGTCTCGATCAGAATCGCCGTTTCGATCGTCATGTGAAGCGAACCGGTCAGGCGCACGCCCTTGAGCGGCTTGCTGGCGGCATATTTTTTCCGGATCGACATGAGCCCGGGCATCTCCTGCTCGGCCACTTCGATGGTCTTGCGCCCCCAATCGGCCAGGCTGAGGTCCTTGACTTTGAAGTCCGCCGGGCCGTTGCCGTTCTTGGTCGCGAGCCGGTTCTTGGGAAGTTTCAAAGTAGTCATATATTCAGTTCGTCAATGGGGTGAGTCAGAGGGTTGTTGAAGCGTTGATTGGTTAATTGGTTGAAGCGTTGAAGCGTTGAAGCGTTGAAGCGTTGAAATGTTGCAGCGGGTTGGTGTTCACGGGTGGTCACTACTTAGCCTTTTAACGATTCAACGATTTAACGATTCAACGATTTAAGGATTCAACGCTTCAACGCCTCCCGAGCCTTATTTCACCGCCCGTTTCAAAGCCGCGGCCTTGTCGGTGCGTTCCCAGGTGATGGCATCCAGATCGTCCACTTTGCCGAAGTGACCGTAATTGGTCGTCTTCGAATAAATGGGCCGGAGCAGGTTGAGTTGCTTGATGATGTCGGCGGGCTTGAAACTGAAGACTTGGCAGACGGCCTTCTCGATGGCTTCGTCGCTGACTTTGCCGGTGCCGAAGGTGTTGACGCAGACGCTGACCGGATCGGGATAGCCAATGGCGTAGGCGAATTGAATCTCCGCGCTGGTGGCCAGGCCGGAGGCCACGATGTTTTTGGCGACGTATCGACCCATGTAGGCCGCGCTGCGATCGACTTTGCTCGGATCCTTTCCGGAAAACGCTCCCCCGCCATGACGGCCCATGCCCCCGTAGGTGTCGACGATGATCTTGCGACCGGTCAACCCGGTGTCGCCCTGGGGACCGCCGACGACGAAACGGCCGGTGGGATTGATGAGAAAGCGCGTCTTTTTATCGAGCAGGTTTTTCGGCAGCATCTTCTTGACGACTTCTTCGATGCAAAATTCCTGGATGGTGCGGTGTTTTACCTCGGCGCTGTGTTGGGTGGAAATGACCACGTTGGTGATGCGCACCGGTTGGTCGTCCACGTATTCCACCGAGACCTGGCTCTTGGCGTCGGGACGCAGCCACTGCACGCGGCCGGACTTGCGGATGCGCGTCAGTTCGCGTCCCAGCAGGTGGGCGAACATGATCGGAGCCGGCATCAGTTCCGGGGTTTCGTTGCAGGCGTAGCCGAACATCAATCCCTGGTCACCGGCTCCCTGCTCCGCTCTCGCCTTGCCGACCGCGGCCTTGGCATCGACGCCTTGGGCGATGTCCGGTGACTGCGACGTGATGGCGTTCATGATGAGCACCTTGTCGGCGTGGAAAACATCGTCGTCGTGGGTGTAGCCGATCCCACGAATGGATTCCCGGGCGATGGCATTGAAGTCGAGCTTGGCCTTGGCCGTGATCTCCCCGCCGACGACCACCAGATTGCTCTTGGCGTAGGTCTCGCAGGCCACCCGACTGTATCGGTCCTGGGCCAGGCACGCGTCGAGGACCGCGTCCGAAATGGTGTCACAGACTTTGTCCGGGTGGCCCTCGCCGACCGACTCGGAGGAGAAGATATAGTTTTTGCTCATGCAGATTGGATTGGCTATCCCGAGATCAAAGTTACATATTGACGCATCAAGATGCGAAGATATAATGCCTTGCTTGTTCGTCAACACGGATTTTCAAAAAGTTGTTTCCGGAGCTGTCCCGATCCATCCCGAGCGGGTCCGCCCAGGTTGGGGACCCGGGAGGGGCCGGCGAATGTTTGAAACCACGGCCCAGCGGGCTTCCCCGGCGATGGCTTGTCCATGTCCTCGACCCTGAAATCCCTCCGCGCGCTGGCTGACTCGACGCGACTGCGCATCATCGCCCTGCTCGAGAAGGACGAATTGTCCGTCAACGAACTGCAGGAAATCACGCACATGGGCCAGTCCCGCATCTCGACGCACCTGGGGCTGCTGCAGGACGCGGGGATGGTGCAGTCGCGCCGCGAGGGCAAGCGGACGTTTTATCGCTTGAGCCTGGACGCGGACGCAAGGGCGCGCGAGTTCATCGCCGTCGCGGTGCGCGGGGCCAGGGAGATGGCGGAACACGCCTCGGACCAGGTGAACCTCAAGAGGATTCTGGCCCGGCGCAGCGACCAGCAGCAACTTTACTTCAACCAGATCGCCGGGCGCTTCGATCGCAGCTACGGCCCGGGCCGCTCCTGGCAGGCGTTTGGGCAGCTGCTGCTGCGCCTGTTGCCGCCGCTGGTCGTGGCCGACCTGGGCGCGGGGGAAGGGTTGCTGAGCGAATTGCTCGCGCGCCGCTGCAAGAAGGTCATCGCGGTCGATAACTCGGAAAAGATCGTGGCATTCGGGGCGGCCAAGGCGAAGAAGAACGGGTTGAAGAACCTGGAGTTTCGCCTGGGGGATTTGCAGGAGCCGCCGATTGAGCCGCAGACGGTCGACCTGGTGGTCCTGAGCCAGGCGCTGCATCACGCGCAGGAGCCGGCCAAATCCATTGCCGCGTGCCATCGCATCCTCAAGTCCGGCGGCCAGATCATGATCCTCGACCTGCTCCAGCACCAATTCGAGAAAGCCCGGGAACTCTACGGCGACCGGTGGCTCGGTTTCGCGGAAAGCGATTTGCATCGTTGGCTGGAGGGAGCGGGATTCAAAAAGATTGAAATCAGCGTGGTCGCGCGCGAGGAACAACCGCCGCATTTCGCGACCCTCCTCGCGGCGGCAGAAAAGTGAGCGAGGGCAAGCGGGCGCAAGTGTGCGCAAACCCTGCTTGAGCCTGGCGATTGCGGGTGGCATTCTCCGCGCGCATGAACCGGATCGTCGAGCGCTTTGCCCGGCTGCAGGAAGAGAAGCAGAAGGGCTTCGTGGTCTACATTGGCGCCGGGGATCCGGACCTCGAGGCCACGCGGCAACTCGCCCTCGCCTTCGACCAGGTGGGGGTCGATGTGCTCGAATTGGGCGTGCCGTTCAGCGATCCGCTGGCCGATGGGCTGGTCAATCAACTGGCCGCGCAGCGGGGCCTGCAGTCCGGCACCACGCCCGCCAAGGTGCTGGAAACCGTCGCCGGCATCCGCGCGCAGTCGTCCATCCCGATCGTTCTTTATCTTTACTTCAACCTGGTCCACAAAGTCGGCCTGAAACGCTTTATCGCCGATGCCGCCCGCGCCGGGGTCGATGGGTTGCTCGTGCTGGATTTGCCGCCCGAGGAATCGGGGAATTACGAAGCGCTGATGGGCCAGGCCGATCTAAGCGTGATTTACCTGGTGGCGCCGACCACGCCGGAGGCGCGCATCGCGCGGATCGTCAAGCGCGGCACCGGCTTCGTCTATTACATTTCGCGGGAAGGCGTCACCGGCATGCAGGATAAGGTTTCTGAAAGCATCGGCCTGATGACCGCGCGGATTCGCCAGCAGACCGACCTGCCCATCGCCGTGGGCTTCGGGATCTCGAATCCCGACCAGGCGCGGCTGGTCGCGGCGCACGCCGAGGCCATTGTCGTCGGCAGCGCCGTCGTCCACCAGATTGCCCAGCACGGCCAAAGCCCGGACCTCGTGCCGCGGGTCACGGCGTTTGTCAAAACGCTGGTCGATGCCATCCGGACCTAGCCTATGAATGCCCGACCCGACAGCAAAGACCGTTTCGCGATCATCATGGCCGGCGGGCGCGGAGAACGCTTCTGGCCGGTGAGCCGGCAGGCCACGCCCAAGCAACTCCTGGCCTTGCTCGGCAAACGATCCTTTCTGCAACAGGCCGTCGAACGCGTCCAGCCGCTCGTTCCCCTCAAGAACCTGATCGTCATCACGAACGCCGCCCAGGCCAGCGCGGTGAAAAAGCAACTGCCGAAATTACCGAGAGAAAACATCATCGCCGAGCCGTGCGGACGCGACACCTGCGCCGCGGTCACGCTCGGCGCGGCGCTGGTCGGCGCGCGCTCGACCACCGGGGTCATGGCCGTGTTGCCAGCGGACCATGTCATCCCGGAGGAGAAAAAATTCCAGCAAGTCCTGCGCGACGCCTTCGACCTCGCCGGCCGGGGCCAGGTCATCGTCACCATCGGCATCAAGCCGACCGAACCGGCGACGGGCTATGGCTACATTCACGTCGGCGAACCGCTCCCCCCGCCGCAAGGCGTGAAGTCCTACAAGACGACCTTCTGCAAAGCCGAACGCTTCGTCGAGAAGCCGCACTTCGAGAAAGCGCTCGAATACGTGAACAGCGGCCGTTACCGCTGGAATGCCGGCATGTTTCTCTGGTCATTCGTCACCCTGACCAACGGTTTGGAGATGCATCAAAAGGAAATGGCCGAGGCCTGCCAACGCTGGTTCAAGGTGGCCTGGACACCGAAACTGGCCCGGACCCTGGCCAGGGACTATCCGGCGCTGAAGAAGATCTCGATCGACTTCGCGCTCATGGAACAGGCACAGAATGTCGTGGTCGCCGCGGGCGATTTCGCCTGGGATGACCTGGGTTCCTGGACCGCCCTGGGCCGGCATCTCAAGGCCGACCCGGAAGGCAACTGCGCCGCCGCCGATTTCATCCACGTCGATGCCGCGCGCAACATCGTCTTCGACGCCCGCACGCGGCAACGCACTCCCATCGCGATCGTCGGCCTGCGCGACTCGATTGTGGTGATGGCGGATGATTCCACGCTCGTGGCCCACAAAAGCCAGGCACAAAAAGTCAGGGAACTGGTCAGTCGCCTGGCGGCTGACCCAAAATACCGGAGGCTCGTTTGATCCCGCTCCGGCCCAGGCGCGCGGACGGCCCCGTCCGCAGCGCGTGACCGGGACTGGCGGCGTGGAACACCCTGGCGCCTCGGCTCCGGCCGTTGCGCTGCGGGCCGGGACGGCCCGCTCGCCCCGGGGGGGCGCGGACGGTCCCCGTCCGCAGCGTGTGACCGGGACTGGC
>WNGF01002298.1_pt1 | contig 34333 bp, 29 predicted proteins | sample 5400641 | NCBI WGS metagenome assembly WNGF01 (sample SAMN13153371, study PRJNA577476) | soil metagenome | isolation source: 80 cm soil or saprolite under grassland replicate 2 | place: USA:California | collected 2016-06-15 | reverse complement strand
GCCTGGTTCGCGCTCTTCTGCAGCGTCGCGGCGTTCGTACTGTTCCTCATCCCGCGCACGCGGAAGAGCTTCGTGACGCTGAACCTCGGCTGCCTGCTCATCTGGGCGGGCGTCTACATCGAGAAGGGCATCGGCCTCGGCATCCCCGGCATGACCCCCGACACGCTCGGCCAGATCTACGAGTACCGGCCGACCGCGATGGAGTGGGGCGTCGCCGCGGGGGTCTTCGGGATCGGCTTCCTCGTCTTCACTCTGCTCGTGAAGATCGCAGTTCCGATCCTCGTCGGCTCTTTCCGGTCGGAGGGGGCCGCCTCCTCGCCCGCGCACGACGGCGAGCAGGCGAAGGTTGCCGCGCATTGACGCACAAGGAGAGAACCATGACGAAGATCCTGCTCGCCGCCGTCGCCCTGTCGCTCGTCAGGCCCGCGCTCGCGGCCGACACCGCCGCGCTCTTCGCGACGAAGTGCGCCGCCTGCCACGGCAAGGACGGTAAGGGGACCGCGGCGGGTAAGAAGATGGGCGCAAAGGACCTCGCGGAAGAGGTGAAGGAGCCCGAGAAGGAGATCGCCGAGGACATCGCGAGCGGCAAGGGCAAGATGCCCGCCTTCAAGGGGAAGCTCTCCCCCGAGGAGATCCAGGCGCTCGCGAAGTACGTGAAGGCGGGCCTGAAGTAGGATCGATCAGGTGAGCCGACTGCGACGACGCCGCTGGGCCGGCGTATAGGTTGGCGACCGCCCTTCTCGGCCTCGCTCCACGGCTCGAGACCGCGGTCCCGAGTCGGGCGCTTCTGAATCCGCGCCCTGACCCGAATGGGAACGCAGAACCCGTTCCCGTTCTGTGAAAATGGGACCGCCCATGCTGCGCACCGGCCAATCCGGCCGGGCTCGCGACGCACTGACGCCGCAAGGGAAAGGAACGATCCATGAAGCGACTCCTGTTCGCCATCGCCGCCCTCTCGCTCGCCGGGACCACCGTCGCCGCCGAGGCCTCGCAGCTCTACGCCGGGAAGTGCGGCGCCTGCCACGGCAAGGACGGCAAGGGGACGACCGTCGGCAAGAAGATGGGCGCGCCGGACCTCACGACGCTGAAGGACAGCGAGGCGGAGATCGCGGGCGTCATCTCGAACGGCAAGGGCAAGATGACGCCGTACAAGGACAAGCTCTCCGCCGATGAGATCCAGGCGCTCGCGAAGTTCGTGAAGGCCGGGCTGAAGTAGGCCCGTCGTGCGCGCCGCCGCCGGCCGCGCGGGCCGGCGCCGCGCCGCGGCGCGCGCTACCGCACGAGCGCCGCGAGGAAGTCCACCGCCCGCCGCTCCGCCCAGAAGCTCGGCCAGAACGGCGAGCCGGCGACGAACGCGACGTGGCCGCCGGCCTCCGTCGTCTCGAGCGTGACGTGCGGGTTCGCCCGCGCCGCCTCGACCGGGACGGAGGTCGCCGGCACCATCGGGTCGTCGAGCGCCGCGAGCGCGAGGAGCGGGCGGCGGACGCCCGCGAGGAAGCGCGCGGCCGAGCAGGTGCGCCAGTAGACCTCGGCCGACGGGAAGCCGTGGAGCGGCGCCGTCACGATGCCGTCGAACTCGGCGAAGGAGCGGGCGCGGGCCGCGGCGGACGCGTCGAACGTGCCGGGGAAGCGGCGCGCCTTCTCGGCCGCCTTTGACCGCAGGCGGCGCATGAAGCGCGCGCGGTAGACGGCGTTCCAGAAGCCGGGGCCGTCGATCGCGCGCGCCGATCGCTCGAGGTCGAACGGCACCGAGATGCCCACGGCGCCGCGCAGCTCGGGCGGAAGGTCGTCGCCGCGCTCGCCGAGGTACTTCACGACGACGTTCCCGCCGAGCGAGAAGCCGGCGAGGACGATGGGCCGCCCGGGCCGCTCCGCCGCCAGCCGGCGCACCACTTCGGCGAGGTCGCCCGTCTCGCCCGAGTGGTAGAACCGCGGGAGCCGGTTCGGCGTCCCCGAGCAGCTCCGGAAATTGAGCGCGAGCGCGGCGAGCCCGCGCGTGCGCGCGACCGCGACGAGGCCGCGGACGTATGGCGCGCGCGACGAGCCCTCGAGCCCGTGGCAGATGACGAGGACCGGGGCATCGTCTTCGATTGCGAGCGGAGGGCTCGGGGGGGCGCGAGCTCCGCGGAGGCGGAGCGACTGGCCCCCCGCGTAGCGATCCACGTCGAGGAAGTCGCCGTCGGGCAGCTCCCAGCGCTCGCGGCGGGCCCGCGGGCGGGGAAACGGCCGCGCGACCGACGCGAAGACCGTCATCGCGTGCGCGCCGCGCAGCCAGCGCGCGGGCGCGTACGCGTGCGGCGCCGGCGGCGGGACGCTCGCGGGCGGCGGCGTCGCGCGGAAGCTCATCGGAACTGCGGGTGACGCGCGACGCGCTCGAGCGCGTCCGGCGGCGCGTCGGGGGGGAAGGGCGCCGAGGAACGCCCGAGCCGCGCGAGCCAGCGGCCGTCGAGCGGGCGGGCGAGGAGCGACGGGTCCGTCGCCGCCGCGGTCGTCTCCTCCTTCGGTCCGGAAGGATCGCCCGCGCCGACGAAGAAGCCGGCGAGGAGGAGCGCGGACCGGGTCGCCGTCGCAGTGCTGTACGTGTAGAGCGTCGCGCCCTCCGCGCAGCGCGCACGCAGCGCCGCGAACGCCGCGAGCGTCCAGGCCTCCGGGTTCGCCTTCGGGGAGAACGGGTCCCAGAACACGACGTCGGCGCGCGCCGCCTCGAGGGGCAGCGTGTCGCGCAGGTCTCCAGCGACGAGGCGCCAGAGGACCCGCGACCCCTCGTGGCGCCCGCGCGCGAGCAGCTCCCGCGCGGCGTCCCGCGCTCGTGGCGCGAGCCCGAGCCGCGCCGCGCCCTCGTCCGAGGTGGCGAGGGCGAGCGCGCGCGGGTCGAGCTCGAAGCTCACGATCTCGAGGCCACGGCCGCCGTCCGCCCCCGCGTCCGCGGCGGCGAGGGCGGCGAGCGCGTTCGACCCGGCACCGAGCCCCACGTCGAAGAGGACGAGGCGGGGCCCGGAAGGTGCGAGCCGTTCGCGCAGGCGCGACTGCGCCACGTAGAGCCGCTCGGACTCGACGTCGGGGCCGATGACGGGGTGCATGACCTCGCCGAGGACGGCGTCGCGGACGGCGGGTACGCCGAGGGAGGTGAGGACGATCTCGTAGCGGTCGCCCCCCTCACCCCGGCCCTGTCCCCCCGCGCTGCGTGGGGAGAGGGGGACCGCGGTTGCGCTCGACTCCCGTCCACCCTCGCCTCCGCCGAACCCCCGCCCTGCGTTGTCCCCCCCGGACCTCGATGCTGCGTCTTCCCCGCCGAACCCCCGTCCTCCCTCGCCCTCGCGCAGGGGGGGAGAGGGTCGGGGTGAGGGGGCGCTCGGGCTCCCCGGCACCGCCCTCCGCCCCGGCGGCCGCCGCGACGCGTCGTGCTCGTGCCGGTCGACGGCCGCGAGCGTCTCCTTCGCGAACGCGGCGTAGCGCCCCTCGTCGATCGCCCTGCGCGCCGCGCGCATGAGCGCGAGGTAGTGGTGGACGTTGTGGACCGAGAGCAGGCGCGGTCCGAGCGGCTCGCGGCACTTCACGAGGTGATGCAGGTACGCCCGCGAGAACGTCCGGCAGGTCGGGCAGTCGCACGCAGCGTCGAGCGGAGCGTCCACGACGCGGTGCTCGCTGCGGGTGAGCCGGACGCGCCCCTGCCACGTGAAGGCGGTCCCCTGCCACGCCATCGTCGTCGGGATGACGCAGTCGAAGAGGTCGACCCCGCGCGCCATCGCCTCGACGAGGTCCGGCGGCGTGCCGACGCCCATGAGGTAGCGCGGCCGCTCCTCGGGCAGGAGGTCCGCGGTCCGTGCGACCACGTCGGCGCGCTCGGAGCGCGTGTCCCCGACCGCGAGGCCGCCGATCGCGAACCCGTCGAAGGGGTGCTGCGCGAGGAACCGGGCAGACTCCTCGCGCCACGCCGGCACGAGCCCGCCCTGCACGATGGCGAAGAGCGCCTGCTCCGCGTTCGTCCGCGCGGCGAGGCTCCGGAGCGCCCAGCGGTGCGTCCGGTCCATCGCGGCCCGGACCACGGCGGGCTCCTCCGTGGAGGGGAGGCACACGTCGAGCGCCATCATGACATCCGAGCCGATCGCCGTCTGGATCTCGATCGATCGCTCGGGTGAGAGCAGGTGGGCGCGCTGGTCCACGTAGCTCCTGAACCGCGCCCCCTCCTCGGTGACCGTGCGGTCTCCGGGGAGCGAGAAGATCTGGAACCCGCCGGAGTCGGTGAGCACCGGCCGGTCCCAGCGCATGAAGCCGTGGATGCCGCCGGTGCGCCGGAACAGCTCGGGTCCGGGCCGCAGGAGCAGATGGTAGGTGTTCGCGAGGATCATCTCCGCGCCGGCGGCGCGGAGATCGTCCGGCGTGAGCCCCGTCACGGACGCGCGCGTCCCGACCGGCATGAACGCGGGCGTCTCGACCACGCCGCGCGCGGTCGTGAGCGTGCCGCGGCGCGCGCGCGTCCCCGGGTCGCGGGCACCGGTCCGGAAGGCAAAGGTCATCGGCGGGAGGTCTCGAGTCCGCCAGGTCGTGTCGCTCGGCCGGGGCTTCGATCTAGCACGCGCGGGCGCTGCTCGCTGCGGGAGCCGAGCCGCGGGAGTGGTGCGGCCGCGGGTGCGGGCGGTTATTGGGGCGGCATGGCGCTCACGATCCGGCTCTTCTCCGACTTCGTCTGACCGTTCTGCTTCGTCGCGGAGCGGAGCAGCCTGGTCAGGCTGCAGGCGGAGCTGGACGTCGAGGTGGACTGGGTGGGGTACGAGCTCCACCCCGGGACGCCCCCCGGCGGCGTGCCGCTCTCCGAGTACCTGCCCGACCCGGACGCGATGCTGGGCTACGTGCGGACCTTCGCCGCGGGGTTCGGGATCGACGACCTCGCGCCGCCGCTGCGGCTCGCGTCGACGCGGCGCGCCCTCGCGGTCGCGCACCACGCACGCGAGGTGGGCCGGCTCGAAGCCTACCGCGTCGCCGCGTTCGACTCGTACTGGCGGCGGGGGAGGGGTCTCGAGTCCGAGGAGGACCTCGCGGCGATCGCGCGGGAAGCTGGGCTCGAGCTCGCCGCGGCGCTCGCGGCCTCGCGCGATCCCGCGGCGCTCGCGCTCGTGGACGCCGCGCGCCACGCCGCGCGCGCGGCCGGCATCACCGGGATTCCCACCTTCGACGTGGGCGAGGCGCGCATCGTCGGCTGCCAGCGTTACGAGCTGCTCGCGGAGGCGGCGCGCCGCGCCGGCGCCCGCCGGCGCGCCTGATCGAGCCGGCGCTGCGCTCAGGGCAGGACGCGCACCACCGCCGCGCCCGCGTCGGTCGCGACGTGGAGCGCGGGGGGGGCGACCATCCGGTCCACCTCGAGATCGAGTATCGCCCCGCTCGGCAGGCCCGGCACCGGCGTCGAGGTGCCGGTCCTCGGGTCGTAGAGGACCACCCCGGAGCCGAACCCTGCGAGCGCGACCCGGCCGTCGGGGAGACAGGCGACGTCGCGCACCGCGGCGCCGCCGAGGCCGAGCTGCGTCGCGGCGAACGTCTGGAAGCTCCGCCCGTTCCAGACTGCGACGGTGTCGCCCGTTCCGCTCTGCGGGCCGGACGAGGAGAACCAGACCCGCCCGTCCGGACAGACGGCGACGCCGGTCAGGTGGGGCGAGTCGCCCTCGCGGGCGACCTTGAACACGGGCTCGTTCTGGAATCCCTGGTCGTTCGCCGCGGTCGGGTAGGGATCGCCGAACGCGAGCACGAACGCACCTCCGTTGCGGTCGAACCACTCGCCCGGATCCGGCACCCAGCTGATGAGCCCCGCGGTCCAGCGGCCGGCGTGCCAGAGGTCGCCCTTCGCGTCCACGGCGAGGCCGGCCCAGTCCCCCATCCGCTGCGGCCCCTCCGACGTCGCCGGGCACGGACCGGGATCGCAGACGCGCGCGTGGAGGTGGTCGCCCATCCACTCGACGTAGGCGAGGTCGAACCACTCGCCGGGGCGGGGCATCCGGAACCGGTCGGGGAACAGGATCGTCACGCCGTGGTTCGTCCCCGTGTAGAGCGTGTGCGGGTGGACGAAGTGGTCGAAGGCGAGGCGCTGGATCGTCCGGTCGTGCCAGAACTCGGCGCCCTGCCGGTTCGCAACGAGATCTATCCGGTCCACGGTGACCGGGCCGCCCGGCGCGACCCGGACGCGGTCGAGCTTCCCGGTGTGGCGCGCCGGATCGCAGTAGTCGCCGAACCCCTCGTTCCCCGGCTTCGACGTGTCCTTCGGCGCGCACTTCACGCCGGGTGTCTCGTCCTGCCCGAGGTACCCGACGAACACCTCGTCGGGCCCACCGCCGACGATCTTCGTGATCGCGAACCCGGAGCCGGTCGAGAGCTCGCCGCCGCAGGGGTCGCCCGGGCCGATCGGGTGATCGTCGCAGTACCGGACGACGTTGCCGCCGAGGTGGAGGCCGTCCGCCGCGTCGAACCGGCGGAACGTCTTGTCGCCGGGCCGCAGCAGGTACAGCGCCGCGCCGGTTGCGACCCAGCGGTTCTGCGCCTCGTCCGTGGAGACGCCCACGACAGGCGACTCGAGGATGCCGTCTCCGCCCCCGTAGACGGCGTTCGCGACCGGCCATGGGCCTTGCGTACCGAATGCGATCTTGCGGGTACTCGCCGGGCCCGGGGCCGGGGAGCCGGACGAGCTCCCGCACGCCATCGCGATCGCAGCCGCCAGTGCGGCGATGGTCCGTCCCTGCACGAGTCCTCCCGCTGCGCTCCCCACTCCGAGCGCCCCCCGCGCCGACCGTTGCGAGCCGCGCGCCAGCGCGAGCCCGCGCAGCTTCCGCGCGGCCTGCGGCACGCCGACGCCACGGAAAGGGAAGCGCTGTTCCCAACCGGTGCTCGCGGTGGGTACCCTTCGATCGCCATGCCGCTCGTCTCCGATCTCCCGCCTCGCGTCCGCCTCGCCCAGCTGCCGACGCCGCTCGAGCCGTCGCCCCGCCTGGGGGCGCGCCTCGGTCTCGAGCTGCTCTACAAGCGCGACGATCTCACCGGGTTCGAGCTCTCCGGAAACAAGGCGCGCAAGCTCGAGTTCCTCGTCGCCGACGCCGAGGCCGTCGACGCGGACGTGCTCGTCACCTGCGGGGGCGTCCAGTCGAACCACTGCCGTGCGACGGCGTTCGCGGCGGCGCGGCGCGGGCTCGGTGCCGTCCTGCTCCTCAGGACGAAGGATCCGTCGTCGCCGCCGCCGCCCGAGGCGAACGCGCTGCTCGACCGGCTCGCGGGGGCCGAGCTCCGGTACGTCTCGCACGACGAGTACCGCCGCCGCGCCGAGGTAATGGAGGCGCTCGCGGAGACGCTGCGCGCGGCGGGGCGCCGCCCGTACCTCATGCCCGAGGGCGGCTCGAACGGGCTCGGCAGCCTCGGAGCGGGGATCGAGCTCGGGATCCGGCTCCTCGGCTGGCGCGGCGCGAGCGCGCTCGGCTTCGCGGTGTGCAACGACGCCCGCTACTTCCGCGACACCATCGCCGCGATCTGCGCCGACGCGCGCCGCCGCTGGCCGTGGCTCCCGGAGGTGGCGGCCGACGCGATCCGGGTGGACGATGGGTTCGTTGGGCCGGGCTACGCCGAGACGACCGACGCCGGGCTCGAGGTCATCCGGCGGGCCGCGCGCGAGGACGGCGTCCTCGTCGACCCCGTGTACACCGGCAAGGCGATGCTCGGGCTCGCGACGCGCGCCACGGAGCGAGTCTTGCCGTCGCGCCGCGTCGTCTTCGTTCACACCGGGGGCGCGTTCGGGACGTTTCCGTACGCCCGCTGGCTCGCACCCTGACCGCGCTTCCGGGTGCCGGTTCCACCCCCGGGGGTTATGTACCGGACGTTTCGCCGGCTGGTCCGGCTCGGTGGAGGGTCGCGATGGGCAAGGCGAAGCAGATCTCGGCGTGGGTGGACGATCGGCCCGGCATGCTCGGGCAGGTGGCGGACGCGCTCGGCGAGAAGGGGATCTCGATCCGCGCGTTCATGGCCGCCGTGATGGACGGAAAGGGGTTCATCCGCGTCGTCGTGGACCAGCCCGCCGCCGCAAAGAAGGTGTTCAAGGCGCACGGCTGGCAGACGGCGGAGGACGACGTCGTCGAGGTGACACTCGCGGACCGGCCGGGGGCGCTCGGGCGCGTCGCCGATCGGCTCGGCGCCGTCGGGATCAACATTCAGTACGCGTACGTGGGCACCGCGCAGGCGGCGAAAAAGGTGAATCTTTACTTAGCGGTCGAGGATGTGAAGGCCGCCGTCCGCGCGCTTCGCTGAGGAGCAACCGCATGCCGCAGTGCGGCAGAAGTGTTACTTTTTGCACGTGAGCCACACCGGACTCGTACTGACGGGAGGCGGGGCGCGGGCCGCGTACCAGGTCGGCGTGCTCCGGGCGCTCGCCGAGATCACCGGCCCCGGCCCCATTCCGTTCGACGTGATCGCGGGAATCAGCGCGGGCGCGATCAACGGGATCGTCGTCGCGACCGGGGCAGAGGACTTCCCCGCGGTCGCGGAGCGGCTCCGCAAGACCTGGGAGTCGCTCACGCCCGACCGGATCTTCAAGACGGGCGCGATCCGGATGGCGTCGATCGGATCGCGCTGGGTGCGCGACCTCTCCGCGGGCGGCCTCCTCGGGAAGAGCGGCATCAACTACCTGCTCGACTCCGCCCCCCTGAGGAAGCTCATCGCGAGCGAGATCCCCATCGGCAGGATGAGGCGCCACCTCAGGGCCGGGCGGCTGCGGGCCGTCGCGGTCTCGGCCACGAACTACCACACCGGCGCGGGGGTGACCTTCTTCGAGGGCGCCGCGGACATCGAGCCGTGGATGCGATCTACCCGGATCGGCGTCCGCTCGCGGATCACGCGCGAGCACGTGATGGCGTCCGCGGCGATCCCGATCTTCTTCCCGCCGGTCCCGCTCGAGGGGTCCTTCTACGGCGACGGCGTCATCCGGATGAACTACCCCATGAGTCCCGCGATCCACCTCGGGGCGGAGCGGATCGTGGCGGTGAGCGTTCGCCATCTCCGGCCCCCGTCCGAGGTCGCCGAGCGCGAGGCGCGCGCGAAGACCGACCGGCTGCCGCTCTCGGAGATCGCGGGCCTGCTGCTGAACGCGGTGTTCCTCGACTCGCTCGACTCGGACGCCGAGCGGCTCGAGCGGATCAACCGGACGCTGACGCTCATCCCGCGCGAGAAGCTCACGAGCAAGGACCTCGACGTCCGCCCGATCCCGGCGCTCGTGCTCCGGCCCTCCGAGGACCTCGGGCGGCTCGCGGCGGACGAGTACGAGCGGTTCCCCGGGATGCTCCGCTATTTCCTGAAGGGCATCGGCGCATCGGGTCACGCGGGTGAGGACCTGCTCTCCTACCTCGCCTTCGAGCCCATCTACGTGCAGCGCGTGATGGAGCTCGGCTACGCCGACACGATCGCGCGGCGCGACGAGATCGCCGAGTTCTTCTTCGGCGCGCCGCCCCGCAAGGTGCAGGCGCGCGGGTAGCGGCGCCGCGCGGCGCTCTACTCGAGTCGCGGCGTGAGCACGGGCGCGACGGTTCGCCAGGCGGTCGCGAGGAGCACCACCGCGCCGCCCGCGATCGCCCAGGGCCCCATCCGCTCCCCGGCGGCGAGGAACGTGAAGATGGGGTTCAGGACCGGCTCGATCAGGATGAGGAGCGACGCCTCGATCGCCGGCGTGCCGGTGACGCCGCGCGAGAAGCAGAGGTAGGCGAGGCCGAGCTGGAAGACGCCGAGATAGGCGAGGAGCGCGAGGTCCGCGGTCGTCGCGGCCGGGCCGCGCGACCAGACGGGGAGGGTGATCGCCGCGGCGAGCACGTTCCCCCACGCGAGCGCCGCCGGCCCGCGCTCGCGCAGCACCCGCAGCCCGACGATGGCGAGCGCGAACGCGACCCCTGAGACGAGTGCGGTCACGTTGCCGAGCGCCTGCCCCGGCGCGAGCTCGTCCACGAAGAACAGGCCGAGGCCCGCGCCGAACACCGGGATGGCGAGGAGCTCGCCGCGCGTCGGGCGCTCGCGCAGCAGCCACGGCGACAGGAGGAGCACCCAGAGCGGCGCCGTGTCCTGGATGAAGATGGCGTTCGCCGCGGTCGTGAGCTTCGTCGCGACGACGAAGAGGATGACCGTGACCGCGTAGGCGGCGGCGACGGCGAGGACGCGCCGGTCGGGGCGGGCGCGCGCGTCGCGGACGGCGAGGAAGAGGAACGCGGCGGCGACGAGCGAGCGGCCGCCCGAGATCTGCCAGGCGTCGAGGCCGCAGCTCTTGATGGCGGCGCCCGCCGTCGACCACAGGACGGCCGCGGCGAGGAGGAGGAGCCGGCTGCGGAGCATGAGGGCGACGAGCCTACGCCGTCATCCACTCGCGCAGCACGGCGTCGATCTGCGCCTCGCTGAGCTCGCCCTTGTCGGCCATTTCCTTGATGCGCTTCGTGATGGCCTTGAGCTCCGACTCGCCGAACGTGATCCCCATCTCGCGCGCACGGTAGGCGATCGCGTGGCGACCGGTGAGCCGGCTGCCGAGGATGAGGCGGCGCGTGAGGCCGAACGCCTCCGGCGGGATGATCTCGTACGAGCCCGGGTTCGACATCATCGACTTGAGGTGCATTCCGGCCTTGTGCGAGTAGGCCGTCTCGCCGGTGACGAAGTTGTTGAACGGGATCTCGACGCCGGTCACGCGCGCGACGAGCCGCTCGAGCTCGCGCAGCTGCCCGAGCCGGTAGCGCTCCGCCACCGCCTGCGGCTCGAGCGCGAACATCCGCGCGACGAATCCCCCGAGCGAGGTGATGCCGACCCGCTCGCCGATCCCGAGCACCGACACGTCCACGTGCGTCGCGCCGGCCGAGATCGCCTCGTAGGCGTTCGCGATCGCGCAGCCGGTGTCGTTGTGCGCGTGGAAGCCGATGTCGCACTTCACCGCCTTGCGGAGCTCGCGCACGAGCACGAAGACCTGGCGCGGGGTCGCGATGCCGACCGTGTCGGCGATGCCGATCCGCTGGACGCCGAGCTTCTCGGCGGCCTGGTGGACGGCGACGAGGTCCTGCACGTCCGAGCGGAACGCGTCCTCGGCCGAGAAGCGGACCTCGAGCCCCGCCGAGAGCGCGAGCTCGATGGGCGGCGCCATCGCGTCGATGATCTGCTGGATCGACTTGCCGTGGGACGACTCTCGCAGGATGCGGCTCGTCCCGAAGAGGAGCCCGATCCCGCGCACGCCGGTATCGAGCGCCGCCCGCACGTCGTCGAGCACGCAGCGCGAGTGGGTGATGACGCGCGCGCCGAGGCCGAGCTTCACGATGTGCACCGCGTCCCGCTGCGACTGCGGGGACGCCGCGGGCGAGGTCACCTCGACGTACTCGACCCCGAACGTGTCGAGCGCGCGCGCGATCTCGACCTTGTCCTCGGTGCGGAAGTTCGCCCGGGCGAACTGCTCGCCCTCGCGCAGCGTCGTGTCGATGAGCTTCCAGGTGGGCTTGGCCATGGCGGGCTATCCCTGGAGCTCGGGCCCGTCGCCGGGCGGTTGCGGTAGCGCGCCGTCCGGCGCGGGGGAGGCGGGCACGTCGCACACGAGGCCGCCTGAGGTCGGGTCGGTGCGGAAGCCGTACCGCGCCAGGTACTCCGGCTGGAAGAAGCCGGTCTCGAGCCTGTGGACCTCCCGCCCGGCGAGCCGCCGGAAGAACTCCTTCATGAGGCCGTCCGCGACCCCCTTGGCGCGGTGCTTGCGCGCCACGACGATCTTCTCCATGTGCACGCGGTCCCGCGCCACCTGCTTGTAGAACAGGCCGCCGATGACGGTCTCCCGCGCATCGAAGCAGAGCAGGAACTCGTGATCCGTCGTGAAGTTCACCTGCAGGTTCGACTCGTGGAACATGTGCAGGAGGCGCGCCACCTCCCGCGGCGACACCGGGCAACGGATGGTGAAGCGGTTGCCCTCCTCGTCCGTCTTCGCGACCACCACCTCCGTCACGTAGTGGCCGCCGGACGGCATGGTGATGAGCGCCACCTCGTCGGTGGGGGAGAGGTACCGGTAGGTGAGCCGCGCGAGGAAGTAGTCCTCCTCCGCCGTGGGGGTGATCGCCCCGCGCAGCGCGGCGACCGCCTCCTCGAGATCGAGGCCGCCTGCCGGGAGGTTGCGCGCGCGCAGCATCAGCCGGTCGAGCGCGCTCGCGAGCTCCTCGCGCGCGTCCGCGAACACCGTCATGCGGAAGAAGCGGATGCGCGTGTCGGGCCAGGCCTGCTCGACGTCGGAGAGGTGGTAGGTGCCCCACTGGTCGCCGAGCATCTTCCCCTGCGCCTCGATCGTCGCGGCGGGGTTCACGTCGAGCCAGCGGCGGTAGCGCCGCGCGGCGAAGTGGACCCGCTTCGGCGAGAACCCGCCGGCGCGGAGCTTCTCGAGGAACGTCTCGATCGCGACCGCGCGGCGCGAGTCCTGCGCCGACTCCGAGAGGAGCGCGACGCCGCGCTCGAGCCCGAGCGCCTCGACGACGGCCGAGAAGACGAGCGAGTCGTCGACGTCCCCCGCCAGCTCGGGGCGCGACGCCTCGATCCTCGTCACGAACGCCCGCTCGAACCGGTCGAGCAGCTCGTCGAGCGTGGCGCAGGGCGACCGGTCGGAGATGGAGACGAGCCGCGCGCCGGAGTGGTAGTCGTGCGACGGGACGATGAACGCCGCCGGCGAGGGCTCGCGGAGCGCGAGCCGCCGTCCGGTCCGGTCCCAGAACCGGACGTGCCCCTCGAGCGCGGTCCAGACGATGAAGGGCCAGAGCGACTTGATGCGCTTCGGCTCACCCTGCCGCACGAGTCGCGCGACCTGCCGCTCCACCGTGTCGCCGGGGATGAACTCCTCGGTGAAGATCCCCCACTCCGCGAAGTAGCCGCCGAACTGCTCGACGAGCGGCGGGACCGCGCCGGCCGCGAGGAGCCAGTTCACCTCCTGGCGCAGCTCCGCGAAGTTCATGTCCTCGGCGACGTTGATCGCGACGTCGAAGACCTCGTTCGCGCGGGTATGGATCGAGAGCCGGTAGACGCTCTTGCCGTGCTGCCGGCCGAGGAGCGAGAGGGCCGCGCCGCCCGGCGGGATGTCCGCGAGCGAGAGGAGGACGCCGCGCCCGAGCAGGAACACCGAGGCGCGGACGATCGTCGTGTCCTCGAGCGCCTGCAGCAGGTGGTGCTGCGCCGCGGGCGCGACGTTCGGGTCGAAGGCGAGGACGTCCTTCCACCCGTACTCCGCCCCGGTCTTCGGGTCGATCGCGAGCCGCAGGTTCGGGCCGATCCAGTTGGAGAAGCCGCGCCGGAGGCGATCGAGCTCCTCGCCGGCGCGCGCCGCGATCTCGGGGTCGTCGTGGAGCGTGAGCTGCGCGAGCGGTACCCGCGTCGGCGCGAACTGGAGCGGGTGGGCGATCGCGGTCGCCGAGACGAGCCGCATCGCCCCGACGACGAGGCGCCGGTCGGACGCGTCGCGCGGCGCGCGCAGCGCGTCGTCGCTCGCGAGGTGCGCGAGCAACGTGCTCATCTGCGCGTCGGTGATCCCACGCTCCGGGAGCGAGGCGAGATCGTCGTCGCGCAGCGCGAACGGGCCCATCCGGTCGAGGAAGCGCCGGAGCGTCTCGAGCGTCTCGGCGGGCTCCTCGTGCGGGAAGAGCAGGCGGAATGCGCGGCGGCGGATGTCCTCGTCGGGCGCGTCGGCGGAGCGGCGCAGCAGGGCGCGGCAGCGGCCGGCCCGGTCGGGGCGGTCGGAGCGGAGGCCGGCGTGGAGATGCTCGAGCGCGAGGCGCGCCTCGGGGCGCTCCGCGCGCAGCAGCTCGCCCGCCGCGTGGATCGACTGCGTCGTCGGGTCGGCGTCGATGGCGCGGAGCAGGTCCCACAGCCGGTCCGGCGCGGGCGGCACCCACAGGCGCGGGTCGAGCCGGACGTCGCCGCCACCCTTGCGCCGCCGCGACACGAGCGAGGCGAACGCCTCGTCGCCGATGAACCGCCGCAGCGCCTCGTTCCCGAGCCAGAGCGACGGGCGGGAGAGGAGCGCCCCGAGGTCGAACACCGCGCCCTCGGTGAGGTAGGCGAGGTCGCCGACCCGCGTCGCCCCGGGCGCCTCCGGGGTCGCGCCGACGCGCAGCGCCCGTTCGCCCGCCCGGAGCACCCCGCCCTGGATCGACACCTCGTGCTGGAGGACGCCCATCTCGCGCAGCACCCAGTTCGGGATGCGCAGGAACGAGCCGTCGAGCGGGAACGCGAGGTGCTTCTGCTCGTACATCCGGTCGATGAGGTCCTTCCAGCTCCGCTCCACCCCGTCGCGCTTGAAGGTGTGCTTGTGGGTGAGCTCGCCGTGCTCCAGGTCGAGCGCCCGCGGCAGGATCTGGAACGCCACGACGCGCTCGAACGGAGCGAGGAAGCGGTTCGCGCTCGCGACGAGCGAGGAGATGAGCTCGCGCAGCTGCTCCGGCGAGCGCCCCTCGACCTGGGGCGACGCCGGGTTCGGCCAGACGAGCAGGGTGTTGTACTCGCGGTGATCGCCGACGAGGAACGCCTGCGCGACCGCCTCGAAGTCCCGGAAGAGGTTCTCGACGCGCTGCGGGGCGATCGTCTGCCCCTGACGATTCTTGTAGATCTCCTTCTTGCGCCCGGTGATCCGGTAATGGCCGGCGGGGTCGATCGAGACGAGGTCGCCCGTGTGGAACCAGCCGTCCGGCTCGTGCCCGGTCTCCTCGCGCCCCGGCTTGAAGTAGCCGGGCGAGACGTAGGGGCTGCGGATGAGCAGCTCGCCGTCGTCCGCGCGGCGGCACTCGATCCCGGGCAGCGGCTGGCCGATGGAGTCGTCCACGTACTCGCCGGGCGGCGTCATGGTGACGCCGCCGGTCGCCTCCGTCATCCCGTAGCCGGAGCAGAGCTCGGTGCCGGCGGCGTGGAAGGCGCGGAAGACGTTCGGGTCGAGGTAGCCGGCCGCGGACAGGCCGGTGCGGAGCCGGCCGCCGGTGATGACGCGCAGATGGGCGGTGACCTCGTCGGGGTTCTCGTCCGAGCTCGCCTCCCACACCGAGGCCTCGTGCAGCTCCATCCACTTCTTCGGGACGGAGATGAAGACCGTCGGCTTCACCTTCTTGAAGTCCTCGAGCAGGGCGGACTGCGCGGTCGAGCGGGCGAACACGTACGTCGCGCCCCAGAACAGCGTGCCGGTGAGCTCGAGCCACCTGCCGAACGTGTGGTAGAGCGGCAAGTACGCGAGGAAGACGTCGCCCTCGTTCACCTCCGGCAGCGCGAACGCCCGCGCGAAGCGCTTCGTGACGACGTTCTCGTGGGTGAAGACGATCCCCTTCGGCTTCCCGGTCGTCCCCGACGTGTACATCACCGTCGCGACGTCGGTCGCCTTCACGCTCGCGGCGCGCGCGGCCCGCGCGTCGTCGTCGAACTCGGCGCCCTGGCTCACCATCTGCTCGAGCGAGAGCAGCCCGTTCCGCTCCGCCGCGTTGCGGGAGAAGACGACGATCTCCTCGAGATCCGGGAGCGCGGGGAGCGACGGCAGGACCTTCGCCACCTGCTCGTCGTCCGCCGCCAGCAGGACGCGCGCCCCGGAGTGCTTCAGCATGAACACGATCTGCTCGGCGACGGCGTTCGCCGGCAGCGGAAAGTCGACGATGCCGTTCGAGAGGCAGGCGAGATCGCACAGCGCCGCCTCGAGGCAGTTCTCGGAGAGGATCGCCACCTTCGCGTCCGGCGCGCCGTCGACGAGCGCGAGCACGCCGCGGGCGATGGCGCGGGTCCGCCGCGAGAGGTCCGCCACCGTCAGCTCGGAGGACTCCTGGCCGAGCACCCGCAGCGCGACGACCTTCGCGTCCGTCGCCTCCCGCGAGCGGAGGAGCGCGCCGAAGCCGTAGTCCGCCTCGCGCACGACGCGCAGGACGAGCGCGAGCCAGCGGTCCACGTCGGCGGGCGGGAGCAGCGTCGTGAAGGAGCGCCGGCGGACGCCGTCGAGGAGCGCGAAGAGCGCCCGGCGGGACGGCTCCCCGAGGACGGGATCCGCGAGCCGCGCGAGGAGCGTCTCCGCGAGCGGCGCCACCTCGGCGAGGTCGTCGGGGCGAACCGAGGAGAGCGACTCGCGCGTCTCGTTGAGCGCCGCCGTTCCCGGCCCGTCCGAGCGCGACCAGGCTTGCGCGAGGGCGGGGAAGGGCGACTCGTGCTTCGCCTGGAACATGGGCGCAAGTAACCACGGACGCGCCTCCGTGTCGACGCGGGCCGGGGCCGTGGTTCTACGGTCCGGATGGGGTGCGCGCACCCAGAACACCGCGCCTCCGGCGCCTGCCGGTCGCGCTCCGGGTGCGCCGCAACCCCGTCAGCGCAGCGGCGCGCGGGCGAGCCGCCAGCCCGCATCCGTCGCGATCCCGTAGACGAGGTGCGACGCGAGCCCCTTGAGGTGCGTCGAGGTCGGGTACCGGCTCGGCGAATGCGAGAACCGGAACAGCGGCACGAGCACCTCGTCGGAGACGAGCCACAGCACGACGCCGAAGGCGAGCCCCGCCGCGCCGGGCCGCCGCGGCGCGACGGCTCGCGCGGCGAGCGCGAACGCGGCGCCCCAGAGTACGCCGTACGCGTAGTGAATGACCTTCCCGCCGAGCGCCTGGCGCTTCCGATCGGGGGGCAGCGCGCGGCCGACCGCGTTCGCCGCGGCCTCGGCCGCCTGGATGGTCGCCGGGGGCATGCCCGCCTGTGCTTCCTTCTCGCGCCGGCGCGTCTCGTCGCCACCCGCCCGCATGAGCGGACGGTAGACGGCGGACATGACGAAGCTCGCGACCAGCCCGCTCGCCGCGCCGACCACCGCGTCCGCGACCGCCCCGGGTCGCCGGTCTCTCCGGAACATGGGTGCCCCCTCGCCCCGGCAATCTAGCGATCACCAGCGTAGGTCATGAGGGCGCGCGCGGCGCCAGCGGCGGCGGCAGCCGCGGTGTGGCTGCTCTCCGCGGGCTGCGGCGGCTTCGGCGGCACCCGGCGGCACCCCGATCCCCCCGAGCCGGGGCTGCGGATCTGGACGTCCCCCGTCATCCGCTGGACGGCGGGAGAGGGCCGCGCGGTGCGGTTCGCGCTCGAGAACGGGACGGCGCGCACCCTGCGGATCGAGGAGCCCGACGCGGCGCGCGCACGGGTCGCGATCTTCCCCGGCGGCGAGACGGGGCGGGCCTGCGGCATCGAGCCTCCGGCCGCCGCAGCCAGGGTAGAGGGGGACCCCGCGCCGTCCGCTGACACCGTCGCGCTCGCGCCGGGCGACCAGGTCGAGCTGCGGGTGGATCTGGCCGCCGCGTGCGGCGAGCTCGCGCCCGGGGAGTACCGCTACGAGGTGAACTACGTCACCGCTGGGGCGGGCGCGGGCGGCCTCACCCCGAGGACGAGCTACGGAACCCTGGTCGTCGAGGGGGCCGGGCACGCCGTCGGTCGCGCCGGTCCGTCCGCCCCGCGGCGCCGCCCGCCGTAGCCCCCGGTCGTGTGGGGGGAGGTGAACTCTCTGCACCCGATGAGGTATGCTCCGCGGCTCCCCTGGAGCGTCCGTGGTCGAACAGCTCTCCGTCTTCCTCGAGAACGAGACCGGCGGCCTCGCCGACGTCGTGGACGTGCTCGCCGCGAGCGACGTCGACATCCGCGCGCTCTCCCTTGCGGACGAGTCCGACTTCGGCATCCTGCGGCTCATCGTGAACGAGACGGAGCGCGCGTTCGGCGCCCTCAAGGCCGCGGGGTTCACGGTGCGCAAGACGCCGGTCGTCGCCGTCCAGATCCCCGATCGTCCGGGCGGTCTCGCGACGACGCTCCACGCCCTCCGCGGCATCGCCGTCGAGTACATGTACGCCTTCGTCCGCAAGAGCGGCGAGCAGGCCCTCGTCGTGTTCCGGTTCGAGGAACCCGCGGCCGCCGTCGAGACGCTGAAGGCGGCCGGGGCGAAGATCCTCGGTGCCGAGGACGTCCAGAAGCTCTGAACCCGTCGCGGCCGCGCCGCACCGAGGCCGAGAGGGACGCAGCGAACCCGCAGCAAAGAGGATCGAGCTCACGATGACCCCGACCCCCGTACTGCTCGCCCTGGCCCTCGCGGCCGCGCCGCCGCAGGAGCCCATCAAGGTGGGCGCCCTGCTCGCCGTCACCGGCCCCGCCTCCTTCCTCGGCGCGCCGGAGGCCCGCACGCTCGAGATGCTCGTCGAGGAGCTGAACCGGAGCGGCGGCCTCGCCGGCCGCAAGGTGCTGCTCGTCGTGAAGGACACCGGCGCGAGCCCGGAGAAGGCCATCTCCTTCGCGAAGCAGCTCATCGAGGAGGAGCAGGTCTTCGCGATCATCGGGCCCGCGACGAGTGGCGAGACGATGGCGGTGAAGCAGATCGCCGACGAGGCGAAGACGCCGCTGCTCTCCTGCGCCGCGGCCGAGGCGATCGTGAACCCGGTCGCCCGCTTCGTCTTCAAGACGGCGCAGAAGGACAGCCACGCGATCCAGAAGGTGTTCCAGCAGATGAAGCGGATGGGCGCGACGCGGATCGGCGTCCTCTCCTCGAACACCGGCTTCGGAAAGGCGGGGCGCGAGGCGATCGCGAAGCTCGCGCCGGAGAGTGGCATCCAGATCGTCGCCGACGAGGTCTACGACAAGGCGGCGACCGACCTCACCGCGGAGGTCACGAAGCTCAAGGCGGCGAACGTCCAGGCGATCCTCAACTGGTCGATCGAGCCGGCGCAGGCGATCGTCATCAAGAACGCGCGCCAGCTCGGGATCGCCGTCCCGATCTTCCAGAGCCACGGCTTCGCCAACATCCAGTACGTGAAGGCGGCCGGCGCCGCCGCCGAGGGCGTCATCTTCCCGGCGAGCCGGATCGTCGTCGCCGAGGCGCTCCCGGAGAAGCACCCGCAGAAGGCGGTGCTCGTCGCGTACAAGAAGGCCTACGAGGCGAGGTACGGCGAGGACGCGAGCGCGTTCGGCGGCTACGCGCACGACGCCTTCGCGCTCCTCGCCCGCGCGGTGAAGGAGGTCGGGCCGGACCGCGAGAAGGTCCGCGCCGCCATCGAGGGGATGAAGGGGTTCGTCGGCACCTCGGGCGTGTTCACCTTCGGCCCGGCCGACCACAACGGCCTCGACGTCGACGCGTTCGAGATGGTGACCGTGAAGGACGGCAAGTTCGTCCTGCTCGGCAAGTAGCTTCCCCCGCGATCCCCGGAGGACCACATGAAGACGCTCCGCCTCGCTGCGGCTGCCGCGCTCCTCGCGGCCGCGCTCCACGCCGGCGCCGAGGGCAAGGAACCGCTCAAGGTCGGCGCCCTGCTCGCCGTGACCGGCCCCGCCTCGTTCCTCGGCGCCCCCGAGGCCCGCACCCTCGAGATGCTCGTCGACGAGCTGAATGCGAACGGGGGCGTCGGCGGCCGCCGGATCGAGCTCGTCGTGAAGGACACGGGCGGCGATCCCGCGAAGGCGGTCTCCTTCGCGAAGCAGCTCATGGAGGAGGACCGGGTCTTCGCGATCATCGGGCCCGCGACGAGCGGCGAGACCATCGCGGTGAAGCCGCTCGCGGAGGAGGGGAAGACGCTGCTCCTCTCCTGCGCCGCCGCCGAGGTGATCGTGAACCCGGCGCTCCCGCACGTGTTCAAGGTCGCCCCGAAGGACAGCTTCGCGGCCGAGATGATCTTCCGGCGCATGAAGAAGATGGGCGTGAAGCGGATCGGCTTCCTCTCCTCGAACACCGGCTTCGGCAAGGCCGGCAAGGAGCAGGTGGAGAAGCTCGCCCCGGCGCACGGCATCGAGATCGCCGTCTCGGAGGTGTACGACAAGGCGGCGACCGACCTCACCGCGGAGGTCACGAAGCTCAAGGCCACGAACGTCCAGGCGATCCTCAACTGGTCCATCGAGCCGGCGCAGGCCATCGTCATCAAGAACGCGCGGCAGATCGGGCTCACCGTCCCGATCTTCCAGAGCCACGGCTTTGCGAACATCCAGTACGCGAAGGCGGCCGGCGCGGCCGCGGAGGGCGTCATCTTCCCGGCGAGCCGGATCGTCGTCGCCGAGGGGCTCCCGGAGAAGCACCCGCAGAAGACCGTCGTCGCCGCCTACAAGAAGGGCTACGAGGTCCGCTACAAGGAGGACGTGTCGACCTTCGGCGGCCACGCCCACGACGCGCTCATGATCCTCGCGCGCGCGGTGAAGGACGCCGGGCTCGACCGGGAGAAGGTGCGCGCCGCCGTCGAGAACATGAAGGGCTTCGTGGGGACGGCCGGGGTCTTCAACTTCTCCCCCGCAGACCACAACGGCCTCGCGCTCGACGCGTTCGAGATGATCACCGTGAAGGACGGGAAGTTCGCGGTCCTCGGCGAGTAGGCCGGTCGAGAATGGTCCTCGAGCTCGTCCTCCAGTACCTCGTCGCCGGGCTCACCTACGGCACGATCTACGCGGTCGTCGGCGTGGGGTTCAACATCATCTACAACACCACGGGCATCATCAACTTCGCCCAGGGTGAGTTCGTGATGCTGGGCGGGATGACGGCGGTGACGCTCCACCGCTTCGTCCCGCTGCCCCTCGCCATCGCCGGCGCCGTCGTCGTGACGATGCTCGCGGGCGCGCTCATCGAGGTCACGTTCATCCGCTGGCTCAGGAAGCCGTCGGTCCTGCGGATGATCATCATCACGATCGGGATCTCGATCGTCGTCCGCGAGCTCGCGCTCCTCGCCTGGGGCGAGGGGGTCCGGGCGCTGCCGTACTTCACCGGCGACGAGGTCAGCTCCCTCGCCGTGGGCGGCGTCCACGTCTCCCCTCAGGTCCTCTGGTCCCTCGGCACCTGCGTCGTCATCGTCGGCTTCCTCCGCTTCTTCTTCCAGCACACCTCCCTCGGGCGGCAGATGCGCGCGTGCGCCGCGAACCGGGACGCGGCGGCGCTCTGCGGCGTGCCGACGAGGAACCTCGTGACGCTCTCGTTCGTCCTGTCCGCCGGGATCGGCGCGCTCGCCGGGTGCGTGGTCTCGCCCATCACCTACACCGCGTACAACGTCGGGACGGGCCTCGCCATCAAGGGGTTCACCGTCGCGATCCTCGGCGGGCTCGGGAACTCGACCGCGGCGGTCGCCGCCGGGTTCCTCGTCGGCGTCCTCGAGTCCTTCAGCGTGTCGCTCCTGCCCACCGCCTACAAGGACGCGATCTCCGTGGCGGTGCTGCTCGCGATCCTCTTCCTGCGCCCGAGCGGCCTCTTCGGCTCGCGCGAGGTCGCCCGGCTCAAGGCGGCATGACCCGGTCCCGCTACGCCCGGGTCGCGCTCTTCCTCGCGGTGGTCGCGGCGGTGCAGCTCGTCGCTCACGCGGCGGGGAAGCCGTTCTTCCTCACGCAGCTCACGATGGCGGCCTACTACACGCTCGTCGCGGCCGGGCTCTCGCTGCTCATGGGCTACGCCGGGCAGATCTCCCTCGGCCACGCCGCGTTCTTCGCGATCGGCGGCTACGCGAGCGCGTTCCTCACGACCGTCGATCTCTCCGCGCACCGCGCGCGCGCTCCGGTCGCGCTCCTCGCGCGCCTGCACGTCCTGGTCGCGCGCGGCGACCTCTACGGCGGCGAGGCGCTCTCGGTCCACCCGTGGGCCGCGTTCGTCGCGGCGGTCGCGGCGACGCTCGCCGTCGCCTGGCTCATCGGCGTCCCGGTGCTGAAGCTCAAGGGGCACTACCTCGCGATGGCGACCCTCGGCTTCGGCACGATCGTCTGTAGCGTGCTCCTCGCCTCCGAGAAGCTCGGCGCGGCCGACGGGATCGGGTCGGTGCCGCCGTTCCCGATTCTCCCCGGGCTCGGCGTGGGCGGCGGGCGCGACGTGCGGGTCGCGAACTACTACGTCGCCTGGGGCCTCGTCGCGCTCGCGCTGCTCGTGCTCTCGAACCTCGTCGAGTCCCGGGTCGGGCGGGCGCTGCGCGCCATTCACGGCGCCGAGGACGCCGCCGCCTCCATGGGCGTCGACGTCGCGCGCTACAAGCTCCGGACCTTCGTCCTCTCGGCGGTGCTCGCCGCGGTCGGGGGCGTGTTCCTCACCCACTTCAACGCCGGCATCGGCCCGGGCGAGGCCGGCGTCATGAAGTCGATTCGCTACGTCGCCATCGTCGCGGTGGGCGGGATGGGGAGCCTGTGGGGCACGGTCGCGACGAGCGCGGTCCTGAACTTCCTCTCGCTGCGCGGCTACTTCGGGACCCTCGACGACGCCGTGTTCGGCGTCGTGCTCATCCTCGTGATGCTCTTCTCGCCGGACGGCGTGCTCCGCCTGGACGTGCGCGGCGCGCTCGTGGCGGCGCGCGGGCGGCTCCGCCCGGGGGCCGAGGGATGAGCCTCCTCGAGGTGAACGGCCTCTCGAAGCGCTTCGGCGGCCTGCACGCAGTGAAGGACGTCTCCTTCCGCGTCGAGAAGGGGACGGTGAAGGCGCTCATCGGCCCGAACGGCGCAGGGAAGACGACGCTCTTCAACCTCGTCTCGGGCGTCCTGCCGCCGGACGCGGGGACGGTCACGCTGCGCGGCGCGCCGATCCACGGCCACCCGCCCCACCGGATCGCGGCGCTCGGCGTGTCGCGCACCTTCCAGCAGATCCGGCTCTTCGCCCAGATGACGGCGCTCGAGAACGTGATGGTCGGCGTCCACCCGCGCAGCCGCGCCGGGTTCGTCGCGGGCATGCTCCACCTGCCGTGGACCTGGCGCGAGGAGCGCGACGTCGAGGAGCGCGCCCGCGAGGCGCTCGACTTCGTCGGGGCGCCCGAGCTCGCCGAGCTCGAGGCGACGAGCCTCTCCTATGGGCAGCAGCGCGCGGTCGAGCTCGCGCGCGCGCTCGCCGCCGACCCCGAGCTCCTCCTCCTGGACGAGCCCGCGGCCGGCCTCAACATGCGCGAGACCGCGGAGCTCGCGAAGCTGATCGGCCGCGTCCGCGGCGCGGGGGTGACGGTCCTCATCGTCGAGCACGACATGGGGCTCGTGATGAACGTGTCCGACGAGGTCGCGGTCCTCTCGTACGGCGAGAAGATCGCGGACGCGACGCCGCGCGCGGTGCAGCAGAACCCCGAGGTCGTGCGGGTCTACCTGGGGGACGAGGCGTGCTGAGGCTGCGCAACGTGGACGCCGGCTACGGCAACCTCTCCGTGCTGCGGCGCGTCTCGATCCACGTGAGCGCGGGCGAGATCGTCACCATCGTCGGGGCGAACGGGGCGGGGAAGACGACCCTGCTCCGGACGATCGTCGGGCTCGTGCGGGCCCGGGCGGGCGAGATCGTGTTCGACGGGCAGGGCATCACCCGGCTCGCGACGGAGCGGATCGTCGCCGACGGCTGCTCCCTCGTCCCGGAGGGGCGCCAGGTCTTCGCGCCGATGGAGGTGCGCGAGAACCTTCTCCTCGGCGCGCACGTCCAGCTCGCGCGGGGCAACCGCCACGAGGTGGCGCGCGACCTCGAGCGCGTGCACGACCTGTTCCCGATCCTGGCGAAGCGCGACCGCCAGCTCGCCGGGACGCTCTCGGGCGGCGAGCAGCAGATGCTCGCGATCGCGCGCGCGCTCATGGCGCGCCCGAAGCTCGTCATGCTCGACGAGCCGTCGATGGGGCTCGCGCCGCTCGTCGTGAAGGACATCTTCGCGATCGTGAAGCGCATCAGCGCCGAGGGGACGACGGTGCTGCTCGTCGAGCAGAACGCACGCAGCGCGCTCCGGATCGCGACGCGCGGGTACGTGCTCGAGACCGGGCGCATCGTCCTGCAGGGCACCGCGGAGGAGCTGCTCGCCAACCGCGACGTGCAGCGGGCCTACCTGGGGAGCGACCTCGACGCGGAGAACAGGGTGACGCCATGAACGCGACCGAACCGAGGTTCTGGGAACCCCAGTGCGAGTGCATGGACCGCGCGGAGCTCGAGCAGCTCCAGCTCGAGCGGCTCGAGGCGACGCTCACGCGCGTCGTCCGCCACGTGCCGCTCTACCGGAAGCGGTTCGAGGAGATCGGCTTCGACCCGGACGAGTTCCGCTCGCTCGACGACCTGCGCAAGCTCCCCTTCACGACCAAGGCGGACCTCCGCGAGAACCACCCGTACGGCCTCTTCGCCGTGCCGCTGCGCGACGTCGTGAGGGTGCACGCGTCCTCCGGCACCACCGGCCTCTCGACGGCGGTGGGCTACACGCGGAACGACATGCGGACCTGGTCCACGCTCACCGCGCGGGTCCTCGTCGCGGGCGGGGTCGGGAAGGAGGACGTCGTCCAGATCGCCTTCGACTACGGGCTCTTCACCGGCGCGTTCGGCCTGCACCAGGGCGCCGAGCGGCTCGGCGCCTCGGTCGTCCCGGTCTCGTCTGCGAACGCGCGACGGCAGGTCGGGATCATGCGCGACTACCGGACGACCGCGCTCGTCTCGACCCCGAGCCACGCGCTCAACGTGGCGGACGCGATGATCGAGATGGGGGTGAACCCCGGCGCGCTCTCGCTCCGCCACGGCCTCTTCGGCGCCGAGCCGTGGTCCGAGTCGATGCGCAAAGATATCGAGGAGAAGCTCGAGATCGTGGCGACCGACAACTACGGGCTCTCCGAGGTGATGGGGCCAGGGGTCGCGGGCGAGTGCCTGGAGCGCAGCGGGCTCCACCTCGCCGAGGACCACTTCGTCTTCGAGGTGATCGACCCGGAGACGCTCGCGCCGGTCGCGCCGGGTCAGGTCGGCGAGCTCGTCATCACGACGCTCACGAAGGAGGCGCTTCCGCTCGTGCGGTACCGGACGCGCGACCTCACCGCCATCCTCCCCGAGCCGTGCCCCTGCGGCCGCACCTTCCGCCGGATGGCGCGCGTGAAGGGCCGGACCGACGACATGCTCATCGTGAAGGGGGCGAAGGTCTTCCCGTCCGAGATCGAGGCCGTGCTCTTCGAGGTCGAGGGGATCGAGCCGCACTACCAGGTGCAGGTGGACCGCGAGGCCGGGACGGATCGCGTCACCGTGCTCGTCGAGGTCTCCGAGTCGATCTTCTTCGACGAGATGAAGCGGCAGCGGAAGCTCGAGGAGACCATCGTCCAGCGGCTCGCGACCGAGCTCGGGGTCACGGTTGCGGTGAAGCTCGTCGGGAAGAAGACGCTCGAGCGCTCCGACGGGAAGGCGCGGCGGGTGGTGGACCGGCGCAAGCTCGACTAGAGCGCAGCCCGACGACCCCGGCGGATTCGTTCGCCTCCGAGGGGCGAGGGTCCACCGGGGGTGCTCCGGGTCGCCGCTGGAGGCTCGCCGGATTCGGTGGTATGAGCGATTCGTGAACTCTAGGATCCGCACCTACACCCGCGCACTTCCGGTCCTGTCGCTCCTCCTCGCCGCCGCGCCCGCCGCCGCGAGGCCGGTCTCGTCCAGCGGCGCCGCGCCGGGGCTCGGCGCGCGCTCGCTCTCCGTCTGGGGGGTGCTCGACCCCGGCCCGATCGACGGCGTCGGCGTCGGTGGCCGTCTCACCCTGCCGCTCGTCCCGCAGGGCGTGCTCCACGCGCCGAACGTCCGCGACGAGTTCACGCTCGAGCTCGGCGCCGACTTTTTGCACTACCGGGACCGCATCGGCTTCGCGCCGTACGACGTCGACTACTCGTGGAACGGCTTCCTCCTCGTCGGCGGCGCGACGTGGAACTTCTGGCTGACGCCCCGCTTCGCGCTCTACCCGAAGCTCGACCTCGGCTGGTGGTTCGGGTGGTACCGTGGATGGGACACCCAGTACGGGTACGGGCGCGCGAACTTCGACGGCCTCTTCCTGCAGGGCGCCGCGGGCCTCATCTACCGGCTCCAGACGGTCACGTTCCGGCTCGAGCTCGGCTCCGGGCTCGTGCGGATCGGCGTCGGCTTCCCGCTCTAGAGCGGCCAGGGCAGGGCGAGCTGCGCCAGTGCGGCGCGTCATGCGTTCTCGGCACTCGCGTCCCGAGCCCCGTGGTGCGTTTACGTGCTACGGGTAAGATTCCACTTTCCGCCGGCCCGAGATGACGTCGGACTTCTTCACGCCCGCATCGGTCGCGGCGCTGCTCAGCGCCAGCGTGAGCCTCTTCTCCGGGGCCGGTGCGCTCCTGCTCGGCCGTGCGCCGGACTGGGACGACGCGAAGCCGCTCGCGGCGGTCGGCTTCACCGGCGCGCTCGTCGCCGCGTGCAACTTCACCGCGACGCTCGACGTCCCGCTCGCGGTGTACGGGTGGACCGGGCGTCTCCAGATCGTCGCGATCGTGCTGCACGTCGCGGCCTGGTTCCGGTACCTCGTGCAGTGGGCGCGGCCGCTCGGCGCGCGGCGCCTCGGCCTGCTCCTCGCGCCGCTCCTATTCACGGGCGCGGCCGCGCTCGTGCCAGGGGTCGTCTACAGCGAGGCCGTGACGCTCCGGACGGTGAGCTGGCTCGGGGTCGTCTACCGCGACCCGGTGCTCACGGCGTCCGGCGCGGTGGCGCTGGCCGTGCTCGTCGCGTACGGGCTCGCCGGCTTCGTCCTCACCTGGACGGCCGGGCGCCGCGGCCTCCCGTTTCCGCGCACCCACCTCGCCGTCGTCGCGGCGCTCGTCGCCATGGGGGCGCACGACGGCCTCGTCATCGGCCGCCCCTCCGCGCCGACGCCGTCCCTGCTCGACTTCGCGTTCTTCGGCCCCGCCGCCGTCATCGCCTTGATCACGCTGAGCCGCGTCGTCGCGACCGCCACCGACCTGCACCGGCTCCGCGCCGGGCTCGAGACCGCGGTCGTCGAGCGGACGCGGGCCCTCGAGCAGAGCCAGGCGGCGCTCGCGCGCGCCGAGCGGCTCGCCGCGCTCGGCCAGTTCTCGGCGGGCTTCGCGCACGAGGTGAACAACCCCGCGGCGGTGATCGCGGCGAGCCTCGATCACCTCGCCGGCGCGCTGCGCGACGACCCGCGCGACCCGGTCTGGGCGAGCCTCCAGGACGCGCAGGCAGCGCTCGGCCGCGTCACCGCGCTCACCCGGGAGCTCCTCGTCGCCGGTCGGACCGCGCACGGCAACAAGGAGCCGCTCGTGGACGTGCGGCTCGGCCCCGCGGCGGACGCGGCGCTCAAGGCCGGTCGGGCGCGCGGGGTGCAGCGGGTGGCGCTCGAGGCGTCGCTGCCACCAGGGCTCACCGTCGTCGGCCGCGAGGACGCGGTCGTGCAGGTCCTCTCGAACCTCGTCGTGAACGCGGTGCAGGCGTTCCCCGAAGGCCGGAGCGGGACCGTGCGGATCGGCGCGGAGACCACCGACGATCGCGTCCGGATCGTGGTCGCGGACGACGGGGAGGGCATGAGCGAGGAGACGCTCCTCCACGTCTTCGAGCCGTTCTACGGGACGCGCGCGCCGGGGACCGGCTCGGGCCTCGGGCTCGCCGTATCGCACGGGCTCGTCGAGCAGATGGGCGGCACGCTCCGCTTCGAGAGCGCGCTCGGCAAGGGGACGCGCGCGATCCTCGAGCTCGTGCGCGGCGAGCAGGCCGCCTCCGCGGCCGATCTCCCCGCCGCGGTGGTGCGCGGCGCGCCTCGCCGCGCCCGGATCCTGGTGGTGGACGACGACGCGCAGGTGCTCCGCGCGATCGCGCGGTTCATCGCGACCGAGCACGACGTGAGCGTCGCGCCGGGGCTCTGGAAGGGGCTCTCCGCGCTGACGCGCGAGCCGTGGGACCTCGTGCTCTGCGACGTGATGATGCCGATGGGCGGCGGGGCCCGGTTCTGGGAGGAGCTGCTCCTGCGGGCGCCCGAGGTGCAGGGCCGCGTCGTGTTCATGACGGGCGGCGCCGCGACCGAGGCGGCGCGCGAGTTCCTCGAGCGTCAGCCGCAGCCCATTCTCCAGAAGCCATTCGATCTCGCGGCGCTCCAGGCCGTCATCGAGAAGCTCGGGATCGATCCGCGCGCGAGGCGCGAGCGCCCGCGCGCGCCCGGCGCGATCGTGATCGGGAAGCTCCAGCGCTGAGTGGCGCGGTCCGGCGGCGCACCGCGCGCCGGGTCGAGCTATCGCGGTGCCGGTGCCGGTGCCGGTGCCGGCGCGGCCTCGGACGGCGCGGCGTCCGGCGGCGGCGGATCGCACCGCGCGGACCGGGGCACCTCGCAGCCGTCCCGCCGCGCCGCCTGGACGATCGCGGCCGAGCGGCGCGCGCGGACCTCCTTCACGCGCGCCGGGGCGATCTTCGGCGCGGCGGGTGGTGCGGCGGCCGGTCTGTCGGGCGGCGTTGCGGCAGCCTTGTCGGGCCGCGCGGCCGCCGGAAGGGTCGGGCTCGTCTCGGGGGTGAAGAGCGCCGGTGGCGCCGCCGCCGAGCCGCTCTCGCTCGCGAGCGTCGCCCCGCTCTCGTTCGACGCCTTCCCGTCGCTCGTCGAGGTCGCCGTCGCGACCGCGGTGCCGGCGGGCTTCTGCGCGGCGTCGCCGAGGAGCTGCGCAATCCGATCGTGGCTCGCGCGGAGCTGGGCGTGATCCTGCGCCGTCTGCTGCCTCAGCGCCTCGCGATCGCCGGTGGTCTCGGCGAGCCGCGACCTGAGCGTCTCGTTCTCGGTGACGAGCCCGACGCGGGCCTCCTCCATGCACGTGTGGAGGATCTCCTGCTGCGGCGGCTGGGCGGGGTAGGGCGCCCGGTTCGACCACGCCTCCATCGCGCGGGACTGCCAGCGGTAGTCGGCCTGCGCGACGCACTCCTGCACGAGCCGGGTGAGCCGGTCCTCGACCCACTTCGGCTGAGCGCGCACGCAGGGGCCGACGTCCTCGACCACCCGCCCGAAGATCTTCTCGGTCCGCCGCACCCAGCAGCCGTCACGCTGGACCATCTTCACCGACGTGCAGCCGCCGGCGACGGACGCCAGTAACACGAGCCCGAGCACGCGCATCGAGTCCCCCCCGCGCGGGCCCGCGCGAGCGGGGCCCGTGCACGAAGGCTGGTGCGCGCAGGTGGGCGCGGCCACGCGCCGAGCGCCCGGGAAGGGGACGGGAGCCCCGAAAGAGCCGGCGCGGCTCCCCCAGGCAGGACGTCTAGAACACGACCTCGGCGCCGATGACGTGGAAGGTCGGAGCCGAGCTCAGGTTGATCCCGAACCAGAACAGGTCTCCCACCCCGATGCCCTGTCCCGAGTTGCAGACGGAGGAGCTGAGGCTGGCGCTGATGATGACCGTCTGGCCCGCGGGGATCACCGTGCCGAGGCCGGGGCCTCCCCACTGGCATATCGGGGTCGCCTGGCCCGCCGCGATGCCGGTCGAGGTGAGGGTGCCCGGGATCGTGAGCGCCGTGGCGCCCGCGTTGTAGAACGTCAGCCGGACCGTCGGGTTCGCGTTGAGGACCGGCACGACCACCGCCGCGCCGATCTCCTGCACGCCGCTGACCTGCCACGCGGGGATCGACGCGGGGCCCATCGTCACGTTCGTCAGGACCGGCGCGCCGTTGGCCATCCGGAAGTCGCCCATCGGCACGTGGATGTAGACCGGGTGGGAGTGGTCCGAGCGCGCGGCGCTCGCCGCGCTGCCGGTCCCGGCGAAGTTCACGGAGAGCGTGCCGGTCGTGGTGATCGTGCCGCCCGCGAGGCCCGTCCCGGCGGCGACGCTCGTGACGCTTCCCGACCCCACCGCCTGGCAGGTCGGCGCGCCCGTCGAGGGGTCCACGACGCGGATCGCGTTGCCGGCCGGGCACCCGGTGGTGATCGCCGCCTGCTTGCCGGCGAAGGCGGCGAAGTCGGTCGCCGCGAGGTAGCCGTCGGACGTGGTCGTCGCCTTCGCGATCGAGATCGTCGCGGACGTCGCGGTGCTCGATCCCCCGAGCGGCGAGGTGGCGCTCACGGAGTACGCGCTGGCGCACGTCCACGACGAGAACGCCGCGTTCCACCTCAGCACCTGCCCGTCGCCGCCGCACGTCTGGAGCCCGACGGTGGGCGCCGTCGCCGTGCCGCCCACCGCGACGCCGCCGCCGAACGCCGGGCTCACGCTCGTGACCATGCCCGCCCCCGCCGCCTGGCACGAGACGGTGCCGTCCTGGTTGATGACGCGAATCGAGGAGCCGACCCCGCACGTGCCGCCGATGCGCGTCTGGACGGCCGTCGCGTCGACGGCGATCGTGCCGCTCGCGGTGATGGTGCCGCCGGTGAGCCCGGCGCCGGCGCTGAGGCTCGTGACGGTTCCGGCGCTGGTCGAGGAGCAGGTCCAGGCCGAGCCGTTCCACTTCAGCACCTCCCCGTTCCCGCACGCGAGCGCGCTGCCGCTCGGGGTCGCGGCGCACTTGAGTTGGCCGTCCTGGCCGACGCCAGTGACGAACGGGGTCGCGCCGCCGCAGTTGAGGTCGGGGCGGTTGCCGATGCCGTTCCAGTCCACCACGAGCGCCGAGAACGCCGACGGGACCGAGGTGAGCGCGATGCGGGGAGCCATCTCGGCCTCGGCGGCGTACTGGACCGACATGAAGCGCGCGTCCTGGAACTCCCCGACGCCGAGCGGAGTCCCGGCGGCGCCGATGACGGCGGAGAAGTAGCCGTCGTTCCCGGGCACGACCGAGATCGCCTCCTGGAAGACCGGTGACCCGCCGGTCACGGCCGTGTAGAGCCGGAAGGTGAGCGTCGTCGCGGAAGCGACGGGGTTTCCCGCCGAGTCGGAGAGGAACCCGCTGTAGCTGAACGTGGCGGGGGGGGCGGCGCGGGCCGTGCCGGTGCAGAAGACGAGCAGGGCAACGAGCGAGGCGAGGAGCGTCTTGTTCATGTCGTGCCTTCCCTGGTTCAAGTTCAAGGCGTGACCGCGCCCTGCGCGATCCGGTGCTGCGAGCTGGCGACGGCCTGGGCGCCGTCCGCGTCGACGCGGCCGCGGACGGCGTGGCCGCTCGCGGGCGCCTTCGTCCGGGCGCCGGGGCCGATCGCGTCACCGCAGACCGCGTGCCCGGACGCGGTCGTGATGCACGCGCCGCGTGGTGGTGGCGCGCGCTTCTCGGTCGGCGGCGCGACGCTCCCGGGATCGATGGTGAGGCTGCAGCCTGCGCTCGCGAGGAGGGCGGCGCCGAACGCCGCCCGGAGCATGGTGCGCATCTAGAATCCTCCCGAAAGGACCGCGACGGCGCCGCCCTGGACCGGCGCGAGCTCGAGCGCCAGCGGAGCGGGGCGGCTCGTCACGAAGAGCCAGGTCCCGACGCCGAGACCCGCGGCGCCGGCGACGAAGAGGCCGTCTGCGACCATCGACATCGACTTCGCCTTGGACTTGTTGCTGTCGTATCCGGCGAGGTCGCCGCTCGCGGACGCCTTCTTCTCGGCGTCGTACGCCGACTTCGCCTGGAGCCCGGCGACCGCGCCGCCGAGCAGCAGCGCGGCCCCCGCGCCGCCCGAGACGTACGCCCAGCGGCGGCGCGAGGCCTCGGCCGTGGTCGCGACGCCCGCGCCGCGGGAGCCGGGGGGCGGCGAGATCATCGGCGGGGGAGGCAGCTTCACCGCGAACTTCCCGTCCGATCTCGTCTCGCTCCCGGCCGGCACCTTGCCGGCGGAAGGCCCGGCCTCGGCGACCTGGGACAGCTCGCGGGTCATCGGGCCGAGCAGGTCGTGCACGGCCTTCTGGATCGCGGCGACGAGGCGGCTCTCCTTCCCCTCGACGGTGCTGCCGACGCGCGCCCTGACCTTGGCGCGCTTCGAGTCGACGAGCTTCAGATCGATCCGGAAGAGATCGCCGAGCCCGCCGAGCGAGCCGACGAGGATGTAGTCGACGCCGAGCGCCCCGCCGATCTCCGCGAGGCAGGTCGAGTCCTCGGCGCAGCCCATCACCTGCTTCTGCCGCTCGAACCCGACGATCGCGTTGATGTCGGACTTCCCGATCACCTCGATGCCCGGCATCGAGGCCGCCTCGGTGAGCGCGACCTCGGAGAGCAGCTCCGCCTTCGCGGCGTCGGTGCCGAGCGCGCGGATGTCGAGGATCGCGATGCGGAGCTTCTTCGGCGCCTGCGCGGACGCGCCGAGCGGCGCCGCGAGCGCGGCGAGTACCAAGAAGTTTCGAGCTCGGCGCATGGCTCCTCCCCGTCGCGAGCGACCCGGGGTTCGGCCTTCGCCGAAGCGACCCTCGGTTTGCGTGAGCCTGGCACGTAACACTCTGGGTCTCCGGTCGGTCAAGACCCGCACTCGCGGGACGCGCGGCTTCTTACGCGGCACCAGGCGAAAGAAATTGGTGACGGCCGTCACTCCCCGGGCACGGGCCGATCCGGTAACGTGCCCGCATGTCCCTCGTGCGACCGAGTCGCGGCTGCGGAGACTCGATGCGGATCTCGGTCGTCGCGCTGACGACGGCGCTCCTCGCCTGCGCCGGCACGGAGGGCGCGCGCCACCACCGGGCGACGATCGCGGACGACGGGCGCGTGGCCATCATCGGCGGGGAGAGCTTGCGCGCCCCGGCGGGCGTCTCGTTCTTCGAGCGGCGTGACGAGGTCCACGTCGTGTCGCTCGTGCCGGGCAGCGTCTTCGACGTCACGGTCCCGCTCGATCCGACGGGGCGCCCGCTCGTGCCTCCCGACGCGCCGTTCGAGCTGAAGGACGGGCTCGTCATCCTCCGCGACCGCGCGCTCCCGCCGACCGCGAAGCTCGTCGACACCGGCCAGCTGTACCGGCACGACGACCACTTCCACCTCACGCACCGCTGGGAGAACGCCGACTGGCAGGCGCTCTACCGCGCGAGGGAGGACGGCTCGGAGGTGTCGCCCCCGATGCGCCCGGTCGCCGCCTTCATACTCACCGCGCTCCTCGACACCCGCGTCCCCGGCGGCACCGAGCAGGCGACCACCGCCGCGCTCCGGCGCATGGAGGCGGCCGTCGCGCGGGCACGCCGCGGCGTCGAGGCGGGGCTCCCGGCGAAGCAGATCGTCGCGATGGTGCTCCACGACTTCGAGATCGGGGAGGACGGGCGCTCCCTCTCCGTCGAGGGGCGGATCGTGCGCGCGGCGGAGGGGATCAAGTTCGCCTACTGCGGCGACCACTTCCACGTGGAGCAGGCGAAGGGCGCCTGGGTTCACCCGGTCGCGCTCGGCGCGATGGAGCCGGGCCACTTCGAGCTGCCCCCGTCGATGTTCTACGAGGAGGCGGACGGGACCGTCGCCGAGCGCTCCGGCCCGAGCGCGTGGCGCGAGCTCCTCGGGAAGGAGCTCATCCACCTCGTCGGCGACGCGTGGTTCCTGTCGGAGCGCTATCCGCTGCCGGCGTTCGTGCGGCTGCAGCGCGCTGCCAAGGACGAGACCCTCCCGGGCGTCGTCCGCGAGGCGGCGCGGCGGAGCGTCATCGACCTCCTCAAGGTGAAGCTCGACGTCTCCGGCGACGCGGCGTTCCGCACCCAGCTCGCGGCGCTCGACCAGGCGATCGAGCTCCGCTGGCGCGAGCTCGAGACCCAGATCGCGGGCGCGCGCTCGTCCGGCCGCAGGGGCTGACCCGCCCGCGGCCGGGATGCGCCGTCAATCGCGCTCCGCCCGGCGCGCCGCGCGCCGGAACGGCTTCGCGGTCGAGCCAGCCGGTGCGGTGGCTCGGAGCCGCTCTCGGAGCCCGCCGCGGACGACCCGGAGCGCCGGCGCGGGGGCGCGGCGCGCCGACGCCCGCAAGAACGCGAGCAGCGCGCGCTCCGCCTCGTGGAGCCCCCCCGCCGCCCTCCCGAGCACCTCGCCGTCGCCGAGGACGCACGCGATCGTGCGCCCCCGCACGAAGCCGTCGAGCACGGCCGGGCTGATGTACGAGGCGCGCGCGACCGCCGGCGTGTTCCCGAGCTTCGCGGCGACGGCCTTCACCGCGGCGTTCGCGGCCTTCGCGGCGACCCGCCGCGAGCTCGCCCCGCCCGGCGGCGCTGCGGCCGCCGCGCGCGCCAGCTCGCTCGCGCAGAGGAGCGTCCCGGCCCAGGTGCGGAAGTCCTTCGCCGTGAACGGCGCGCCGGAGCCGGCGCGCAGATAGCCGTTCAGGTGACGGCGCCGCACGTCCACGACCTCACCGCCCTCCACGAAGTTGAAGATGTCGCGTCCCGGGACCCGCAGGAGCTCTCGAACGAGCCTCGCGACGCGCCGGTCGCGCAGCTCGCGCACCTGCCGCTGCCCGGACTTGCCGCGGTAGTCGAACACGACGAGCTCGCCCGCGAGCCGCACGTGGTGGCGGCGGAGCGTCGTCAGCCCGAACGACCCGTTCTCGCGCGCGTAGGCCTCGCTCCCTGGCCGCATGTGGCAGCCGTCGAGGATCCGGACCATCGCGGCGAGGACCCGCTCCCGCGAGAGGTCGCGGCGGCGCATGTCGCGCGCGACCGCCGCGCGGAGGCGCGGGAGCGCCTCCGCGAACCGGAGCAGGCGGCGGTACTTCGCTGCCGCGGTCCGCTTCTGGAACTCGGGGTGGTAGCGGTACTGAACGCGCCCGGCGCGGTCGCGCCCGATCGCCTGCAGCTTCGCCGCGGGGAGCGGCGCGATGTGGACTTCGGTCCA
>WNGF01002880.1_pt1 | contig 34335 bp, 32 predicted proteins | sample 5400641 | NCBI WGS metagenome assembly WNGF01 (sample SAMN13153371, study PRJNA577476) | soil metagenome | isolation source: 80 cm soil or saprolite under grassland replicate 2 | place: USA:California | collected 2016-06-15 | reverse complement strand
TCGTCCCTCTCCTTCCGAAGGGCGGCCCGCTCGATCTCGAGTTGCTTCATCCGGCGCTCGACCTCGTCGATCTCCGTCGGCATGGAGTCGATCTCGATCCGGAGCCGGGACGCGGCCTCGTCGATGAGGTCGATCGCCTTGTCGGGGAGGAACCGACCGCTCACGTACCGGCTGGAGAGCACGGCCGCCGCGACCAGGGCGGAGTCTTGGATCCTGACACCGTGGTGCACCTCGTACCGCTCCTTTAGGCCCCGAAGGATGGCGATCGTGTCATCGACCGAGGGCTCCTCCACCAGGACCGGCTGGAACCTGCGCTCCAGGGCCGGGTCCTTCTCCACATGCTTGCGGTACTCGTCGAGCGTGGTCGCGCCGATTGCTCGGAGCTCGCCACGGGCGAGCATCGGCTTCAGCATGTTGCCGGCGTCGACCGCACCCTCCGCCGCACCGGCGCCGATGACCGTGTGCAGCTCGTCGATGAACGTGATGATCTGGCCCTCGCTCTCGGCGATCTCCCGCAATACCGCCTTGAACCGCTCCTCGAACTCCCCGCGGTACTTCGAGCCCGCGATCAACGCCCCGATGTCCAGGGCGACCACGCGCTTGTCCTTCAACGATTCGGGGACGTCTCCGGCCACGATCCGCTGAGCCAGTCCCTCGACGATGGCGGTCTTCCCCACGCCGGGCTCGCCGATCAGCACCGGGTTGTTCTTCGTCCTTCGCGAGAGCACCTGCATCACCCGGCGCACCTCGTCGTCCCGGCCGATGACGGGGTCGAGCTTCCCACGCCGCGCGAGGTCGGTGAGATCGCGCCCGTACCGCTCGAGCGTCTGAAACTTCTCCTCCGGGTTCTGGTCGGTCACGCGCTGCCGGCCGCGCACTTCCGCTAGGGCCGCCAGGACCGCGTCGCGCTTCAGGCCCGCCTCGCGGAGCAGCCGGTTGGGACCTGCGTCCTCATCCAGGAGGGCGAGGAGCAGGTGCTCGGTGGAGACGTACTCGTCGGTCAGCTTCTTCGCTTCCTCGAACGCTCGCTCGAGCAGGATCCCCATGGCCGGCGACACCCGAACCTCGGCGCCCTGGGCGTACACCTTCGGGATCCGGTCCAGCGCCTCATCGAGGTGGTCCCTGAGCGTGCGGGGCGAGATCCCCAAGTGGTGCAAGAGTGGGTAGATCACCCCGTCGGGGTCCGAAAGAAGCGCGAACAGGACGTGCTCGGGTTCGATGGCCTGGTGGCTGCGGGCGACCGCCTGCTCCCGCGCCGCCTCCAGCGCGGCCTGTGACTTCATCGTCAGCTTGTTCGGATCCAACGGTCCCTCACTCCCTCGTAATCGTCCCTGGTCATCCCGTACATCACGCAATCGGCGCCCCCACCGTCGGCCGCCGGGAGGAATTGGCGTTGCACGCCTTCTTCGACGAACCCCATTCGTTCGAACACCCGGCGCATCGCGGCGTTTTCCGGCGTCGTGCCTCCCTCGACCCGCCGCGCCTCCTCCCGATCGAACAGGTGCCGGACGAGCATGCCCACGGCTTCCGTGCCGTATCCCTTGCCCCGATGGTGCTGGTCGAACAGCTCGATGCCGATGCCGAACACTCCCCGCGGCAGCTGCGCCCGATAGGCCTGGATCTGGCCGACGAGTTCACCGTCCGCCTCGATGCCCAGGACCAGGCCCCAGCCCGTCAGCGTTCCGGAGTGCTCGATGCGCTCGCGGAGCTCGTGGTCGCCGGAGCTTGCGGGGGACACGGTGGCATCCGCCCGCTGCCTGGCAGCCCGCAGCACCTCGAACTCCTCGGACCGAAGCGGCCGCAAGCGCACGCGAGCTCCCGCAAGGACGATCACCGAGACGGGCCCCCGCTCAGCCAGGGGAACGCCGAGATCGTTCGCAGCGGCACGATCTCGACGGTCGCCGAGGACGGGCCGAGGGCGACGGGACGCCCCCGGCGAACCCGCCGGAGCTCGGCCTCGAGCTCCACGGCCCGCCGCCGAAGGTCCTCCAACTGCGCCTCGAGCTCCATGATCATCTTCACGCCGGCCAGGTTGATCCCCTGGCCTTGCGTGAGCTGCTGGATCATCTGGAGCCTGTCGATGTCTCGCTCGGAATACCGCCGGGTGTTGCCCGAGGTCCGCTTGGGACTCAGCAACCCCTTCCGCTCGTAGATGCGAAGCGTCTGTGGATGCACGCCCGCGAGCTCCGCCGCCACGCTGATGATATAGACCGCCCGGTCCTCCGCCCGGTCGCGTCGATTCCCTCGCGCTACCATGGACTCCGCTCCTCCCCTACGCCTCGACCCCGAGCCCCTTGCGCGGCGATACGCGCTCCGCCTCCTTGAGCTGCTTCAGCAGGTGCTTCTCGTTGTGGGACAACCGCTGCGGCACCTCCACGTTCACCGTGACCAGCAGGTCGCCGTGGCCACCCTTCCTCGGCGCGCCCTTCCCACGGATCCGGAAGGTCCTGCCCGACTGTGTGCCGGAGGGGATCTTGAGCGTCACCGGCCCGTTCAGAGTGGGAACGTCGACGTTCGCACCCAGGGCCGCCTCCGCGAACGTGATGGGGAGCGCGAGGGTGAGATCACTTCCCTTCCGACCGAACAGCTTGTGGGGCGCGACGTGCACGACGACGTACAGATCACCGGCAGATCCGCCCGGGGGTCCCGCCTCGCCGCGGCCCGAGAGCCGGATCCGGGCCCCGTCCCTCACGCCCGCCGGGACCTTCACCTGGAAGCTGCGCGTCGTCCGGACGCTGCCCGAGCCGCGGCACGTCGGGCAGGGGTGCTCCACGATGCGCCCGGCACCCCGGCACCTAGGACAGGTCTGCGACATCTGGAAGAACCCCTGGTTGACGCTGACCGATCCCAGGCCACCGCACTGGGGACAGGTGACGGGCATCGTCCCCGGCTCCGCGCCCGACCCCCCGCAGGTGGGACATGGCGCGGGCCCCTGGATGCGCACTGGGACCGTGGTCCCACGCATGGCGTCGTCGAAGGAGACTCGGACCTCCGTCTCGAGGTCGGCGCCGCGTGCGGCCGGCCGCTGCCCCCGGCCCCGTCCGGTGAACACGCTGAACAGGTCCCCCAGGTCGCCGACGTCACCGAAACCGACGTCCTCGAACCTGACCCTTCCACCGGGTCCCGGGCGGCCCCCACCGGGGAAGCCGCCGCCCCCGAAGCCCGAGGCAGCCATGCCCCGGACCTGGTCGTACTGCTTGCGCTTGTCCTCGTCGCCCACGACGTCGTAGGCCGCCGAGATCTCCTTGAACCGCTCCTCGGCGGACTTGTCTCCGGCGTTGGCGTCCGGGTGGTACTGCTGCGCGAGCTTGCGGTACGCCTTCTTGATCTCCGCCTGCGACGCGTTCTTCGCCACGCCGAGCACCTGGTAGTAGTCCTTGTCGAACCACTCACGCCGGACGTCGCCGTTCATCGGCGACCCCTCAGCGCTCGTGCGTGACGCGCACGCCAGCCGGACGGACCACCCGGCCCTTCAACGTGTATCCCTGGCGGAGGACGTCGGCGACCACGGGCTCGCCGTCGCCGGCGCCCGACCCCGACCCCATGAGGGCCTCGTGGCGCTCCGGGTCGAACGGCTTGCCCTCGGCGTCGATCCGCTCGAGGCCCTCGGCCCCGAGTGTCTCGAGCAGCTTGGCGTACACGAGCTCCACCCCGTGAAGGAACCGGTCGAAGTCCGGCTTCTGCTCCGCCGCCATCAGGGCGAGCTCGAACTCGTCGAGGACCTCGAGCATCCGTCGGACGATCGGCTCGGCGGCCAGCTCCAGCGCCCGGGTCTGTTCCTTCAACACGCGCTTGCGGTAGTTGGCGAACTCCGCCTGCAGCCGCATCAGGTGGTCTCGGTACTCGGCGGCCTCCTTGCGGGCCGCCGCGAGCTCCGACCCCGGGGTGGACGGTCGGTCCTCCGACCCCGGCGTGTCCGACGGGGTCGACGGAGGCGTCGTCGGAGCGGCCCCCTCCTCGCGGACTCGCCGGCGATCGGTGACCTTGACCTTGGGCCGGCCGGCCGGACGCTCGCCGGTGCGGTCGTTCTCGCTCATGAACCGCTTCCCTCGTCCACGATCTCGCCCTCGACGACATCTCCTTCGCCGCTCTGAGGCGCACTCTCGGCCGGGCCCTGCTGGGGCCCTGCCTGAGCCTGGGCCTGCTGATACATGGCCTGGCCGATGCGCTGGAAGACCTGCATGGTGGCCTCCGTCGCCGAACGGATCCGCGCGACGTCCTCCCCCTTCAGCGCTTCCTTCAGCTCGTCGTTCGCCTTCTTGAGCTCCTCGCGGTCGCCCTCCTGAACCTTCTCGCCCCATTCTTGGAGCGACCGGTCGATCTGGTAGCTGAGCTGGTCCCCGGCGTTCCGGGCTTCGGCCGCGTCGCGCCGCGTGTGGTCCTCGGCCGCGAACTTCTCGGCGTCCTTGACCATCCGGTCGATGTCGTCCTTCGACAGGGCCGTCCCACCGGTGATGGTCATCTGCTGCTCCTTGCCGGTGGCCAGGTCCTTGGCCGAGACGTTCACGATCCCGTTCGCGTCGATATCGAACGCCACCTCGATCTGCGGCATGCCGCGGGGCGCCGGCGGGATGCCCATCAGGTGGAATTTCCCGAGCGATCGCACGCCCGGCGAGAACACGGTCTCGGCCTCGCCCTGAAGGACGTGGATCTCGACCGTGGTCTGGTTGTCGTCCGCGGTCGTGAAGATCTCGCTCTTGCGGGTGGGGATGGTCGTGTTCCGCTCGATGAGCTTGGTGAAGATCCCGCCCTTCGTCTCCACGCCGAGCGTGAGCGGCGTGACGTCGAGGAGCAGGATGTCCTTGACGTCGCCCTTCAGCACGCCCGCCTGGACGGCGGCGCCGACCGCGACAACCTCGTCGGGGTTCACTCCCTTGTGCGGCTCCTGGCCGCCGGTGAGCTTGCGGACCAAGTCCTGGATCATCGGCATGCGTGTGGCCCCGCCGACCAGGATCACGTGGTCGATGGCCGAGACGTCCTTGCCCCAATCCTTCACCGCCTGGCGGAACGGTCCCTCGGTCCGCTCGACCAGGTCGGTGGTCATGCGCTCGAACTCCGACCGGGTGAGCTTCATCTCCAGGTGTAGCGGACCCTCGGCCGTCGCGGTGACGAACGGCAGGTTGATTGTGGTCTCGGCCACCTGGGACAGCTCGATCTTGGCCTTCTCGGCGGCCTCCTTCAGCCGCTGGAGGGCCATGCGGTCAGCCGCCAGGTCCACGCCGTGGGCGTTCTTGAACTCCTTCACCATCCAGTCGATGACTCGCTGGTCCCAGTCATCGCCACCGAGGTGTGTGTCTCCGTGGGTGGCCTTGACCTCGAAGACCCCTTCGCCGATCTCCAGCAGTGACACGTCGAACGTCCCGCCGCCCAGGTCGAACACAAGGATGGTCTGGTCGTGCTGCTTGTCCAGGCCGTAGGCCAGGGATGCGGCGGTCGGCTCGTTGATGATCCGAAGGACCTCCAGGCCTGCGATCTGGCCCGCCTCCTTCGTGGCTTGCCGCTGCGCGTCGTCGAAGTAGGCGGGAACCGTGATGACGGCCTGTGCGACCGAATCGCCCAGGTAAGCCTCGGCGTCCCGCTTCAGCTTCATCAGGATCTGGGCCGAGATCTCCTGGGGGGTCCATCGCTTCCCGTCGACCTCGACGTTCCAGTCCTTCCGGCCCATCTCGCGCTTCACGGAACGGACGGTTCGGTCCGGGTTGGTGATGGCCTGACGCTTGGCGACCTCACCGACCAGGATCTCGCCGTTCCTGGAGTACCCGACCACCGATGGGGTGGTCCGGGAGCCCTCCGCATTGGGGATGACCACCGGCTCGCCCGCCTCCAAGACGGACACCACCGAGTTGGTCGTCCCCAGGTCGATTCCCACGGCTCGTGGCATGAGCGAACCCTCCTGAGTGCGTCCTTGATCTGAGTGGAAGGATAAAGTCTGAGTCCCTTAGTGTCAAGATTGGGCAGTAACCGAAGGGATGGCAGGACCCAGGGTCTGAGCAGGGAACCTGGCGGAGAGAGGGGCCCTCAGCCGGCCGAAGGCTGCCCGGGAGGCCCGGACGCGGTCCGGGCCCGAGTCAACGACCGCCGTCGATTCCGCGTATACACTCGCCACCTGATGCTCCTGCCTGCGGCGGTCCTCCTGGCCCTCGTTGCCGCGGCCGCGGGACTCTTCGCCCGGCGGGCTCGCCTGCTGTACGGGCTGGTGCGCCTGGGCCGGCCAGTGGATCGAACGCGCGACATGCCGGTCAGGCTGGAGCGCGAGGTGACCGTGGTGCTCGGCCAGCGAAAACTGCTCCAGCGCCTCCTGCCTGGGGTGATGCATGCCCTCATCTTCTGGGGCTTCCTGGTCCTTCTGACCACGATCGTCGAAGCCATGGGGCAGGCGGTGGATCCGGACTTCGCCCTGCCGTTGATCGGCCGCAGCGGGTGGCTCGGGCTACTCCAGGACCTGTTCGCCCTCCTTGTCGTGATCGGGGTCCTCATGGCCTTCGCCATCCGCAAGGTCCAACGCCCGGAGCGCTTCGTGGGCAGCCACATGCAGGAGGCGGACCTCATCCTGGTGTGGATCCTCGGCATCATGCTCACGCTGTTCGCGCTGAACGCGATCCGTATCGCGCGGGGCGTGGCCGAGGCGCCCTCGGCATGGACGCCCATCTCGCGCGGGCTCGCTCACGCGTTCGAGCCCATGACCCCGACGGTGCTTCGCCTCTACGAACCGTTCTTCCTGTGGACGCACCTCCTGCTCATCCTGGGGTTCCTGGTCTACATCCCGTATTCCAAGCACCTGCACATCCTGACCAGCTCGATCAACGTGTTCTTCTCGAACACCAAGCCCCAGGGGTACTTGACGCCGCTCCGTATCGATGTGGACGCGCCCGACTCCGACCAGATCCGGCTCGGCGCCGCGACGGTCGAGGACCTCACGTGGAAGGAGGCCCTCGACCTCTATGCGTGCACCGAATGCGGTAGATGTCAGAACGCGTGCCCGGCATGGAACACCGGGAAACCCCTGTCGCCGAAGCTCTTGATCATGAACCTCCGGGACCACCTGTTCGAGGAAGGGCCGAAGATCCTCGAAGCCGGAAGGACGTCCAGCGATATCCGAAAGACCCCGCTCGTCCCGGAGATCGTGGACGAGGAGGTCGTGTGGGCCTGCACGACGTGCGGCGCGTGCATGGAGGAGTGTCCGGTGGACATCGAGCACATCGACCACATCGTCGATCTCCGGCGGAACCTGGTGATGGGTGAGTCACGGTTCCCCCCCGAGTCGGCCGCGCTCCTTCGGAACCTGGAGACCGCCGGGAACCCGTGGGGGCAACCCCAGTCACAACGCGCGGCGTGGGCCGACGGGATGGATGTGCCCCTGCTCGGCCGAGGCGAGCAGGCTCCGGAGTTCATCTACTGGGTTGGATGCGCGGGCTCGTTCGACGACCGAGCACGCGGGGTCTCGCGCGCCGTGGCCGGCCTCCTGCGGGATGCCGGAGTGTCCTTCGCCATCCTCGGCCCGCGGGAGCTGTGCACCGGCGACCCGGCTCGCCGCATCGGGAACGAGTACCTGTTCCAGACGTTGGCGGAGCAGAACGTGGCCACGCTGGACGGCTCGGGAGTCACCAAGATCGTGGCCAACTGCCCCCACTGCTTCAACGTGCTCCGCAACGAGTACCCGGACTACGGTGGCCGGTACCAGGTGCTCCATCACACCCAGCTGCTCTCCCAACTGGTCGAAGAGGGCCGCCTCCGGCCAACGGGGCAGGTGCGGGCGCTGCTCGCCTATCACGACCCCTGCTACCTGGGGCGGCACAACGGCGTCTACGGGGAGCCGCGGCAGGTCCTGGATTCGGTCCCCGGCCTGTCGACCGTTGAGATGCCCCGCCATGGGAGCCGGGGCCTGTGCTGCGGGGCGGGGGGAGCCCGTATGTGGATGGAGGAGCGGATCGGCAAGCGCATCAACCGGGAGCGTATGGACGAGGCCGCCGCCACCGGCGCAGACATGGTTGGCGTGGCCTGCCCCTTTTGCCTCGTGATGTTGGATGACGGAGCCCGGGCACGGGGCGACGAAGTGGAGGTGGCCGACGTCGCGCAGGTCCTGGCGCGGGCGACGTCGGGGAATCGCCTAGTCCCTTCGGAGTAGCCCTCTCCTCGCTTCCCCAGTTCTCTCAGACCGACGACTTCGCGCTCAGCGAGCCCCCGGCCGCCCCCGACGCAGGCTTTGCCCCAGGGCAGCGGTTCAAGCGCGCCCCCGAACCGTCCGAAGGAAGAACTAGACCGAACGGCTTGGCTTGGTCGAACGGACGACCCCCGGTGTCGTCCGCGATGTCGAGGGCGAGAGGCAGGCAGCACGACCGCGGGCCGTGCCGGCCGAGAAGGAAGGGAACGGGTGGAGACAGCTGTCGTCCACGAGGCTGACGAAGCCGCCGAATGCCGGCGCCTCGCCGAGCTCTTGAACCTCGACGCCGTGGGCATCATGCGATCGGACGCGTCCTCTCGCAGGATCGCCTGGTGGGCCACGCCGGGGTCGGGACCCCTCCCACTTCACCTCGACGATGTGCTCGAAGGACGGGCCGAGGGCTGGATCGCATGCCCGCGCGGTGATGACCTGGTGTTCGCCCGCCTGACGCCCAAGTCTTCCGTCCGATCGGTCGCCGCGTTGCGGGGGATGCTCTCATCGCTCGCGGGCCGGAGGCCCTCCGCTTCGGACGGTCTCGACGACCCGTACGCGAAGGAGCGAACCCGGTGGGCCTATGCCATCCACGACGGCCTGACGCAGGTCGTGACGGCGTCGGTGCTCGAGCTGGAGTGGATGGCCAGGCGGGTTGATCTCGACCCCAGGCAGGCCACGGCGGCTCTGGCCGAGGCGGCGACCGAGCTCCGACGAGCCCTGGAGGAGATCCGGCGGATGCTGGCCGCCCTCTCGCCCGATGACTCGCCGGAGGATGGATCGCCCCAGGAGGAACCGCTCGAGCTGGTCGTGCAGAAGGTGCTGGAACGGTGGCGGCTCCCCGCCTCGTGGTCCATCGAGGGCGACCTCGGTGCCGTGCACGGTCCGGTCCTCCAGGCGGCCTCCTCCGTCATCCGGGAAGGGGTGGCCAACGCGGCGAAGCATTCGGCTTCCAAGGACGTGGCCGTCAGGGTTCAGGCGACGCCGCAGCGCGTCGAGGTGCAGGTCGAGGACCGGGGACAGGGCTTCCAGGCATCCCCGGAGGAACCGGGGGAGGGCCATCTCGGCCTGGAGATGCTCCGACGCCTGGTGGCCGAGGTGCGAGGCACCCTCGACATCGAGTCGTCCCCGGGGCGCGGGACTCGGGTGGTCGCCCGGCTACCCGTCGGCGAGCGAGGAGACGAACTGTGAGGATCATGATCGTTGACGATCACGCGCTGGTGCGTCGCGGCATGGCTCACGTCGTGCGCGAATGCTTCAGCGAAGCGGACGTCGAGGAGACTGCGGGGGCGGACGAGGCCCTTCGGGTGATGGAGATCAGTCCGGTCGACGTCGCCCTCGTCGACGTGCGGATGCCCAAGACCGACGGCCTCGAGCTGCTCCACGACCTGCGGACGAGATGGCCCAAGGTGCCCGTGATCGTGCTCACGACGTTCGACCATGCGCATTACGTGCGGCGAGCCTTGGCCGAGGGCGCCGCGGGGTACCTGCTGAAGGACGCGACGCCTGAGGACTTGGAGCAAGCCATCAAGGTGGCGATCTCAGGTGGCGGGAACGTCCTGTCGCCCAGGGTCATCCAGAACCTGTTCGACGCCATGGAGGTAGGAAGCGGCGACCAAGGCGAGTCGCACAGCCGTCCGTCGACCAGCCTGACGCAGCGAGAGACCGACATCCTGGCCCTGCTGGCCGAGGGAAAGAGCAACCGGGACATCTCCCGGGCCCTGTTCCTGTCCGAGAAGACCGTGAAGGCGCACCTCGCAGCGGTCTTCCGGAAGCTCGGCGTGAGCAACCGCACACAGGCCGCCATGGCTGCGGTCTCGATGGGGATTGGTCCCACGCCGTTCGCAATGGACCCGGAGGACGTCGAGCCATCGAACGCAACCACGAAGCGATGATCCTTCCGTGGTCACCGGGATGCCGGCGGGGGTCAGGAGTGGATCCGGGCGTGCCCGGAAGGGCTCGGGCATGGCCGGGCATGGAAGACCGGAGCCCGGATCGCGGAGCGGGAAGGCGACGGCCGGAGGCGGGGGATAGATGGAACGGAAGCCAGGTCTGATCGGCGGTCTCCTCGGTCAGAAGGGAGAAGACGGATCCGAGGTCCGCGACGCCGCCTCCGGCAACCCCGGAGCCTCCGATGCAGGTGGCTCCCCTCCGAAGGGCAAGCAGGTCGACGCGTACGAGGAGGATTGGTACCGGAGCTTGAAGGCACTCGCCGAGCGCCGCGCCCAGATCGCCGAGGAGGACGAGGAGGAGGCTCCCGCCGCCCCCGAACCACCGGAGCAGCCGGCGGCCGAGATCCCCGAGCCGCCCGCCGTGGAGGAGCTCGAGCAGCCGGCGGCCGAGATCCCCGAGCCGCCCGCCGTGGAGGAGCTCGAGCAGCCTGCGGCCGAGATCCCCGCTCGAGCAGCCGGCGGCCGAGATCCCGGTGCCGCCCGCCGTGGAGGAGCTCGAGCACCCTGCGGCCGAGATCCCGGAGCCGCCCGCCGTGGAGGAGCTCGAGCAGCCGGCGGCCGAGATCCCGGTGCCGCCCGCCGTGGAGGAGCTCGAGCACCCTGCGGCCGAGATCCCGGAGCCCCCCGCCGTGGAGGAGCTCGAGCAGCCGGCGGCCTCCGTGCCCGAACCCTCGGATCAGCCGGCCGCGGTTGAGCCCGAGGTCGTCGAGGCGCTTGGGCCCGATGCTCCATACAGCCCTGAGCCCGTCGAGCCGGCTCGGGCCGGAGCGGCCGAGTCGAGCGAACCTGCCGAAGCCGTCGAAGCTGTCGAAGCTGTCGCTCACTGGGAGACGGAGTTCGCCCCCATCCAGGCGTACGGGGCACCTCCGGAGGCGGCGCTGGAGGCCGAACCAGAGGCCGGGGCTTCGCTCACCGCTCGCGATCCCGACGAGCGGCGCCTTGCCCTCCGGGAGCTCGCCGAGCGCGGCCCGGGCGATGGCGAGCTGGAGCAGGTCGCTGGCCTGCTGCTCGACCCCGATCGGGAGGTCCGCAGGCTGGCCCTGGAGGTCCTGTCGAGCCGGGCCGACCGCATCGACGACGCCACCATCAAGCAGGCGCTCATGGACCCGGCCGACGAGGTTCGGGCCACGGCGGTTCGCCTTGCGGCCGAACGTGGTTCTCGCGATCTCGTTCTGCTCGCTCCCTTGGTCGCCGCACGCCGCTGGCCGCTCACCCAGGCGGCGGTGCTCGATCTGCTCCCCGAGCTGCTGGCATCGACGTCCACCCTCGATGAGACCGAGCTCGACCTTCTCCTCACCTCGATCGGCGAGATGGATTCCCCCCCCACGACGGGCGAAGGCCCATCGATCGCCAGGCTGAGCCGGGCCGTCGGCATATCGCGGCTGGTCGGCAGCCTGTCGCTGCCCGACGTCCGGCGTCTGGGGGCCGTCCGGATTCTGGTGGAGGGCGAAGAGGCTCCGGAGATCCTCCGCGCGCTCGCCACGCTGGTCTCGGACCCCCTGGACGAGATCCGCGAAGTTGCGGAGGTCGCCGCCGACGCCATCGCCCGAACCGACGAATCGGCGGTCGGCGAATCGGAGCTCTCCGACAACGCGCCCCTTGCTCCCGCGGAAGCCGAACGCATCGCGTCACTCGCCCGCTCGTTGCACGATGCGGACGAGGCGGTCCGCTACCTGGCACGGTCGAGCCTGGTGGGAGTGGAGCGAAACCGTGTCCTCGCGTGGGCCCGTGAGGCCATGCGTACCGGTGACCTGGAGACGGCTTCCGCCGCGGCGGAGACCGTGGGCGCGCTGCGCCTCTACGAGCTCGGGTTGGACATCCTGAACCGGGCAATGGAGATTCCACTCGAGGCGCGCGAGCCGTTCCAGAGGGCCCTCGCTCGGGTGCGGCTGGAGGACCTGATCGGCCTCCTGGGGCAGGTCGACGAATCTCGCAAGCCCGAAGCGATCCGAGTGCTCTGGAGCTCGTCGGGTCCGACCGTCATGCCCTACCTTCGGGGACATCTCGACGACCCCTCGGTTCCGGTCCGCATGGCGGTTCTGGAAGTGATGGGTGAATCCGGCGACCCAAGCTACGTGGACGTCGCCCGGTTCGTGCTGGAGACCGATCAGTCGCCGCCCCTTCGAGCCGCAGCGGTCCACGTGATCGCGCGGGCCAACATCGAAATCTCCGCTGCCATGACCCGGGCGATGGCCGATCTCGATCCGGTCGTCCGGGCGGCGGCCATGGAGGAGCTCACACCGGGCCTCGGTCGGGAGGCCGATCCCTTCCTTCTCCAGGGATTGTCCGATGGCGAAGAACAGGTCCGACGCGCGGCGATGAACCAGCTCGCTTCGAGGGACGACAGTGATCACGAGTTCGTGTGGTCGGCCCTTCGTCAGTGCCGAACCGAGGAGCGGAAGGAGCTTGGCTGGGTGTTCTCACACTCCAACCAGGCCGCCCTGACGGAGCTCGCGCTCATGCACTACGGCTCGCCCGACCAGGAGGAGCGGGTGCTCGCCCTCGAGCTCGCCGGATGGAGCGGCAGCCAGGCCTGCCTCGAGGCATCGATCCAGTCACTCCAGGATCCCGTCCCCGCAGTGCGGGCGGCGGCCGCGTCGGCTCTCGGGCGGCTCCGCGACACCTCCGCGGTACGGGCGCTCGGCAATGCGATCGGAGACTCGTTCCCCGAGGTTCGGGTGGAGGCCGTACGAGCCCTGGGCGTCATCGACGACGAGGCAGTGCTCGGCTTCCTGGTGGCTGCGCTCCAGGACTCCGATCCTGGGGTGCGAACGGTCGCCAGCGAGGTTCTCACTCAATGGAGCTCGCCAGCGGTAGCCAAGCGGCTGGCCGGCGTGCTGGCCGTTCCCAACCTGCGCGGTGCCGCCACCGACCTCCTGAGGAAGATCGGGCCATCGTCGCAGGAGTTGCTCATCGACGTGTTGCTCCACGGGACCGCCGAGGTGGTGCCCATCGTGGGTGGCTTGCTCGGGGAGGTCGTCGGGGTGGCCCGGCTGGCGGAACGCCTCGGCTCCACGGAAGCGGACGCCCGGTTACGGGCGGTCGAGGCGATCGGCGCGATCGGTGGGCCCGACGCCGTCGGCCCCCTGATCGGGGTGCTCTCGGATCCGGACGAGCGGATCCGGCTCCGCGCCACGCAACTCTTGGCAGCGCTGGGAGATCTGCGTGGTGCGGATGCGATCGTCGAGGCCGTACTCAACGACCCCGTGCCGGAGGTCGTTGCCGCGGCCGAGGAAGCTCTGTACCGGCTGGGCGTCCGCTCGGGCGACCCCCAGATCACATGACCGGCGAGCCCGAGTCCCGGCGTCAGCGAGATTCGAGCTCGCCGAACTCCTCGAAGAACCGGCTGGCGGTCGGGCCGCGCTGCCCCTGGTACTTGCTCCTCGTCTCGGTGGACCCGTAGGGCCGCTCTGCGGGGGTCGTGAGCCGGAAGAACGAGATCTGTCCGATCTTCATCCCCGGGTAGATCGTGATGGGGAGGTTGGCCACGTTCGACAGCTCGAGGGTGAGATAGCCGTCCCAGCCTGGATCCACGTACCCGGCGGTCGAGTGGATCAGGAGGCCGAGGCGTCCGAGAGACGACTTCCCCTCCAACCGGGCCACCATGTCGTCGGGGATGGCGATGCGTTCGAGGGTCGACCCCAGCACGAACTCCCCGGGGTGGAGGATGAACGGGTCCGGGTCGGCGACCTCGACGACCTCGGTGAGGCCCGGCATCTCCTTCTTCACATCGATGTAGGGGTACCGTGAGTTGGCGAACACCCGGAACCGGTCGTCGACGTGGAGGTCGACCGAGGACGGCTGGATCGAGGCCGATTCGAACGGGTCGATCACGATGCGGCCCGATTCGATCTCCTTTCGGATATCGACGTCCGAGAGGATCATCGCCGCGATGCTACCGGGTCGGACCGGAGACCTGCGTCGTGGGTCACCCCGACGCCCGCTGTGAGATCTCGACCCACCGCTCGAGCGATCGGGCAGCGGCCCCGGAGTCGATCGATTCGGCCGCGGCTGACATCCCGTCCTTGACGCTCGTCGCGCGCCCTGCCACCTCAAGGGCTGCGCCAGCGTTGAGGACCACCACATCGCGTGGGGGTCCGTGCTCGCCGGCGAGCACGGACCTCGCGATGTCGGCGTTCGTCGCGGTGTCGCCGCCCTTCAGGTCGGCCTCCTTTGCCCGGGTGAGTCCGAGGTCTCCCGGGTCGAGGAGCCGTTCTTTCACGTCGCCGTCCACGGTCTCGAAGACCGTGGACGGCCCGGTCGTCGTGATCTCGTCCAGGCCGTCCTGGCCTCGGAAGACCTTAGCTCTGATCCTCCGTCGGGCCAGGACCTCCGCGATGAGTGGCAGCATCCGCAGGTCGGACACCCCGACGACCTGGGCGTGCGGGCGGGCCGGGTTGGTAAGGGGACCGAGGAAGTTGAACGCCGTGGGCACGCGAAGCTCCCGGCGGACCGGTGCTGCATGCGCGGCGCCAGGATGGAAGACAGGGGCGAACATGAAGGCGATTCCCGCCTCGGCCAGGCACCGCTCGACCCCGACCGGCCCGAGGTCGATCCGAACGCCGAGGGCTTCGAGCAGGTCCGCCGACCCGCAGCGCGACGAGGCCGCTCGGTTGCCGTGCTTGGCCACGACGACCCCGGCGCCCGCGGCCACGATGGCGGCGAGCGTGGAGATGTTGAACGTCTCCGAGCGGTCACCTCCGGTTCCGCACGTGTCGACGACGGGCTCGGGGGACCGCACGGGCTGCGCCATCTCGAGCGCGGTGCGCGACAGGCCCTCGATCTCGTCGACGGTCTCACCCTTCGTGCGAAGGGCCATCAGGAACCCGCCGATCTGCGCCGGGGTGGCGTTACCTTCCATGATCGCCAGCATGGCGCCGGCGGCCTGGTCTGCTGAGAGCGATTGCCCACCGGTGAGCCGCATGAGAAGAGTCGGCCAGAAACTGGGGTCCTGGTCGGCAACCTGGTCCTGCATGGGAGCAGGAACGCTAACAGGTCGCTCAGAGCCCGAAGCCCGAGTCCGCCGCGAAGCAGGGCCCCCGAGGCCTCGATACACTGGCCGATCGAGGCCGGCGACCGGCCGGTGGTGCCAGGCGGGCGTGGTTCAATGGCAGAACGTGAGCTTCCCAAGCTCGAGACGGGGGTTCGATTCCCCTCGCCCGCTCCAACCGGGTAAGCCGCATGTGCCCCTCGCTCAGGCAGCACCTCCGGCCCTCATGCCGAGGATCGTGGGCGCTGTGGGACACAGGTCGACGAGCGGACACACCTCGCACCTTGGCCGGCCAGGCTTGCAGATCTCCCGGCCCAAGCGGATAAGGCCGACGTGCATCGCGACCCGGATGTCCGGCGGTGTGATCGCCTCTAGGATCTCCTGCGCCTTGGCCCCGGACGACCTCGGCTGGATCAGGCCCAACCGGCCCGCCACGCGATGGACGTGCGTATCAACCGGGAGGGCCGGACGATCGAGCGAGAAGGCCAGCACAACGGCCGCTGTCTTCGGCCCGACCCCTGGAAGCGAGGTCAAGTAGTCTCGCGCCTCCGCGTCGCCCATGCGGCGGAGGCGGGACAGGTCGATGTATCCCTCGCGTTCCTGGATCGCGCGCAGGATGGCCAGGATGCGCGGCGCCTTCACGTTCGACAGGCCGCCCGAGCGGATCGAGGCCGCAACCTCCGACGGCCGAGCCACGGCCAGCGCTTCCCACCTCGGGAACTTGGCCCGAAGCGATTCGTAGGCCCTGAAACTGTTGGCGTCGCTGGTGTTCTGCGAGAGCACAGTGAGGACGAGTTCCTCGAGCGGATCGCTCCGCCGGGGCGGCTCGAGCGAGCCGAAATGCTGCAACAGCCGGCGGTGGATGGCGCGGATGCGACGTGGGGTGGCCGTCATGCCCGGAGCCTATGGCAGGACAGAGCTAGGCGGAGGCCGGCGCGTAGTTCCGGAACTGCGTGAGATGCGGAAGGAAGGTCACAGGGACCGTATCGGTGGGCCCGTTCCGGTGCTTGGCAACGATCAGGTCGGCGAGTCCCTTCTTCGCCGGATCGGAGTCGTCGCGATGGATGAACATGACGACGTCGCTATCTTGTTCGATCGCACCAGATTCGCGCAGGTCCGAAAGCTGAGGGCGCTTGTCCTGCCGTCGCTCGGGGTCCCGGTTCAGCTGGGAGACAGCGATGACCGGGATCTTCAGCTCCTTGGCCAGGAGCTTGAGGCTCCGGGTGATCTCGGCGATCTCCTGCTGTCGATTGTCCACCCTTCGGTGGTGCGACATCAGCTGGAGGTAGTCCACGATGATGAGCCCCAGCCCCCGCCGGCGAGCCGAGAGACGCCGGGCCTTGGCCCGGATGTCGACGATCGTGACGTTGCCCGAGTCGACGATGGACAGCGGCGCGTCATGCAGGACCTCCGCGGCTTGGACGACCCGCGACCAATCATCGGCACCCACGCGCCGCCCCCGGATCCGGTCCCAGGGGACCCCGGCCTCGCCGCACAGCAAGCGCATTCCGATCTCCCATCTCGACATCTCGAGCGAGAACATCGCAACGGGCACCCGGGACTCGACCGCCGCGTTCCTGGCGACGTTCGTTGCGAACGAGGACTTCCCGACGCCGGGACGGGCCGCCACGATCACGAGGTTCCCGGACTGCAAGCCCGACAGCAGCTCGTCCAGGTCCCGGAACCCGGTCGGCAGGCCGGCGAAGGCCGACTCCCGGTTCTGGATCTGCTCCAGGTCGGTCATGGCCTGGTCCACTAGCTCCCGGAGGGAGGCCACCTGGTCCTTTTCGTCGTGGCGGGCCACGTCGTAGATGCGCTGCTCGGCTTCGTCGGCCACCCGCTCAGGATCCTCGGGAGCCGAGTACCCCATCTCCATGATGTCGCCCGCGGCCTGGATCAGCCGCCGAAGGAGCGCGTGCTGCGAGACGATCCGGGCGTAGTTTCCCGCCGCGGCGGGTGTCGGCACCTGCTCGACGAGCTCGTGGATGTACAGGTGCCCGCCGACCTGTTCCAGCACACCGCGCCGCCGGAGATCCTCGACAGCGGTGATGGCGTCGACCGGATCACCCCGCCCGTAGATCCCCCGAAGGGTGTCGAAGATGGTGCCGTTCGCAGACTTGTAGAAGTCCTCTGGCTTGACCACCTCGACGACGTCGGCAATGGCCTCGGTCGAGAGCATCATGGCGCCGAGGACCGACTCCTCGGCTTCCAGGTTCTGGGGCGGGACCCGTTCGGGCCGGAGACGGCGGACATCGTCAGCTCTCGTCGCCAACGATCCCCCTCTCCCGAACCTGTGGCGAGATGCCGACCCTAGGGGCGGGGACCTCCCGAGTCACGGGGAAAACACCTGTGGATTCCGCCGCCCCAGGTAGGCACGGAAACTTTGTTGTCACACCCACCCTCACCTGCCACGGGACCTGTGGAGAACGCCGTGGAGACATGTGTACAGGCAGGGGGTGACAACGGAATGACAGGCCTGTAATTCGCGCAGGGTCAGAAGGTCTTCCCCGATGTGGGGAGGCGCGGAGGCGCTTCGCTCGAGCGCCCCGCGGCTCAGCGGCACCGAGGGCCAAGCGCTGACCTCCCCGCTACTCGCCGGGTTCGACCTCGACCGGGACGACGGGGTCCACATCCGCGAACAGGTGCACCGTGACCTCGTGGACCCCGACGCTTCGGATGGGCTCGTCCAGGTGGACGTCGCGGCGGTCAACCTTCACCCCGGTCTGGCGCTCGATCTCCTCTGTGAGCTCGGCCGCCGTCACGCTGCCGAACAGCCGACCTTCCTCGCCTACCCGGGCCCTCACCTTGATCGGGCTCGCGGTCAGCCGGTCGGCTACCTCCTGAGCCTCTGCCTGGGCCTGCGACACCCGGGTGGAATGGGCCCGCTTGAGGCTCTCGACGTGCTTCACGCCGCCCTTGGACGCTCTGACCGCTAGGCCCCGGGGCATCAGGTAGTTCCGGGCATACCCGTCGGCCACGTCGACAACGTCCCCGGGCACGCCGAGCTTGTCGACCGGCTTCTGGAGGATGACCTTCATCGACTGGAGTACGGGAGGAGCGCCATCTCGCGGGCGTTCTTGACCGCCACGGCCACGTCCCGCTGATGCTGGGCGCAGTTGCCGGTCACCCGGCGGGCCCGGATCTTGCCCCGCTCGGAGACGAACTTGCGCAGCATCATGACGTCCTTGTAGTCGACGTACTCGATCCGGTCTTTACAGAAGATGCAAACCTTCCTCTTCTGCTTCTTCTGCCAGGCCTTCTCTTCCTTTTCTTTTCTTGGCGGTCGCTTCTTCGTCTTAGGGGGCATCCAGTGGCGTCTCCTCGTCCGAATTCTGGCCTGCGCCGACCGGGGCGGGGGCCTTGGCCGACCAATCGCCACCGGTCTTCCCGCCCTGTCGCTCGATCTTGGCCGTGGCCCACCGAAGGCTCGGCCCCAGCTCGTCGGCCTCGATCTCGACTACCGATCGCCTCTCACCCTCCGGCGTCTCCCATGAGCGCTGGCGAAGGCGGCCTACCACGACCACCCGCGAGCCCCGTGTGAGGGACTCGGCGGAGTTCTCGGCCAGGGTCCGCCATGCGTTCACACGGAAGAACGACGTGTCGCCGTCCTTCCATCCACCACCTTCGTCCCGGATCCGGGGCGTGACGGCCACGGAGAAGTTCACGACGGCCGCCCCGTTCGGCGTGTATCGAAGCTCCGGGTCGTCCGTGAGGTTCCCGACGATCGTAATCTGGTTGTCGCTCGCCATCTCCATCACCTACCTGTCCGTTTCCACCCCCCGGCGGATGGCCTGCCGGGGAGGGGGAAGTCACTTAGGCGGCTCTCTGGACCACCTTGAACCGCAGCACCTCGTCGGCGAGGTGCAGGCTCCGCTCGAGCTCGGCGATCACCGACGGCTCCGCCGTGAACGCCACGACGACGTAGAAGCCCTCGCCCTGCCGGGCGATCTCGTAGGCCAGCCGCCGCCGTCCCCATCGATCGACCTTGCCCACCTCGCCCCCCGCCTGGGAGACGATCTTGGTGATCCGATCGATGACCCCGCCGATGACCGACTCGTCGGCCTCGGGGGGCACGATGAACATCACTTCGTAGGACCTCAGGTCTCCACCTCCTCTGGTCTGGACGGCCCCCACCCGGGAGCAGGACGTGGCTGGCCTCCAGAGTCTACCGGGTCGGTCCTCGGGTCCACCCGCGGATCTCCGGGCAGGTCTCCCGATTGTTCCACCGTGGCGACCCTAGCACCGGCCACCGACAGCGACCGGGTCAGGCTGGAAGGTGGCCCATCCGCCGCGCGTTACACTTCTTCGAGCCGTGCACTCATGCGGAAGGAGGCGCGAGCGATGACCGTGACCGTCCATGACCTGCGTGGATGGAAGGCGGAGGGCAGGCGCTGGGCCATGCTCACCGCCTACGACTTCCCCACCGCCCGGATCCTTGACCAGGCAGGTATCCCGGTGCTCCTGGTGGGTGATTCACTTGCCCAGAACGTGCTGGGCTACGAGAACACCCTGCCCGTGACCATGGAGGAGATGCTCCATCATGTCCGCGCGGTGACCCGCGGCGCCCGGAGCGCAATGGTCGTGGCCGACATGCCATTCCTGTCCTACCAGGTCTCCGTGGAGGAAGGAGTCCGAAACGCGGGTCGATTCCTGAAGGAGGGCGGGGCCCACGCCGTCAAACTGGAGGGCCCTCAGGTCGAGCTGACCCATCGCCTGGTGGAGCTCGGTGTGCCGGTCATGGCGCACGTCGGCCTGACCCCGCAATCGGTCCACGGGATGGGAGGCTATCGGGTACAGGGCCGGGGCGAGGAGGCTGCGACCCGGATCCTCGAGCAGGCGAGCGCCCTTCAGAAGGCCGGCGCGTTCTCCATCGTCTTGGAAGGCGTCCCGGCGGAGCTCGGAACGCGGATCACCGAGCACCTGCACGTCCCCACCATCGGCATCGGGGCCGGGCCGGGGTGCGACGCGCAGGTCCTCGTGATCACCGATCTGCTGGGACTGTCGGAGGGCAAGCTGCCCAAGTTCGCCAAGGCGTACGCGAACCTTCGTGAGGAGATCGCGGAGGCCGCGGCAGAGTTCGCACGCGAGGTCCAGACGGGCACCTTCCCCGACCCCGAGCACTCCTACGAGTAGCCGTCGCCGGTAGCACGTCCGGAGTCTGGGCACGCCTCCCGGGCCGGGCAGGCAGTAGGCCCTACACTCCGCCTCGGTGAGCGACACAGCCGGCGCCTTCCTGTTCGGCGCGGGGGCGGGCCTCATCGCCTCCGCCGTCGCCGCCTTCGTGTGGGACCGAGCCCGCAGGCACCCAAGGGGGGGACCGGGCGTGGACGCGGGGCGCCGGGCCGACCTGACCTCGAAGATCGGGCACGAGCTCAAGAACCCCATCATGTCGGTGAAAGGTCTGGCCTCCTCCGGCATCCGCCTGTACCAGGCGATGAGCGACGACGAGCGACTCGAGTTCTTCCGGCTGATCGACGTGGAGGCCAACAGGCTCACGCTCATCGCCGACGAGATCTCCACCGCCCTTCGGATCGACGCGGGCCAGTTCAGCTACCAGGTCCAAGACGAGGATCTGGGCGCCCTGGTTCAGGAGATCGCGTGGAGAACCCCGAGCGGTCAGCACGCGATGGTGGTGGAGGTGGAGGACGGCCTTACCGCGCCGCTCGACCGGACGCGCATGTCCGAGGTCATCGTCCACCTGCTCGACAACGCATCGAAGTTCTCTCCACCCGACGCCCCCATCGAGGTCCGGGCCTACCGGTCGCCGGACGGGGACGCCGTCGTGGAGGTGGCCGACCGCGGCCCAGGGATCCCCGCCGAGCTCCGGGAGAACGTCTTCGGAGAGTTCAACGAGTGGCGCCCCCCTGGGTACGAGGAGACCCCCGGCGCCGGGCTCGGCCTGTTTATCTGTCGGGCGCATCTCAAGGCCATGGCGGGGCGCATCGATATCGAGGACGAAAGGGGCACGGGTACCATGCTCAGGGTCACGCTTCCAGGAGGGTGACAGTCGTGTCGAGTGATGCCAACGGGCCGATCACCCTGCTCATCTGCGACGACCACAAGATCCTCACCGACGCTCTGGCTATGGTGGTGGAGCGGGACGGCTCCCTCCGCATGATCGCCTCCCCGGTCCACGTGCCCGAGGAGGCCATCGAGCTGTGCCGCGTCCATCAGCCCGATGTCGTGCTGATGGACATCGTGTTCAAGGGCCACATGGACGGCATCAAGGCCACTCGCAAGATCAAGGAGGTCTCGCCGGCGACGAAGGTCGTGATCATGACGGCCCACGACGACGACCGGCTCCTGGTGGAGGCGGTCGAGGCGGGAGCGTCGGGGTTCCTGGGCAAGGAGGAGGCCGCCAACGAGGTCCTCTCGGCGGCCAAGGCCGCCGCCGAGGGCGAGGTGCTGATCGACCCTGCGACCCTGACCAGGCTCCTGCACCAGGTGTCGAAGGAACGGGAGGCTCGCCGCGATGCTGAAGCGCTCCTCGGGGAGCTCACCGACCGGGAACGGGAGATCCTTCAACTCCTTGCTGAGGGGATGCGGAACGAGGGAATCGCCCGCAAGCTCTTCATCAGCCCCCAGACCGTCCAGACGCACGTCCGGAACTTGCTGGCCAAGCTCGGGGTGCACTCCAAGCTGGAGGCCGTGGCTTTCGCCGTGAAGCACGGCTGGATCACGATCTAGGCGGCCCACCGACCCGCCGCCTACCCCAAACCGGGTACCTGGTTCTACCGGTCGCGCGGGATGCAGCGGGTCCCCCACCCTGCCGAAGCCAATGGTAATCCGGACCACGAGAGCTCATCGCTCTCTCGTTCATCTGGAGGTGCGGACGCCGGCTCGGCGCTGCGCCCACAGGTGATCGCGGGGCCGCCTCCCCCTCGGCGGCCCCGCACCCATGTTCGGGGGTGGGCGGCCTCCCGTTCGACCGTGCCCGGGCGGGATAATCGGCCCCGTGGCGTTGCCCGCGAAGCAGATCGGACTGGGGCTGGTCATGGCCTGCCTCGCGACCACGCTGACGGTGGGGATCGCGCTGAAGTCTCCCTGCGCCGGAGGCGAGTGGGGCGACGGCCGCCAGTACCGCTCGTACTGCTATTCGGACATCGTGGCCCTGTACGGCACCGAGCAGCTCACCGGAGGCAGGCTCCCCTACTTGGACGCGTGTGTCCCACATGGAGGCCAGGAGTGCGACGAGTACCCGGTGCTCTCGATGTACGCCATGCGCGTGGCCGCCTGGATCTCGGTGGGTTTCGCCGGGTTCTTCTACGCCAACGTGGTGCTGCTCTCGATCGCGGCGTTCGTCGTGCTCGTGTGCCTGTACCTGTTGGTGGGGTCCCGGGCCCTCTACTTCGCGGTCGCGCCCACCCTCCTCATCTACGGCTTCATGAACTGGGACCTGCTGGCGGTCGCGTTCGCCACGGCGGCGACGCTCGCGTACCTGAACCGGCGCGACGTCTGGGCCGGTGCGCTGCTCGGCTTGGGAGCCGCGGCCAAGTTCTATCCCGCCCTCCTGCTCGTGCCGTTCGTCCTGGGACGGTTCCGGGATCGCGAGCCGGACCGGGGCATCCATCTCGCCTGGGCCGGGGCCGGGGCGTGGGTGGCAGTGAACCTGCCGTTCGCGCTGGCCGCCCCCAAGAGCTGGTGGGAGTTCTTCTCCTTCAACCGTGACCGTCCGGCCGACTGGGACAGCCTGTGGTTCATCGGCTGCCACCGCCTCACCGGCAAGCTGTACTGCGGCCACACTCTTCTCATCAACATCTGTTCGATCGTCTTGTTCGCGGCCGCCTCGATCCTGTTGTACCGGCTCCGTCGCAGGGTCGTGCCGAACTTTCCCCGATGGACGTTCGGGTTCGCTCTCCTCGTGACGTTCCTGCTGACGAACAAGGTGTACTCGCCTCAGTACGGGCTGTGGCTGCTCCCCTGGTTCGCCCTGGCCCTGCCGAACCTTCGCCTGTTCGCCGCATTCGAGGCGGTCGACGTGGCCGTGTTCCTGACCCGGTTCTCCTGGTTCGGCCGGTACACGGGCGTGGGCGGGCTTCCCATCGGCGCGTTCGAGATGGCCGTCCTGATCCGGGCGGCCATCCTGGTCTGGTGCCTGGTCGCGTGGGTCCGCCGGCCGGATTCGGAGGATGTCCGCCTATCTCCCGCCCCCGCGTTGGCGGACGTCCCCGCGTGAGGCCCGAGTCGCGAGAGGGGATCCGCTACAGCCTGACGGTCTTCCTCGCGGTGCGTCTGGGGCTGCTCATCCTCGGGCTCGTGGCCGTCGAGCTGTTCCCTCCGCTCAAGCCGGTCTCGGTCCCTGGCTGGCGGGCGCACCCCCTCCCCGACCCCGGATGGCAGAACGCCTTCACCACCTTCGAACGGTTCGACGCGCTGTGGTTCCTGCGGATCGCCTCGAGTGGATACCGGGCGGGAGACGGGAGCGCTGCCTTCTTCCCGTTGTATCCGCTGGCCATCCGGGCGGTGACGTGGGCCATGGGGGGCCATCCGTTCGCCTCTGCGCTCGTAGTCTCGAACGCCTCGATCGCCGGCGGGTTGTGTGTGCTGTACGCCCTCACGGCGTCGGAGCGCTCGATCGAGACTGCCCGACGGACCGTCCTGCTCGTCGCGCTGTTCCCCACCTCCTTCTTCTTCTTCGCTCCCTACAGCGAATCGTTGTTCTTGCTCCTGGCCGTGACGACCTTCTGGGCAGCGAGATCCCGGAGATGGGCGGCGGCCGGCGCCGCCGGGGCCCTGGCCGCCCTGACCAGGAACGTCGGCGTTGTTCTGGTGCCGGCCCTGCTCGCGGAGGCCTTCCACCAACGGGCCGAGGGTCGCGGGTCGGCGCTGCCGGGCCTCGCAGCGGCCGTGGGCGTCGGACTCGGCACGCTGGCCTACCTCGCGTATTGGGGGGCGAAGTTCGGCGATTGGCTGGCCCCCGTGGACCAGCAGGCCAACTGGCAACGCACGTTCTCCTTGCCGTGGGCCACCGTCGCCGACGGTACCCGGGATGCGTTCCGATATCTAGGGAACGCGAACGGCGGGTACTGGCTGATCGACTGGTTGATCGTTGTGCCGGTGATCGGCGCATCGGTCTTCGCCCTGTTCCGGTACCGGCCCTCGTATTCGGTGTACCTGTGGGGCGGGCTGCTGATCCCCCTCTCGTTCGTGTTCGCCGACCGCCCACTGATGTCGATGCCCCGGTTCGTTCTTCCCCTGTTCCCGGCGTTCTGGGCCTTGGCGGAGCTGACCGAGCGATGGCGCGTCCCCCAGAAGGCCGTAGCCGCCGTGGGGGCCGCCGGGCTCGGGCTCCTCGTGGTGCTCTTCGTGAACTGGTACTACATCTTTTAGCGCCGTCGCCTCGGTCCGCCTTGCTACTGCTCGCTCAGGCATACCGCGGCCTCGCTCATGCTCGCGAGCGAGACCGATGTGAGCACGGTCCGTAGGCGACGAATACAAGAGGGTCTACGAGGAGGTCCCGAAGCGGCTATGCGCCAGCCAGCACGACAGTGGTCTGGGAGAAAGCTTCCAGGGCTGCGTGGACGACCAGGAGTATGAGGAGCGCCGCAGTCGCGGCGAACACGATCCGCAGGACGGGGAGCTGAGTGTTCACCCTGTGCCTTCCCTTCTTCGGGGCGTCCCCCGCCATTCGGGGGATCGTTCTGTCCCCCGACGGTAGCAGCCGACTCTGTTTCCTGGGAGACGTCTTTCGGCTCTCCTGGGCTAGGTCTTTCGGCCAAAAATGGTTCACCCGCGAACTCGCGCTCCTTCTTCCTGTGGACGAACGGGAGACGCTTCGCGTGGATGTCATGAAGATCGCGGCTCTGAATCACGAGATGATCGAGGTTCTCTCGCGCTCACCCGCTTAGCGACCGTTAGCAGGTCGAGAGTCTCCCCTGGTCAGGGATTCGCCCGGATTGGTACTACATCTTTAGGCGAGCCGGGCCGACATATAGGATGGGCCAGGGAGTCTGGCGGTAGGCGGCAGAGGGAGCCTCGGGTGACCATACGGGTAGGAATCGCGGACGACCACTCGCTGGTCCGGCAGGGCCTTCGCCGGTACCTCGACATGGCGGACGGCATCGAGGTCGTGGGTGAAGCCTCCAACGGTCAGGAGCTCCTGGACCTCGTGGAGCAACAGAAGCCCGACATCGCCCTGGTCGACATCCGGATGCCGGAGATGGACGGCTTGGAGGCGGCCAGGCTGATCCGCGACCGCTTCCCCAAGGTCGGCGTGATCATGCTGACCGCCTACGACGACCGTCAGTTCGTGGTGGAGGCGGTTCGCTCCGGAGCGCGGGGCTACGTGCTGAAGGCCCGCGACGCCGAGCATCTCATCCAGACGGTCCGCCTGGTCGCCGGAGGCAACATGGTCATCGACCCCCAGCTCGTGGTGGCCCTGGCGGAGGAGCTGTCCCAGGCCAAGGAGCGCGACCGTAAGGCCGAGACGCTCACGGCCCGGGAAATCGAAGTCCTCCAGCTGCTCGCGTTCGGGCACACCAACCGCGACATCGCCGAGCGACTGTACATCTCGCCCGACACGGTGAAGACCCACCTCGAGCACATCTTCGAGAAGCTTGGGGCGTCCGACCGCACGGCGGCTGTGGCCGAGGCGCTCCGTCGGCGCCTGATCGAGTAGCTCGGCGGGGGGACAGCGCCAGTTGTCCTCCGACCGGCCTAGGCCGCGCTCGCCGGGCGACTCACCATGCGGGTGATGGAGTCGAGCCTGCTTCCGAGGCAACATAGTGGGCCAATGTCGACACAAGCGGCCCGCCGCCGTTCGACCTGGTTCGTCCTTGGCGTCCTCGGAGCAGCCATGGCGGGCGTCGTGACCACCCACCTCGTGGGTGGCGCCACCCTGGTCGACGCTGACGGCCTCCACGACGGGGTCCTCGCCGCGGCCTGCGTGCTGTCGGCCGGCGTCATCCTGTGGCGGGTGCGTTCGGCCGGCCTGCTCCGGAGCCTCCCATTCCTTGCGTTCGGGATCCTTGCGATGGCCGCCGTGGCCATCCTGTTCATGCTCAACGACTTTCGCAGCGGCATCGAGTATTCACCAAGCCCGTACGACTCTCTCTTCCTGCTCATCGGGGCCATCTTCTTCATCCCCATCGAGATCGAGTACCGCCAGCACTTCCGGAAGGAGATCCGGAGCCAGATCGTGGCCGACGTGGCCCTCGGCGCGGCTTCCATCGCCGTCATCCTGTACCTCGCGCTTCGTCCCGACGTGGCGACATCGACCGAGTCCCTGTCGACCGCGGTATTCGCCATGATGGTGGCGACGGCGCTCACGGCGTACGGTGCCCTCGTCCTGTGGGTCCCATCGCTCGCCCATGTCGGGCAGTTCGTCATGATCGCCGCCTTCTCGGCCGGCGCGGTGGTCTTCGCCGAGCAATGGGTTCGGGGGACCTACACGTCGGGACGGTCCGCCGTGGACCTCCCCCTCGCGCTCGGAGCGCTGGGGTTGGCGTTCTTCGTCACCGCGGCCCCGCGGCGGATGGGCGACGGCAAGGTCGCGGATCCTTCCCGAATTGGCCGGGCCCTGCTGACCACGGTGGCCGTGGCGAGCGCATGCGGCGCGCTCGGATTGGTCGCGGCCATGGAGACGAACTCGGACATCGGTCCGGTCCAGGCATCGGGGCTGATCTACGTGCTCGGGGTGGCCGTCGCGCTTCGGATCCTGGTGAACCAGCTTCGGAGCACCCAAGCGACGCGCGAGGCCCAGGACGCGCTCGAAGCCAAGGAGGCGGCGCTGCGGGAGACCGATAAGGCGCTGGCGCGCCTCCAGCGGGCGAACGAGACCCTGCGCGAATCGGAGGAGCGCCTGCGGCTCGTGTTCGAGGCGGCCGTTGACGGCATCGTGGAGCTGGACCACAAGGACGTGATCGTTCGGGCCAACGAGGCCTTCAGCAGCATGCTCGACCTGCCTCAGAGCATGGTCGAGGGCCAGCCCTGGGTGGCCCTCGCCGCCGCGATCGAGGCCGACGAGTCCTTCACCGCCCTCCCGACGACAGGCCAGGGGAAACTCCTCCAGGACGGGAACGCCACCTATCTCGAGGCCCGCACCTCGGAGATCCCGGGCGCCCCGCCGAGGCGGCTGCTGCTCGTCCGTGACGTCACGGCCCAGCGCGTCGCCGACCAGACCATCCGCTCGCTGTTCAAGTTCCTCCAGGACCGCGACGAGGACCGGACCCGGATCATGCGCCGGACCAACGCGGCCATCGAGAGCGAGCGCAACCGCATCGCCCGCGACCTCCACGACGGGCCGGTGCAAGGCGTCTCGGCCGCGTCGCTCTCGCTCGAGGCCGTGCTCCTGATGCTGAAGGCTGGCGAGGACGGGGAGGGGATGGAGGTCCTGACCAAGGTCCGCCAGGAGCTGGCCGAGGAAGCCGACAACCTGCGCCGCCTGATGGCCGGCCTTCGCCCCCCGCTGCTCGAGGAGCGCGGCCTGGTGCCCGCCCTCCGGGAGACCGTGGAGAAGTTCGGCCGCGAGAACAAGCTTGACGCCGAGTTCGCCGCCCAGGGGGTCGGTGAGGTCCCGCAGGACCTGGAGACGCTGGCCTACCGGGTGGTGCAGGAAGCCCTGTCGAACGCGGGGAAGCACGCCGAGGCCGTTCGGATTGGAGTCGCGGTCGAGGCCGTCGCCGGCCAGCTCCGGATCGAGGTCATCGACGATGGCGTGGGCTTCGACGCGGCCCAGGCCCGGGAGTTCCTCCGGATGGGCCGGGTTGGCCTGGCCTCCATGCGCGAGCGCGTCGAGCTCGCCAACGGGACGTTCATGGTGCATTCCACACCGGGACGGGGGACCACGGTCGTGGCCACGCTTCCGCTCGAGTCGGTCCCGGGACCCCGAGAGTTCGCCGTCACCTAGGCCTCGCAGGCCCCGTCCTCATCCTCCCGGGCCACGCGCCGCAGCGGCGCCAGCCGACGGCGTGGGCAGCAGCGTGGGGCTCGGCGGGAGGGACTCGGTGGGGGAAGGGATCGGGCTTGGCGACGGGGAGGGCGTGGGGGACGGGGTCGGCGACGGCGTGGGCTTCGGGCTCTCCGACGGCGAGGGCGGGGGCGGCGGCGTCGGAGGCCCTGCCGTGTACCCGCCGAACGACGGCGTGGTGAAGTCCTGGACCGGCATGCGCTCCGTCGCCTTCAGCATGAAGTCATGCCAGATGAGGGCGGGGATGGTGCCGCCGAACACTGCCGAGTAGCCCTCCACGTTCTCGAGAGGGATCTCACCCTTCGGGTACCCGACCCACACGCAGGTGGCCAGCCGGGGCACGTAGCCACAGAACCACGCGTCGACGTAGTCCTGGGCCGTGCCGGTCTTGCCGGCCGCCGGCCGACCGATGTTCGCACTCGTCCCGGTCCCGTATCGGATCACGTTCTCGAGCGCGTAGGTCACCAGGTCCGCGTCGTTGGTGGCGATGACCTGCTTCCCGCTGCCGCTGGTCGTTCGGTCGAGGACGGTGCCGCTCGTATCCCTGACGACGTGGATAGGCGTGGCCCACCGCCGAACACCCCGTGCCGCCAGGGTGGCGTAGCCGTTGGTCATCTCGAGCGGCGAGACGGCCTGGGTGCCGAGGGTGATCGAGCACACCGGTTCGAGCTTTGAGCGGATCCCCATCCGGTGAGCCGCGTCGGCGACCGCATCGGGGCCGACCAGTGAGGCGACCTGGGCGAACACCGTGTTCACGGAGTAGGCGGTCGCGGTGGCCAGGCTGAACGTGCCGCTCTCCTCGTCGCTGGCGTTGGACAGGGTCCACGGCTTGCCGTCCGTGTAGCACCGCGGATCCTGGATGGTGATGGTCCCCGGGCCGTACCACCGCGAGGACAGCGAGACCCCGGCTTCCATGGCCGCGGTCAGCGTGAACGGCTTGAATGCCGAGCCGGCCTGCCTCCCTGTCCCGCCGTATCCCTTCTCGCCCGACAGCGCCAGGTTCACCTGCGACTTCCCCCAGTTCCTGCCGCCGTACATGGCCCGGACCTCGCCGGTCACCGGGTCGATGGCCACCACGGCCGCCTCCGGGTCGCCGGGCGTGTTCAGCCGGGCCGCCACGGCCTCCTCCGCCGCCGCCTGCATCCGGGGATCGAGGCCGGTGATGACCTTGAGGCCCCCGCCGAACACCTCGGCCTCGTCGTATTTCGCGATCAGCGTCCGCTTCGTGTAGTCGAGGAAGTACCCGAGCTTGGGCGGGAAGCTGAGGTTGCCGTCGGAAGGGTGGGTCCTGACGCTCTGAAGCTTCAGCTGGGCGGCGCGTTCCGCCGTGATGGTGCCGAGCGCCGCCATCCGGTCCAGGACGTAGTCCCGTCGGATCCTGGCGTCGGCGGGGTGGTCGATCGGATCGAACAGCGAGGGGTTGGAGATCAGGCCGGCGAGGGTGGCCGAGCGGATCATGTTGAGCTCGCTCGCGTGGATGCCCCAGTACGCCTCGGCCGCCGCCTCCACGCCGTAGGCTCCGTGACCGAAGTAGATCGTGTTCAGGTACTTGGCCAGGATCTGGTCCTTGGAATAGGTGCGCTCAAGCTTCATGGCGAGGAGAGCCTCCCGGACCTTCTGGGTGAAGGTCCGCGGCGGGACCACGTAGGTGGTCTGGCCCGTCTTGCGGTCGGTCTCGTAGTGCCCGGCATAGACGTTCTTCACCAGCTGCATGGTGATGGTGGACCCGCCCTGGACCACCTCGTGGGCGATGAGGTCGTTCCACGCGGCCCGCATGACCCCGAGCGGGTCGATGCCCGAATGCTGATAGAACCCCTGGTCCTCGGCGGCGATCACCGCGTCGCGGAGGCTCTCGGGCATCCGGTTGAATGGGATGATCGTGCGGTCCACCGAGGCGTGGAAGGTCCCCAGGACATTGCCGTCCCGGTCCAGGATGTAGGTGGTCTGCAGCGGCGGCGGGGTGGCCGGCAGGTCCAGCCTGGAGTACACGAACAGGAGCGTGGCCAGCAGCAGGAACAGCATGACGAAGGGCGCGGCGGCGAAGGCCCACCAGTACCGGCGGAGGAACCCTCGCTTCTTCGGGGGCTGCCGGGGGGTGCGCTTGGGGCTCTTGGGAGCCTGTTCAGGCGCTGTCTTGACGGCCAAGGCGGGGCGATTCTACCCAGGGGCTCTGCATCTCATTCCAGGTAGACGTGGCTTTTCGATAGGAGGTTTCTGCTGGGCCTGGTCGGTCTACCCGGCCTCGCGGGCCACGAAGGCCTCGGTCAGGTGGTTCCAGGCGCAGTCGCGGCACACCTCCACCACGTAGCACCAGGCGTTCCGATGCCTGGTGGCCAGGGTCAGCCCCTGGTCCAGGGTCCACACACGGCCGTTGTTCGCCCGGAGGCCGTCGGCGTAGACGTAAGCCAGCAGCACGAGCTTGGATTTGCCGCACACCGGGCAGTCTCGGCGGGTCTCCTCCCCCACATGCTTGGCCGCCCGCATGAGCTCGGGGTGGGCGTCGCAGATGTCGGCGCGGGACCGCAGGCCGACCCGGACCTCCCGCAGGAGCGCCCGCTTGGCCAGCGTGTAGTCCACGACCCCCAGGAGGGCCCTCCGGCCCCTGGCCATCTGCCGTGGGTTCTGCATGGTGCGGGCATTGTACGCCCGACCTCTGACGTGAGGGGTTCGAGGATCCTCCGGGGCCTTGTCCGCGAACCGCGGGCGGTCAGGCGCCGGGATCCACGACGGCGCGGGCTCGCGCGTCGACGCTCCGATCGCCTCCGAGGGTCGACAGGTACCCCACGGGTACCCGCACCTGCACCGTCGCTTCCAGGGTCCCAGCCTTGCATCGGCACTCGATCAGCTCGGCGCCGTTCCGGGCAGCGTATTCCGAAGCGGCGTCGGCCGGTTCGCGCCCCGAAGGCAACGCGAGCTCCTGCGCGGCAGCCAGGGCAGCCGCGTCGGCCGCGGATTGAGCCCTGGACACTGCGACGAGCGCCTTGGCCAGGTCCGCCGCTCCCAGCCCGAGGACCAGGATCATGGCCACGAGCGCCGCGACCACGATCGAGACCGACCCTCCCTCTCGGTTCACGGGAACTCCTGGCGCATTGCGGTGGAGGCTTCCAGCCGGACCTCCGAGAGGAAGAACAGCCCGGCCAACGGGACCGCGATCCTCGCCCTGTAGCCCACGGTCACCTCGACCGGCTGGCCAAGGCCGCCGGTTCGATCCACCGTGACTTCCACCCGCGTCGGATCGAGTCCCGGCGCGGCCTCGAGCGCGGCCGACCGAACGGGACCGTCTTCCGGATCCACCACCGCCTGTCGCGAGCCCGCTCGTGCCGCCTGCACCAGGAGGAGCTGATCGCGGCTGAGCACTCCGATCTGCACCAAGGCCAGGCAGACCAGGAGCAGGACGGGCAGGACCAGCGCGAATTCCACGACGGCAGAACCCCGTTCGAGCCGACGTCTCGAGCCGCTACTGCGCACTCCCCGCCACCTGGTCGATGATGTTGTCGAAGAAGGCTGGGAGCTTGCCCGAAGAGCGAGCCCAGGCGATCAGAACGACGGCGATCGCCGCAGCGGCCAGGATCACCAAGGCGTACTCGGCAGTTGTCTGGCCGATCTCCCGCGCGACCCGCGCTCGCATGCGGATGTAGAGCGCAAGCAACATGACTTCACCTCCCCTCAACCGATCGATCGCAGCGCGCTGATCAGGACGGGCACCACCGTGAGGAGGAGGAACGCCGGGAGGACAAGGAACACCAGAGGGAACAGCATCTTGACGGGCGCTTTCCGTGCACGCTCGGTCGCGGCCGAACGTCGTGCATCGCGGACCTCGGACGCCAGCTCCAAGAGCGCGTCGGACAGAGACGACCCGAGGGATTCGGCCCGAGTCATCGTGGTCACCGCCCTTCGCAGGTCCGGGAGGGGCAATCGGTCCGAGGCGCTCCGGAGCTCGTCGCGCCACCGCGCGCCCAGGTCCACGGAGCGGATCACATCGGAAAGCTCCTCCGAGAGGGGGCCCTCCGTCGACTCGACCGCGCGGCGGAGGGCGAGCTGACCCGAGAGCCCGGCCAAGGAGGCCGCGGCGAGGAGATCGAGGAACAGCGGCACTTCTCGGTCGGCTCGCTCAACCCGGCGGCGAGCCAGCTGGACGAGCAGGACGTCGGGGAGCACGGCGCCGCATCCGGCCAGCACCGGAGCGAGCAATGCGGCGGGCCAAGGCGCGGACAGCGCCGTCAAGGCCAAGAGGCCGGCAGTAAGGACCTTCGCCCCCGCCACCTCGTCCTCCGTGACAGCCACGCGGGCATTGGCGATCCGCTGAACGGTCGCCGCCCTGCCTGGAAGGCGACGAATGAGGCGGGCGGCGCCGAGGCGCCCAGCCACGCGCCGAAGCGTCCCGCCCGACACCTTGGATGGCAGAGCTCCCAGGCGGGAAACGAGCGTTCGGTCCACGGTCGTGGTGGCCGCCGCGACGGCCAGCAAGGCAGCCGCGGCGGCCACCACAGGGGCCAGGTACGTCTCCATCACCCTTCGACTCGAAGCAGCCGCCGGATCCACAGGAACGCCGCGCCCTGCATGAGGAGACCGGTCACGATGGCGGTGGCCCCCGTCGACGAGTGATAGGCCGCGGCGATGTCCCGTCGCGACGTGACCGAGAGGAACAGGAAGAAGCCGATCGGCAGGAAGCCCAGGATCGCGCCCGACAGTCGTGCCTGTGCGGTCAGGGATCGGACCTCGCGCGCAGCTGCCTGCCGATCTCGGAGCGTGCGGGCCAGTCGATCGAGAACCACGGGCAGATCGCCACCCGTCCGGCGCTGAAGGCTGAGCACTCCCGCGATCAGCCTGGCCTCCGGGACGCTTACCTCGGCGACCCAACCGCCCAGGGATCGTGGGAACGGAACCCCCAGCGAAACACGGTCGGCGAGCTCGCGGAGCGTTGCCCCCACCGGAGCACCGACTTCATCCGCTGCAAGCGAGATGGCCTGGAGCAACGACTGGCCGGTCCGGAGACCGGCGGCGATCACCGACACCGCCTCGGCGAGCTGCTCCTGCATCCTTTCCGTGCGACGAGCCACCATCCGCCGAGCCCGAACGACCGGGATCATGATCGCCCCGGTCCCTCCTATCGCGGCACCCGGGAGGCCGGCCATCGATGCACCCACGACGAAGCCTCCGAGCGCGCCGACCGATCGAAGGGTTGACGCACGAAGCCGACGTCGAGCGCCACCCGAGCTCCGTTCGCGCTTTATGACTCCTGCTCGCGCTCGGACGCGCTCTCGCTTCACCAGATCTGCAGCGACTGCGGCGAACAGGCCGGGCAACGAGGCGAGAACCATGGCGGTCACCTCGGGCCTCATCCGCCCTCTCCGGTCTCGACCTCCAACGTGTCCTCATCGGGCCCTGGGGCGAACAGCTCCCCGGGGACGTCCTCCCCGACGTCGGCGAGCTCGAGCGCCAGCTCGGGGACGACCCCGGTCGACTCGAAGAGGCCGTGAGTGCCGAGCCGGTGGCGGAACCGGAACAACGGCGTGAGGACCGGTTGCCCCTCGTGGATCCCATCGACGGTCGCCACTTCGAGAACGACTCGTCGTCCGCTCGGCAATCGGGCCATGTGCGCGATGACGTCGACGGCCGATGCCACTTGCGCGCGCACGTGACCGACCGGCAGTCCGACGTCCGACATCATCGCCATGGTCTCCAGCCGCCAAAGCAGATGGCGAGGTGAGTTCGCGTGGGCTGTCGACAGTGATCCATCGTGGCCGGTGTTCATGGCTTGGAGCATGTCGATGGCCTCTCCTCCTCGAACCTCTCCCACGATGATCCTGTCCGGCCGCATGCGAAGCGCGTTCCTCACGAGATCGCGCACGGTCACCTCGCCCTTGCCCTCCACGTTCGCAGGACGCGCTTCCAGCGAGACGACGTGCGGCTTGGCCAGGCGGAGCTCCGCAGCATCCTCGATGGTCACCAATCGTTCCTCGTCCGGGACGAACGTGGACAACACGCCGAGCAGTGTCGTCTTGCCAGAGCTCGTTCCGCCCGAGACGATCACGTTCGCCCGGCCTCGAACGCAGGCCGCCAGAAACCCCAGCGTGCGTGGCCCAAGTGCTCCTCTGGCGAGGAGCTCCTCCGGCGTGAAGGGCACGGGAGAGAACTTGCGGATGTTCAGGGTGGGACCGCAGAGCGAAAGGGGCGGGATGATCGCGTGCACCCGACTGCCGTCCGACAGTCGCGCATCCACCCAAGGTGATGACTCATCGACCCGAAGGCCGAGCGGGGCCACGATCCTCTCGATCACGTGCAGGACGGCCTCCTCCCCCTCAAACAGACCGTCCGTCACCTTCTCGAGCCG
>WNGF01004432.1_pt1 | contig 34342 bp, 25 predicted proteins | sample 5400641 | NCBI WGS metagenome assembly WNGF01 (sample SAMN13153371, study PRJNA577476) | soil metagenome | isolation source: 80 cm soil or saprolite under grassland replicate 2 | place: USA:California | collected 2016-06-15 | reverse complement strand
CATGCGGGTGCGTGCCGCCTCGCCCCCGAGCTCCACGCCGACCCACTGGCAGTAGGTCGCCGACGCGGGGCGCAGGTCGACGGCGACGTCGAAGAGCCTCCCCCGCGTGCAGCGCACGAGCTTCGGCTCCGCCGCCGGCGCGATCTGGAAGTGCATGCCGCGGAGCGTGCCGCGCCGGCGGTTGTACGAGACGTTCGACTGGACCACGCTCGTCGCGAGGCCGTGGGCAGCGAACTCCTGCTGGCAGAACGATCGCGCGAAGAAGCCGCGGTCGTCCTCACGCGCCTCGAGGTCGATCTGGTGGACCCCCTCGAGCCTCGTCGCCGTGAACTTCATCGCATGCCCCGCGGGCGCCTCAGGGCCGGTCGGCCCACTCGACCGCCGGCACCGGCACGATGAACCGACCCCCGGCGTTCCGGTACCCGGCCTGCTGCGCCAGGATCTCGTCCTTGAAATTCCAGGTGAGGAGCACCACCGCGTCCGGTCGCGACTCGAGGAGCGCGGCCGGAGGGCGAATGTGCAGGTGGACGCCCGGCATGTACCGCCCCTGCTTCACCGTGGACCGGTCCGCCACGAAGTCGAGGACGTCCGTCCCGACCCCTGCATAGTTGAGGAGGGTGGACCCCTTCGCCGCCGCGCCGTACGCGGCGAGCCGCCGGCCCTTCGCCTTCAGGTCCCCGAGGAAGCCGCGGAACGACTCGCGCCACCGGGCGACGCGCGGGGCGAAGTCCTGGTAGTACGCGCGCCCGGGTACGCCGGCCGCTGCCTCGCGGGCGAGCAGGGCCTCGACGCGCGGGGAGGGAGACCGCCGGGTCGCCGCGGGCGTGACCGTGAGCAGCAGCGATCCCCCGTGCAGCGGGATCCGCTCGACGTCGGTGACCGCCAGCTCGTGACGCGCGAACAGGCGGGACAGCGCCGTCAGGGAGAAGTAGCAGAGGTGCTCGTGGTAGATGGTGTCGAACTCGAGCCCGGGGATCATCTCGCCGAGGTAGGGCACCTCGATGATCGCCGCGCCGCTCTCCTTGAGCAGCACGGCGAACCCCGCGACGAAGCCGTTCAGGTCGGCCACGTGCGCGAGCACGTTGTTCGCGTGGATCACGTCGGCGCGCTTGCCCTCGGCGACGAGCTGGCGCGCGAGGTCGACCCCGAAGAACTCCGCGACCGTGGGGATGCCGCGCTCCACCGCTACCTTCGCGATGTTGCGCGCGGGCTCGATCCCGAGCACCGGGACGGCCGCTCGCTGGTAGTACTGGAGCAGGTACCCGTCGTTGCTCGCCACCTCGACCGCGAGGCTCCCCGGCCCGAGGTTCCGCTCCCGGACGAGGCGCCCGGTGAGCTCCTCGGCGTGGCGGAGCATCCCGTCGGAGAACGACGAGAAGTAGAGGTAGTCGCGGAACAGGATCTCCGGCGGGACCGTCTCGGTAATCTGCACGAGGCTGCACGCCGGGCAGAAGGCGAGGTCGAGCGGGTAGCGCGGCTCGGGCCGGCCGAGGTCCTCCTCGCGAAGGAGCGCGTTCGCGAGCGGGGTCTCCCCGAGCGAGAGCACGGTCTCGAGTCCGGAAGCGCCGCAGGAGCGGCAGGCGGTGATGCGGCTCACTTCGGCACCTCCAGGTGGGTCCGGTACCAGGCGAGGGTGCGCTCGAGCCCCTGCTCGAGCGTGAAGAGCGGCTTCCAGCCCAGCATCCGGCGGGCCTTCTCCGCGCTCAGGTACTGGTGTCTGATCTCGCGCTGCGCCTCGTTCAGGACCTCGGGCACGAGGCTCGAGCCCATCGCGCGGAGGATGCGGTCCACGAGCTCGCGGACCGTGACCTGGAGCTCGTTCGAGAAGTTGAACGCCTCGCCCCGGAGCGCCGGATTCGCCGCGAGCTTCTCGGCCAGCAGCATGTACGCCGCCGCGCCGTCCTCCACGTAGAAGTAGTCGCGGACGTAGGTGCCGTCGGAGCGGATCACGGGGCGCTGGTTGCGCAGGACCGAGCGGATCGTCCCGGGGATGATCCGGTTCCAGTTGAGATCGCCGCCGCCGTAGAAGTTCCCGCAGCGCGTGATGACGACCGGGAGCTGGAACGACCGCGCGTAGCTCTGGCCGATCAGGTCCGCGCACGACTTGCTCACGTCGTACGGGTGCGTGCCCTGCAGCGGGGCGTCCTCCCCGTACGGCAGCTTTTCGTGATCGCCGTAGGCCTTGTCGGACGAGGCGAGGACGATCTGCTTCACCTTCGGGCTGCGCCGGCACGCCTCGAGCAGCGCCCAGGTCCCGGCGACGTTCGTCTCGAAGGTGGAGACCGGGTTCCGGTTGGCGATCCCGACGATCGTCTGTGCCGCGAGGTGGACGACCGTGTCCGCCTCGTACTCGCCGATCGCGCGCTCGAGGAGCGACTGATCACGGACGTCGCCCCGGACGACGTTCACGCGCTCGAGGAGGCCGCTCCCGGCGAGCTCGCTCCGCGGCACCCAGTCGCGCACGAGGCAGGTCACCTCGGCGCCCTGCTCGAGCAGCCGCTTCACGAGCCAGGCGCCCACGAGTCCCGTGGCGCCCGTCACGAACGTCGGTCGATCCCGCCAGAACCCGCTCATCGCCACACCTTCCAAGGCGCCTGGCCGTCGGCCCAGAGCTTCTGGAGCCCGCGCACCTCGCGGAGCGTGTCCATGCACTGCCAGAAGGCGTCGTGCCGGTAGGCCATGAGCTGCCCGTCGCGCGCGAGGTGCTGGAGCCCGTCCACCTCGAGGACGGCCGCGTCGCCGCCCAGGTACTTCAACACTCCGGGCTCGAGCACCATGAAGCCGCCGTTGATCCAGCCCTCGCCGATCTGCGGCTTCTCCTGGAACTCCTGCACGCGATCCCCCGCGAACAGGAGGCCGCCGAAGCGGGCGGGCGGGCGGACGGCGGTGATCGTCGCGAGCTTGCCGTGCGCCTTGTGGAACGCGAGCAGCTTCTTCAGATCGACGTTCGAGACGCCGTCGCCATACGTCAGCATGAACGTCTCGTCCCCGAGCAGGGGGGCGAGCCGCTTCACGCGGCCTCCGGTCTGGGTCTCGACGCCGGTGTCCACGAGGTGCACGACCCAGTCTTCGGCCGGCTCGTCGTCGTGGACCTGGGCGGCGCCGTCCCTGACCGAGACGGTCATGTTGCAGCTCAGGTGGCGGTACTCGAGGAAGAACCGCTTGATGTGCTCGCCCTTGTAGCCGAGCGCGATCGCGAACTCGCGGAAGCCCTGGTGCGCGTAGGACTTCACGATGTGCCAGAGGATCGGCCGGCCGCCGATCTCGACCATTGGCTTCGGCCGGACCTCTGTCTCCTCGGAGAGCCGGGTCCCGAGTCCGCCCGCGAGAATGACCACCTTCATGTCTGAGCCTTCCGGTCCAGGAGCCATGGAGCTGCGGACGCTTTCACTATCACGGAACCGCGCGGTCGATCACGCCGGCGGGTGGAGGTGGTCCCCCGCCCGGTACCTCCACGCGATGACCCTTGCCGACCCAACCGGACTCGGGCAGCCTTCTGCCCGGTTCACGCCGTGACGCGGCTCAGGCCGTGGCGGTGTCGACGCGCGGATCCGGCATCGAATGGAAAACAAATCGCCGACGATCAGCGTCTGCATCCCGACGTTCAATCACGGGCACTTCCTGAAGGACGCCGTCGAGTCGGTCCTCGCCCAGACGTTCGCCGACTTCGAGCTGGTCATCGTGGACAACTGCTCGACGGACGACACGCCTCGGATCGTCCAGGCGTACGCGGCGCGCGACCCCCGCATCCGGTATGTCCGCAACCCGTCCAACGTCGGCGCGCAGCGGAACCTGAACCGCTGCATCGAGCTCGCCTCCGGAGAGTACGTCAACATCCTCTGCGCGGACGACGCGCTCGAGCCGGCCGCGCTCCGAACGCTGGTTCAGGCCCTGGAGGCCCGTCCTGGCGTATCGCTGGCCGCGTGCGCGCGGGTCATGGTGGACAGGGACTTGCGCCCGCTGCGCGTCCTCTCCTTCTCGGGCAAGGCGGAGCTCGTCCCGGGTGGAGTAGCGATCACGAGATGCCTCGGGAGCGGCAACAGGATCGGCGAGCCGTCCGCCGTCCTGTTCAGGAGGAGAGACGCGGCGAGGGGGTTCGACACCCGATACCGGCAGCTCATCGACCTCGAGATGTGGTGCCACCTGCTGCAGAGAGGGGACTTCGCGTTCGTACCGGAGCCGCTCTGCAAGTTCCGGTGGCATGCGGGATCCGAGACGAGCCGCAATGTCGAATCGCTGGGCTTCGTCCCTGAGTTTCGCACGATCGTCGGCGAATACGCCGGCGGCGAGAAGGGCGACGGTCTCCTGCTCCGGCATCGCTGGAAGATGCAGGTCGCCTTCGACGTCTGGACGAAGCAGCTCGGCGGCCTTCGCGTCGTCGAGGCGCACAGGGCCATCCGGAAAATCTATCCGCTCGCGCTGTTCTATCTGTTCCTGCCGGTGAAGGTTGTCGTCGCGGGAAGCGCCATGGTGAAGGGCAAGCTGGCGGCGCTCCGCCTGTGGCGCACGCGCCGAAGGGCACCGGCGTGAGCGCGATGCGCACCATCTCCGTCTGCATGGCCACCTACAACGGCGGCCGCTGGGTCCGCGAGCAGCTCGCGTCGATCCTCCGGCAGCTCGGGCCGGACGACGAGGTCGTCGTCTCCGACGACGGCTCGTGCGACGACACGCTCGCGGTGATCGCCTCGTTCGCCGACCCGCGCGTGCGCGTCGTCGCGGGGAACTTCCGGAGCCCGGTGCTGAACTTCGAGAACGCCCTTCGCCACGCGCGCGGCGAGATCCTGTCGCTCTCGGACCAGGACGACGTCTGGCTCGACGGGCGTGTCGCGCTCATCCGGGCCCGGCTCTCGGCGCCGCCCACGCCGGTGCACCTCGTGGCGCTCGACGCAGTCGTCACGGACGAGAGCGGCTCCGTCACGGACACGTCGCTGTTCCGCAAGATCGGCGCGCGGCCCGGGCTCCTGAAGAACGTCTACGACAACAGCTACGTCGGATGCTGCCTCGCGTTCACGCGCGAGCTGCTCGACGTGGCGCTCCCGTTCCCGCCGGGCATCCCGATGCACGACATGTGGCTCGGGCTCCTCGCCGAGCGCTTCGGCACGGTGGAGTTCGTGCACGAGGCGATGCTCGCGTACCGGCGCCACGGCGGGAACGCGACGACGATGACGCGACGGTTCATGCCGCTCGTGCAGATCCGGCGCCGCTGGAATCTCTCGACGAATCTCCTGAGGCGCGTCGTCGAGCGCCGGCGCCGCTCAACGCAGTAGGCAGAGGGCCTATGCCGCGCGTCGCGATCGTCCTCGTCACCTTCAACTCCGCGCGCGACCTGGACGCCTGCTTCGGCTCCCTCGCCACCGCGCGCCTCGGCGGCGCGGAGGTCGTCGCCGTGGACAACGGCTCGACGGACGGGACGCCGGCGCTCGTCCGCGAGAAGTTCCCGTGGGTGACGGTCGTAGAGTCCGGCTCGAATCTCGGATTCGCGGGCGGGAACGACGTCGGGATCCGGCGCGCGCTCGACGCCGGCGCGGAGTGGGTCTACCTCCTCAATCCCGACACCGACGTCGACCCGGGGTTCCTCGAGGAGGCGCTCGCGGTCGGCGAGACGGATCCGCGGACCGCCGCCGTGCAGTCGCTCCTCCTCCTCCATCCCGACCGCGACCGCGTGAACACCGCGGGAAACGCGATCCACTTCCTCGGCTTCGGCCACTGCGGCGCGTACCGCGCGGAGCGCGCCACCATCGCCGCCGAGCCGCGCGAGATCGCCTTCGCGTCCGGCGCGGCGGTCCTCCTCCGGGCGGCCGCCCTGCGCGAGGTCGGCGTCTTCGACGAGAAGCTCTTCCTGTACCAGGAGGACCAGGACCTCGGGATCCGGCTGCGGCTCGCCGGCTGGCGGGCGCTGCTCGCGCCGCGCTCGCTCGTCTGGCACCACTACGCGTTCTCGCGGAACCGCCGGAAGTACTTCTACCTCGAGCGGAACCGCTACATCGTCCTCGCGAAGACCCTGCGGCTCCGCTCGCTGCTCGTCCTCGCGCCGTTCCTCCTCGCCGCCGACCTCGCGCTCCTCGCGCTCGCCGGCGCGCACGGCTGGCTCCCGGAGAAGCTCGAGGCGTACCGGGAGCTCCTCTCGCGCCCGATGCGGGACCACGTCCGCAGGGAGCGCGCGCGCATCCAGGCGTCTCGCGTCGTCTCCGACCGCGAGCTCGCGCGCTGGTTCTCCTCCGAGCTCGAGTTCGAGGGGCTCGCCGGGGGCTGGATCCCGCGGCTCCTGCGCGCGCCGATGGCGCTCGTCTGGCGGGTGCTGCGGCCGCTCCTCGGGTGAGGTGCGGCGCGGGTCAGGGCCGAGGCCCGGAGCCGTGTGTCCGGGGCGGATCGTCGGCCGGGGCCGCTCCGCCTGCCTGCGCGCGCAGCGCCTCCACCTCGGCGCGCAGGAGCGCGCACTCCTGCGCGAGCCTGCGGACGCGCGTCGTGTTCCCCGAGACGCCGATCGTCACCGAGAGCACGTTCACGGCGAGGTAGAGGAGCCCTGCGCCGAAGAGCGCGTTCGACGGCACCTGGATCCCGAGGACCCGCGCCGAGGAGACGAGCAGCTGCGGGAACGCGGTGAGGGCCATCGCCGCGAGCGTCGTGAGGAGCCAGATGAGGCTCTCGCGGAGGTGGAGCCGCTGCGTCCGGATGAGCCAGACCACCCAGCCGCTGAACGCGACGAGCACCGCCAGGGAGAGGACCTGGATCTCGATCGGCAGGATGGGCTGGCTCACGCGAGGTCCCCGTCGAGCGGCGCGCTGCGCGGCGGCAGGAGCACGAGGGCGAGCGACACCTTCACGAGATAGTAGAGCGTGCGGAGCGCGGTGATCGAGGACCGGCCGTGCGCCCGCTCGTTCATCCGGACCGGGACCTCGGCGAGGCGGAGCCCCGCGCGGCGCGCGAGGGCGATCGCCTCGGGCTCGGGGTAGTCCGACGGGTAGTAGCGGGCGAACAGCTCGATCGCGCGGCGGCCGGCAGCGCGGAACCCGCTCGTCGCGTCCGTCACCCGCGCGCCGCAGCGGAGCCGCAGGAACCACGAGAGATAGCGGATGCCGGCACGGCGGACGAGGGTGGACCGGAAGCCGCCGTCCGCGAGGAAGCGCGACCCGATGACGACGTCGGCCGTGCCAGCCTCGAGCGGAGCGAGCAGCGCCGCGAGGAAGGACGGGTCGTGCTGGCCGTCCCCGTCGATCTGGACCGCGACGTCGTACCCGTGCTCGAGCGCCCAGAGGTAGCCCGCCTGCACCGCGCCGCCGATCCCGAGGTTCACCGCGAGCCGGAGGACGGTCCAGCCGAGCGAGGCGGCGACGCGGGCCGTCTCGTCCGTGCTGCCGTCGTCCACTACGCAGACGTCGCACGCCGGCGCGTGCGCGCGCAGCGCCTCCGCGAGCCGCGGCAGGTTCCGGGCTTCGTTGAAGGCGGGGACGATGGCGGCGACGCGCATCCCGGCGATGATTTACCATGAGTCGGCGCCCGTCCGCCCGGCGGCGGCGGACCATGCGACTTTCCGGTATCCTGGGTCTTCGGGGCTGCGAGGATGACCAGGTGAACGGAAGCCGCGGAGTGTCCGCGTGAGGTGGAGAGCGGCCGTGGTCCTGGTCGCGCTGGCCGCCGTGGTGTCGGTCGCCGCGGCGCTGGCAGTCCGTTCGGCGCGCCGGGACAGGGCCGTCCTGGTAGCCACGTTCGCCGAGGAACGGCTCGCGCGGCTCGACGGCGAGATCCGGGATCTCGAGGACGACCTCGGTGATTTCCGCCAGCACCTCGACGTCACCGCAGCGCTCCTCGCCACGACGACCTCGGTCAAGGTTGAGAAGCGGGAGCTCGAGACGGTCCTCGAGGTGGTCCAGTGGTTCGAGCTGATGGCGATCTACGACGAAGCGGGCCACCAGCGCGTCGTGGCGCTCGACAAGGTGGCACCGCCGCCCGGGGGCGCCGCGGCGTTCGCGGCCGAGCTCTCGAGGGCCGCCCAGCTTGCGGTCCGGACCCGGCGCAGGACGCTGTCGCCGCCGCTCGGGGGACCCGACTCGCCGTCGTATCGGGCGTTCGCCGCCCCCATCCCCAGGAAGGGCCGCATCGAGGCGGTGGTGCTCCTCGTGAACCTGCGGCGCCTCTTCGACCGGCTTCGCGTCGGCGTCGGGGGGACGTCCGCGACGTTCGTCCTCGGCGAAGGGGACGCGCCGCCGTTGATCTTGAGCGGAGACGCGGGCGCCGGGAGGAAGGAGGACGTCGCGGAGCTGCTCCGCCGGGTCCGGACCGGCGTTCGCGGGACGTGGGCGGTCGGGGATCCGGGCTGGGCGGCCGTCGCCTCGTCGACGCCCGAGGGCATCGCCGCCTTCGCGCCGATCGACACGGGCATGGACGTGCGCTGGCAAGCCGCGGTCGTCAGCTCCACCGCGCTGCTGCGCGCACAGGAGCGCGCGATCGCCCTGCGCACGTTCGCGTTCGGCGGCATCATCTTCCTCGCGGTCCTCGCGCTCGCGACGTACGTCGTCGCGTCCGCCCGCCGGACGATCTCCATGCGCGAGCGGCTCCGGTCGGCCGAGGAGATCGCGCACCACGCCGAGATGTCGCAGAAGATCCTCGAGAACGTGCCGGTCGGGGTGATCGTGCTCGATCAGGCCCGGCGCGTCTCGTCGCTGAACCGGAGCGCGCGCGCGAGGGTGCCGCCGTCCGCACTGGGTGCGCCGGTGGAGCGCGCCTTTCCGGACGCACCGGTCGGCGCGATGGACGAGCTCCAGCGATTGCTCGCGCGGGCGCAGGACTCGGGCGTCGTCCAGAGCGTCCTCGCGGAGCCGCTGGCGCTCTCCGGCCGCGGCACGTACTTCGCCGTGCACGCGGTGCCGCTCGCGCACCCGACGCTCGAGCTCCACCAGCTGCTCGTGTTCGAGGACGTGACGGAGCTGCACGCGCTCGCGTCCCAGCTCCTGCGCGCGGAGAAGTTCGCGACCGTGGGCGTCCTCGCGGCGGGGTTCGCCCACGAGGTCGGGACGCCACTCGGCGTCATGCGCGGCCGCGCGGAGATGCTCGCCTCGAAGCTACCGCCCGAGAGCCCCGACGCGCGGAACGCGGCGATCATCGTCGGGGAGATCGATCGGGTCTCGAGGACCATCCGGGACCTCCTCGACTTCTCGCGGGCCTCGCCCGCGCCGGCGCCCGCGGCGGTGCGTCTCGGCGGCGTGGCCGCGAGCGTTGCGGAGCTGCTCGCCATCGAGGCGCGCAGGCGCGGGGTGTCCATCGAGGTGGACGTGCCCGCTCGCCTGGCGCCCCTCGCCGCCGATCTCGATCAGCTGACGCAGGTCCTCGTGAACTTGACGATGAACTCCTTGCACGCATGCGCCGCGGGGGGACGGGTGACCGTGCGTGGCCGGGAGGATCCGCGCGACGGGCGCGCCGTCATCGAGGTCGCGGACGACGGGTCGGGCATCCCCGAAGAGCATCGTCACCAGGTGTTCGATCCCTTCTTCACGACCAAGAAGCGCGGAAAGGGGACGGGGCTCGGGCTCGCCGTCGTCGCCCAGATCGTTCGGAATCATGGAGGGGAGCTCGACCTCGACAGCGTCGTGGGTCGCGGGACGCGCGTCGTCGTGACGTGGCCCCTCGCCTCGATGGAGATGGAGCGAACGGATGGGGAACGGTAAACGCATCCTGGTGGTCGATGACCACCCGGAGATGGCGCGGCTCCTCGCGGACCAGCTGACCGAGGCGCGGTACGTCGTCGAGAGGGCGCACGGCGGCGCCGAGGCGCTGCGCCTCGCGCGCGCGGAGCTTCCCTCGCTCGTGGTGACGGACCTCCGGATGGAGGAGGTGGACGGCTTCGACGTCCTCGAGGGCGTCCACGAGCTGGATCCCGACGTGCCGGTCATCGTGATGACCGCATTCGGCGCGATAGAGACGGCGATCGAGGCGATCAAGCGCGGCGCGTACCACTACGTGACGAAACCCTTCCTGCTCGCGGAGATCCTCGCCTACATCGAGCGCGCGCTCGCGGAGCGCCGGATCCGCGCCGAGAACGCGGTCCTCCGCCGCGGGACGAAGGACGCGGCTGCGCCGGCGCTCGTAGGCGCGAGCGCGCCGATGTGTGCGCTTCACGACGTGATAGCGCAGGCCGGGCCTTCCGCGGCGCCGGTGCTGATCACCGGCGAGAGCGGCACGGGCAAGGAGCTCGTGGCACGGGCGATCCACGAGGCGAGCGAACGGCGAGCGGAGCCGTTCGTGGCGGTCAACTGCACGGCGCTCCCCGAGTCGCTGCTCGAGAGCGAGCTCTTCGGGCACACGCGCGGCGCATTCTCCGGGGCGACCGCGCCGCGCCGCGGGCTGTTCGTCGAGGCGGACGGCGGGACCCTGCTGCTCGACGAGATCGGGGACATGCCCGCGCCGCTCCAGGCGAAGCTCTTGCGCATCCTGCAGGACGGCGAGGTGAGGGCGGTCGGATCCGACACGATCCGCCGCGTGGACGTGCGGATCATCGCGGCGACGAACCACGACGTCGATGCGCAGGTCGCCTCGGGCAAGTTCCGTGGCGACCTGTTCTTCCGCCTGAACGTCGTCCGCATCGAGGTGCCGCCGCTGCGGGCGCGGCGAGAGGACGTCCCTGCGCTCCTCGACCACTTCCTCTCCCGCGCGCGCGCCAGGAACCGCAGCGCGAGCGCCAAGCGGTTCGCCCCCCACGTCGCCGCGCGCCTCGCGGCGCACTCCTGGCCGGGAAACGTCCGGGAGCTCGAGAACGTCGTGGAGCGCCTCGTCGTCCTCTCGCGCGCCGAGGAGATCGGGAGCGAGGATCTCGATCGCTTCGCGCCGCAGCTCGTCGCCGGACCGTCACCGCTCGATGCGGTCCGAGATCGGATGGTGAGCCTCCGCGAGATGGAGGACGCGTACATCGCCTGGGTGCTCGCGCGCTGCGACGGGAACAAGACCCGCGCGGCGGAGGTGCTGGGTCTCGACGTGTCGACGATCCACAGGCGCGTCCGCGACCGCGCGACGCCGTAGCGGGACGTCAGGGGCCGCTGCGACGCGACGGGCCGTGCGTCGCGTGATCCCGGGACACGCGCTTCGCGACCGCATCGCCGCGCCGCAAGCTGCAACACCACCCTCGCGTTCTGCCACCCGGCCGCTCGCGATCCCCTGTGTTTCGGGCGGGTCCGAGCTGGCCTACCCGTTGCTAGCCCAGCTGCCACATCGTGAGCTGGAGCGCGAAGAGAGTCCTCGTCACCGGCGCAGGCGGCTTCATCGGCAGCCACCTCTGCGACCGGCTCGTCACCGCCGGCGCGGAGGTGCACGCGCTCGTCCGCTACACGTCGCGCGGCGACTGGGGGAACCTCGAGCTCGTTCCGGAGGACCGCAGACGCGAGCTGCGGGTCGTCGCCGGCAACATCGAGGATGGGGACTTCGTCGCGCGGCAGGTGAAGGGGAAGCAGATCGTCTTCCACCTCGCGGCGCTCGTCGCGATCCCCTACTCGTACCACGCACCGCGCAGCTACGTTCGCACGAACGTCGAGGGCACGCTCAACGTCCTCGAGGCGGCCCGCACCCACGGTGTTGAGCGCGTCGTGCACACCTCGACGTCCGAGGTCTACGGCACCGCGCAGTACGCCCCGATCGACGAGCGGCACCCGCTGCAGGGGCAGTCGCCGTACTCCGCCTCGAAGATCGGGGCCGACCAGCTCGCCGAGAGCTACCACCGCGCGTTCGATCTCCCGGTCGCCACGATCCGTCCGTTCAACACGTACGGCCCGCGGCAGTCCGCGCGCGCGGTGATCCCGACCATCGTGGCGCAGGCGCTCACCTCGCCGCAGGTGCGCCTCGGCGCGCTCGACCCGGTGCGCGACCTGACGTTCGTGCGGGACACCGTCGAGGCGTTCCTCGCCGTCGCGAGCTCGCCGGACGCCGTAGGCCAGACCATCCACGTCGGCTCGGGCCAGGGAATCACGATCGGCGAGCTCGCCCGGCTCGCCCTCGAGGTCCTCGGCGTCGAGAGGCCGATCGTGCTCGACGCGGAGCGAGTCCGGCCGCCTAGGAGCGAGGTGTTCGAGCTCGTCTGTGACAACCGCAAGGCACGGACGCTCCTCGGGTGGCAGCCGAAGCACACGCTCCGCGAGGGGCTCGCGGAGGTCGTCGAGTTCGTCTCGAGCCACCTCGCGCTCTTCAAGCCGTCGCAGTACGCGATCTGAGGCGTGAGTCGATGCAAGCGGTGATGCTCGCCGGCGGCAAGGGGACGCGGCTCAGCCCGTACACGGCGGTGCTGCCGAAGCCGCTCATGCCGGTCGGCGATCACCCCATCATCGAGATCATGCTCCGGCAGCTCCGGAGCGCCGGGGTCGAGGAGGTCATCCTCTGCGTCGGTCACCTCCCGCACCTCTTCGAGGCCCTGCTCCAGGACGGACGCCGCTACGGCATCCGGATCACCTACTCGGTCGAGTCCGAGCCGCTCGGGACGGCGGGACCGATCGCCCTCGTGCTCGATCGCCTCCGCGACGACTTCCTCGTGATGAACGGGGACATCCTCACGACGCTGAGCTACCGGAAGCTCTTCGAAGCGCACCTGCGCACCGGGGCCGCCGCCACGATCGCGGTGGCGCGGCGCGAGGTGAAGATCGACTTCGGCGTCATCTCGAGCGGGGAGGGTGGTCGGCTCGACCGGTACAACGAGAAGCCGGTCATCCACTACGACGTCAGCATGGGCATCAACGTCCTCCAGAAGAGGGCGGTGGCGCCCCACCTCGAGAAGGGGCGCCGGCTCGACCTGCCGGAGCTGATGACCCGGCTCCACGACGAGGGCAAGCCCGTCATCTGCCACCGCGACCCCTGCTACTGGCTCGACATCGGCCGCGTGGACGACTACCAGACCGCGACCGCCGCATTCGCCGAACGGCGGTCCGAGTTCCTGCCGGACGGCGCATGAGGGCGCTCGTCACCGGCGCGACGGGGTTCATGGGCCGGCACCTCTGCCGGCACCTGGAACGGCTCGGCCTCGAGGTGCACACGGCCGGCCGCGCCGGCGCGCCGTCCGCGCGCCACCACCCGCTCGCCGACGTCACGAGCACCCGCGCAGTGGCGGAGGTCGTCACGACGGCGGCTCCCGACGTGGTCTTCCACCTCGCCGGCGTGGCGCAGGCCGACGAGCCCGCGGAGCTCTACCGGGTGAATGTGGGGTTCGCCGTCACGCTGCTCGCCGCGCTCGAGGCGGCCGGCCTCCCGGACCGTCCGCTCCTCGTCGTCGGCACCGCCGCCGAGTACGGCCTCGTCCGCCCCGAGGACCTGCCGATCGCGGAGGACTGCCCGGCGCGCCCGTGCGGCCACTACGCCGCGAGCAAGCTCGCGCAGACGGAGGCGGCGCTCGCGGCGGCGCGCGCGGGTCGCCCCGTGGTCGTCGCCCGTCCGTTCAACGTGATCGGTCCGGGGATGCCCGAGCACGTCGTCCTCCAGTCCGTCGCGGCCCAGCTCGCCCGCATCGCCCGGGGCGAGCAGCCGCCGGTCCTCGCGCTCGGGAACCTCGAGAGCCGCCGCGACTTCGTGGACGTGCAGGACGCCGCCGGAGCGTTCGTGCAGCTCGTCCTCTGCCCGGCTGCGCGCGGCGAGATCGTGAACGTCTGCTCCGGCCGTCCGGTGCGGATCTCGGACCTCGTCGCGCGCGCGGTCGCCCTCTCCGGCGTGGACGTCACCGTCCGGCAGGAGCGCGCCCGCTTGAAGGCCCTGGACGTTCCCGACGCGTACGGGAGCAACGCGAAGCTGCGGCGCCTCATCGGCGACCTGCCGGCGCTGGAGCTCGACGCTTCGCTCGCGCGAATCCTCGAGGAGGCGGGCATCCGATGATCCGAACCCTGACCGTCATCTGCCCCGTCTACGAGGAGGAGGAGGTGATCACCTCCTTCTACGCGGAGCTGCGCGCGGTGCTCGACGGCCTCGCCCATCGCTACCGCGCGACCATCCTGTTCGTCGTCGATCGCGGCTCCGATCGCACCGAGGAGGTGCTGAAGCGCGTCGCGGCGGCGGACCCCGCGGTGAGGCTCCTGCTCCTCTCCTCGCGGTTCGGGCACCAGCACGCGCTGCTCGCTGGCATCGACCACGCCGACCCGGACGCCGACGCGGTCGTCATGATGGACAGCGACCTGCAGCACCCTCCCGAGGTCATTCCCGCGCTCCTTGAGGAGTTCGAGCGAGGGCACGACGTCGTGTACACGGTCCGGCGCGACTCCGCCGCGATCGGACCCGTCAGGCGGCTCACCTCGAAGCTTTTCTACCGGTTCATCAATCACCTGTCGGAGGTCCCGATCGTCGAGAACGCAGCGGACTTTCGCCTGCTCTCGAGGCGCGTCGCGGACGTGTTCCGGGACGGTATCCGCGAGCGGGGCCTGTTCCTGCGGGGCCTCGTGAGCTGGGTCGGGTTCAAGAACACCGCCGTCCCGTTCGACGTGCGGGCCCGCGGCGCCGGCGCGAGCAAGTACTCGCTGAGCCGGATGGTGCGCCTCGCGCTCGAAGGCGTCGTCTCGTTCAGCAAGCGTCCGCTCAAGGCCGCGATCATCGTGGGCGTCTCGTTCGCGCTCCTCGGCCTCGGGCACGCGCTCGTCACGTTCGTCCAGTACTTCTCGACCTCGCGGCTGCCCTCGGGCTGGACGACGGTCGCCATCCTCGTCTCGGTCATGAGCGGCGTGCAGCTCGTCTTCCTCGGCATCATCGGCCAGTACATCGGCGCGATCTTCGACGAGGTGAAGCGGAGGCCGCACTACATCGTCGACGAGAAGGTGAACTTCGAGCGCGCAGCCGCCTCGTCGTCCCTGCGCGGTCCGGAGCGCCGCGCACGCGCCGGCGCGAATCGGTGGGGGTAGCGCCGCATGCCGGGCGAACCGAAGAGCCGGTGCGACGACTGCGGCGGCGAGGCGAGGTTCGCGCCGCTGTTCGCCCGTGGCGACCTCGTCCGCTGCGCAGCGTGCGGCGCGTGGGCGTACCGCGGCCCGACGCCCTCCGACCCTGCGAGCCTCTATGACGAGGCGTACTTCAACGGAGCGGAGTACTCGGACTACGCGGCGGGCGCCGCTTCGCAGCGGCTGAACTTCCGGCGCAAGCTGCAGGTCGTCTTGCGCCACGGCGGCCTCCGCGCCGGCGACGCGCGGATGCTCGAGCTCGGCTGCGCGACCGGCGAGTTCCTGTCCGTCGCCGCGGAGGCGGGAGTGCCGCGCCTGCTCGGGATCGAGCCGTCGGCGTACTGCCGCGACATCGCGGCGCGCCGCGGGCTCGAGGTCCTGTCGCCGGCCGATCCCGGCAAGGACGCGGCGATCGCGGCGCTCCGCCCGAACGTGGTCGTCGCCTGGGACGTGTGGGAGCACCTCCCCCGTCCCGCGGGTGTGTTCGAGGACGTCCTTTCCCGCTGCGCGCGGGACGTGACGGTCGCGATCTCGACCGTGGACGCGGCGAGCCTCGTCGCGCGCGCCCGCCGGACGCGCTGGAGGCAGTTCCACCCGCCGACGCACCTGCACTACCCGACCCGTCGCTCGTTCGAGCTGTTCTTCGCGTCGCGTGGGCTGCGGGTCGCGCATCACGGCTCTTTCGGCGACTTCCGGCCGCTCCTCGAGTACGCGCGCGCGCTCGGCGTCCGTCCACGGCGCGCGCGCGGTCCCGGGCTCCCGTGGAGCATCCCGCTCTACCTGAACCTCGGGGACATCCAGCTGGTGGTGGGCAGGAGGAATGACGCATGAGTGGAACCGTTCCGCTCGAGACGAGCCGCCACCGCCGCGAAGCGCCTCGCCCCGCGACGACCGCCGCTGCGTCGTCCGCCGGCGCGGTCGGGGAAGGGCGTGCGGCCGAGGAGGGCGGCGGCGCGGCGGCGGCGGTGCTCCTGTCCGCCGTGTTCGCGGCGGTCACTGCGCCGCTGTGGCTCGGGCGCGTGGTCCCCCGCTGGGACGCGCTCGACTTCTTCTACCCGGTCGTCACGTACATCTCGGACGCGCTGCGGGAGGGACGGTTCCCGCTGTGGGACCCGTACTCCGGCGCCGGTGAGCCGTTCCACGCCGAGCCGCAGAAGCTCGTGCTGAACCCGGTCGTGCTCCTGCTGGCGCGATTCGTGTCGAACCCGCTCCTCGCGTTCGTCCTCGCGTGGCTCGTCCACTGGTGGTGGGGGGCGATGGGGATGGTCTGGGTCGCCCGACGGTTCGGGGCGTCGGCGGCGGGGGCGTTCCTCGCGGGGGGATCGTACGCGCTCTCCGGGTTCTTCGTGTCGCACGCCGAGCACACGACCTTCATCTTCGTCGCAGCGTGGCTGCCGTGGACGATCGGGCTCGCCGACGCGGCGGTGGCGCGCCGCAGCGCGCCGTCCGCGTCGCTCGCCGCGGCGGCGCTCGGGGCCTCCGCGGCGTTCGGCGGGTATCCGATGCTGGTCACGTTCACCGGCGTCGCGGTGGCGGTGTGGCTCCTGCTCCGGTTCGTGGTGCTCCCGGAGGGCGGCGACCTCGGGGAGCGGCGCGCCCGCGCCAGGTGGGCCGCCGGGACGCTGGCGCTCATGGCGTCCGTGCTCGTCCTCGCCTGGAGCCCGATCCTGCACGCGTTCATGTCCGAGGCCGCCGTGATCACGTCGCGCCTCTCGACCGTGAGCCCGGTGGACGCGATATATGGCCAGGCGTTCACTCTGCGCTCGGCCCTGTCGCTCGTGCTCCCGTACGCGCCGATCGTCCTCCACGACAGCGGCGTCGACCGAACCTCCGAGCTCTCGGTGACGAACGCGTACATGGGGTTCGCGACCATCCCCCTCGCGGTCACCTGGGCCTGGATCTCGTTGCGGGAGCGGCGGCAAGGGGCATCGCTCGTCGCGTTCACCGCCTTCATGGTGCTCGTGTCTCTGGGCGGAGTCGGAGGGGTCCGCATCCTGCTCCACTACGTCGTCCCGCCGCTCCGCTTCATGCGGTTCAACGCGGCGTTCCGCCTGTACTGGATCTTCCCGGCCTGCCTCGCCGCCGGCCTTGGGCTGACCTGCGTCGTGGAGCGCGAGGCGGCGCGGCGCGTGTTCCTGCGCGTCGCGCTCGGCTGGACCGCCGTCGCGGCCGCCGCGGCCGCGGTCGTGTGGATGTGGCTCGACGGCATCGGGGTTTCGCCCCGGCCAGCGCTCCCCTCGCTCGTGCTTCCATTTGCGCTCGCGAGCCCGGCCGTGGTGCTGGCCGCGTGGTGGATCTCCCGCCGGCCCTCCTCGGCGGGGGGCGCGCTCCTCGCGGCGATCGCGTTCCTCGACGTGGCGGCGGGTCTTTACGTGAACCGGTTCACGGTCTGGTCCTCGGACCAGGGCGTCCTTGCGGCGATCTCGCACGCGCAGGACGCGCGCACGCGGACGACGGCGACGGCGGGGGACCCGCCACCCCGCACCGTGTCGCCCGTGGGGTACTGGGATCCCGACGTCCTGCCGTTCAACGCGCAGCTGATCCTGAAGATCTCGCTGCTGGACTCGTACACCACGTTGGGGCACCCGGATCTGAAGACGCTCGTGGCGGGCAGGTTCAGCGAGACGCTGTGCGGGCCGCGCCGCTTCTGGCTCGCGCCCGGGGGTGAGCCGTTCCTCGAACGAGAGGTGGCGCTCGTCGAGCTCGCCCTGAGCGGCGGCCGAGGGGAGCCGGTGCCCGTGTTCGTCGAGGGCGGCGGCAGCCCCGCACCTCGCGTCGTGCCCGGCACGTACGGGGACGTCGCCGTTGAATCGTACCGTCCGGAGGAGATCGTGCTGCGGGTGGCCGCGCCGGCCCAGGGAGGCCTCCTCACGAGCGTCGAGCGTTACGCGCCCGGGTGGAAGGTGGCGGTGGACGGGCGCCCCGCGGCGGCCGTCCAGACGAACCTCCTGTTCCGGGGCGTCTTCCTCGACGCCGGCGCGCACCGCGTCGTCTGGACGTACGACCCGGATCTCTGGTGGCCGCTCGTCGCGGTGAGCGTCGCGACCCTCTCGCTGGCACTGCTCGCCGCCGGCGCGTTCGCGCTCACAGCGCGCCGGCGAGCCGCCTAGGTTTCGGGTATCCTGCGCTCCCGCGATGCGGCTGCGAGGACAACCAGGTGCAGAGAAGGCGCGGAGCTCGCCCTTCGCCTCGAACCGGATGGAACGAACCGATGGATGACCCGAAGGGCACCCTGCGGATCGACGACCACCCGGAGGTGGGGAGCCTCCTCGCGGACGACCTCGAGGACCAGCCGACCGAGGGGCAACGCCTCGGCGCCGCGGTGCGCCCGCGCGACGGGTGGCGCATGGCGCGTGGAGCAATGCTCGCCTTCGCGATTGCGTTCGCGGTGCGCCTCCCGTACGTCAACGCCGGGCTCTTCCATCACGACGAGGTCCAGCTCGCGCGCTGTACGCGCCGTACCATGCATGGACGGGGCGGAGCGCCGAGCGCGTCGTCCCGTTCACTGGAATCCTCACGGGGGCGCTCCTCGTGGCGTTCGTTCTCCTCCTCGCCGAGGAGCTCACAGGCGACGCCATGGCGGGCGCGCTCGCCGCGGCCTTCACCGGCGCCAGCGTCGTGTTCCTCACGTCCTCGAGCACCGGGAAGGAAAACGCCCCCCAGATGGCGTTCGCGGTGCTCGCCGCTTGGCTCGCGGTCCGCGGGGTGGCGCGAGGCTCCATGGCGCTGCGGTTCGCTGGTACGGCCGTGTTCGCGTTCGCGCTCACCGTCCACGAGGGCGGCATCCTCCTCGTGCCGCCATACGCCGTTCTCGTCGTCGCGCTCGACCTCTGCCACCGGCGCGGGTGGCGCTCCGTCGCACTCGACCTCGCCGCTCTCGCCGCCGCGCTCGTGGTGCCGATCCGGATCTCGATCTGGGAAGAGATCCAGCGGAACCTCGTCCCGGGGACCAACAGCGCGAGCTTTCTCGGGTTGCTCTCGTCGAGACTTCCCGAGGCGCTTCGGGATCTTCCCGCGGCGTTCGGCACGCCCGTTCTCGCGCTCGCGGCGGTAGGGCTCGCCGTCGCACTCCGCCGCAGGGACGCGCTCCTTGCGCTCGCCCCGTGGGTGCTCGTCCTCCTCTACTTCGGGAACGTGAACTCGTACGTGGCGCGCTACCTGCTTTACGTCCTGCCGCCCTTCGTCGTCTTCGCAGGGGCTGGCGGCGCCGCCCTGGTGCGCCGGTGGGCGGTCGGGCGGGAGCGCCTGGCCGCGACGCTTCTCGCGCTGGCGACGTGCGCGCCGGGCGTTGCGCGAGCGTACCCACTCCTCGAGGCGCGCGCCGGCTCGAGCGGACCGAAAGCCATGGCGCTCCTGATCAAGGAGCGCACCGAGCCCGACGCCGTCGTCCTGTGCATGGACGATGCTGCATTCGTCGAGTACTACGCGGGCCGGCAGACGATGGGGCACCCCGCGGACGATCCGGCGGCGATTGCGACGTTCGTCCGCTCCGTCGCGATCCGGGGTCGCGCCGGGACCCCCCTGTACGCGTCGCAGACGGCGTTCACCTACGACAACGAGGGGGCATTCGGAGTGCTCGTTTCCATGACATTCGAGTTGGTGCCGGTCGGGGAAGTGACGAACGAGTGGTACTACAGGCCGGAACTCGCCGCGTTCCCGTTTCGGGACGTGCTCTACCGCCTCGTCCCGCGCTGATCGAGCCCCGACGTCACGTAGATCTCGCGCGCGTTCTCCGCCTGAGCCGGATCCTGCACGGCGGATCATTGCGGCGAGCCACGGCGAATCCACGGGCGCGTCCACGATGCGAACGCCCTTCCTGGCGGCGTTCCGTGCCTTGCGCGACTCGATTCGCGGGGGGTATACGACTCGGACGGCTCCTGCATGAAGACGCGAACGAACTCGGGCGCTGCCAGGATGTGGCTTTCGATCGTGGCCCTCACGGGCGCCGCCGGAGTCGCGCTCCTGGTCTCGGGGACGCTCGCGCCCGAGCCGCGGCCCCCTGGATCCGACATCGGTGACTTCGAGCGAGATCTCCTCCCGCTTCGCGACAGCCTGCGGCCCGGGGATCACGTGGCGCTGATCGTGAAGGACGAGGACGTCGAGTGTATCGGATGCCCAATGGGCACCGCGTACGTGCTCGCGCCCGCGATCGTCGTCAACGTAAAGATGCGCGCGGCGGAGTGCGCCGGCTCTCCGTCGTCGTGCGTGCTGGGCGCCACGCACCTGCTGCTCGCCAACCCGGACGTGGAGGCGGCGTCGGCGCTCGGCTCCGTGCTCGGGTTCGTGCCCGTGTCGATCTCGAGAGGAGGAGTCCTGCTCGCGAGGACACCGAGATGAGCGACGTCCCCGCGCTGTTCACGGCACTCGCCCTTCCCGCGTGCGCGGCCTGGATACTCATAGGACCGGTCGTCGCATCCGGTCGTTCGCCCCTCGTCGGCATGGCGGCACGCGCGGCTTCGACTCGGGGCTGTTCGTGGCGCTCGGGGATGGGGCGTACCTCGCCCAGCGCGTCCACCCCGTCGAGGGAGCGAGCATCCCCCGCCGGAAGGCGATCGACGTCGTCGCGGGGGTGGTTGTCGCCGCGGCGCTCGTCCTTTCGGTCGCGGCGTTCGTCAGGTTCGCGGTGGCCGCGCCCCACGGTCAGTGGGACGCCTGGGCGATCTGGAACCTGCGAGCGCGTTTCCTGTTCCGGGCCGGTAGCGAGTGGAGGCGCGCCTTCTCGCCGGAGCTCGGCTGGAGCCAGCTCGGCTATCCGCTGCTGCTCCCGCTCACGGTCGCGCGCGCGTGGGCGTACGGAGGCGAGACGACCGTGGCTCCGGCCGTCGTCGCGGCCGTGTTCACCTTCGCGTCGCCCGTCGCCCTCGGGGCGACGATCGCGCGCATCGCTGGGAACGTCGCCGGCGCGATCGCCGCGCTCGTGCTCCTCGCGACCGCAGACTTCACCGTGAACGGCGCCTACCAGTTCGCCGACGTACCGGTGGCGGCGTTCCTCGTCGCCGCGTTGGGGACGCTTCTCCTCGCGAGCGAGGCCGAAGGAGTCACGCGCGACCGGCGATTGATCGTCGCGGGCCTGCTGCTCGGGCTCGCCGGTTGGACGAAGAACGAGGGGATCGCCGCCGCAGGATGCGCGGTATGCGCGCACGCCGCGCTCACCTGGCGACGCGGCGGAAGGCGGGTCGCGAGGGATCTGGGTGCCGTCGCGATCGGCGCGTTCGCGCCAGCCGCCGCCTGGATCGCCTTCCACGCGGTGCTCGTTCCGGCGATCGCGCCGGCTTTCGCCGGGGCGGAGCACGGCGCCGTACGTAACCTGCTCGACCCCGAGCGCTGGCGGGTCGTGCTGGCGGGGCTGGGGACCAGGTTCCCAGGGCGCGAGCACCAGCTCCCCTTCGTCGCGATCGTGCTGGCAGTGCTCCTCGGGGTTCGTCCGCGCTTGCTCCTGCGTTCCATGCCGCTCGTCGCGAGCGCCCTGCTGCTCGGGGTGTACGTGCTCATCTACCTCGTGACCCCGCTGGACCTGCAGTGGCACCTCGCGATGTCCGCAGGCCGCGTCCTGCTCCAGCCTTGGCCGTCGCTCCTGCTGGGACTCTTCGTCGCGGTGCCCGACCCGGCGGCGCAGCGAACGACCGTGGCCTCCGTCGCGGCGGGCGAACCGACGTCCGCCGGGGCGGGCGAACCGGACGCCGCCGGGGCGGCCGAACCGGACGCCGTCCCAGGCGGCGAACCGATGTAGCGATGGTGCGCGCCCGAGGGCGCGCCGCGGCCGTCCGCGCCGCTACGCCTGCGCCGACATCCCCTTCTTCCGATCGCGCTCTTGCTTGTAGCGGGCGTTCTGGTCGAGCGCCTTCTTCCGCAGCCGGATCGACTGCGGCGTGACCTCGACGAGCTCGTCCTCCGCGATCCACTCGAGCGACTTCTCGAGGCTCATGTCGCGCGGCGGGGTCAGGATGATGTTCTCGTCCCGGCCGGCGGCGCGGATGTTCGTGAGCTTCTTCTCCTTGCAGATGTTGAACTCGAGGTCCCCGTCGTGGCTATGCTCGCCCACGATCATCCCTGAGTACACGCGGTCGCCCGGCTTCACGAAGAGCGCACCGCGCTCCTGACCGTAGAAGCAGGCGTAGCCCACCACGTCGCCCTCGCGGTCGGACACGATGGCGCCCGCCTGGCGCTTCGCGATCCGGCCCTGCCACGGCTCGTACCCGTCGAATTGCGACGACATGATCCCCTCGCCGCGGGTGAGGGTCAGGAACTCCGAGCGGAAGCCGATGAGCCCGCGCGCCGGGATCCGGAACTGGAGCCGGGTGCGGTGCGAGCCGAGCGGCTGCATGTCCACCATGCGGCCGCGCCGTCCCCCCATGCTCTGCGTGACGCCGCCGACGCCCTCCTCGGGCAGGTCGCAGACGAGCAGCTCCATCGGCTCGTGCACCTCGCCGCCGACGGTCTTGAGGACCGGCTCGGGGTTCGAGACGGTGAGCTCGTACCCCTCGCGCCGCATGTTCTCGACGATGACCGCGAGCTGCAGCTCGCCGCGGCCCACCACCTTGAATGCGTCCGGCGTCTCGGTCTCCTCGACTCGGATCGAGACGTTCCGGTACGCCTCGCGGAAGAGCCGCTCGCGCAGGTTCCGGCTCGTGATGTACTTGCCCTCCTTGCCGGCGAACGGTCCCTCGTTCACGCGGAAGACCATCGACATCGTCGGCTCCTCCACGCTGATGCGGGGGAGCGCGATGGGGTTCGCCGGATCGGCGATGGTGTCGCCGATGCCGATCTCCTCGGCGCCGGCGATGCAGACGATCTCGCCGGGGCCGGCGTCCTTCACCTCGACGCGCTTCAGGCCGTCGTAGGCGTACAGCCGGACCACCTTCGCGGGGACGATCCGGTTCTCCTCCCGGATGACGGCGATGGCGTCGCTCTCGTGCAGGACGCCCGAGGTGATCCGGCCGATCGCGAGCCGGCCGACGTAGTCGTCGTAGTCGAGGTTGTCGACGAGCATCTGCACGTGGGTGCCGTCGCCCGCCGGCGGCGGGGGGATGTGCGAGAGGATCGCGTCCAAGAGCGGCTTCAGCGAGTCGCCGGCGAAGGCGCCCTCGACCGTGTGCGCCGCCTTCCCCTCGCGCGCGATGGCGTAGATGACCGGGAAGTCGATCTGGTGCTCGTTCGCGCCGAGGTCGATGTAGAGCGAGTAGACGAGGTCGAGCACCTCCTTCGCGCGCGCGTCCTGCCGGTCCACCTTGTTCACGACGAGCACCGACGGGAGCCCGAGCGCGAGCGCCTTCGAGAGCACGAACCGCGTCTGCGGGAGCGGTCCCTCGGCGGCGTCCACGAGCAGGAGCACGCCGTCGACGAGCCGGAGCGCGCGCTCGACCTCGCCGCCGAAGTCGGCGTGGCCGGGGGTGTCGACGATGTTGATCTTCACGCCGCGGTAGGTGACCGCGGTGTTCTTCGCGAGGATCGTGATCCCCTTCTCGCGCTCGAGATCGTTCGAGTCCATGACCCGCTCGACGAGGTGCTCGTTCGCGCGGAACACGCCGGCCTGGCGCAGCATGAAATCGACGAGGGTGGTCTTCCCATGGTCGACGTGCGCCACGATGGCGATGTTGCGGATCAGCTCGCGGGGGGTCATCGATTCCCTTCGGTAAAAGGCCGGAACTTATAGTCGTTTTCACCCCTTCCCCGCAAGCGGAAGCGCGCCCGGGAAAAGCCGGAAGCTTCGGGCCGCGTGCTACGATGGCCGGCCCTTCCGGGTTTTCCGGTTCGGCGAGGGGGCTGGTTCCGGATGCCGCACGTCATCCTGTTCGTGGACGACGAGCCCGAGGTGCTCGCGATCCTGCGCCGCAGCTTCCCTGCGGACGACGGATACGTCACGCTCACCGCGCCGACCGGCGCGCTCGCGCTCGAGATCCTCGCGAGCCGGCGGGTGGATCTCCTCGTCACCGACCAGCGCATGCCGCAGATGACGGGGATCGAGCTCGTCGAGGCCGCGCACCGGCTCGACCCCGACCTGTGCGCGATCCTCCTCACGGCGTACACCGATCCACGCGAGATCGTGGAGGCGATCAACCGCGGGCAGGTCTACCGGTATCTCGTGAAGCCGTGGGAGCACACGGATCTGAAGCAGACGGTGCTGCGTGCGCTCGAGCGGGTGGACCTCCGCCGCGAGCGGGCCCGACTCTATGACGACGCCGAGCGCCGCCTCGAGGCGCTCCAGGCGGCCTCCGACCTCGCCCGCGACGTGGGGGCCGCGGAGAGCCACGCGCGGATCCTCGAGCGCGTCGTCGAGCGGCTCCCGCGCATCGTCCCGTGCGACGTCGCCGCGGTGCTGCTCGCGACCCCCGGCGCTGCGCCGGACCTCCTCATCCGCCCGTGCGCTCGCCTGTCGGACGCCGCGCTCCTCGCGGTGAAGGAGCACGCGCTCGCGGCGCACCACGAGCTCGGGGGCGAGGCGCTGCGCGAGGCGGCCGTCCGGGTGCGCGTCGTCGGCGGCGGGACGGGCGCGACGGTCGTGGACGGCTTCGCGTCGCGGCTCACCTTGCCGGTCGAGATCGGCGGCGTCCAGGTGGGCGCCGTGCTCGTCGAGAGCGCGGGCCCCGAGGCGTTCGGCGAGGGGGACGCCCGGGTGCTCGACGTGCTCGTGAACGAGCTCGCGCAGTCGCTCGGCGCCTTCGCGACCCGGGTCGCGGCGGAGCGCGAGCGGCTCGAGCGCATCGTCGAGTGCATGGCGGACGGGCTGCTCTACCTGACGGCGGGCGCGGACGAGGTGCTCGCGAACCCCGCCGCGCGTCGCATGCTCGGCGCGCCCGCGGAGGGCGCGCTCCAAGTCGCCTGGCTGAAGGACGCGCTCGGGTTCTACCCGTTCGACCTCGTGCGCGGGCTCGACGCGGAGCCGGGGCGCGCCTGGGTCGCGGAGGAGGTCCGGGTCGGCGCCCGCACGCTGTCCTCGGTGGTCTCGCCTGTCCTCGAGCGGGGACGCGGGCTCGCCGGCGTCGCGGTCGCGCTCCGGGACGTGACCGACCAGAAGGAGCTCGAGGCGCGCAAGGAGGAGTTCGTCCAGGTCGTGAGTCACGAGCTGCGCACGCCGCTCACGTCCATCGCGGGCGCGCTCGACCTCGTCCTCGGCGGCCTCGCCGGCGCGCTCGAGGAGAAGCAGGCGCGGTACCTGCGCATGGCGCGCGAGTCCTCCGAGAAGCTCAACGCGATGGTGGACGAGCTCCTCGACGTGGCCCGGCTCGCGAAGGGAAAGCTCCGGATGGAGCCGGAGGTGCTCTTCCTCGACGAGCTCGCGCGCACGACCGTGGACCGCTACCAGCCCGCGGCCTCGGAGCGCGGGCAGGAGCTGCGCGTCGAGGTCCCGTCCGAGCCGGTGCGGATCGTGGCCGACCCGGGGCGGATCGGGCAGGTGATCTCGAACCTCCTCACGAACGCGCTCAAGTTCGGGCCCGACAACGGGGTCGTGAAGGTCCGCGTCTTCCGCGCGCCGTCGCTCCCCGGGATCGCGGGCCTCAGCGTCTGGAACGCCGGGGACTGCATCCTCGACGCCGACCTCGAGCGCATCTTCGAGAAGTTCGAGCAGGCCCGCAGCGAGCGAACGCGGCGCGTGCGCGGCACCGGCCTCGGGCTCGCGATCTCCCGCGGCATCGTGGAGGCGCACGGCGGCGCGATCTGGGCGGAGAGCGCGCCGGGCGAGGGTGCCCGCTTCTTCGTCGTCCTCGCGGACGAGCCGCCCACCGTCGCGGCAGAGGCGCCTCGGGTGGCGGCCGACGCGCCGGCGGTGCTCGTCGTCGACGCGAGCGACGACGCGGCGCTCGTCTGCGGCGTCCTGCGCGCGCGCGGCCTGCGCTGCGCCCGCGCGAGCGATCTCGACGCCGCGCTCGCGCTCGCGCGGCGCCATCCTCCGCGCGTGGTGGTCTGGGATCCGCTCCTCCCGGCGCTCGACCACGTCCCGCTCGCCGAGATCCTCCGGCACGACGCCGACACCCGGCGCGCGGCGCTCCTCGCCTTCTCGCCCCCGGCCGCGCGCGACGCCGCTTTCCGCGCGGGCGCCGACGACCACCTCGCGAAGCCCGCCGCGCCCGCGGCGCTCGTTGCCGCGGTGGAGGAGCTCGCGCGGCGGGGCCGCCCCGCCGGCGCCCGGATCCTGGTCGTCGACGACGATCCGGCCATCCGCGCGATCTGCGCCGAGGTGCTCCGCAGCCAGGCGTACGAGGTGGACGAGGCGGGCACCTGCGAGGAGGCGCGGCGCCTCGTCGCGGAGCGGCACCCTCAGATCTTGCTCGTCGACGTGCAGCTCCCGGACGGCGACGGCTTCGCGCTGCTCGACTCGCTCGCCGCGCGCCGCTCCACCGAGCCGTTCGCGGCGGTGTTCCTCTCCGCGCGCGGAGAGACCGCCGACAAGGTGCGCGGGCTCAAGCTCGGCGCGGACGACTACCTCACGAAGCCGTTCGACGCGCAGGAGCTCGTTGCCCGCATCGACGCGGTGCTGCGGCGGCGCGAGGCGGCACTCGCGTCGTCGCCGATGACGCGGCTCCCGGGCGGCCGCGCCATCGACCGCGAGGTGGAGCACCGGCTCGAGGCGCGGGCGCCGTTCGCGCTCTCCTACGTCGACCTCGACAATCTGAAGGCCTTCAACGACACCTACGGCTACGCGAAGGCGGACGGCGTCGTGCTCCAGACCGCAGGCATCCTGCGCGACGCGGTCGCGATGCACGGCGGCGACGCGGCCTTCCTCGGGCACGTCGGGGGCGACGACTTCGTCATCCTCACCGCACCCGAGCACGCCGCCCGGGTGTGCACCGAGGCCATCGCCGCCTTCGACCGGGTGATCCCGCTCTATTACGACCGCCCCGACCGCGAGCGCGGCTCCATCGAGGCGGTGGATCGCTTCGGCACCCGCCGCCGGTTCCCGATCCTGTCGGTGTCGATCGCGACGGTGCACGCGCCGCCCGGCCGCTTCCCGCGCCACGCGGAGCTCGCCCGCGCGGCGGCGGAGCTGAAGGAGCGCGCAAAGCGCGTCCCCGGCAGCATCCACCTCGTCGACGGCGGCGGGGGCGAGGCGCCCCCGTGACGCTCCAGCGGAAGCTCGCCCTCTTCGTCGTCGCCGCGGCGCTGGCGCCGCTCGTCGGCGTCGCCTTTGCGGTGCTGTGCGGCGCGCAGGAGGAGCTCGGGCGGCGGGCCGCGGCGGAGCACCTCGCGCGCGCGCGCGCGGGCGCGGTCTCGATCGCGGCGGAGCTCGCCGCGGTCGACGCCGCGCTCGGCGGGCTCGCCGAGACGTGGCACCCGGATCGGCTCGGCGAGGAGGAGCTCCGGGGCATGCTCGTCGTGCTCTCGCGTCAGGTTCCCGCTGCCGACGCGAGCGCGATCGTGGACGGGGCGGGCTCGGCGCGCGCGGTCCTCGCGGGCTCGGGCGAGTCGGGCACGACCGAGCGGTTCGTCACGGCGGTCCGGTCGTCGGCGACGGCGCCGGAGGGGCGGCTCGTGCTCCGCGCCTACGACGACGAGGGCTGGCAGCTCGCCGCCGTCCGCGCCGTCCCGGCCCGGGACGGCCGGCGGTGGCTCGTCGCGGTCCGGCTCGGGCCCGACGCGGCCCGGCGGCGCCTCGACGCAGCCGTGCCGGACGGCGGCGCGGCGTACCTCCTCGACGGCTCCCGTGTGCTGCTCGCGTCGAAGGGCGCGGCGCCGCTCGAGGCCGCCGAGCGGGCGGAGCTCGCCGGGCGGATCGACCCGGCGCGCGCCGGAGCGGTCCAGGGCGAGCGCGTGCTCGGCGCGTGGGCGCCCCTCGAGGACGGGACCGGGTGGGGCGTGCTCGTCGCGGTTCCGGCGGCGACCGCGTACGCGCAGATCGTCTCGCTCCGCCGCGGGGTGCTCGCGGCGAGCGCCGGTGTCCTCGCGCTCGTGCTCGGCCTCTCGTTCCTGCTCGGGCGTGGCACGGTGGCGGGGCTCGCGCGGATCGAGTCGGCGGCCCGCGCGCTCGGCGGGGGGGAGCTCGCCGTGCGGCTCCCCGAGGCCGGCGCGGACGAGGTCGCGCAGGTGTCGCGCACCTTCAACGCGATGGCGGGCGAGCTGCAGCGCGCGCGCGAGCGGCTCGAGCGCTGGAACGAGGAGCTACAGCGCGAGGTCGAGGCGCGCACGCGCGAGCTGAAGGCGGCGCAGGCGCAGCTCGTGGAGACGCAGAAGCTCGCCGCGCTCGGGCAGCTCGGGGCGGGCGTCGCCCACGAGATCAACAACCCGCTCACCGGGATCCTCGGGAACGCGCAGCTCCTGCTCGAGGCGACGGCGGCGGAGAGCCCCGACCGCGAGCCGCTCGAGAAGATCGAGCTGCTCGCGCGCCGCTGCCGCGACATCACGCAGAGTCTGCTCCGCTTCAGCCAGCAGCGGGCCGAGCCCGACTTCCAGGACCTCGACGTGGGCCGCGTCGTCCGCGACGCGCTGACGCTCGCCGCGGGGCAGCTCGGCGGCGCCGGCGTGGCGCTCGAGGTGGACCTCCCGGATCCACCGGCGCGGATGCGCGGCGACGCCGGCCACCTCGCGCAGGTCGTCCTGAACCTCGTCTCGAACGCCCGCACCGCCTGCCTCGGCCGGTCCGGGCGCACGGTCCGGGTCTCGGTCCGCCGCGAGCCGGACGAGGTGCGGATCGCGGTGCGCGACGACGGGAAGGGGATCGCGCCCGAGCACCTCCCGCGCCTGTTCGAGCCGTTCTTCACGACGAAGGACCAGTGGAGCAACGTCGGCCTGGGCCTCTCGGTGTCGTACCGGATCGTCGCGGAGCACGGCGGCCGCATCCTCGTGGACAGCCACCCCGGGGAGGGGAGCACGTTCACCGTGTGCCTCCCGACCGTCGCGGCGACGTACTAGAGTCGCGGGCCGATGGCACGGCGCGAGCGGATCACCTTCCTGGCCGTCCTGGCCCTGCTCGTCGGGGGGACCCTCGCCGCCTATCGCCTGCTCCTCGGCCCCGAGCCGGGCGGGCGGACACCCGCCGCGCAGGCGACCGTCCCGCTCACCGTCTCGGCGGTCTCGGGCGAGGTGACGGTGGTGCGCGGCGTGGTCCGGACCGCGGCGGGCACGGGCGCGGTGCTCCGGCCGGACGACGCGATCGAGACCGGGATCGGCGGCCGGGTCGAGCTGTCGGGCGGCGGCTACGCCGTGACGCTCGAGGAGGGCGGCCGGTTCGCGGTCGGCGAGATCACCGCGGAGCTCTCGCGATTCCGCCTCGCCGCGGGCCTCGTCTCCGCGCGCGTGCAGGACGACCTCGGGCGCGCCGTCGAGATCGAGGGTGGACCCGACGTGATCGCGCGCACGCGCGGCGGCGACGTGAGCGTTGCCCGAACGGGCTCAGCCATGGCGGTCGGGGTCCGGCGCGGCCGGGCGGAGTTCACGTCGTCCGGGACGACCGTCGTGCTCGCGGAGGGGCAGCAGTCCGCGGCGAAGCTCGGGCGGGCGCCCTCGCTGCCCTCGCCGTTGCCGGCGTCCCTCCTCCTCAAGGTGAACTGGCCGGCGCCGCGGGCGACGAACGAGCGGCGGATGGTCGTCACCGGCCGCGCGACGCCCGGCGCCGTCGTGGTCCTCGGCGGAGAGCGCGTCGAGGTCCCGCCCGACGGACGGTTCACGCACGTCATCGTGCTCCGGGAAGGACGCCAGACGCTCTCGGCGCGGGCGTTCGGCGTCGCGGGGGCCGCCGCCTCCGACGGCCCCGCCATCGTGCTCGACACGCGCGCCCCGGACGCTCGCTTCGACACGAGCGATCTGTGGGTGAAGCCGCGGAAGTGACGCACCCGCGCGCACCTTCCGCGCGTCCGCCGTCCGCGCGCTGCGATCGATCGCTTGACCGCCCGCTCACGACCTGCCGAATATCGCCCCGGGGGAACACCGAGCGAGGGGTACGGCCTGAGCCGAGTCGGTCACATCGCTGCGATCGCGGCGCTCGCGATCGCTGTGCCGTTCGACACCTCCGCCAAGCCTTCCGGGGCGTATTCACGCATCGTGCAGGGCGACGGGGACCAGACGGATCCCTCGATCGACGCTCAGTTCATCGTCTACGCGTCGAACGCGTCCGGCAACTGGGACGTCCTCCTCTACACGATCGGCGGCGACCCGCTCATCCGGGTGGTCGCGGGTGGGCCGGGCGACCAGGACCAGCCCGACGTCAACCAGACGACGCTCGCCTACCGCGTCGCGGACGGGATCGTCCTCGCGAACTGGGAGTTCGGGAACGTGCTTCGCGCGCCGCCGGCGCGCGATCCCGCTCCCGCCTTCGACCCGTCGAGGCAGTGCCAGGCGTTCGACCCGGTCTCGCAGCCCGTCGTGACGAGCGTCCTCGCGACGTGGGAGTGCGGCAGGCCCGGGGCGCGCAACATCGAGGTGGCGCGCTACGCGGGTCGGCTCGAGGAGTACGAGCTCACCTCGCCCGCGGGCGTCGCGGGCGCCGGGGACCAGTTCGGCGCCGCCGCGTTCGAGCAGTACGTCGCGTTCGTGGACGGCGCGGACGGGGGCTCGGTCTGGCTCCACGACACGACGCCGGGAAGTCGCGAGACCAGGTTCGTATGCGACGGCCGCGCGACGGGGGTGGCGGTGGGCGCGCTCGGCGGGACGGTGCTCGCCGTCACGCGCGCCTCGAACGGGCACGACGCGGACGTCGAGATCTGGGACGCGGAGGGGCAGCTCGTCACGTCGCTGCGCGTCGACGGCGTGCAGCAGAACCCGCACCTCTCGGGCGACTGGGCGGCGTTCGAGGATCTCTCGACCGGCCGTTCGCAGGTCGTCCTGTGGCAGTGGACGACCGGCCTCGTCTTCGTCCCGCACCCGAGCGCGAGCAACCAGACGCTGAACGACCTCGGAGTCGTCGCCGGCGCCGAGGTCCGAGTCGTGTTCGCGGACGATGTGGACGGGTCCCTGGGAAACCGCGACATCGCGCTCTACCGGCTCGCCTACGTGAACGGCGCGATCCCGGACGATGGGACCGGGAACGGGGACCCGTGGCTTCCGCCTCCCCCTCCGCCTCCCCCGCCCGTCGTGCGCCCCGCGCCGGCGCGCTGCGACGACGCGGACCCGACGGTGCTCGGGACCCTCGAGCTCGGCCGCGAACCCGCGAGGCCGCTCGCCGCGGCGGTGAGCTTCGACGCGACGCCGTTCCCCGGCGACGCCGACCTACCCGTCCTCGTCTGCATCGACTCGAGCCGCGTGACGGCCGGCTGGGTGACGCTCGACGACGCGGCGATCGCGAGCCCGGCCGACTTCAACGCGGAGGTCACGCACCTCGAGGTGCGCGCCGTCGCGGAGGCGGGTGCGGCCCGCATCGCCGGGACGATCGCGGGGAAGCCCGGCTCATGGCTCGTCGCGCGCGTCCTCGCGGACCCGGGGCGTACGATGACGGCGGCCGGCTCGCCCGCGGGACCCGGCACCACGCTGCTCGCGCGCGCCGCGGCGTCCGCGGGCTCCCTCCACGGCGCGGGCGCGGGGGGCTGCGGTACGGGCGGCGCCGCCGGCCCGCTCGCCGGGCTCGCGCTGCTCCTCGCCCTCAGACTTCGTCGGCGCTGAAGCCGGCGCGGGGGAGGGGATGACGGGTCCGCTCCTCGCTCTCGCGCTCGCCGCCGGCCCGGAGCTCCTGCTCCCGCCGTGGCCGCTCTCTCCCGACGGCGAGCTCGTCGCCGTCCGCGGCGCCCCGGCGCTCGCGGCGGAGGGCGCCACGGTCGAGCCCGTCGCGCGCGGGGTGTACCGCGTCGTCCCCGCGCCCGGCGCGGCACGGGTGATCCTCCGCGCCGAGACCGCCGAGGCCGCGGCGCCGGTCGAGCCGCCGCCGGGCGTCGTCGAGATCGAGGTGAGGACGCCCGCGCCGGTGAAGGGACGCAACCTCACGATCGAGATCGAGCTCGCGGTGCTTCGCGCGGGCGGCGAGCCGGACGCGGAGGCGACGCCTCCCGTCGTCGCGGTCTCCTCGGGGCAGCTTCGCGACCTCGCGCCCGCCGGGCCGGGCCGGTTCCACGCATTGTACGAGCCCGCCTCGACGCGTCACCCGGAGGTCGCGGTCCTCCTCGCGCTCGTGCCGCGCTGCCCGCTCTGCCCGACGCCGCGCGCCGTGGGGCACGCCATCGTGCCGCTCTCCGCTGCGATCGATCTCCCCGGCCACTCCGAGCCGGGGACGCGGACGACCGTCACCGTCGCCGGGCGTACGTTCGGCCCGGGCGTGGCCGACGCGCGGGGCCGCTTCTCGATCCCGATCGTCGTGCCGCCCGGCGCCCGCTTCGCCTCCGCGACCTCGGTGGACCGCTCAGGCAACCAGCGGACGGCGCAGCTCGACCTGCGGCTCCCCGAGGTGGACCGGCTCGCCTGCGCCGCGTGGCCGCGGGCGCTCCCCGCGGACGGCCGCTCGGAGGCGTCGGTCTTCTGCGTCGCCTCCTCGCCGGCAGGCGCGCCCGCCTCGGGGGCGCAGCTCGCGCTCGCCGCCTCGCGCGGCGAAGCGGGGCCGCTCGCGCCCGTGCGCGGCCCGCTCCAGCGCGCGCGGTTCCGCGCGCCGGAGGGCGGCGCCGGGGCGGACGCGCTCGTGCGCGCGAGCTACCCCGAAGGCGGCGCCGCGTCGCGCGACGAGGTCCGGATCGCGCTCGTGTCGGGCCCGCCCGCGGAGATCGTCGCGAGGCTCGCGCGCGAGCCGGTGCCGTTCGACGCGACCGTCGCCGCGGAGACCGCGGCGCGCGACGCGCGCGGCGACGTCCTCGGTCGTCCCGCCGGACCTTCCGGCGCGAAGCTCGGCTTCGTGGCGGCGGACCGGTTCGTCGCCGCCCCGTCCGGCGCGGTCCAGCACGCGCCGCTCGCGTTCGCGCTCGACGCCGGCGCCGACCTCGCGACCCTCGCGCTCCGGCGAGAGGGTCGCTCCTGGGTCGCCGAGGCGCGCACGGCGGACGGCCGGCCCGCGGCGGACGTCCGGCTCCGGTTCGGCAGCGGCGCGGAGGCTACGACCGATGCGAGGGGCGAGGCCCGCGCGAAGGGTTCGGAGGATCGGGAGACCGTCGCGGGACCGGGCGGCGTCCGGGCCGCGGGGTGGGCCGGGATCGCGCCGCCCGCCGCGCCGTTCGAGATCGCGCGGACCGTGGAGGTCGCGCTCCGGCCGCCGTCCCCGGTGGAGGTGGTCGCCTCGGTCGAGGCGGGTGCGATCCGCTGGCGCGTCGAGGACCCCGAAGGCCGTCCGCTCGCGGGCCGGCGCGTCACGCTCCGCGCGGCGGACGTGGAGCTCGGGCCCGCGGAGCACGACGGGGACGGCGGGCGCGCCCCGATCCGGCGCGGGCGCGGGCTCGTCGCGGTCGTGGACGCCGAGACCGGCGTCGCCGCCGTGGTGGAGGTCCGGTGAGAGGTGGGCGGATAGCGGCGCTCGCCATGGCGCTCGCGCCCGCGGTGCCGGCCGCGCAGGTCGCGATCGGCGCCGCGCGGGAACCCGGGGCGACGGTGCTCGGCCGCGTCTGCCTCGACCTCGACGGCGACGGCCGCTGCGGTCCGGACGAGCCCGGGGTCGCGGGCGCGCGGATCCTCGGTGAGGGGGGCGCGGTAGCGCTCGCGGACGCAGGCGGCCGGTTCCACCTGCTCGAGCTGCCGGCGCGCGAGCTCGCGCGCGATCGGACCGCGTACGGCGGCCACGCCGTCGTCGTCGAGGGGCTCGGCGTCCGGCGCGCCTTCGAGCTCGGTCCCGGCGGCACCGCGTCCGTCGAGCTCGCGATCCCTCCCCCGCCCGCGCCGCGCGCCTCGCCGCTCGTCGCCGCCGGCGAGGCAGGTCCTCCGCCGGCGCGGGGCCCCGACGGCAAGCTCCGCTGGTGGCTCTCGGCGCGGACCGCGCCCGGCGCGGCGGTCGTCGCCGGGGGCGCGCCGGTCCAGGCGGGTGACGACGGCGTCTTCTCCATCGAGGTCGCCCTCTCGCCGGGGGAGAACAGGCTCGCGCTCGGCGTCGGGAGCGCGGGCGCCGTCGCGCTCTACCGCTGGTCGGTCCACCTCGTTCCGCGGTCCCGCGGCGGAGAGCTCGTCGTCCCCGGGCGACCCGAGCCGATCGGCGTCCTCGCGCTCGCGCCCATCCAGGGCGGGGCCGCGCTCGTCTCGGGCGAGCTCGCCCCCGGGCTCCGGCTCCGGGCAGGAGGCCTGCTCGCGGGCGCCGGCCGGTTCTCGGCCTTCGCGCCACCCGGCGCGGGCCCGCTCGAGCTCGTGGACGGCGCCGGGGCGATCGTCCTGCGCGTGCCCGTGCCAGCGGGCGACCTGAGCCCGCTGCCCGCGACCTGGGGCGCGACGGGGGTGGCCCTCGCGGAGATGGAGGTGTCGTTCCTCGGGTCGCCGCGCGTGCTCGTCACGGGCCGCGGCGCGGGCGCAGCGCACGGCCAGCTCGGGCCGCTCGCGTTCGAGGCGGGGCTCGACCTCGACGACCGGGACGACCGGCTCTCCGATCTCGCGCGCCCCAGGAGCGCGCTCGCGGCCGAGCACGCGCTCGATGCGGCGCG
>WNGF01004518.1_pt1 | contig 34361 bp, 26 predicted proteins | sample 5400641 | NCBI WGS metagenome assembly WNGF01 (sample SAMN13153371, study PRJNA577476) | soil metagenome | isolation source: 80 cm soil or saprolite under grassland replicate 2 | place: USA:California | collected 2016-06-15 | reverse complement strand
CGCGGTCTCAGCGAGACAAATCCGCTCCGAGGAGGTCCCGGCTTATCGGGGTCATCACGACAAGTCTGTTTTGGCCGGCTGAAAATCGATCGACCCTGACACTGCGACAGGGCTTGTTCGGACACTGCTCTGAAATCAGGCCCGGGAAGTAAAGTTCGCCAGCCTGCGGAAGAAGCGTAAGCGTCATCTGAACCCCATCTAGCGGAGGCGGCGGGGTTTCATGCTAAACACGGCGTCATAAGTTATTGGCGATTTGGTTAAGCGGACGTAAATTCCGCTGTATGAAAGCACTGACTATTTCCGACAAAGAAAACATGATCATGGCACTACAGGATGAGATTCGGCGCAACGACACCTCGCGCTACGATCATCGACTTCACGGGATGTTGCTCGTTGCTCAGGGTATGACTTGCCCACAAGTAGCTGGCGTGTTGGGGGATTCGCCTCGCACAGTCGTGAATTGGGTGCAGCGTTTCGAGACTCAAGGGTTGGCGGGACTTTCGGAGGGGGAACGCTCCGGACGGCCAAGTCGGTTGAATGACAGACAACTAAGCAAAGTGGAAGCGGCGTTACGTGCCAAGCCGTCGAAGTTCGGTTTGCCCACCGAGATGTGGGACGGCCCAAGCTTGTCTGAGTTCCTAGACCAACAACTCGGAGTGAAGCTGCAGGTTCGTCAATGTCAGCGACTCTTCCGCCAGCTAGGCTTTCGGTTGCGCAAACCTCGACCACAGGTCGCACAAGCCGATCCTCAATTGCAAACGGCGCATAAAAAAACTCCGCCTCCTGGTGTGGCGCGTCACTCTGCGCCGTCGAAGCAATGGCGCAATAGACCGTGGTAACGAGTGGGTCATCCGGCGCTCCGCCACGGCGATCATCGCGGCGTAAAGCGCTTCGGTGGCCTCCGGCACCGAGACGCCATTGCCTTCCAGGAAGACCAGCGCGGCGCCGACGCCGGTGCGCTTGGTGCCGTCGAGGAACGCTTGGGCTTGGGCTAGGTGGAAGGCGTAGGCGGCGGCGATGTCGAAGAGATCTCCCTGGCCGTAGAGCCACACGTTGCAGGGATGCATCACGTGTTACGAACTTTTCTGCCATCGTACTTTTGCCATAATGTGGAGTGCTCAAAAATGTTGAGCTGAGGACGAACTGACCGTGCCAGCCGCCTCGGCGAAACGGTTTGACTCAACATTATTGCCCGATTTGGGCTCTTAGGGATTTCGTCAACGCAGCAGAACTGCCATCGTAATTCGTGGCCGAATAACCGCGCTTGTGTCGTGGCCGTACGACACGGACGGACGTTTTTGGATTTTCAGGGAGGGCGGTGATTCGGTCGTACGATCTGCTCGTACTGCTGTCGTAAAGGAAGCAGATGCTCCGCTTCCCGGTCGAGGACCGCACTGGTATCGTACAAAGTGGATTGTGTCCACTTGGCCGGGGTGCTGGCCGCACTGGCGTCGTAGGATTACGACGCCAGTGGGCGGTGGGCGTAGGGACGGCCTACGATCGGGTGATCTCGCGCATGGCGTCGTGAAAGGTCAAGCCCAGGACCTGGACGAAGAAGTCGATGGTGTCGCCGGCCTGGTTACGCTTCGGCGAGCGGCCCTTTCCCGGACGAGTTGCATGCCGGCCGGCACGGCGATGGCACCGTGAAATGGGAGACAAAAAGGATATATGCCCTCGCCGGGAAGCAATCTCCGGGCGACTGCTTGCGGCAAAGCAGGGTGGAGGCGATGCGACGGACCGCTCGCGTTCTGGAACTGCTTCTGCGTGTGTGTTCCATCGATCTCACACAGCCTAATTTTTCGCTTTTTGTTTTTCGTCGATCGCCTTTCTGATTTCCAAGACAGAACCATGCTCCTCCAGGAGTTGGGCAATGAGCGGGAAGTTGCGTTGGATGACGGTCGCAATGCTCACTTGGGGTCGCATCTCGACATTCAATGCTCACTTGGGGTCGCATCTCGACATTCGACATTCGATATTCACTTGAGTTGTAGAACCTTCTCGGCCTGCTCCGCCAAGCGTTGCAGGCTCTTTTCCCGCCGCCGTCGCTCCTCGAACCGTTTCACCGCCAAACTCACCCTCGTGTGTTCCAGGCCGCCCGCCCGCTCCCCCAATTCTCTCAGCTTGAGCCCGCAGCGCTTTCGCCCAAGCCATAACACCAAATCCCGCCCGCTGTCCCCGTAACGGTCCCGGAACTCCTCCCATATGCATGCAAGCGCCACCGGTATCTCGCCACCGCCTCGGCCAACAGCTCGCAGAAAGTCGCGACGGCGAGGGACAGCAAGTAGCTGACAACTCCCGCGGCCAAAATATTACTCAGGAACTGCACTGATAGTTTTTTCGGCGATACCGGCGCGTCGCCTGCCGCATGGTAGATAATCATTCCGGTGGGCCCCGCGCGAAGCCTCGCTTCCCAAGCGGCCTGCTCTTCTCCGGTTGGGCTACCTCTGAGATCGATGCTCGGAAAGAAATACAAACCATCTCCGTGCAAGGAGGTGGGGAGCGTCGAAACGATTCGCTCCTCGTTGGGCATGCGGGTAAAGCCAATGCCCTTGAGCAGCACCATGTGTGAGATACGTCCCCACACGAACATGGTGGCGGCGCTCCCCAGTGTCGCAACAAGCCATTGGTAGAAGAATTTCATTTGGCCTTCAGTCAAACGGGTCGGCTTTCAATTCTTCTTGACGGCGCTCGCGTCCATGTAGAACACCTCCCAGACATGGCCGTCGAGATCCTGAAAGCCATGTCCGTACATGAACCCATTTTGTCGTTTTCAGGATTCCAACGAACGAAGGGGGTCGTTCAGGACAAACTGTGCCGCGGACATGTTTCACAGTGCGGCAGCATTTTCAGAATCGGCCTCATGCAGTTATCGTGTGGTTTCGGTTTCTTGTCCGGTTTCAGCGCGACACCTCTGGCGTTTGTTGTCCGGCTTTGGCCGAATAGAGGAGGAACTTGAACGGGTCATGATTCTGATACTGCTCCATAAGCTTGAGGTAGATGAGCCGCTCGGCTTTCCGCACGGACTCACTGGGCGCGAACCTGCCTCCGCACGATTCCAGCAGCGACGCGGCTAATTCGTATTTGCCGTCGTTGACCATGCGCTGCAATGCCTTGTCGAGCTGCTTTTCCGAGACACCGAGATAATCCACCAGGGCTTCTGCGTGTTCCGCCCGGCCAAGGTGCGAGATTCCTTTCAGATTCGCCTGCCAGTAGCCGACGTTCTGATCGTAGAGCCGGTCAATCACGTGTTCCCGCAGGAGCAGATACCCAAACTGCGCATCGGGATGGTGGGCCAGCAATTCCGGCGGGATCAGATTGGCCTGTTGAATCGTGGCGTTGTCGTCGCCCCGGCGGATCGCGTTCAAGACTTGTTCGCGCAGCCAAATGAGATCCGCCTTTAGCTGCGACAACATGGCCACCGACGTGAAAGTTCGAGTGAGAGGCTCGTGCCCGTGCAACAGGTGCTTGGGATGTTTCCGAACAACGACATCAATCGCGTCGAACAGCCCTTGTAGATTGCCTTCCTCCCCGAAAGGCGCACCGAGATACGGCATAATGAAATCCCCCACGAACAGCACGCCTTGGTCTGGCAGTTCGACGAACATCCCGTCCGGAGTTTCTCCGCCTTGTATCGGGATGAGCGTGATGCGCGTTCCTCCGATGGTCAACTCAGTGGCATGGTCAACGAGAACATCCGGTTTGAAGCTGCGCAAGTCATCGAAGTTGAAGCGCTCGCCAAAGAAGTGTTTGCCCAGGTTCTGTGGCGCGTTGAATTCGACCGCCAACTCTTGCTGATAATTGCTTCTGGCGTAGAAACGCACGTCCGGATTCAGGGAGCGAAAGTACGCGTGCCCGCCAATGTGATCCCAGTGGGCATGCGTAATGAAGACCGTGGTCAATTTCGGCAGACTCGGCGTGTGCGCCCTCAGCGCTTCGTAGGCGGCCTTGGCCGAATCGGGTCGCGTACCGGCATCAATCGCGATAAGCTGTTGCCGATCCTCCGAGACGACGAAATAGTATTCCGTGAACTCAAAACCTGAAAGTGCATACACCCGGCCCGGTACGGTCTCGGCGATGCGCTTCGGCGCAAATGCATGGCCGCGCTCGCGGTCTTCCGAGAACGGAGTCATCAGCACAATCGGTTTGTTGAGGTCCGCATAGCCGCTGCGCCGCAGATACTCTTCAGACTTGGTTTTATCACCCTCGGCGCTGGCGAACCTTGCCAGTTGGAAATAAACCTCCCGCAGCCATCCGCCAGGGGGAGCTTTTTCAACGTTGTCAACACACCATTGCAACTCCTCCTGCGCGGCCTTTCCCTGATGGAAACGGTTGGGAAGCTGCGCGCGGACCGTGCCGGCGACCCAATTCACAACGAAGATCTGGCCACCGCAAAGTTTTTTGGCCCGGTCCAGCATGGCAATCGTCTCCTTCACCCAACCGATTCGGCGCAACAGCGGGACGGCGTGCGCCTGTTGCGCTCGCAACAAGGCGATCACGCTTAGATACAGCGCTTTTTGAGAATCCGGGAGACGCGGCTCGAATTCCTTTAACCGGGCGGAGAAAAACTCCGCGCCTTCGGCGTGCCGGTTCGCGCTGGCATACTGCGCCATGAGCAGAAAGAGAAGCTGCGGGTCTTGTGGCGGCCCAGCCTGATTCACGGCCTTCAGGTAATCCAGGTCGGGCCGAGTAGCGGCGGCAGACGGCCGGGCCGCATCCGCCTTGAGGAGTGGAGTCCCGATTATGCTCAGGCCGAGCAGGACACCAATGATCAAGTTTAGCCTTTTGCGATTCATAATTCCTTTCCCGAATTGGCGTGATAACGCTTCATTTGATCCATTCGTTACGAAGGAAAGCAACGCGCGAATGCCCTGAGCCATTGGGGATTTCCGCGGATGCGAATTCTTCGTGTGAGCAGCGACCACAACAGGTTCTTTTCCTTCGCCACAAATCAAAGCCGCGTTTCCGAATCAGCGGTGACGTGAATGTTGGACTGGCCCCTGAGACCCTGTTCGACTTTGATTGTGTCGTCGCGGATAACCACTGTCGCTTCAGTCGTTTCTTTCCCGGTGAACGTGAAGTGATAAGTCGCGTCCAGTCTCCCTGCCGCGCCCCGCTGAAATGAATGTGGCATCCCTGCCAACAGGGCGCGAATGCTGCGCGGACGCAATGAACCGCGCACGTGGCGGACCGTCTTGTGCGGATAACGCTTTTCCACGTGCGCCTCAGCGTCCGAGCCGGGAATGACATAGACGGGCTCTGACTTCGCTTGCAATGGGCGCACGATTTCGTCCGTGAACGCTTTCTTCGACGCCAGAAATGGCCCGATCACGTCGTCGCCCGCCGGGCACACCGCCATGCAATACGCGGCCTTGTAATTCGCGCCGAAGCCCAGGCTTTGCCACACCGAGATACTTTCCGAATCCTTCACCCGTCGCCGATAATCAAGTCCACTGCGGCTGTCAGCAACGGTCTCAACCCAGTCATTAAACCCGCCCATGAACTCGCGGTAATTGTGCGTGTAGCACGAGGAGAAATTGAATGCTCCGTCCGCGCCAATCGCTCAATTCCTCCATACTCCACCCAGGTTTTGCCCTGAGCGCGGCCAGGATTGGCGTTTGCGTGGGGCGGATTCCGTGACGGCGCAGTTCGGCGTCAAAAAATTGAGTCACCGCCCGTGTCACCCAGCGCAAGTTGAAGCAGACGCAGTTTTCCATTGCGGCAAGATCGAGTTCTTTTGTCATCTTGGTGTGCATATACACAATAAATCTGGATCTGTCAACGGTTTTTTGAAAATTGTGGATGGTTTTTGAAGAGCACCGCGGAAGCCGGCATGAATAACGCCTTTTCGGATCTCGCGAGAATCATCTTGTATTCGATGTCGCCCGCGCGCTGTTGCCGCTCGGTGAAGGAGACGTTGAAGTCGGTGCCAACCGAGGACGCCCAGGGAAACGTCCACCCCATCCGCCGCTTGTCCGCTTGAATCTTCGGGAGCGGCGACAGGGACACCTGCAGCCTATTCGTGATGAACCCGCATGTCACACTCCCGCCGGCACGCCCGGCCAACAGCGGTTGCAAGCTATTCGAGCCATTTGTGATCGGTGCGGCTTGTGGCACGAACAGCGCTCGGCTCGCAGTCGGTTGATTAGTCGCCAAGGCGGAATCGAATTCCTCATTCGTTGACTCGCGCTCGATAGAATCGCTGGCGGCCGGCCTGGATCGTCAGGTCGTAGAAGTAGATGAACGGGGCGGAAGGCACGTAGAACGTCAAAGGATAGTGTTCCGGGAGATCCACCCAGTTTCCGCGACCAAGTTCGTCCGAGCACTGGATCACGGCGGTGTGGTACTCCATCGGATACCAGATCACGGCCGTTCCCGGGTCCATCGCAATCTGCAAAGCAAAGGGCGGGAGCGCCACCTCGGGGCAAAGGTTCGGAAGTCGCGGGGTGGGCTGGGAAAAAAAGACGAGGCCATGCGGGCAGCGGCCCTGGCTGACATCATTCGTTTGCTGGCCGGAGCGGACCATATCCGCCAGCCTGCCGTCGGGCCGGAACAGCGCGATCGAGTCACCGGACTTGGCCAGTTTGAAATTGACGTGCAAGTCACCCCCCGGTCGAGACTCATCGGGCTGGTTGTCGGCCCAGACAAGAAGAAATCCATTGGGCGGAACGATGTAGCCGGACGGCACCACAAATTGGTTGGTGAGTAACAGATTATCGGTGAGCGAAAAGCCAGTTAGGTCTATTCCGACAGGCGTAGGGTTGCGCAGTTCGAACCAATCATCGAACTGGCCATCGGCCGGGTCTGGATAGCGGGTGTTGCTGGCCATCCATTCGTTGATGAGCACCGTCCGCTCCGTTTTCGGGGTGTAAACATTCGGCGCACCGGGCGTCGGATAATCGAGAAGGTAACCTTCATCGGTGTGAGAACCTGTGGCGTTGGCCCCGTAGGACCGATCCGGTTGAACAAAGACGCTCTGCCCATAATGCAGCCAATCCACGAACAGATCCCAAGTGTGTCGCGCTTCAACGTGCCGCGTCAAAGCAACGTAGCCGTAATTGGTGGTCGCGCGGAAACCGGCATGCCACTCATTGGCGGTGGTCTGTTGCGCTTCACCATCCAGCCAGACCAAAGGAAAACCTCCTGCCGCGGCCATACTGCCGGCCGGAAACCGCCAGCGCGTCGGCTCCTGATAATTATCGCTGAGCTGAAAGCCGCCCAGATCCAGCGCCTGCGCCTCCGCATTGTAGAGCTCGATCCATGGGTCGGGCTGGCCGGCATGGTCGGTGATGTTGGTCACGTTCCACGGCAGGATTTCGTTGACCGTCAGGAATGGAAACGACGGCAAGTCGTCGCGAAGGGAATTCTCGGCGCCTGGCGTCGGCGGCGCGTCAGGGCCAACCGCCCAGTTGCCGGGACGCGAGCTGTCCTGGGCCGGGTCGATCAGTTGCAGAGAACGGCCCGGCTGCGCATCGGGCCACGGATAGCCACCGGAAAAAGCGAAGTTAACACCGCCGACGCTAAAGCTCAGGCCGTAAGGAAAAATCGGCCTTCCATCGAGAGGATCCACCAGGAATCCATAGTATTCGCCGGCCATACGAGCCTGTGCTCCAAATACTCTACAATACGCTGAACGGGACTTCACGATCACCAGGAACTCCCCCGGTCGGATCACGGTTCCGGGCAGGAAGTAAAAGCTCACGGGCAAAGGCCCAGAGCTGCCCTCCACAGTGGCGCCACCCAAATCGTAAGCAGTCGTCTCGGAGCGATTGTGAATCTCGATGAAATCCGAGAAGGGCGTATTCAGATAGCTGAAAACCTCATTGATCACCAGGTTGCCAAACGGTGGCGCGGCAAGGCCGTTGCAGACCACAGTGAGCCGGTTGCTCGTTCCGGCGATGGCGTTGCCCAAGCGATCCAGGGCCTGAACGATGAGCTGGTTGGTCCCGGTCCTTAGCGCAAAACCCATGCTCCAATTCGAGATGCTGCTCCAGTTGACCTGAAAGTTGGTGCCGTTAATCGTGATGACGCGCGTGTTCAGCGGCGCCGTGCCGCTGAGGATAAGGTAATTGCTGTCCGTGACAGTGAACGTGTTCGCCGGTGCGGTGATCGCCCAGCCTGGCGCAAGGCCGGCCAACTGCGCCTGCAAGAAAGCTCTTCGTTGCGCGACATGCGTTTTGATCGGCGCCGGGTCGTTGCTCAGTTTCTCGCGGCTCGCCCAACGGTCGCGCGCAGCTTGTGTCATCCAAAAGCGGTAAGCACCGAATGCATTCGGATAGTCGACTTCACCGAAGCGCACCAGGCACTCGCGGCCGGGCGCATCCTGCGGGTAACGGCTGGCAGCGCTCGGCTCGAAACCATCGCGTGCTTCCAGATAAAACGCCACCACCGTGCCTGCAGATTGGCCAGGTATCTGGCCGGTAAAAACAGCATCGCCCGCGACCTCATCCCCTCCCGCCCCATCGTCGTGCATCGTCACGCGGAACCAATTCGTCGTCGGATCGAGCCGATACCAGAGCGCCACATCAGTAATGCCATCCGGATCATCCACCCGCGCGGTCACCGTGACTGCTTCGCCCGCGCCTGGCAGGATCGGCCGGTGAGTTGTGTCATAAAATTGCGGCCCAGTGTTAGCGGTCCAACGACTGTTGCGGTAGCCCGGTGTCCCGCCGTCTCTGTAAGGCAGCGTCGCGAAGGCTTCCAGGTAACTGCCCTTGAGGCGAAGCAGAATCTCCGGGTTGCCGCGAAGCGAGCGGACTTGGGCGCGAATGGTGGCCGTCGTGCCGGGCAGCAGGGGGGAGGTCAGCGCCGTGCGGAGGCCGTTGGGACCCGGATCTCCGCGTCCGGTCGCGCGCAGGTGCAGAGCGGTCGAGCCGTCCACGCTCGCGCCATTCTCCACCGTGGTCCGTTCGTGCGTGCCTTGGGTCAGCCAGCCGCTTAGCCCGTTCTCAAAGTTTCCATTCAGCACCCGGTTCGCTCCATCTCCGGCAACGACCTCGACGTTGTCCACCAGCGCCTCGCCTGGACCGAGCAGCATGATTTGCAACGCGTCGCATGGGCCGACCCCCAAATCGACCACACCGGTTTGTTCGACCGTGACCCAGTTTCCCCCGTCTGTGACTGCACTGTCGGCCCAGACCTCCGGGACACGAGCGTCGGCGCGCAGGTCGGTGCGTTCAAGGCTGGGGCTCCGATAATCTCTCCACGTGCCCAGCCGGTCGCCCGCTCCGTAAATGACCTCGTCCACCGGCACGAAGTAAGTGTTCGTCGTCGCGTTGCCCGTGCTGGCGTTGGTCTCGACCAAACTGACCGGCCGGCCCAGGGCGATGCGTTCACCACTGGTAGAGAGTTGGCCGCGCAGACCGGGAAGAAAAGCCGCCCCCGGAATCGGATTGCCGCCATTGCCAATGACCAGATAACCGCCCGCAAAAATGAGCGTGTGAGTCGGCATCTTGTAGCTCAAACCGTCGATGAACGCCCAGCCTGCGATTTCGATATCGTTGGTGCTGCGATTAAACAGCTCGACCGCGTTGCCACCGTCCGCGTCGAAAATCAGTTCGTTGATGAGAACGTCGCCCAACTCGGGCCGGGCATTGCGCGCGCCAGGCGTGGGCTGGGTGAGTGAACGGAAATCCGAACCTCCATCCGGAAAACGCCCTAACGCGATGCCTGGCGCTTGCCCCTCATACTTGACTGCGTCCAGCACCCGCGCGCCGCCAGCGTTGAAAAGGAGAAGTTTCCCGCCGCCGGGGGCGAGGGTGAACCCAAGCTGTTCTGCGTCGAAGGAAACGAATCCTGCCGCGGGGATTATTGTGCCTGCGGGAAGGACGAACGCGTTGCCGCTCGTTGCATTGGTTCGCAGCACGCAGCCAGACAGATCGGTTTGTTGGCCACGGTGGTTGTAGATCTCGACAAACGCTGGATTCGTTCCGGTCGGAAAAGCGAGCAGTTCATTGATCATGACGCCGCTCAGTGGTTCCGTGAGTGTGGGTTCTCGTCCTCCTGGGGAACCGCCGGGCCGGGCGCTGGCTTGCCAGGATCGAGTATCACGCTCGCCGTACGAGGGCCGCGCCAGGACCAGTGAATTTCCCGCGCCGTCAGCGCTTGCGGGCCACGGCGGTTTGTCCGAATAGTGAACTTCAAGGAGAATCGCACCGGCGGGACTGAGGAGCATGACCGACCCGGCGTCGTTGGGGAGACCGCCGAGCCATGGGCCGAGCACATTGGAGATCGAGTAGGCAGCCATCAGATTCGTCGCGTTGCGCGCCAGCACCAAAAACCCGTTGCCGGGAATGATGGTGTTGGGCGGATTGGTGTAAACCACGCTTCCGCCCAAGCGATAGCCGCTGATGTCTTCCGGCCAGGGATTGGAGTGGTAAAGCTCCACGAACTCGACCTTCAAACCATCCGTCCGATTGGTGGGGTGGTACATTATTTCCGAGACCGCCAGGCCAGTGCGCCGGCTCGACGGCCCAAGTGGCTCTGTATTGTCCCCCGCTGCGCCCAGGGCGGACGGCGCCATCATCAGCACAGCCGCGCCCCAGGCCATCCAGTCAGGTCGTCGCCGGCAAGGTCGATCCGAGATCAGAGGCGGACAGTGGGATTGAATGCGGTGGTTCAACAAATACACGTTACCGCTAGGATTCGATGTGGCGCGTTTTGATCAGGTGGCGAGGGCGGGAACAGCGGGCCCGTTTGCGCTGGGCCCCCTTGCCAAGGATTGAAGGTTCATTCTCGCGCAATGCCGCCAAGCGTCGAAGCCAACGCCAACGCTGCCCCTGCCAAGAAGGTTAGCAGTAGCAGATAGACAATCATGAGCCTCAACCCACCCCGCAATCCCACAGGCCTCCCTGCTTTGTCCTCAGCACGGGAGCTAAAGTACCAACTTCCCAGCGCCAATTGAATAGTGAAGCCGCAAATAACGGCGAGCGGGACCGGGAGAGCTTGCCCAGTGAGCCATGATGTTGCACGACTGCCGATTACGAGAAACGCGATCGCGGAGCCAAAGACAAAACAGTGCTTCCACCTTAACCTCGCCCGACTTAGAAGTGCGGCAATCTTGACGAAGACACTCGGCAGCACCACCAGGGTCATGAGGGGAACAACTGCCAATAGCATCTGCATATCGTTGCCGAACCTTTAGGATTCCATGTGGCCAGCCCACTGGGAGTAAGTGTGGACCCAACTCTAACACTCAGAGCTACCGCCGCGGGCCCCGGCACGCTGGAGCGCACGGGGCGCTCCCGAACGGCCGCCACGGTGGAACGCAAGAAGCGGGGCGGCTGTCTGTCGCCACCAGATACGTCGGTGCCAAAGATACCGGGAATGATGCCGTGACGTCGAGCGTGTCGAGGTCTACCTCAGCCACGTAACCACGGTTCGGCTGGATGTCAGACGCCCACAAGCTGACATACAGGCGCTGCCGGTTGGGCGAGATGACGCCGAAGATTGGCTTGTTGGTGAACGCAACCTCCGCCAGCACCGTGCCATTCGTGAGGCTCACCTTCAACACGCGCTCGCCGTAGAAGTCCGTCCGATACGCACATTGCCGTGGCACGTCGAACAACATCTCGAGCGCGCTGAAATCAAATTCGTACGAACCTTGGATGGTGAGTGCAGCGCTATGCGCGGCCCAAATAGAGGCAGCCAAACACAGGAGCACGGCGCATGAGTTCTGCAGGAGCCGTCTCCATTTCCAGCAAACCGACCCCGTCCGATCCGCAAACTCGGAAGCGGACAAGACGGTCGCATCTTTCGGCGAGGGCATAGGATCAAGTGCTTCTTTTTCGGCAGCCTCAGGGAAGCGCATTACTTATAGCGCGCCACTGTCAGAAGTCACGCTCGGACATTGAGATTCATGCACTTTCTGAAGCGGGATGAGGTGCAGAGCGGGGAATTGATTCGGTTTCGATGACCCGCTCGCGCTGGCGAAAGCGCTACCTGCTCAGCCTTCCCTCATCGCTTACCGTCCAAGCCTGTGCCCAGAAATCCGCGGTCAATCTGACGGACGGTCGCCGTGTCACGGAGGGCAGGTTGCCATAGCCACCCTTGCGGTCAGTTGCTCATACTCGGCAACAGCGGCTCCGATATACAAGCAATCGGGTGGCGTTGGGGTCTGATGCACATTTTGGCGGTTGGCGCATGTCCTCCGCTTTCATGATCTCGGATGATGTTTAGTCTGCGGTTCTTTCGTCTTGCCCCACCGTGCGGCGGTGAACCCGGATGTTTCAACCCGATCAATGGAATCCCGGTCCCATTTGTCCATCTGAATCAAACGCCATCGGCCGATTACGTCATGGGGTATGGGGACCATTCTACGAAGCGCGCGGGCCGGCTGCGAGCATGCAATCGTGGTTCTCGACAAGCCCACTGCCGGAGGTCAGCAGGAATGTTGTTCAGGCCGATTCGTCCAGCCATCCCCGTTGCCTTGGCAACGGTTGGAGCGCTCCTACCGGAGATTTGAGATGGGTCCCGCTTCTCGAAATTACGTCAACAACGCTGCGGACAACTCTCGGCCGCAAAGACCAGTCGGTTTAGTCGGCTTGAGCATCTTAGCCAATCAGGGCTTCCTCACCGGCTTCAGCACGAGTCGGGTTTTGAACGAAGGCCCGAAGCTTTCTGGACAACCCCGGCGCAATTGTCCAAGTTCGCGTCATGGTAAAGTCTCGCTCCGTCAAATTAAAGCGGGCAACAAGGAAAGACCCTTATTTGGATGCTCTCGGTAAAGTCTGGCCGTACGTTGCCCGGGCCTACGACGATTTCAAAGACGAGAAACCAATCATTGTGTATGAACTGCCGAGGCGGATGGTCTATGCCTATCCTGCCATCGACTACATCAACGACCTGACGGAGCGCACAAGAGAGCAGACGCGGCAGCTCTACAAGCAAGCCATGGCAGCGGACGAGTTTATGGTTTTTGTCCGCGACACCAAGAATCGGGTTCTCAGATCCTACGTATTTCCCATCGGAGAGAAGCCGTGACCACCACGGATACGCTTTTGGATTCCACCCTCCGACACGGCGCCAGTTGTCGGATTCGAGCACTGATCGCCGCGATTTCGACCCGCAGAGTGTCCGATTTTGTTGACTAATCAAGCAAACCCTGTCCTTAGTCCTTACAAGAATCGGCAGGATGCGTACACCTCTGCTGAAAGCTCCTTTTATCTTTGTCGGATTTGGAGCATGATTTGCGTGTGTCTCCGACCGAACAACCCTCGGAGTCGTCCGGGCAGCCCGCCAGAGTGTTTGCGACCACCCATTGGTCGGTCATCGTGCGCGCACGCGACAGTCAGTCGCCAGCGGGTCATCTCGTTCGATGACGCCTCGGCCCAGGACCGTTACCGGCTGGAACCGGTGGAGCACACGACGCCAGAGACCCTCTTCGAACGCCGCTGGGCACAGACCGTGGTAGGGGTGGTCCTTGACCGTCTGGCGGCGGAGACCGAAGAAAAGCGGTTCGAGGTGTTGAAGAGCTTCCTGCTGGAAGACAAGGGCGCGGTTTCCTACGACGAAGCGGCCGCCCAGTTGGGAATGTCGGTGGCGGCAATCACGTCCGCCATCCATCGACTGCGCGCCCGTTTCAGTGCCCTGCTCGTCGAGGAAGTGTCGAACACGGTGAGCACGCCGGCGGCGGTGGAACCTGAACTCCGTCACTTGTTGGCTGCGTTGAGCGATTAGCCGCGCGCCGTCGCCCGACCAGCCCACGAAAGGTTTGGGCGAATCTGCTTCTTAACTGGAACGGTAATGAAATATTGATGCCAGGATTGCCAGCCACTGCGGTCTGTCCGAAGTGCGGACGCGCGTTGCCCCAGGATGCTCCCCGGGGCCTGTGCGCGAAGTGCCTTCTCGCCGCCAGGCTGGACGGCGGGCTGCTGGCTGGCGCGCTGAAAACGGCCGGCGGCGGATCAATCCTGCCTCGCGCGTTTGGCCTCTACCAACTGCTTGAGGAGATCGCCCGAGGCGGAATGGGCATGGTTTACAAGGCGCGCCAGCCGCAGATCAACCGGGTGGTGGCGGTGAAGGTGATGGCCCCGGGCCAGTTCGCCGCGCCCGATTTCGTGAAACGGTTCCGCACGGAGGCCGAGGCGGTGGCGAGCCTCGACCATCCGAACATCGTGCCTATCTATGAAGTGGGCGAGTGCGAGGGGCAGCCGTTCTTCAGCATGAAATTCTTCGAGGGCGGGTCACTTGCCGGGCGAACCTCGAACGATGGGAGCGGCACGAGCCGGTCGTCGCGCGGCCGCCAAGTGCCATTTACAGATTTCAGAAGGCGTGGCGCAGGAACAAAGCGGCTTACTTAGCGGGCGCCGCGGTGGTACTCGCGTTGGTGGTGGGCCTGGGTATGGCTGCGATCGGGTGGAAGCGGGCCAATCAGGAGCAGAGGCTGGCCGCCCAGGAACGAAATCTCGCGCAGCAGCGGCTTTACGAATCGTTGCTGCGGGAAGCTCGCTCCGTCCGGACCATCCGGCCGTTGGGATACCGCAGCGAGCTCATAGACCTGGTTCGACAGGCGCTAGCCATTCCGACCGAGAAGAAGGACCTGGAGGTGCTCCGCTCGGAGGTCGCGCAGTGCCTTGGGGATGGGCTGAGTTTGAGTCCGGTTAGCCTGGTAGATCCTCCGGCCTCGCATTCAATTTTGGATTTCGCGCTGGACGCGTCGGGAGCGCAACTCGCGTTCGGAACCAAGAACAGCAAGGTTGTGCTCTACGACACGGCCAGCGGTGCTGCGGTTGCCCGTCTCGAGAACGACGCGCCAATTGTCCAATTGGCGTTCAGCCCGGATGGCGGGGGGCTGTTTGGCCGAACCGATGCGACTGGCGACAAGCAGGCTGGAGCGGCTCGTCGGCTCGGCTTGGTCGAGTGGCGGCGCGCTTCTGACGGCTCCTGGTCGCGTCAATCGGAGCGGTCCATGCCGAATTTGCGCCGCCTCATCTCGACGAGCCACGGCGTGATCGCCCCGATCGAGGACAGGTCCCGAGGAGAATTTCGGCTCCTGGACGCGGCGACCGATCGCCTGTTGGCCACCGTCCCCTTGGTGCCAGACGAAGCATCTCCCCGAGATCTCGACGTATCTTTTGACTGCGGCCTGGCCGCCACCGCCAGCGAAGGAGCGACGAATCACGCCGAAACCACCATCGATGTCTGGGACGTGGCCGCTCACCGGCGCCTCATTCGGCTGGCCCCTGGCATCGGCGAGATTCACCACGTGTCTTTCAGTCCAGATGCGCGGTATCTGGCCTGCACGAGCGCCAATGGCGTTATCGCGTATGAGACGACCGAGTTCAAACCGGCGACGACGTATCGTGGCTGGTTGTCGGCAGCCGCAGTGTGGGCCGGGGATGGCACGACGCTGGCCGTCCCACTCAGTCAGGAGAACGGCCAGTTCAAAGTGGGACTTGGTCCTGCGCGTTCAGCCCGGATGGCAGACTGCTTCTGGCTGCCGGAGATAGCTTGAGGGCCTGGGAACTCGTTTCTCGATCCGTCCGCGCCGCGGGTCCAGCGCTGGAGGCGCGCCAATTGTTCAGCGACCCTGGTCATTTCCGTAATCTCCAGTTTCATCCCACAGGCAAATGGGTTGGATTTGAAGGCAACCTCCGCCGAGGCCAGCAAGACGCGGGTGGGTCCTTCATCAGGGGGCTGGATCCCCGGAACGAACCAGAGCTGATCGACCGTCATAGCGCTGCCGTTCAGACGCTGGGATTCGCAGATGAAGGCCGGAGCCTGCTGGGCATGGGCAGGGACCGCACGCTCTACTTTTGGGACTTACAAACCCACCAGGTTGCGCGAACTCTCCCCACGCTCGCCGCCGGCGAATCCGCCTCGACCCAGGTCGGGAATTTCAGAGTCAGCCCAGATGGTTTGAAAGTGGCCGCCGCCAACCACAACGGACTAGGAATCAATATCTACGATCTAGCCAGTGGCCGACGCCTTTATTCCTTGCCGGATGAAATGGGCTCGATCTGGTGGCTCGCCTGGCATCCAGATAGCCGCCACCTCGTCGTGTCCAGATCCGATGGCGACATTTCCGTGTGGGACCTCACCGAAGTTGAGGCCGTGCTGGCCAAGGTCGGGCTCGAGCCATAATCACGGTTGGATTAAGGAATCGCTTCACCCCGCGGTCTGCAGACCGGAAAGATTTCTCAATATCCCGAAAGGATTTCCGCTCTTCTCTTCTTAGTTGAGGTGAGGACGAAAAGCGTCACTCACAATAAATTAAAACAAACAAAGCACATATTATGAAAGACAAACGAACGCTAGAACTCACCAAAGGCCAAGGAGACTCCTCGAAATCACGGGTTCAGGTACACCCGAATGGCCTGACAGAGTTCTCAGAGGTGAAGAAGCTCCGTTGCGTTGGGCCCTTACTCGCCACGGTCGTGATAGGGATCTTCAGCCTCAGCCTGGTCAGCCCTTCCGCCCGCGCGGACACACCTTCTTACGAACCCGCCTACTTTGATGGCGCCACCGTTACAATCAATGCGATCGAGGTTCCTCAAGCCGCGCCTTTACAGGCCCAGGCCGATTTTTACGAGGTCGTGTACCCGATCGGCTGGGAGTCGCTTGGCATCGGCACACCGCAATGCGCCCCATGTGATCACGAGGGTAATGGCATCGATTTTACAGATTATCACGACCATATCCTTGACTCAATTCCCTCAAGCCCTGGGCACGGTGAATATTCGCCCCTGTGGCATGTGTTCGTCGTGCTGCCAGCCTACACGGGAGATGCAGCGCATGACGCTCTCGTTACCACCGCATATGCGGCCTACATCCCGACAGAATCTGAGGAGGCAGTGGAGGCTTTGGTGTCCTCGACACTTCCCGACGGTTCACCAGTGGCCATCGAGATAGACACTCACTTTTACTTCATCTGCGCGGTGGTCAGCCCTCACGCTGCACGGTAGCCCTAGCCCGCGAGCCGTGGGCACGACGCAGCGGTCATCCCCGTGGTCACAAATCCATCCGGGAGGTTGGGAGCTCGGCCGGCTTGGTCGTGCTGAGTTCCCGACCTCACTGTACAGACGCAGCTGAAGAGGGTGGCTCGCATGTCATCCAGGAAACCGTCACCTCGCCGTTTCCAGGTCGATGGCGATATTTCCGCCTGGAGTCTGACCGAGGTTAAAGCCGTCGTGAACCAAGCCGGACTGGAACGCTAACACCCGTACTGGGAAAAAATTTGCGAATTCGACGAAAGGAATTCGGATTTTCCCCTCTTAGCCAAGGCAGAGAGCAATATATGAATGCAAACCACGAAAGCCCAGAGATGACTGGCCTCAGACACCTCACTATGTCTTCCCGGCTTGCCGCTTCGCTGGCCGCGTTTCACCTTGACGTGATGGGCCTGCAAGTCGTTGGCGGCAGTGATGCGAATCACCCACTTGGCGCGTCTGCTTTTTTGAGCAGTCGTCCAGAGGACGAATCCCACGAGATCGCGATGTTCAGCAACCCGGAATTTGTCCATCGGGCCTTCAAAGTTGAATCGCTCGCCGCGTTGAAACGGTTCCACCAAAACTTCGCTGTTTTCGTCGGCGTGTGGAGTCGGCGGCGACCTGACGTGCATCGTGTTTGCCCTGATACCGTCAGCCATTGACCGCATTGATGCGTCCGTGGCCTCTACAGCGGCACGGTGTGGCTTGTTCTTCGTAGCAGTCGAGGCCACGCTCGGCGCACGGTGTTTGCAGGCAGCGCCATTCTCCCCTGCAACCGCCGTTTCGTTCAGCCCAGGCACGGTCATCTTGCGGGATTGACTGCGAAATAGTCCCACTAAGCGAAATGAGGAATCTGCAGCCCGGAACGGCGCTCTCGGGCAAATGGTCTGTCAAGCGAGCAGTGGGCGAGTTTTGAAGGAGGACTGGAGCCAGTTGTCGGATTCGAGCACAAATCGCCGCGATTTCGCGGGTAGGATGGCCCGATTTTACTCACTAATCAAGCTAACTCTTCCACTGCTCGACCCTGCTCGCACGTGCTCCGTTGGTGTCCGTTTCGGTGTCCGTCCCTTGAACTCGTTCAGGCAGTTTTTTGCTGACGCGCCGGAAACTTGGGCTCGTGGGGGGTGGCCTACGATTAATCCGGGCGGCCTTACGAGAAGGGCTTAGGTAGGTGCAGGCAATAAGGTGGAATCAGATTGTAGTGGGAGGCAAGTCCGCTGCCTGCGATGATTGCGGCAGACCGCAGGCTTTGGTTCCATTGTCGCCGCGGAGTCGAACGAAACGGCCATCGCATGATCAACGTCGCCGACGTCAGTCAACACTACTGACTTTGACGAACTTCAGAATTGGCGCACCCGATAGACGCGCGTGCCGGCATTTTGCAGGCCGTTGTCATCCATCACCAGTGCCTCGCGGCCGCTGCCGGTGATGTTTCCGCCAGTCACACTCCTCCAACTTCCGGCCTGGAGATCAGGTGAGTATTCCACCAAATACTGGCGGCCTGAAAATGTCTGAAAACGGATTACTGGAGTTTGACCGGTCAGTTGGACGGAAATCTGCAGGCTCATGGCAAGGGCCAGACTTTGCTCGCCTCCCGCCGCAACCGTCGTGACGTTCACCAATTCTGACGGAACGCTCGCCTCGCCCGCACCATCATTGCCCCACCCAATCACCTTGCCATCGCTTCGCACGGCGAGGCTGTGAAAGGGTCCTGCCGCCACGGCCACCACGTTGCCCAACCCGTCCGGCACGGTTGCCTGGCCGTCGCGGTCCCAGCCCCACGCGACGACAGTGCCATCCCGTTTGAGCGCCAACGTATGATCTCCGCTGGCGGCGGCAATGGCCACCACATCGTTCAAACCGGCAGGCACGGTCGTTTGGCCCAACGAGTTGTCACCCCATGCGACCACGGTGCCGTCGGCTTTCAATGCGACGCTATGCCCGTAACCCGCGGCAATCGCGATGACATTGCTCAGCCCGGCAGGAACTCTCGCTTGCCCGTAATCTTCGAAGTCGCCGCCCCAGGCGATGACGGTGCCGTTGCTTCTGAGTGCCAGGCTGTGAAAGCGCCCGACCGCGACAGCCATGATATTGGTCAGACCGAATGGCATGTCCGGGTTCAACCAGTTGGCAACGGTGCCGTCGTTCTTAAGCGCGAGACACTGGAAATTACCCGCGGCCACGGCCACGACGTTGCTGAGTCCTGCCGGCACCTCGGTCTGTCCGAAGTTGTTCAAGCCCCAGCCGACAACTGTTCCATCGCTTCGGACAGCAAGGCTGAAATCCTGTCCCGCAGCAATGCCAGTGACGTTGTCGAATAACGCGGGAACCATCAATTCGCCATCCTCGTTGTAGCCCCAAGCAATGATCGCGCCGTCGCTTTTCAACGCCAGGCTGTGAGAATAGCCTGCGGCAATCGCGACGACGTTGCTTAATCCTGCCGGCACATTGGTCTGACCGACAGAGTTGTCACCCCATGCGGCCACGGTGCCGTCGCTCTTCAGCGCAAGGTGATGATCGCCGCCGGCCGAGATGGCCACGACGTTGCTCAGACTGGCCAGCACAGTGGATTGGCCGGCCACCTCTCCTCCCCAGGCGATCACCGTCCCGTCTCTTTTGAGAGCCAGACAGGAATCGGTCCAGCCGGGTCCTGCCGAGATTGCTACGACATTGCTCAGACCCGGCGGGACGTTGAGTTGGCCCGAAGAATTGTTGCCCCACGCGACGACTGTGCCGTCCCCTTTGAGCGCCAAACTGAACGCATGAGACGGACTGCAAAAGCAACTTCCACCGGCCGCGATGGCCACGACGCTGCTCAGACCCGGCGGCACGGTCGCTGCGCCGGTGCCATTGTCGCCCCAGGCGACGACCGTGCCGTTGCTCTGGAGTGCCAGATTGTGATCGCCACCGGTGGCGATGGCCATCACGTTGTTCAGTCCGGGCGGGACGACCCCCTGGCCTCGATCGTTGGCGCCCCAGGCCACCAGCGTCCCGTCGCTGTTCAGCGCCAGACTGTGAAAAACTCCGCCAGCCACGGCGAGGGCATTGCTCAAACCGGATGGGATCCTCACCTCGCCATCATAATTCACTCCCCAACCAGCCACGGTGCCGCCAGCCGTCACCGCCAGGCTATGATTTTGTCCAGCGCCAATCGCTTTGAACTTTGTCCCGGGCGCGACATACGAAATTCCGATGCTGCCCCAGGAAACAAGCTGGCCTTGAGTCGCAGCGCTAGCAGGATGCAGTAAAAGAGCTGTGGTGAACAGGGCTAGGCACCGGCAACAGTGGCGCGGCATTCCAATGCCGCGCTGAAATGCAGAGGTAGCGCCGTTGCTCATGGAGGGTCGACAGGAACGACCTGAGTGTATACATAGTCACCACCGAAAAGCAAGTTTTGAGTTCGCTCCAAGGAAGTGAGGGGTGCATTTCAAATGTCGCCTGCCTCGGCTGCATCGAATTGATTCACGGCGAAACGCGCTCCAGTCGCAAAAAGAGGCTGGCGTCGGAAATAGGGATCGGAACCGTTCGCTGACCAACTGAATTCGTGGCGCGGTTGGTCACCGTCTGCCAGGAGATCGGCGGGCTTAAACTCGTCGTACGGCGCAGGGCGTAATTGGTCTGGTACGCGGGCCAGCTCAGGATGATGTTTGTGCCTGAGCGCGCAATGGCCAGGGTAGGCGACACTTCTTTGATAATCGTGAAGTAATCGCGGACCACTCCATCGTTGCGTAATTCGAGGGCATCGAGCCGGTTGCCATCCACGTCGATCACCACCGAGCCGTATTCGAGGAGAGAGATGAACATCGCCGGATGGTCCAGCGAGCCGGTACCGATGGGCTGGCTGGCATTGCCCGCCACGACGTACACGGTGCCTTTGTTGGACAGCGGACCGCTGGTGCGCTTGATGTACGCGCCGCCTTGATCTTCTCGACCGCTGCCGTTGTTGAGAATCATGCTCGGCTGAAGATTTGTCGAGAACCCGTCATGCCCGGAGAGCAGATATGAGCGCTCATAGCTGTGGCTGTGTCCGCAGAGCACAAGATCCACTCCATGTGTTTCCAACAACGGAACGAAATTCTGGCGTAGCGCAATCTGCGTGGGATCAACATCAGAGTTATGCGATCCCCGGCTGTAGGGGGGATGATGCCAATAAGCGATCAACCATTGATTCGAATTCGCGTTCAGATCCTGTTCCAGCCAGCGATACATCAGGCCATTGGTTGAGACGTCACCGGTCGAATCCAGCCCCACGAAGTGAATGGCGCCTTGGTCGAACGAAAAATAATATTCGTTGCCGGAAGGCACGCCGCCTGCCTCGCCGTTTTGCGGCAAGGTGAAGGCGTCATCATATCCGAAGAAACGATCGTCGTTGCCTCGTTCCGGCCAGAGCGCTGTTTGCCGAAACATTATTGGAAAGATCGCGAACACGGCTTGATCGAACTGCGCATCCGTCGAGGCGCCGTAAGCGTTGTCCCCCAGCATCAGCCACACATCAGTATCACGCGGACCAGTGTAATTGGTGTACGCGTCACGCACCGAGGCCACTCCGCTGCCCGGGACGCCGGAGTCGCCAATGGCCCAGATGCGGATCGGTTTGCTCCCAATCGGCGCCGTGACGAAGCGATAATCGAGCCCGGAAGCCAGCACGCCAGTGGACGAACCGACCGAATAAAAGTAGGCCGTGTAGGGAGACAAGCCATCCACTCTGAGTTCGTGGTTGGTGCGCGCTCCGCTCATTTCCGCTGCACGGTCCAAAGTGCCGGCATTGGTTCCGAACTGCACTCGGCTGTCAGTCGGAACATCCGTGCGCCAACGAACGACGATGTTAGTCGGCGTTTTGATTTGCAGATAAGGCCCGCGCACCACTTGTGCCGCTGGAACCCCTAATGACGTGACTCCAAACCAGCAACCCACGAGAACAATCTGCACCTGGCCACTGAAAGGTAGCTTCGTCATACAAGAAGAACTGCGCATAACATTATCTCGCGTTATCGAACGAGGCGAATGCGATAAAACCGCGTGGGCAGATTCGTGCCGTCCGCGTCCACGAACTGAAGTGTGGTCCTGTCACCCAGCATCGGACTGCCCAAAAGCTGCCATGCGCCGGTGTCCAGAGCCCCAGTGCGCTCGAGCTGGTACATTTTCCCCGTGACGCCCTTGAAGCAAAGGCGGACAAGTCCGCCGCTCACTTCCACTGCGGTGATTCGCAGTGTGCTCAATGCGCTGTTCGGCAGCGTGCCCGCTTGGAACTCCTGCAAGTTCGTCAATCCGTCACGATCTGGGTCTTCGTTTGGGTTGGCATTCAAGGAACCCAAACGGCGTTGGTTCGTGAACCGAAGAGGGCGACGCTCCGGCCCGCCGACAAAGTCACCTGTAGGTCAGCGGTATTGACGTTCGTGTTAAATCTTGCGCCGCCAGTCGGATCGACCGGGAAGTTTGTCGCCGCGCCATGGCATACGGAATAGAAGGAAGGTGAGCCGTCCGGCGTGAAGGTGATGGTTTGATACGGGAGGTCATTATCGCGCCGATCAAAGAACTCCGTCAGAAAGTCCATCGGGTCGGTTTGCCACGTAACAATGTTCGTTTGAACCCGTGCCGACATATGGTTGCTGAAAAGAATCGCGCCCGTATGAACACCTGATGGAAGCAGGCTGGCCATGGAATTGATTGAAGCCTGCACGACGACCGGCGCCGCGCCGGTCTGAACAGTGCCACTGGCGCTCGACACACTCAGCCACGGAACGGTAGCCCAGGCGCTCCAGGTCACCGAAGGAGAGGTCACAGTCTCCAGGGAAAAACTCCGCGTTCCCGGTTCAAACGGGCCGCCGATTCTGCCTTTGGCAAACCAGTCCGTCCTCGGCCCAATCCAGAGGTCGTCGGGCACGTCGACTGCTTCCTGCACACCGACTGTGTGCAGGCTGTCGGGCGCGCTGGCGTTGAAGCCCATTCCGCGTTTGGCAAACCCCGCCCAAATCTCCCGAAAATTTGCGCCGCCGGTGTTGACGAAGTCGGCCTGAATTATCCCGTCGCGTGCTTGTATGAAATCGGGATCGGGCGGCAACAGAGCCTGACCGTCGGCAACCAATTGCATCGCCAGCCAGTTGCCCAACTCGAACCCGTGTTTGCGAATCAGGTTGGCCCGGATTTCCCAAAGGGTGTTGCACCACCCTTCACCTTGAGCATGAAATTCGGAGGCCTGCGTCGCGTTAAAAGCACTGCGCGGATTGCGCGGGACGCCCGGGTGAGGACTAATCTGTGTCGGGTCAATATCTTTGAAGGTGAGCGGATTCTTGTTCGTGTCCGTGCAGTAAGGATAACGTCGAATGCCAAAGTAGTAGTTCTGAGCGTGCCCCAGGAGAAAGCTGGAATAGCTGGAGATCGGATAGGTGCCGTCCGGATCATCGGCGGGTTTGCTGAGCATGGCCAGCGCGAAAAAATCGGACCAACCTTCATTCATGCCCATTGATTGTGTGGCCGAAAAGCCGATGCCGCCGCCAACGCGCCGCCGTGTCATGCCGTGCGTGTATTCATGGAGCACGACCTGCGCGTCTAAACACCCGTCGCGGTCCGGGAACGGCTCTGACCAAAGGAACATCCGCATGCGACCCGGCTGGCCATCCGGCGGACTGGCAAAATTGGCATTCGAAAAGCCTGCGGCCTTTTGCGCCTCCGCCTTTACCGGGTCGTTGCCCTCGCCGCCGCGCCCGAAATTGTCCACCTGGAAATTTCCTGCGGCCTCGGTGAATCCCAGTTCATACAGCCGGTCGTGCATCCAATTGCAGCGGTAAAAGAGCTGAACAATTGCAGCCTTGGTGGAGTTTGTCGGTGGCTGCGTCAGATCGAGCGGGAAATCAAAAACACGAACCGGTGAGCCTTGCGGGCGCGGCAGGTCAGGCACGTCATCGCCATCTCGATCGCTGTAAGCATCCACGTTATTGCCGCGCGTTTCGTTCTCGGCGTCGTTGATCCACCCGTTTGGAGAAGCGTTCGTGTCCAACGCGGTGATCGTGATGAGACTCCGAGGCACCAGCGGCGGTTGCAGCGTGGAAGGTGCGGCATGACCAGGGCTCAACGGACTCGGACTGTCGCCCGTATAGACGCGATAAGTGGCTTCGCTGAGATAATCGGTCAGGCGATGGCGCACCAACGCTTCGCCGTTCTCCGCATCCACAAGCACCCGAAACATTTCGCCGCGAATTTGGCTGGTCAGGATGATTTCCCAGCACAAGCGCATTTCGGTCGCGTTCATCGGCAGCCAAACCAGTTTCGCTTCCGTATCGCCCGTGAGGTTCTTTGCTTTGAACTTTTGCCTTAACTCAGCGCCCTCGCCTTGGCCCTGCGGCTGAATGTCGGCAAGCTGCAACTGCTCGCCAAGGTTCTGGACTGCTTTGAGAACGGCTTCTGCCGCTGACAGCATCGGCTCGTTGCGTTCACGCGCTTTGTTTCGATGGCCCTTGTTCGCGGCGGAGGGCGCGTCCGCAACGAACTGGCTGGAGATGTTCACCAGTTCACCGCGCCTGGTGGTGTGCGAAATCAGAACAGCCTGAAAAACAGGAATGCCATCCACCTCCTGTTCCCACACGATCGTGCGCAGGCCGTTGTGCGCCGTGACATATTCACGTTTTACCTGCGCCTTCTCCAACGCCTCCGGCCCATGACCGAAGAGCGGCTGATGCTCTTTCAGAAATGCCTTCGTCGCGCGGTGCGGATCATTGGCTCGAAAAGCGCGCACCCTTTCTTCAGAAGCCGCGCGTCCGACACCATTCGGCGCGGTGAGGAATCCACGTGTGGTGGCGATACGTTTCGGGCTGCTGGTGATTTCATCGAAGTCGATCTGCGCTTCAGGCAGTCTCTCGCGGAGTTTGGCCGCGGCGTGAACTTTTTCGGCAGGCACCCGTAAACCGAATTGCCTTTGCCGGACGTCAAAGTTCGCTAAGGCCGGGCGCGATGGTTCAAGAATGGCAAGCGCATTCGACAGAGCGCCGATGGCGAATACGACGACGACAGTTCGGCGCGAGAGCTTCATCACGCGGAATCAGGGAAATTCATAGCATCGATAAAACCGGCGGACCAGATTCGTACTGGCGGCGTCGCGAACCAGTATGTAGGGACAGACCGGGCAGCCGCCACCTGGCATGAAGTTGGTCCCAATCGGTCTCCACGTGACCAAATCCGTGGATGCCTCGATCACATTGGTCCAGCCAGCATTGCCCTGGATGAAGAGTAATGCGCCGTCCTTCGAGAACTCCGTGATCCTGAGTCTCGGTCCCGGCACCAACACCGCGACCACATTGCTGTGGCTGAATTGAGTGGGCAGATCGGCGCAGTTTTGTAGAGCCGTGCCCAGGATGCCATCGATCCGCAAGCTGTCGGCTGAGTTGCTGACGGTGGAACTCCAATATATCCCGTAAGGCGGCGGACCTGGATCGACATGGAATAGGACGCTATTTGGACCAATGAATCCAAAATCGAAACTGAAATTGATCGGATCACCGGGTGGACAGGGAACAACGCTGAAGACAGTCCGGCTGTCTTCACCGAGGAACGTCATCGTGGCAAGACGGCTCCGGGGATCCGCTGTCAGTCTCACAAAGGCCTGCGTTTTGCTGGGCAGGGACTGGCGAAAATCCCCGCCGCTCCCACAACACTCGAGGTAGCTGCCGGACGTAATTCGATACAAACCACTCGCAGGCCCGATGAAGTTCGCCAGGAGATTAGGACCAAAAACACGCGTATTATTGACCGTGTCCGGAAAAGTCTGTCCCAGGGCGGAGCGTCCAGCTCCCAAAGAGGTGAGATAGGAAGTCCCGTCATTGACGGTGTAGTGATCGTCTGATTCGCGGTTGAAATAGGCGCCCAGAATGTAGGTCTGGCCCGCCGCCAGAGTGATCGGAGTGGGCAAATCCTGGTAGCGAAAGCGGTCCATTAAGGGTGCAGCCGTGCCGGCGGGCACGATCACCGAAGTGAGGAGAAGGCCGTTAGAATCCCAAAGGCCAACAAACCGCGGCTGCTTCAGTCCGTCTGAGAAACTGGGAACATCCGCACTCGGCAAGTCGGCGAATCCCAAGGAATAAACCCAAAGTGGCGAGGAAGGCGTGAACTCATAGCCGAGCGTGCTGGCAAAGTTGTTAGACAGGCCTTGCGCCGGAGGGGTGTAGACAAGCGCATCGGCTTGAACGCGCTCCAGCGAGCCAAGCGCCACGCTCAGCGTGAGGGTAATTGTAGTAATGATATGTTTCATAAAGGGTCAAGGGGTTATGCGATGATCTTTTAATGGTATTTCACGACCTGCGTCGGCTCAGTAGCTCGTTAGGAGCGGCATGATTCCAGACTGGCGCTGAGAAAGCTCGACGTGCCGCTCCTACGGAGCGTTGGCCTTTATTGATCAAGGTCTCTATAAACATTCCGCTCCTAGCGGAGCTTTGCGGTCCTTGATCTGACGCGTCGCGCCTGAGCGCGTGAAATATGCTCGTTAGCTCTTTCATAGTGGACAACAGTCACTCGCGCGCCGCCTTCCGGCGTTCTGTCGCGTCAATTTCCGCAAACTCGGGAGCGAGCCATCGGTGAATCGTGCCTCCCAGCGCGCTCGACACCAACGCGTCGCCATTGGGCGCAAATCCCACCGTGAAGACCGCGCCGCGGTGTTCCAGCCGCGCCACTTCGCGCTTCGTTACCAGATTCCAGAGTCGGACCGTGCGGTCATCGCTGGCGGTGGCAAGCGTTTCAGCGTCCGGCGCAAAGACCACGCGGAACAAGCCTTCTTTATGTCCGACGAAGACCGAGAGCTGCTTGCCAGTAGCCAGATCCCAGAGTCGGGCGGTGCCATCGATGCTCGCGGTCGCCAACATTTTCCCGTTTGGCGAAAAGGCGACTGAAAACACCCCGTCGCGATGTCCTGACAACGTCAGCACCTCCTTGCCCGCATCAACATCCCAGATTTTGGCGAGATTATCCCGGCCAGCCGTGGCCACAAGCCGCTCGTCCGGCGAAAACGTCACCTCCCGGATCGCCGTCGCGGTCTTATGCCCTTGGGAATTCCAGAGTTCCTTCCCGGTCTCAGCCTGCCACAGCGCGAGCGCCCCGGTCGCATAACCGATGGCAAGGACCCTTCGCCGGGCAGACAATCTCGCTGCCGAGGCGTATTTCGAGTGAACAAATTGGTTCGAATATTGGAGCGTTCCATTGTCCACGTTCCAGCGTTCAAACGCATAGTCCCGATTCAATACCGTCAGCGTTTCGTGATCATCCGAAATGGCAAGCGGGATGCAGGTCGCGGGAAAACTCCTGACTCGTTCCAGGGTGCGCACTTGCCAGAGAGTGACTTCGTTCGTGCCGCTCATTGCCGCCATTAATTTTCCATCTCGGGAAAAAACGGGCGGCGGATTGGTATACGTTACTAACGCACGGGTGACAGCCTGCTCATTCGGTTGAGCTTGCAAATCCCATAGCAGAACCGCGCCTTGCTTGTCGCCGCTGGCCAGGAATTTCCCATCGGGTGAAAAGGCCAGGCAATGCACTTCGCTGCCGTGCCCGCGCAATGTTTGAAGCGGAAGGTTTGTCGGCCCCAGGGCGGAAACGTCCCAGAGATAAATCATCTGGTCTGAACTTCCGCCGCCGAGTCGTGTGCCATCCGGTGAAAAGGCGATGCTCCAAACGCGTGCGGAGTGTCCTCTGAGCGGAGCAAATGCGTCGGGCTTACTCATGTCATACACCCTCACGTCCCCGCCAAAGTTGCTCGTGGCGAATTTCTTTCCGTCTGGCGACACGGCCAGACCGACAATGTTTGCTCGCTGGTGCACGGTCCAAAGGTCACGCCCAGTCGCCGCTTCCCGCAACGTAACCGAATCCTCATTGCCAGTGAGGAAGGTCTGTCCATCGGGCGCAAACGCGACACGGGAGCCCGCTCGCTCCAACCGAGCGACCCGCTCGCCGGTCACATAATTCCACAATGTCACATGACCCAGCCCCGAAGACAGAGTCAGTCCCTCCGAGAACACAAGCACCGGTTCGCCGGGCGAAAAAGCGATATGGCGCGGCTTAGCTTTGGACTCGGCTTTAAGTTGGTTGGTGATTTGCCACGTCGCCGTGTTCCAAACCATCACCAAACCATCTTCGCTGGCCGTGGCCAGAAATCTGTTGTCCGGAGAGAAGGCGAGGCCGTTCACACCGTCGGCGTGGTTGGTAAGCGCTCTGCTTAGTCGATGGCGGTCCAAGTCCCACAATTTAACCAGGCGATCCGCACCCGCTGTGGCGAGGAGTTTGCCGTTCGGGGAGAAGGCGACCCACCGCACGGAGTCGGAGTGGCCGGAGAACGCGGTTGCATAATCGCCTTGAGCCAAGTGCCGAAACAAACGCCATTCGAATCGCCGCAGATCTTCGTGTCCGGGCGAAGGGTTGTGGGCGTCCAGAAGTTGGCGCGCACGACCGAGGTTTCCATCCTTGAGCGCCTGTTGGACCAAGCCCATATCAGCCGCGTAAAGATTCTGTCGGGCGTTTCTGGCTTCCTGTTCCGCTCGGCGCCATTGCGTGGACACCCCGATCAAGCCAGCGAAGAACAACAACACCGCTGTGCCTGTCAGTCCTGAAAGAGCCGGCCTTCGCCGGCACCAGCGCCAAAGCCTGTCGGCGGTGGTGGCTGGCCGCGCAGCAATGGGCTCTCCCTCCAGCCACCGCTCCAGATCCTCCGCCAGAGCGCGTGCCGATGGGTACCGTCGCTGCGGGTCTTTCTCCAAACACTTCAGGCAGACCGTCGCTAATTCGTGATCCACAAGCTTATTTAGTATTGTGGGATGCTTCGGCTCTTCCTCCAGCGCTCGCCGCCAAATCTCCACAGGCGTTTCGGCCTGAAAAGGTGGTGTCCCACTCAGCAGCTCGTAAAGAATCGCGCCCAGACTGTAAATGTCAGCTGCAGTGGTCGCTTGCTTCGCGTGTCCCGACGCAAGTTCTGGTGCCATGTAGCTAGGTGTGCCCATGACTGCACCGCTTAACGTGAACTGCGTGACGCCGCGGTCCGCCAGTTTAGCCAGACCAAAGTCGGCCAGATGAGGCTCACCCTCGCCGTCGATTAAGATGTTGCTCGGCTTCAAATCGCGATGAAGCACGCCGTGTTGGTGAGCATAATCAACGGCGCTGGCAATCGAGATCATTAGCCTGGCGATACGAATCTGGCGGCGATGGACGGTGGCCCTGTCTTCTGACGTTAGTGCTGCCGCGTGTGGCACTTTGAGTGTGGCGATCTGCCGGTCCAGCCCCGTGCCTCCGACCAACTCCATACTGTAGTAATGATGTCCGTCGCGCTCGCCTATTTCGTAAATGGCCACGATGTTGGGGTGACGGAGGCTGGCCGCGGCTTCGGCTTCGACCTGAAAGCGTTTCACTATCACGGGTGAGGCTAGACGTCCTCCCAGGACGAGCTTGAGTGCTACATGACGGTTGAGGCTGCTCTGTCGGGCGCGAAAGACCACCCCCATTCCTCCACGCGCAATCTCCTCCAAGAGCTCATAGTCGCCAAAACGATGAAATTTGACGCCGACCGCCGAATGAGGTCTGGCGAGAATGGGTCCCAAGTCCGTTTCACCAGGATTAGCCGATTCCTTTTGGGGATCGAGTGCCAAAAGAAACAGGCACTTGGTACACAGCCCCTCCGGCGCGCCGACCGGAATCTCGGCGCCGCAGTCCGAGCAGCGCAAATCAGCAATCATCACTATTCGTACCAAAGGAAAGCCGGAGAAATCTTACGGAGAATTCAGTAAAATCTCCACGCCGCTGGAATACGCCCCCACGATTCAATGCCCCAGCACCGCGATGAGGTGTCGGATTTCGTCATCAACCTCCCCCGGATCATTCACGGTGCGAGCAATTTCCTGGCGCAGGAGTTCTCCATATCGTCGGCGTAACCGGTGCACCCCAACCCCGACCGCGCTCACACTGATTTCGTATTTGGCAGCAATCTCTGCGTGAGCGACCGGGCGCGCACTTCCGGAGAGAAACACTTTCAGTTCCTCAAACAGATCGGCCTTCTCCGCGCGGGTGTACTCCTGGCGAAGGCGTTCCAACACCTTCTCCAACATCCGCAGAGCCCACCGCTGCTCAAAGAGAAGCTCCGGCGTGACGTGATCCACCGGTGCGAACCGATAGCGGTTCTCGAGCGATTCGTCGTCAAGCGAGAGCAGTGGTTGGCCGCCACCCCGTTTTTGCGTGCGGGCCTGGTCACGGGCATTGGCCAGAAAATGTTTCACCGCAGTTAACAGCAGAGAGCGGAACTTGCCGCCTTCGCGCGTGATCGAGGCCAGCCAGTTTTTCTCCAACAGGCGCGTGAAGAAATCCTGGGTGAGGTCCTCTGCCTCGTCGGGCGAATGATCACTACGGCGAATGAAGGCGTAAATGGGATATCGATAGGTCTGGTAGAGGACAGCCAGAGCGCTTTGCCCGGAAGGAGAATCCTGTCGAGCGGCTTCCAGGACGACGGTCCAATGAGTGCTCTGAAAAGCGGCAGGACCGCCTTGACTTGCCTGAGTCTCTTCCGTTTCTGTATTCATGGTTACGATGATAGAGTAGATGCGTGCGCCTTTCGCTTTCACGCTGTTCCGCAGTCCCACCACTTCAGCACACGCAGCGCACGGAGAGTGTTCCAGCGGCTGGGCGCGCCGAGGCGCTCCAGTTGAAAATACGACTTACCCTTGTACCGATTTTGGAGTAACCAGAAGCCGTCCTCGCTCTGGCTGCGACTGACGACGTCGATAGCTTCGGCCAGCCGTGGGTCGCAGGGCGCGTTGACGGCCTGGAAATAGTCAAGAGCGCGCAGGATGTCGTAATGCCACTGGGGGGGAAACGAGAAGCGAAGGAAAATTGGTTTGATGATTTCACCGGTGCGGTCAGAGCGAAAGAGCCGGTGCACCAGCAGGAATTCGCGGCCCCGACGCTGCGCGGCTTGCGCCGCTGGCGCGTTGCGTCCGCGGTGCTGTTCATAGAGTCGCAACCCTTCCAGCACGCTGATAGTAGTATTGACCGAAGAATGCGTCGCCCCATAAGGCCGCTGGCAATTCCAACCGCCGTCGGACATCTGCTCTCGGAGCAGGTAGTCGGCAAGAGTATCGAGACGGTCGTCGTCGTACTCAAAGTAGGAGAGGATGGAGAGCACCATGCCGGTGATGCAAGTCTCGCTCCGCCCTCGCCATCCGTAGTTGATACCCCCATCGCGTTGGAGTCCACCATCGAGAAGCAGCGCGCAAGCCATCCGCGCCGGCCGGTTGGTCCTAGGCAAACCGAAGTCCCGGAGCAGGAGCATCGTGTAGGTCGTGGAAGTCCACTTCGGAGAATACAGGCCGCCGTCCGACGATTGCCCGCCCGCCCAGGTGCCCTCGGCATCCTGCCTGGCAAGCAGGCGGTTGCCCCAACCCTCGTGCGCCACCTTGCGTCGCTCCCGCGCCACGGTCCGTTCAGGCGCCTCGACCAAATCGCGCAAGGCCTGCCAACGAATGGCCGGGTCTGCATCCAGGAGCCACTGGATGGCCCCCTTTGTGTGTGCGCTCGAGTCCGACATCTTGGAACTGAATCTAGCCACGGCAATGCTGAGTGCTGGCGACCTGGTTTGAGTATAGAATACGGGTTGGTGACATAGCATCCGTCACTCCAGCACCACCACACGATAGAACCGCTGCGCGGATTGATCGTAACTGAAGTCAACCAGCGACTCGACTGTGAAATAGGCCATCGAGTCGCTGGCTTCGTTCCAAGATACGGCATCCAGCGCGTCCTTGAACTCCAGTCGGTGGATTTGGCCCGGAACGGCGCGGAACACGACGACGATTCCGTAGGCGCCAGTGCCGATCCAAACAATTTCCACCGACCCGGATTCGGTAACATGGATAACTAACCCCCTCTCATCGCTCAGTGGGGGCGAACCATCGTCGCTGACCTGGATACCAATCTCATAACGGCGCCAGAGGGCAGCGACCCCGGGCGTCCAGGTGAAGAGACCGCTGGAGGCATCGATAACTGCGCCAGAAGGGGCGTTGGTGAGCAGACGGAATGTCAGCCTTTGGGCCGGCGAATCAAGATCGACCGCACCATATGGGATGGACACGGATTGCTCTGGGTGAACGGCGATGGCCGCAGGACCTTCGAGGCGCGGCGGCGTGTTCGTTCCATGAGAAGCGGAATCGTGCGGACTAAACCCTTCATCGAGTTCCGTGCGGTCCAGGTAGCCGTCCCCGTCACGGTCCACCCCGAGGCGCCGGCCACAGCCGCGTGGGACGACCGTGAAGGTTAGCTCGTTCGCAGGTGCGGCCAGAGCCATCAGCCAGGCGAGCGGAAGCAATTCGGCGTTGCGATCCGACTGGAACGAATCCATCAGGCGATCGTAAAACCAGCTTCGATCGAGGCCATCCTGGACACCCCGCACAATGAGGTCCACTTGACTGCTTGCCGCCAGCGCCAACATCTGTTGGAGGAGCGGAACAACTTCGGAATTGGTAATGGCCATCTGCCTGCCAATGGCAGGAGGCACTTCTTTGACCGGGACATCAAATGGAAATGGCGGCTCGGAAGCGGTTACGGACAATAAAAATGCGATCACATCGAGGGCCGCGTTGGAGCCGAGACCGAACCCCTCTTCGAGAAATCGCCGCAGCGTGTCCACACGCCCGTCATGGAGGAACCCGAAGCCGGACCGGCTGTTCGTCTGCGAAAGGAACAGGCCCGTCTTATCGGCCAGGTTGCGGAATTGCGGTCCCTTGAAGGGGAGCAGATCCTGCCGTGGCAGCCGAATCAAGCCGAGGTGTCTTTCCCCTTGCGGGCCTGTGAGCCCAGCAGGGTCGACTTGATGGCTCAGCCCCGTCCGCGGGTTGTGACACGAAGCGCAGGTAAACTCCTTTTGTCCCAAAACCGTCCCTCCCGTGAACAGCTCGCGTCCCCGGACGGCGTCACCGGTGCGCAACGGGCTGCCTGGCTCGTCCGGTGCGCCGTCCACCAGCATCCCAGGCAACGGAACGTTCGTGGAAAGCGTGCCGTCGAAATTGCGAAAACGATTGGGTGGGAAATACAGGGTCGCCAGAAAATCTTTGAACTCCTTCATTTGTTCGGGCGTCAGCGGGTTGTCCCGGCCCAGAAGGTCAGTGAAGGTCTGCTTGAAGTCCTCCAGCCCCGCCCGATCTCCGCGCCAGTGAAAGGGTTCGTGCCCAATGATGTCTTGCAGCGTCTGCGTGATCATGGGGCCTTTCATCGGATGAAACGTAAACCCCGGAGGGTTGGGCAGGGGGCCATCGCCTCCGAAGATGGTAACCGCGTTCGAGCGGGTTAGAAGAGTGCCGGACGGATCGCCCAAATCCCAGGCCAACCGATCCATGCGGGCATCCACGTGACAGGAGGCACAGGCAACCTGGCCCAGCCCCGAATTACGACGCGTGTCATAGAGATGTTTCCGGCCGCGTTGGACGATATCAGGGGTCGGATCGAATAGGGGGACTGTGGCCAGCACTGTCTCGCTAACCGTGTCCAGCACGGAAATCGTCGCGGAGAAGCGGTTCAGAATGTAGAGCCGGTGATGCGCTTCATCCAGCGCCAGGCCAGTCGGTCCTTCGTTCAGTTCGATGGGCTGGGCCCGCGTGCGGTTGCCCGCAGCATCAATCACCACCAGATTGCGCGAACCCATGCCGGTGACATAACCGCGTGTGCCCGCGCTATTCCAGACAATGCCCCGAGGATCTCCGATGGACTTGTCCCGTTCGCTCTGGGGCAGGCTGCGTTGCAGGTAGTCCAAGTGCGGGTTCAAATCCCTGACTGCCTTTTCGCCGCTGGCGGGATCGACCAGCGCGATGGCCACGCGCACAAATGTGGATCGAAGATTGGGCTGGAACCTGCGCTCGTTGGTTGCGTCCGTGCCAATGACCGTGATCAGGCCTGAAGCCGGGTTGACCGCCACGTTCATACAAATGTTCATCAAACCGCTGGCATAGGTGGCCTGCAGCGTTGACGCGTCCAGGATGGCGAGATCATGATCGGGCAGGTCCCACCCAGGCACGCGACTGGAGAGAAACGAATTGGTGCCCGAGACAAACTCCGTCCAATCACCGTGATTATCGTCGAGCCACCGCCCGGCGGCGCTCTTTCTCACGATGTGGCTGACTCGCGGAGGGGGCATGTTGGAAGGGATGGCCGGGTTGATCGGCGGGTTGAAGGTCGCCCCGTTGTTCGGCGGCGGGACCTGCCCGCCATCGGGGGCATCGGCAGCTTCAAGAGCACCGGGGCCCGGAATAGTGTCCACGTCCGTGAGGGCCGGAGCGACAATGGTTGAGCCGTTGCCCGATTCAAAAATGGCTACGTAAACCTTCGAACCGTCGGCGCTTGTTGCCATGCTCTTGGGCCGCTCGCCATCGATTACGACGTTGGTGATCGACCGGCGCGTCTGGGCATCGAAGATCTGGACCAGGTTTGCGG